>VFSW01000060.1_pt1 | contig 125511 bp, 120 predicted proteins | sample 5358111 | NCBI WGS metagenome assembly VFSW01 (sample SAMN11554181, study PRJNA540505) | mine drainage metagenome | isolation source: sediment from site ElyBrook_90M | place: USA: Ely Copper Mine, Vershire, VT | collected 2017 | reverse complement strand
GAAAACCGCCGTGCGTTAACGCGTACCGTGGGTTCGAATCCCACCTTCTCCGCCAGCCACCTGAACGCGGCCATAACCATCGAAACAAATAAATCTCAGTGAATATCAAAACGCAGCCCCCTTACCACGTCGCCGTGATCGGCGGCGGCCCTGCCGGGCTTATGGCTGCCGAGGTGATGGCTGAGGCTGGTATGGCTGTGACCGTGTTCGAGCGTATGCCGAGCGTTGGGCGCAAGCTGCTGATGGCCGGGAGGGGCGGGTTGAATATCACCCATTCTGAGGCCCCCGAGCGGTTTTCAGCCCGCTATGGCTTAGCAGCGGATTGGATGGTCCCCTGGCTGGCCGCATTTCCGCCAGCCGCCACGCGGGATTGGTGCGCGGGGCTGGGCCAGCCCACCTTCATCGGCAGCAGTGGCCGGGTGTTCCCCACGGCGATGAAATCCAGCCCGCTATTACGCGCCTGGATTAAACGGCTGGAGGACTTGAGAGTCCGGTTTGTAACCCGCGCAACCTGGACTGGATGGAATCAAGCGAGCTTGAGTTTTGCCGACGGCACCGTCTGCAATGCTGACGCGGTCGTGCTGGCATTGGGAGGCGCCTCCTGGCCACGCCTGGGGGCCGACGGCAGTTGGACCGCGCTGCTGCCCGATGTCGGCATTGCCCCGCTGCGGCCCGCAAATTGCGGCTTCAAGGTTGAATGGTCAGCGCATCTTATCGAACGGTTTGCGGGCACCCCGCTCAAGCGCATCACGTTGTCATGCGCGGGAAAAACGGTTCCGGGCGAAATGATAATCACCCGCGGCGGCGTTGAGGGTGGCGCGGTTTATGCGCTGTCCGCCCCGGCACGAGAGATGATCGCGCGTGACGGCACGGCGACATTGCAAATTGATTTACGACCGGATTTGGATGCCCAAACACTGGCAGCGCGTTTGGCGGTTGGAGGGCGCGAATCCCTGACCAATGTTTTGCGCAAACATGCCGGCCTGTCCCCGGTAGCGATTGGCCTGGTGCAGGAAGCCCGCCATGCCGGCGTTACGCTGCCGCTGATTGATCTCATCAAATTCCTGCCACTGCGGTTGGTGGCGCCGGTTGACCTGAGCCGGGCAATTTCCACCGCTGGCGGGATCAGGCTGGAAGAATTGGATGACGGCCTGATGTTGCGCCGTTACCCAGGCGTGTTCGCGGCGGGTGAAATGCTGGACTGGGAAGCCCCGACCGGCGGATATTTGCTGCAAGCCTGTTTGGCCACCGGCATGGCCGCGGGAGATGGGGTGCTGAACTGGCTTACCCGCAGCCGATAAAATCAGGGCTTGCCATACCGCGTTGAAAAATCAAGTATCATTGCAAGGCAGCCTGGCTGGCCGCCGCAACCATGATTGTTTGAGAGGCACCATGGATACCACAAAACTTGATGGCATGATCGAGCATTACGCGCTGAGCCATAAAAACCCGCGCAATGAGTTGATCCATTGCGTGTGCGTGCCAGCCATCGTGTTCGCAGTGCTGGGATTACTCTACACGGTTAGCTTGGCACTAGCGCTCATCGGGATGGTAGCGGCGATTGTTTATTACGCTCGCCTCAGTACCCAGGCGGCGACGGAAATGGCGATTATGCTGATGGTGATGCTGGCGGTGTGGAGCCTATTTGGCAACACTCACCATATAGCCCCGGCAGCCTTGGTGATTTTTGTGGTGGCCTGGATTGGGCAGTTTATTGGCCATTATTATGAGGGCGCCAAGCCTTCATTTCTGGAAGACTTACAATATTTGATGATCGGACCGCTGTTTGTGATTTCAATTTTAAAGCGTAAGTTTGGTGGGGTCATCCATCGGCATTGATACCCGCTGATTGATATGAAATTGGAATAGGCTGCGTGGAAATCTTTCGGTGAAAATCATGCGATTGCTGCGATCTATTTTAGAAACTGTTCTTGCCATGTTTGCAGCCATGCATTTGGGTACCTGCCTCTTACTGGAATTTTATCGGCACTTGCCAATACAACCGAATCATTCCTGACTTATCAAAAGACGGTCATCTCGGACATTGAAGGGGCATAGAAATAACCAAACATTGGATATTTTACAGTCCGAAGGCATGGCGGCCGCCATTGCAAACCCATGAACAAAACCCTCAATATGGGCTGGCGTTTGAATTCCTTGCTGAATAAACTTGTAGCACGCGAGATAAACGACTCACCGAACATGATGAAGGATCACTCTGACGATAAATAATCTCAACCATAGCTTGGGCGAGAAAGTTCTATACCAGTTTATGCTTACGCTTGGTATCATTCAAAAGCTGCAATTTATTGTCCAAACCACGCTTCGGCCGTCGAACGATAAATCTGGACGGTTGAAAGTCTAACTTGCCTCTCGGCACAACGCGTCAATCGGATTCCATCCAAACGCTGTTTGTGGCGTCTGGTTACCGCCCACCCGCGAAATACTGCTGGCAATACGTTTGCCGCCGAGATGTTCATAGAAAAAACTGGCCGGGTTATCCCGCAACACCCAAACGAATACTGACGCACAGCCCAACGCCGCCAAATACTCTGCCGAGGCTTGCAGCAAGTTGCGGCCAAAGCCGTTACCCTGGTAATCATCAAGCACGTATAACGTTTCGATTTCACCATCACCCAGTGGGTTGCCACGAGTCCGCCGGGCGGTGGAAAACCCTACCACCTGCTGGTCCTGTGTCAGCACATGCACGCCGGCCCCCATACGGATCGCACGTTCATAAAATGCCGCCTGCCGGGATGCCGAGAGCTTGGCCAGATATTGATCCGGCAGCAGACCCGGATACGCGCTGCGCCAGGCAGAGACATGCACGGCACCAATGTCAGAAGCATCTGCCAGGGTCGCAAAACGTACTTCACTCATGCGGTGCGCTCTAGCACCGCGCCGAAAAATCCATCGGTGCCGTTGGCACGCGGTGTTAAACGCAAAGCTGGGCCATGCAGGGCTTCGGGCACCGGATCGCCCAGCGAGACGCGGCTGAAATTCGGGTGGCGTTCTAAAAACGCCGTTACCTGCATTTCGTTTTCTTCCTGCAATAGTGAACAAGTGGCGTAAACCAACCGGCCTCCAACCTTCAACAGCCTTTGCGCCTGGTCGAGAATCATCGCCTGCTTGGGTAGAATTTCCGCCAGATCATTTTCCTTTAAACGCAGCCGTGCGTCGGGGTTACGCCGCCAGGTGCCGGTCCCGGTGCATGGCGCATCGATCAACACGCGGTCGAATTTTTTCTCCTGCCGCTTCACCCATTTATCGCCGGGCTCCAGCAGATGCCGCTCGGCATTATGCACACCGGCACGGCGCAGGCGCTTGATAGCGCCTTCCAGACGCGGCGCGGAAACATCGCACGCCACGATATGACCTTTGTTTTCCATGGTCATCGCAATCGCCAGCGTTTTACCACCGGCCCCGGCGCAAAAATCCACCACGCGCATGCCGGGTTTGGCATCCACTAACAAGGCCACCAACTGGCTGCCCTCGTCCTGGATTTCCACAATCCCATCCTGAAAGGCTTTACCTTGGGTGATTGATTGCCGCCCCGCAAGGCGCAGGCCCCACGGGCTATACGGCGTAGGGCGTGCATCCAACTGTTCTGCTGCCAACGCCAGCATGGCTTGGTCGCGCGTGGCTTTCAAAGCATTCACCCGCAAATCCAGCGGCGCGGTTTGCGCCATCGCGGCCATCTCAGCCTTTAACGCCGGCCCAAACTGCGCTTCCAGGTGCGGCATGATCCAGTCTGGCACCTCATACTTCACAGCATCCGGCATGTTGGGGTGTTCAAGCGTGTGGCCGGCGAATTTTTCCAGCACAATGGTCTCAAGCTCGGTCAACGGCGGCGGGCCATAACGCCCGGCGGTGAACGCCAAAGCGATTTTGTTCACGGTCATGCCGGCAAAAATCGCCTGGGCGCCAAGCAACAAACGCGGCGTGGAGTCAGCGCCAAATTTCTCCAGCCACCAGCCTAAATGACGGCGGGCACGAAGCACGCCCCATACCAGGGTACTCACCTCGCGGCGATCCCCTGCCCCAATGAAGCGGCGGTTGCGAAAAAACGAATTGGCCACGGCGTCAGCCGGACGGGCATCGGCTTCGATATCCGCTAATAAATCGATGGCGGCGGCAAGTTGCCCAGCGGGGGTCATAATTATTCCTGGCGGTAATTCGGGGCTTCGCGGGTGATCGCGACATCATGCACATGGCTTTCACGCAAGCCGGCGCCGGTAATGCGGCGGAATTTGGTCTCGGTCTGCAGGGCGTTGATGTCGCTGGAGCCAGTATAGCCCATGCCTGCCCGTAAGCCGCCAACCAGCTGATGCACCACAGCGGCCATCGGGCCTTTATAGCCAACCCGGCCTTCAATGCCTTCCGGCACCAATTTCAACGTGTCCTTAATCTCCTGCTGGAAATACCGGTCCGCCGAACCGCGCGCCATCGCGCCTAAGCTGCCCATGCCGCGATAGGATTTGTACGAGCGCCCCTGGTAGAGAAACACCTCGCCCGGTGCCTCATCGGTCCCGGCGAGCATCGATCCGACCATCACGGCATCGGCCCCCGCTGCCAGCGCCTTCACCAAATCACCAGAAGCACGGATGCCGCCGTCAGCGATGGCGGGCACGCCCCGCGCCCGGCAAGCGGCGGCGGTTTCCAGCACGGCGGAGAACTGCGGCACACCTACACCCGCTACAATCCGGGTGGTGCAAATGCTGCCAGGGCCAATACCGATTTTAATGGCATCGGCCCCCGCGTCGATGAGTGCGGCGGCGCCATCGGCAGTCGCCACGTTCCCAGCGATAATCTGCACCGCGTTGGAAGATTTTTTAATGCGGGCGACGGCTGTCAATACGCCTTGGGAATGGCCGTGCGCGGTGTCGATCACCACCACATCCACCCCGGCCTCAATCAAGGCGGCGGCACGTTCCGCGCCATCATCCCCCACCCCGGTCGCGGCAGCTACCCGCAGGCGGCCCAGCTCGTCCTTGTTCGCCAGCGGGTGCGCCTCGGCTTTGTCCATGTCCTTGACCGTCATCAACCCGATGCAGCGGTACTCGTCATCGACCACCAGCAATTTTTCCAACCGGCGCTTATGCAGCAGCGCCCTGGCTTCCTCGGCCCCAACGCCCGCCGAAACCGTCGCCAAATTCTCGCGGGTCATCAACTCGTAGATTTTCGCGCTCGGGTCGGTGGCGAAACGCACGTCGCGATGGGTGAGAATGCCGACCAGCCTTCCATCACGCTCCACCACCGGGAACCCACTGATTTTATGCAATTCCATTAGGGCGCGGGCGTCGGCCAGGGTTTGGTCCGGGTGGATGGTCAACGGGTTCACCACCATGCCGCTCTCGAACTTCTTGACCCGTTTCACCTGCGCGGCCTGTTCGGCGATGGTGAAATTTTTGTGAATCACGCCAATGCCGCCCTGCTGGGCCATCGCAATCGCCATCGCGGCCTCGGTCACCGTGTCCATGGCGGCGGAAACCAGCGGGATATTAAGGGAAATGGTCCGGGTGAGCTTGGTGGTGGTCTGGACCAGCGTGGGCAGAACCTGCGAATAGGCCGGGACCAGCAGCACGTCGTCAAACGCAAACGCCTCGGCGATGCGCGAACTGGAGTCTTGGGGTGATAAAATTTCGGGAGCCATGGCCGCTTGCTTTCAGTGGAAACCTTGGCGGCTCTTAGTAAGGGGGGCCGGGGTGCCGCGCAATAGGGGGCGGCACCTCGCCACCCAGCCTTGCATTTAGCAAGCAGTACCCCCAAGGGCCTAGATTCGCGGCTCTCGTACCCGTTAACCGCGAATGGCAACCTCCCATTTACACAAGGGGGTCGTGATCAACCTGCCACCACACCCCCATCCCATCGATCGGCAGCAAGGGCGAGTTGACATGATGGCGGGCTCGGAACTGGTTTACGGCCTCGGCACAAGGCTTCAGAAAATAATCATCCACAATCACAAACCCTCCCCTTGAGACTTTATGATAGAGCGCATCAAGAGCCTGAATGGTTGATTCATACATATCGCCATCAAGCCGCAAAACCGAGAGTTTTTCGATCGGCGCCGCTGGCAGAGTATCTTTGAACCACCCTTCCAGGAAAACAACGCGCTCGTCCAAAAGTCCATATCGGCGAAAATTTTCCTCAACATCCTGGCGTGAAATGGCAAGTTGCCCATGGGTATGATGCTTATCGCCAATATCAGCCGCGTAAATTTCGGGGCTCGGGACCGGCAAGCCCTTGAAGCTATCTGCCACAAATACCCGGCGCTCCGTATCACCGTAAGCATCGAGTATGCCGCGCATGTAAATGCATGCGCCGCCGCGCCAAACCCCTGTTTCTATAAAATCCCCGGCGATATCATTCAAAATCACGGTTTCACACAATTTTCTTAAATTTTGCATTCGCACCGTACCAATCATGGTCTTGGCCAAGCCAGGCCAGTCGCGCCCCAAAAGGCGCTTTGTCGGGTCATATACACCACCAGACCATTGATCGATCGGACTATCACCAAACAGCACACCCGTCAGCGATGATTCAAGAATATTTAAATATTTATTGCGTATTTTCAAAACTGACGTTAAAAAATCATCATTTTTCGGCATCTAAATTTTCCTGCTGTTGATTGATTAGACCTCTAAGCATAATTCTGCGGCGTATCCGCATCAAATCAGTAATTCGCAATCAGTCTTTCGTCTTGATGCCAGGGCTGACAATAACATCTCCTGTATAGCCAAAAGCGAGCGGAACAATTTTAAATTCACTTATGTTTAATATATTCATTATATTTTTCAAATCCTCCCAACGATTTACCCCAATAGACTCGAGATATTTATAAAAATTACCATCATCGGAAATTGGTCTTGTGTGACGCATCTGAAAGCAATCCGTAATCAAAGCAAATTGCTCCGGCTCCATCGAAACCGACCAGTAAATATCTAACCCGTACGATGAAATACTTTTATCAAAAGCGCCTATGACTTTTTTAAGATGTGTTGCCATAAATAAAGGGCACATCGTTTCAACATAATTGGTCGTGCGAAATATGAGACCGGGATGATGGCGTGTCGTGGAAAACGTAAAATAGGAATCATACGTCAGAGATGGCTGAGCAATAACAGCATTTATTTTTTTACAAAAAGCAATGAATTCATCAATAGAAAATAAAAATTCGATATCATCATCAACAAAAAAAACATACTGATAATGATCAAGCCGCATAGAGTTTTGTAAAAACAGCTGGCCGGCATGGAACTTTGAAAGGCCACCCGACAATATGAAATCAGCGTTGTTATATAAATCTGATTCAATATCGGGCTCTGCAAAGTAACTCGCCGCTATGTCAAAATTGCGCTCCTGCCCCTGCCACCCGGCTAAAAACGGCCAAGGTCTGCCTCGTCCAGCCCGAATAAACACCAAATTGTCTCTCAGTTTATCTGGTGCTTTTACGATCGTCAGATCTAGTGAATTTTCATAAATCACTTTGAAAACCCTCGCCAAAATGCGGTATGGCGATATACGTTAGAATAATAACCACACTACCGCCCGCCAGAGACATCCAATATCGCTCCCGTAATATATGAAGCCGCGTCACTGAGCAAAAACATGATCGCCTCGGCGATTTCCTCCGGCTGGCCGGCCCGCCCGATGGGGGTGCTGGGGCCTAGCCGGGTGGCGCGCTCCGGGTCGCCGGAAACCGCCTGAATTTCGGTGTCGATTAAACCTGGGCGAATGGCGTTTACCCTCACACCCTGCTTGCCCAATTCCTTGGCCAAGCCCACGGTCAGGCTATCAACTGCACCTTTGGACCCCGCATAATCCACAAAATCAAACGGCGAGCCGAGTTTGGCGGCGATTGAGGACAATAAAACCACTGAACCCCCGCGCCCGCCCTTATCCAGCGGCATCCGGCGGGCAGCCTCGCGCGCCACGAAATACGCCCCCAGAATGTTGGTGTCGAACATCCGGCGCAGCCGCTCGGCGGACATTTCAGCTAACGGCAGGCTCGGCGCGATAATGCCGGCGTTAATCACCACCGCGTCAATGCCGCCAAAGGCCGCCGCCGTGGCATCGAACATCGCCACCACATCCGCCTCAACCGAAACATCGCCTTTTACAACCACCGCCTGCCCGCCAGCCGCTCGCACGGCGGCTGCCGTTGCCTCGGCCGCGGCAAGGTTGGCGGTGTAATTCACCCCCACCGACCAGCCTTTGCCGCCCGCCAGTAGAGCGGTGGCGCGGCCGATGCCGCGGCTGGCGCCGGTGATCAGAACTGATTTCATAAAGATTTCCTTTTCATGTTAGGCAGGGCGGCAACACAGGAAGGCCCATGCATTGAGTTACACAAAAAAGCGTATTCTTGTCACCGGTGGTGCCGGCTTCCTTGGCTCTCACCTCTGCGAAAAGCTGCTGGCGGCGGGGCACGACGTGCTGGCCGTGGATAATTACTTCACGGGCCGGCGCGACAATGTGGCGCATTTGCTGAACCACCCCAGCTTCGAGATCATGCGCCACGACGTCACCTTCCCGCTGTATGTTGAGGTGGACGAGATTTATAACCTCGCCTGCCCGGCCTCGCCGGTGCATTATCAGTTCGACCCGGTGCAGACCACCAAGGTGAGCGTGGTGGGCGCTATCAACATGCTGGGCCTGGCCAAGCGGGTGAAGGCCAAGGTGTTCCAGGCTTCCACCTCGGAAGTATATGGCGACCCCACCGTGCACCCGCAGCCCGAGGCGTACCGCGGCAGTGTGAACCCCATTGGCCCGCGCGCCTGCTACGATGAGGGCAAGCGCTGCGCCGAGACGCTGTTTTTTGACTACCGCCGCCAGCATAATTTGCGCATCAAAGTGGCGCGAATTTTCAACACCTACGGCCCGCGCATGCACCCTAACGACGGCCGGGTGGTTTCCAACTTCATCGTGCAGGCGCTGCGCGGTGAGGATATCACCATCTTCGGCGACGGCATGCAGACCCGCGCCTTTTGCTATGTGGATGATCTGATCGAGGGCTTTGTGCGGCTGATGGCAACCGACGATGACATCACCGGCCCGGTCAACCTAGGCAACCCGGTGGAACTGCCGATGCTGCAACTGGCCGAGCGGGTGGTTGCGCTAACGGGCGCCAAATCCAAACTGATCTTCCGCCCCCTGCCCATCGACGACCCCATGCAGCGCTGCCCGGATATTTCCAAGGCCAAAGCGCTGCTGGGCTGGGCGCCGGTGGTGGGGCTGGATGAGGGGCTGGGGAAGACAATTAAGTATTTTGAGGGGGTGCTGGGGACGAAGAAAATGAAAATTTAAAGGCCACAATCTTAGTAAGACGATTTTTTTCGACGGACCTTAATCTGCATAGCAGCGAGAGGCGTATTGTTTGAGCCGACGCATGGCAAACCGTTCGTAACTTCGATGATATTATCGTCATCAAGAAATTTGCCAAAAGCCAAAATTTCACAATCATCCGGTAAACCTTTTACCACACGAACGGCATAGCCAATAAGGTCTTTAGCCATTCCCCTGGAACCTGAAAAGGTCCCTTCCTGAACCCAGTCAGTCCAAACTCCAACCTCACTTGACGAGCAATATTCCAGTTGAATTTTTTGATTCGGATAAAGCTCAATCATAAAACCTTGAATTAGGTGTTTACGATCGAGACTATATCCAGAATATAAAAGACCATAAGAAGAAAAGTCACCAAAATATCCAATATGCGTTGTCAATGAGCCTAAAATTTCAGAATGAGATAGATCTGTTTTGAATAAAAATTCATCCCCCTGACTTCGGGTCGTCGCTAGATCAACTTTTGTAAAAGTTCCATTATCAAAACGTCGACTTAAAAAATCTCCCGGTGCATTATAAATATAGTGATTATCGACAGAAGATCGCTTGGCAAAATATCTCTCTAAAGTAATAAAATTTGAGAATGTCGATGTTGTAAGACCAATAAATACACTACTTAATTTTGCAATTTCGAAATCTATTAAGGATAACTCTATATTCGAAAAATTCTCTAGTTCTACAGGCGGAATAAAATCGCTCTTCCAAAATAATTGAAAACCAAACTCTTCAAGGACTTGTTCTCGTATCTCATTTTTGTGCACTGAGAGAGCTTTTTCGTCGCACACGACATAAAGCTTAGATAAATTTTTTGGAAAACTATTGCGGATTTTTTCCATAATTCTTTGAAAAGTGGGTAAATACTCGTCCGTCTCACCAAAATTTCCAATATCACGGGAATATTTAATCCAGTCTTTTTCAATTCGCAACTGGATGACACCATCAACTTTTGTCTGCTTATAGACCTTATCTTTAAGCAATAAGAACGTATTCGTTTTTAAAATGTTGGGGCGCAATGAGCGCAAGAACTCGGCCGTGAAACTGTAATGAGTTAACCGACCAGCCAACGCGAAATTTTCAATATTGATCGAACCGAAAGTAAAAGCCAAAAAACCAGTCACGTCTTCGTATTCACCAGAAGCTAATTTTATTTTTTGCATTTCACAAAAATTCTGCAAAGCTTGAATGTCAAAAACATCGCCGAAATCACGAGTGAAGTTATTAGCATTTACATGATCAATATTGAGAATTTTTGGCAAAACGATCTGAATATTCTGCCTTTTGACCGCAAGAAATAAATTTAAAATTGCGATTTTTTGATTAGTAATGCCTCCATCACAATACGGAAATCCAATCGAACGTAATTGCATTTTTATCTAACCTATAGTACCATATATGTGAATATCAACAATCATCTTTCGAGTGCCAGGCAGCTTGATCAATCTTTGATTTTCAGAGGGGGAACTCATTTTTATTTCTTATTTTTCAATCATACACGCATGTCGAAAAAACGTAATCAAACTAATATATCTTCCATAAGTGCGGAGGAACGCATCTTCCTCCAGCGCAATATTTATGATCTCATCGCCAACACGTAAATCAACAATTTTCTTTAGATATTCAACGCAAGACAGGCTCGCAACACCACGATACTCAGGGATATGAATCCCATAATTTGTTTGCAAATCTTCACAAATATAAATTCCACTTTTTTTGACAAATGGGAACAAAGTTTTAAGAGTTATCGTTTGATGCTCCCATAAATGTGATCCATCCTCGATGATAATATCAAAAGGACCATGTTTTACCCCGACATCCACTAAATTTTGAATGTTTGACTGATCTAAAATTTCTATTTTGATTCTATCAGTGGCAAACCGAGTTGCTGAAGGGTCAATATCCGCACCCACGATTTTAGCATTCGGAAAATATTTTTCCCAAGTCCGTAACGACGCGCCATCAAAAACCCCGATTTCGAGTATTATTATTTTCTGATAACGTAATTTATCGAAGAAGCGTTCATAGATAGCAAGATAGCCATGCGTCGAGGACGCTTTGTCGGTATTAAATTCAAGCCCTATTTGATCTAAAGTCGGAGCGTTATCAATCACTTAGAAATCTTTCAGCCAGGAGGCTTCTGGGGACTAATGACTATAGTATTGCGCCCGATAGTTCCAGACAAGAGACAACCAATGGTCTAATCGTCTCCACTGAGCATTGCGTTTCTTGCCTGATCCATCACTTCTTCATCACAGATCACGGCTACCTGCCGTTTGACATCATCCATCGTCACCGGGCGCGATGCGGACGAAGAGGTCGGCGACGGCGGGGATGGCGTGGTGGGCAATGAACCCGAGGGAACCTCATCCTTGACAACCCATCTTGTAAAATGCCGCATAAATAACCGCATCACATGGTCCACACCGGCCTGAGTTACCTCCCGGCGGTCTGCTTCAAAATACAAATTACCAGCATGCGGGCCTGTGATGATTTCATACGACGGGAAATAGGCAACCGCTTCCGGATAAGCCCGCTCCATTTCATCAGCCGCAGCCCGTAAAATCGATTTTGAGCAAATGGTGGAGGTTAAAACACTGCGCGGCTCGTATGTTGCCACCAAAGGCACCGGCGATACCGTGAGAATGATCCGGGTTTTAGGATTACGGGCATGTAAAATTGCATAAACTGCCTGCAAATCCGCCACCACCTCGGAGACTGAAAAATTGCGGAATTCATAGCGGGTGTCATCAAAAACCCCACCCGCAACGCCAGGACAAATAGGGTAAACCGCGCCATCGAGCTTTGATACCCAGGCTTCGGTAAGCCCTAGGGTAAACACAAAATAATCTGCGGTCTCAACGGCATCGCGCACCGCTTCAAAATGGCGCTCGCGCACCTGCTTGACCTCGGCTTCCAGCGCGAAGGGCTGCATTTCAATTCGTGGACGGAAGGCATCAACAAAGCCCCCCTTATGCGGCCAAACATCATCAAGCGGATGAAACGCGCCGTAAGCCCGCTCCAGCAATTGCCGCCATTGGCGGGCCGTATAAACATTGCCGTACCGCGCCGTAAACATCCCATACCCCATCTGCTCAGCCACATGATGCGGTAGAACCGGATGATGGGTCTCAGAGACGTAATAGGTAAAACCGCTATGCTTTAAATGCTTTGCAATATGCTGGGCAAAACAGCTGCCGGCGGTGGCAATCCGGTCCTGCGGCGTGATCTGGAATTTGCCTCTCACCACCGGGTCCACCGCGTTCATCGGCCGGTTGCTGATCGATTGACGCCAGAAGTTTTCATCCGGCAATGAGGCATACGGGTTTGCAGACTTACTGATGATTTTTGCCGCCGGGCGGGCTTCCGCGGGGAAATGATCACCGCGCAAAAAGGCTTCCACCAGTCTTATCTGAGCAGCGCCATACAAATGGTTGGCGTGCAGCCCATCACCATGATACGGCGCAGCCAACCCACCGTCTTTGGGGTCGATGGTTTCAGATGGTGGCGAAAGGAAGTGGATGCCGTATTCCGCGCATAAATTCTTCACGACACGCCACCATATTATCCACGCCCGATAACGCATTCCGGGCGGCGGCATTGAGCGAAGCATATCCTGGCGAATTTCTTCAGGCATATGCCTGATATAAGCCTCATTATCGCTGATCGGCGGTGGGGGGCACAACATAATAACCGGCAGCCCAAAACGCCGATGAAATAAAGGCAGCGCCCTAATCCAAGGGCGCATGACTTCTTCATAACTGAGGTAGATGGCCCGGGCAGGAATCAACTCATGCCCTGGTAACGGTGCCGGCGGCAGCACACACGGATACGGCATATCACCGCCGTCCAGTAGGATATCGAACGGTTTTAATCCGTACGCTCCAACCGTGTACATAATTTCCAGGCCGCTGAACATTGCCAGCAATATTGCAGGCCTGTGCGCTGCAACCGCTGCTTCCAAATCAAACATGAACTCGGCGTGGTAGGTTTCAACGCCGTTTTCCACTGTCGAGAATGGAATATATTTACCGGCCATTTCAACAAAGCCGCATTTTAGCGCAACCGGTAAATCAAGCGGCTGGAATTGAGCATCCCATAAAATCCGCGCGTGACTGTGGCCAAAAACCACCGCCCGGTCGGGGAGCGCGCGGCCCTTGTAGGTTGTCGCTTCGCGGATGACGATCTGCATCGCAATTAACGGCGTGCCGTCAGGACTCTCGCAGAGATTATCATCTATGCCTTCAACCAATGCGTCCGACCCAGCAAAACGCCCGACGCATAAGCATTCCAGAGGTGGCTCATGCCGCCCGACGATGCGGGCGCCAAACGCGCGGATTTTGCCATTTTTGCTGCGGCTGCCAACAAACACGCCTGGCTTCACCCAGCCGCTCAATTCGCCATCAAGCGTGATAATCATATATTCGAGTTGATACGGCGATTCCTGATCAACTTCGATGCTGAAACCCTCAATGGTCCGCATCGGGTCGGATGGGAGGCCACCAATGAGACCATTATTGCGAACATCGCCAACATAGGAAACATGAGCCACCAGCGAAGCTGCAAGCCGCACAGGGTCAGCCGCATCGATAACCAAAGAAGTTTGTTCCGCAGTCGCCAAAGTCGCCATGAATTTATCCAAAAATTTGCTTATGGATTACAGACTTGTAACCACAAAAAAATCAATAGCTGCTTCGGATGACCGTGAGAATGGTGGATGTGGCGCAAGCTCACTCCGGCCTGAACCCCGTGGCCACCACATACATCTCCTTGGAGTCCTTGCGGCTCGCCGGTGGTTTGGCGTGGCGCACGGTGCGGAAGCGCAGTTTTAAGGTGTTCAGCATGTCGCGCTGGGCGCCGCCCTGAAACAGCTTCGCCACAAACGCGCCACCCGGCACCAGCACCTCCACCGCAAAGGCCAGCGCCATGTCAGCCAGCGCCATGATACGGATATGGTCGGTGGCCACATGGCCAGTGGTGTTGGGCGCCATGTCCGATAGCACCAAATCAGCCGGGCCGCCGAGCAGTTCGATCAGCCGGGCTTCCATGCCCTCGGCCATGAAATCCCCCTCGATCAAATCCGCCCCCGCCACCGGGATAATGGGGAGCAAATCGATCCCCACCACTTTGGCAGCCCCCCGCGCCAGCGCCACCTGGCTCCAGCCGCCAGGGGCAGCGCCTAAATCCACCACGCGCGCACCTTTGGTGATGAGTTGGTATTTATCGTCCAATTCCAGCAGCTTGAACGCGGCGCGCGAGCGGAAGCCCTGGGTTTTGGCGGCTTGCACATAGGGGTCGTTGAGTTGGCGCGAGAGCCAGCGTTGCGAGGAGGGGGCGAGTTTGCGTGCGTTTTTAAGCCGCACCGCCTCACGGCGCGGCGGTACTATATTCTCTTCGGTCATAGCGGTCCGTAGCCCCGCCTCGCCGGTTGGGCAACACGCATCAAGCGCATCAGCATCCCTTCGCGCAGGCCACGGTCCGCCACGGTCAGCTCGGGCACCTGCCAAAGCTCGTGAATGGCGGCGAATATGGCGCAGCCGGGCAGCACAAAATCCACCCGGTCGGCGCCGATGCAGCCGTGCCGGCTCAGACCATCGCGGCCAAGCTCCCGCGCCTCGCTGAGTGCTGCGTCCACCTGACAACGCTCAAGCGCCACACCGTCGATCAGGCCACGGCGGTAACGCTCCAGCTTCAGTGAAACCCCGGCCAATGTGGTGACCGTACCGCTGGTGCCCACCATCAGCACGCCGCCTTGGGCTATTTCCTTGCCGATCCGGTGCACAGCCTCGAACGGACGCAGCATGTTGGCGACATCGGCCACCACGGAGCTGAACCCGTGCTCGGAGTAGCAGGCATTGGCGCAACGCTCAGAGAGGGTAACAACCCCAACCGGGAGGGAGATATAGCCAATCAACTCTGGCGGCGAACCGTCACAATTCACCCGCACCCAGGCAATTTCAGTTGAGCCGCCGCCGATGTCGAACAATAAGGCGCGGCGGCCAGCCTTGCAGATCAGCGAGGCGCAGCTCTCCACCGCCAGTTCGGCTTCCTCACGCGGGCCGATGATTTCGAGCGGCAGACCGGTGACCTCCCGCGCCCGGCGGATGAAGGCGCTGCCATTTTCGGCCTGGCGGCAGGCTTCGGTGGCGATGGCGCGCAGCACAATTCTACCACCCTCTGCTTCATTGCTCCAACGGCGTACCCGGTCAGCGCAGATGGAAAGGGCCGCCATGGCGCGGTCCATGGCAACGGGCGATAATTCCCCGGTATCGTAAAGCCCTTCGCCCAGCCGCACCACACGGCTGAAGCTGTCCAGCACCTGAAAGCCGGAACCGCTGGGGGTGCCAACCAGCATCCGGCAATTGTTGGTGCCGAGGTCGATGCCGGCGAACACCGGGCGACGGCCAGCACGGCGTTGCTCCGTGCTGCGGCGATTCGACGGGTTAAGGCTAACAGCAGAAGAATAAACCATTTCAACCCTATAGTCGCGCTATTTCGTGGTTGAGAGCAAGTTGCAAATGGCGGCAAAACGGCGCTTGGGCATTAAAAATGCGCTCAGCAGTTGCCGAGCGCCGCGGCTGGTGCTACCGCACCCGCCTGCGTGGCAACGCGTTACCGTTGGGGGATAGTTTAGCGGTAGAACACCTGGCTCTGACCCGGGTAGCCTTGGTTCGAATCCAGGTCCCCCAGCCATCGCAAATTAGCATCAAACACGTAGCTTGACGCTTCATGTATGTGCCCGCACATGCCACTCATGATTGAAGCTCCTTATCTAAACCCGGAAGATGCCACCGCCGCTGATGCCATTGCTGCCATTGGTGAGGAATTGGGCTTGTTTGACGACTGGCTTGACCGATATCAGTTCATCATCGAGTTGGGCCGCAAATTACCCTCCTACCCGCTGGAATTTCAGACTGAGGCGCTACGGGTGAAGGGGTGCCAAAGCCAAGTGTGGCTCGCAGCCATGGCGAGGGGTGATGAACTATATTTCGCCGGAGCGTCGGATGCGGCCATCGTCTCAGGGTTGGTGGCACTGGTACTGCGCGTTTATTCAGGTCGCACCCGAGCTGAAATTCTAGCCACGCCGGCGCAATTTCTAAAGGAGCTCGGATTAATTGGTGCGCTCTCTACTAACCGTGGCAACGGCGTGGCAGCGATGGTGGAACGGATTCACGCCATCGCGGCAGCCCAGAGCTAAAAACGGCGAACCTGGGTGCGAGAGAGGGCGTAACCGGCGATGCCCAGAATAATAAGCACCGGCACAATAAACAACGCCATCCAGAACGTCACCGCCGCCACCAACAGCAACACCGCGAACGCCGCCAAGCGGGCGAGGATGGTAAAATAGCTCGGCTTGGTGGGTTCGATGAACGCGCCATCCGGAGTCATATCGATGATCGGGCCATTTTGATTTGCCATGGTTAATATATAGGAACGCCGCATGGCACCAACAAGCAAGGCCAAATAAATTCCGACGCAATCATAAAACGGGGTTAATGACGTGAATTTCTGGCAGGGCAAAAAAGTTTTGATCACCGGGGCCACCGGTTTCCTTGGCGGCTGGGTGGTGAGGCAATTACTGGACCAAGGCGCTGATATTATTGCCATCATCCGCCGCCCCCGGCCTCATTCACAATTTGAACTGGCAGGGTTTAACCAGCACGTGACGATCATCACAGGGACCGTCGAAGAGCCTTCCGTGGTGGCTTCAGCATTCGCAGCGCATGAATTTGCAGCCGTATTCCATTTGGCCTCGATGGTGGATGTGAACGCCGCGTTGCGCGAGCCGGCGGCGGCGCTGCGGGCCAGTATCGAGAGCACTATCAACCTGCTGGAGCAGATCAGGCTTCATCAGCCCAATACGCTGATGATCGTGGCGTCGTCTGATAAAGCCTACGGCACGCAGCCAACACCCTTCCAGGAAGATAAACCCCTGGAGCCGAAGCACCCGTATGAAATTGCTAAAGCCACCCAGGATTTAATCACGCAATCATATGGCCGGCTGTTTAACCTCAATGTCGCCATCACCCGCTGCGGCAATTATTTCGGCGGCTATGATTTCGCTTTTGAGCGGATTATTCCCTACACCATCCGGCAGGTTCTGCGCGGGCAAGCGCCGGTGCTGCGTTCTGACGGCGATTTCACTCGCGATTTTTTATATGTCGAAGAAGCCGCACAGGTGCATTTGGTGCTGGCGGAAAAGCTGGCAGAGGATTCCAATTTACGTGGCCAGGCATTCAATTTTTCGCATGAGGTTGCTGTCCCCATCATCGGGTTGGTGTCGCAAATCGTCCACATGATGGGCTCGGATTTACAGCCCATCATCGCCTCAACCGCGCAGGCCGAAATTAAACATATGCGGCTGGATTCCACCAAAGCCCGTACACAACTAAGTTGGCAACCAGCCATCGACTTCGAGGCCGCTTTGGCGCGGACGGTAGAATGGTATTCTGACAATCAACCATTGGAATTTTAAGCCACCCCGCCACATGGGAGTCACGCTATTCAGGGAGCCATCATGCGCACGTCGATCATCGCCTATATTACCAGCCTGATTGTGATGGGAATTATGGACGGCTGCTGGCTTGGTTTTGCCACCTCCCGCCTTTATCGCCCAGGTATTGGGCACTTAATGACCGACAAGCCGGTGGTCGGGGCGGCCGTGCTATTTTACCTGTTATACGCCGCCGGAGTCACCTACCTCATCACCCTGCCCGCCCTGGCTGGTGGCAGTTTTGGCTCAGCGGTCACCCGCGGCGCGGTGCTAGGGTTAATCGCCTATGGCACTTACGACCTCACGTCGCTGGCGATTTTGCAGGGCTGGCCGGTGAATGTCACGGTGCTGGATATGATCTGGGGCGCCATCATCACCAGCGTCACCGCCGGGGTCGCACTTTTGGTTGCGCGCAAATTTGGGTAAGCGGCGGTGCGGCGCTACATAGGGTAAATGCCCGCCGACGATGATTTATTCCTGCCCACCGAAATAACAGCCACCCCCACCGCCATACCACTGGCCGAACGACTGCGGCCTAAACATGTGGCTGATATTGTTGGGCAGGACCATTTGCTGGGGCCGGAAGGCAGCCTGACCGGCATGTTAAAGCGCGGCTCGCTGGCCTCTCTCATTTTATGGGGGCCACCCGGCGTCGGTAAAACCACCATCGCACGGCTGCTGGCGGCAGAAGCCGGGCTGCATTTCACCCAAATTTCGGCGGTATTTTCCGGTGTGGCGGATTTGAAGCGGGTATTTGACGACGCGCTCAAGCTCAAACGCTCGGGCAAAACCACTTTGCTGTTCGTCGATGAAATCCACCGCTTCAACCGCGCCCAGCAGGATGCGTTTCTGCCGGTGGTGGAAGCCGGCACCATCGTGCTGATTGGCGCTACCACCGAGAACCCCTCCTTTGCGCTCAACGGCGCGTTACTCTCGCGCTGCCAGGTGATGGTGCTGCGCCGGCTCGATGATGCCGCGATGGAAAACCTGCTGGTGCGGGCTGAAATCGACGCCAATGCCCCGCTGCCCCTCACGCCCGAAGGCCGCGCCACTTTGCGGGCGATGGCCGATGGCGATGGCCGCGCTTTACTGAATCTGGCCGAGCAATTATTCGCCCTGCACGACAGCGCCCCGTTAAATTCCGACCAGCTGGCAAACCTGCTCGCCCGCCGTGCCGCCCTGTATGACAAAGACCGCGAGGAGCATTACAATCTCATCTCGGCGCTACATAAATCCATGCGCGGCTCCGACGCCGACGCCGCCCTGTATTGGCTGGCCCGCATGCTGGCTGGCGGCGAGGACCCGCGCTACATCGCCCGCCGCATCACCCGCTTTGCCTCCGAGGATATCGGCCTCGCCGACCCGCAAGCATTGGTGCAGGCGCTGGCCGCCTGGGAGGCCTATGATCGGTTAGGCTCGCCGGAGGGGGAAATCTGCATTGCCCAGGCGGTGATCTACCTCGCCACCGCGCCGAAATCCAATGCCACCTATAAAGCCATCGGTGCCGCCAACCGTGCCGCCAAGGAGACAGGCAGCCTTATGCCGCCCGCCCATATTCTGAATGCGCCGACCAAGCTGATGAAAAACCTCGGCTACGGTGCCGGTTACGAGTACGACCACGCCACCGAAACCGGCTTTTCCGGCCAAAACTACTTCCCCGAGGGCATGGGCCGCCCGGACTTCTACCGCCCGGTCGAGCGCGGCTTTGAGCGGGATATTCTCGCCCGCCTCGCCTATTGGGCCAAATTGCGCGACAAGGCCAAATGACCGACCTAATCCTCCCCGTCCCCGAAGCCGAATCTGACAGCCGGCTTGACCGTTTCCTGCGCCGCAATGTCGAGGGCTTAACCCAGGCGATGATCCAGAAGCTGCTGCGCAACGGCAAAATTCGCATCGACGGCAAGCGCGCCGAAGCCAGCACCCATGTGGAAACCGGCCAGATTATCAGCGTGCCGCCGATCATCCCGCCCAAGGAAATGCCCAAAGTGCGGCAGGTGATGGTGATGGACCCGCATATGGTCCGCGATTTGGAGGCGATGATTTTGTATCGCGATGACTCCGTCATCGTGCTGAACAAACCCGCGGGCCTAGCCAGCCAGGGCGGCAGCGGCATCAAAGTGCATCTGGACGGTATGCTGGACGCGCTACGCTTTGACGGCACCGAGCGGCCCAAGCTGGTGCATCGTCTCGACCGCGATACCTCCGGCGTATTGCTGCTGGCGCGTGGGGTCAAACCCGCCTCCCGCCTAGCGGCCGCCTTCCGGGGCCGCGATGTTGAAAAAACCTACTGGGCGCTGTTGTGGGGCGTGCCGCCGGTACTGGAAGGGCGAATTGATCTGCCGTTGAACCGGGTGGAGGGCGAAGGCTCATCGCGCTCCGCCCCGGCTTCCCGCGAGGATAAGGAAGCCAGCCGGGCGGTGACGGAATATAAAATCATCGATTACGCCGGCAAAAAATTCGCCTGGGCAGAGTTGAACCCGCTGACGGGCCGGATGCACCAGTTGCGCGTGCACACGCTGGCGTTAGGGACGCCGATTTTGGGCGATGCGTCCTACGGCGCCGCCTTCGCCGACGGTTTCGCCCCGCAACTGCATCTGCACGCACGGCGTTTGAAAATTCCGCACCCCGATGGTGGGTTTCTAACAGTGGAAGCACCGCTGCCGAAACACATGAAGGATAGTTTCGAGGCTCTGGGCTTTACCGTGCCGGTAGCGATGAAACCGAAGCGGGTGACGCGGGGGTAGTGCGCGGTACGGCCACGCCGCACGCGGCGCGCATGTTTTGAGGGAATTTGCACGACGACCGCGCACCACGTTACATATTCAGGAACGATTTCAGGCGTGGGATAGAACGGCGGCGCAAACCCCCTACCGTCTCTCCCGCGTCGCCGAGAACGTAATCTCCGGGAAATTTTCCTTCATCCGGTTCAGCTCCCAATTATTGCGCACCAGGTACACCGGGGCGCCCTCGCGGTCTTCGCTCATCGCACTGCGGTTCAGTTCGATGAAGGTTTTCAACCGCGCGGCGTCTTCTGAGAATATCCAACGCGCCGTATCAAACGGCGCCTGCTCAAACGCCACCGGCACCGAATATTCCTGCTCGATGCGGCTGGAGAGCACGTCTAACTGCAACGCCCCCACCACGCCCACAATCCAGTCTGAGCCGGTCATCGGGCGGAATACCTGGGTGACACCTTCTTCGGCCAAATCCTCTAGCGCCTTACGCAACTGCTTGGCTTTCATCGGGTCGGCCAGGCGCACGCGGCGCAGAATTTCCGGAGCGAAATCCGGGATACCGGTGAAGCGCAAAACCTCACCCTCAGTGAGTGTATCACCCACCCGCAGCGTACCATGGTTGGGGATGCCGATAATATCGCCGGGATAGGCTTCTTCAGCCAAGGAACGGTCCTGCGCAAAGAAGAAAATCGGCGCCTGAATCGCCATCGGCTTTTTGGTGCGCGAATGGATCAATTTCATCCCCCGCGTAAACTTGCCTGAACAAATGCGGGTAAAGGCAATCCGGTCGCGGTGCTGCGGGTCCATATTGGCCTGCACCTTAAACACAAAGCCGGTAACGGGCGCTTCATCGGGTTCCACCACCCGCGTATCCGAAGCGCGCGGCTGCGGCGGCGGGGCGTTGGCCACCAGCCCTTCCAGCAATTCACGCACCGAATAATCCTTCAGCGCCGAGCCAAAATACACCGGCGTCAAATGCCCTTCGGAGAATGACTGCAAATCAAACGGCGGGAACGCCGCATGAATCAGCTCGATGTCCTCATCCAACTGCGCCTTCTGGTCCGCCGGAATGGCGAATTTTGGCTCGGTCTTGGTATCGCCCGGCTTTACCGCCGAAACCAACCGGTTGTTGCGAATATCAAAGCACCCCCGGAACAGCCCGCCCGTGCCAATCGGCCAGACCATCGGGCAGATGTCCAACGCCAGCGTTGAGGAAATTTCGTCCAACAACTCAAACGGGTTCTGCCCTTCACGGTCCACCTTGTTAATGAAGGTGGTGATGGGAATATTCCGCAACCGGCAAACCTCGAATAGTTTCTTGGTCTGCAGCTCGATGCCCTTGGCGGCGTCAATCACCATCACCGCGCTATCGACGGCGGTGAGTGTACGGTAGGTATCCTCAGAGAAATCTTCGTGGCCCGGCGTATCGAGCAAGTTGAACACCGCACCGCCAAATTCAAACGTCATCACCGAGGATGTCACCGAAATGCCGCGCTGGCGTTCGATCTTCATCCAGTCTGAGCGTGTCTGCCGCCGGTCCTGCCGCGCCTTCACCATGCCGGCTTCGCGGATGGCACCGCCGAACAGCAGCAGTTTTTCGGTCAGCGTGGTTTTACCGGCGTCAGGATGCGAGATGATGGCAAAGGTGCGGCGGGGCGGAATGCCGGTGGTGGATTCAATAAGGGGGAGAGCCTGGTCCATCCGGCTCCCCTACCAATTTCGCGCTCAAAAAGCCAATCAGCGGATGGTGGTTTTGGTGTGATACACCTTCGGCGGCCCGGCGAAACACGCGCCCACCGCGCCCCGCCAGATTTGAAAATCCGCAGAGTTGCGGAACATGTCCATATGGTGAGCGACGCTTTCCCACATCACCATCAAAATAAAATGCTGGGGGTTTTCAATGGAGTGGTGCAATTCAAGTCCATGGCAGCCGGCGGCGCGGGCAAACACCGGCTGACAGGTGGCAACCCCGTCTTGGAACGCCTGCTCCATGCCGGGTTTAACGGTGATTTCGGCAAATTCGGTGATCATAGGCTGGCTCCCGGTTCAGGCGGCGATGGTTTTGTAGGTCTGCTCGCCCAGGCCCTGCACGCCAACCTTCAAAGTCTGTCCGGCCTTCAGGAAAATCGGCTCCGGCTTGATCCCCAATCCAACGCCAGGCGGCGTGCCGGTGGCAATAATATCACCGGGATATAGAGTGATGAACTGCGAGACATAGCTCACCAGCGTCTTCACCCCAAACACCATGGTTTTGGTGTTGCCGTTCTGGCGGCGGATACCGTCCACCTCAGTCCAAAGGTTCAAATTCTGCGGGTCAGGCACCTCGTCCTTGGTGACAAGATAAGGCCCCACCGGCCCAAACGTGTCGCAGCCTTTGCCTTTATCCCAGGTGCCGGAGCGCTCCATCTGGTAGGCGCGCTCAGACACATCATTCACGGTGCAATAGCCGGCCACATAATCCAGCGCATCAGCCTCGCTCACGTAACAGGCCTTGGTGCCGATCACCACGCCAAGCTCGACTTCCCAGTCGGTCTTCTCCGAGCCGCGTGGAATTTTGATGTCATCAAACGGGCCGCTGAAGGCCGAGAGGGATTTGAGGAAAATAATCGGCTCCTTCGGGATTTTCCCGCCGGTTTCCGCCGCATGGTCGGCATAATTCAACCCGATGCAGACGAAATTGAGAGGCCGGGGAATTGGCGCCGCAATCCGGTGTTCGGCCTTCAAAAACGGCAGTGTGTGCGGCGGCAGCTTGGATAAATGATCAATCCAGGCCGGACTCAGCGCATCACCGGCAAACCCAACCAGAGCGTCCGACAGGCTACGGGTTTTGCCATCATCATCCACCAAACCCCATTGTTCCTGCCCCTCATCGCCATACCGCAACAGTTTCATACCAAATTCCTCATCCAAAAATTGCCCGCGACTGGCTCAAAGCTGGGTGGCGTGCCAGGCCATATCTAACTTTTGCAATCAGACTACATGTGTTTCAGCCCATAGAAAGATTCAAGCAAGATGCCATTATTTGCTGTTCACGCGCTGGATCACCCAAATGCTCTGGCATCGCGGTTGCAGCACTACACGGCCCACCGGGCCTTCATCGAGACCGATGAGCTTTTTGGCGTCAGCGTTGTTCTCTCCGGCCCGCTGCAAACCCCCGATGGTGAGACCATGATCGGCTCGCTGTTTCTGATCGAAGGCGACAGCATGGAGGTCGTGGAGGCATTCGTGAATGCCGACCCTTATGCGGTTCATAAAATTTGGGGCGCGGTGAGTATCCAAAGGTTCCATCGCCGCAAAGGCTAAAAAAAAGGCCGGTCTTATGACCGGCCACACCATTTGGTGTCTTTTTTAGAAGCTCCCTAAACTTGGCGGCAAGTCCAATGCTTCATCAAAACTTCATGTGCACCGTGAACCACTGCGGCGGTTTGTGGCGGAAAAAAGGCAATCACGCAAGCGTGTGTTGAGCGAAAAATAGGCTTTTCGAGATTAAAAATTACAAATTTTTACGTGAACTTAAAGTTTTCATGAAGCGAAAGCCAGTTTTTTAGTTATAATTCATTAATTTTTAGCTGATTTTTGACCTCTTCTGCCAAAGCGCACAATTCCAGGCCAGCTGGAGTGGTCATACTGATTTCCGAAACCCCGAGTCCATCAGCGAACGCATTGGCATAACCAGCTCGGTTGGCGAGGGCATTGCTGAACAACAATAAGCCTCGCGCCGCAATTTCAGCCTCCATACGCTTACGCAGCCGCGAGGCCGCTGGCGCACGGTTGAATACCAGCGCAACTTTACGCTTTTCCTCGGCCGCCAGCTTCAACGTACCTTCTGCGGCCCATAGGTCCGGCGGCGAGGGATTGAGCGGGATTATCACGATATCCGCCGCCCGAATCGCCCGACGTGCGTCACTGTCGATGACCGGCGGCGTGTCGATCAGCACGATGTCATAGGCCGCCTTCAGCTTTTCAAGTTCACTTGCCAGCCGCCAGCCCGAGACCGCATGCGACGCAACAGCCACGCTGGCCTTGGCCGCGCTCGCCCTTAATTTGCCCCAGATCGTAAGGCTGCCTTGCGGGTCAATATCAAGCACCGCTACGTTGCAACCTGCCGCCAGAGCTACCGCCAACTGTGCGGTCAGCATGGTTTTACCCGAACCACCCTTTTGTTGAGCGACCGCAATCACCTTGCCCATGTTCCACACTCCCGATTCGATAACGATTAGGCGACAACGCACAGATTGTGCCAAGTTTTTTCTGTGAATGAAGTTTTAACCCCGCTTGAGATGACTCAGGTAGACCGGCTGGCCAATAATGAGCCTGCCTTAATGGCCGCTGCCGGGCGGGCTGTCGCACGGGCGGTCATCCGCCGTTATGTGCCATGCCGGGTGGTCGTGCTGGCGGGACCAGGAAATAATGGCGGAGACGGCAAGGTCGCGGCAGCATACTTAAGTACCCAAGGCTGGCCCGTAAATATCCTGCCGGTGGCGTCCGCTACAACCGAGGACATCGCAAAAGCGGATTTGGTCATCGATGCGGCGTTTGGCGCTGGGCTATCGCGCGACATAGCACCTTCGGTCGCTGATTTATTAAGGGCCGCCAGGCGCGTTGTGGCTGTTGATATGCCAAGCGGCGTGGATGGCGCCACCGGCGCGGTTCGCGGTTACGCCCCGCAAGCCGAACTCACCATCACCTTCTTCCGCCTCAAGCCCGGGCACCTGCTTTATCCAGGCCGTGCCCATTGCGGTGAAATTCTGTTACGCGACATTGGCCTTCCTGATACATTATTACAGCATATCCGGCCGCAAATCTGGGTAAATAACCCGCACCTGTGGTCCCTGCCCGCCCGCGCGGCCACCAGCCATAAATATACCAATGGTGATGTCACGGTGCTGTCAGGCACGATGCCCGGTGCCGCCCGCCTCGCCTGCGCTGCCGCTCGCCGCGCCGGCGCCGGTATGGTAACGCTACATTCTGAAACGCCTTTGATTCCCTCCGAAGCTGGTTTGATTGTTCGTAACGATTCATTGGAAACGCTGATCGCCGATGAAAGGCGCACAGTATGGGTGTGCGGCCCTGGCCTGGGAGTGACACAAGCAGGAGCCAAGCTTGCCGCTCTGATTACCGCAGGTAAAACCATCATCGCCGACGCTGACGCTCTGACCGTCTGCACCGCAACCCCTGAAAAACTGCGCGGCACTGCCGTTATCACCCCACATATGGGTGAGTTTACCCGGATATTTGGCCCGCTAGACGGCGACAAACTAACTGCCGCCCGCGCCGCCGCCCGCACCACCGGCGCGGTCACGATCCTCAAAGGTCCTGACACCATCATTGCCGCCCCTGATGGCCGCGTTACTATCAATGACAACGCCCCGCCCTGGCTCGCCACCGGCGGCACCGGCGACGTGCTGACCGGCATCATCGCCGCCCTGATCGCCCAAAAAATGCCAGTCTTCGAGGCGTGCTGCGCTGGCGTCTGGCTACATGGGCAAGCCGCCATAAAAGCTGGGCCCGGTATGATTGCCGAAGATTTAGCTACAGCATTGCCGGCGGTGATGTTTGAATAAACAAGGGGCGCTAACCGAGCATCAGGCGTCTTGGTTTATCAGACGAAACACCACTGAATATATAAGCGTTATTCTATGACTTTAGTTACGGCATATGACCTAAGAGCCAAGCGTGCTGCGTTATCACCATGCTCAGTAGCCGCTTGCCGCGCGGCAGTGATATTGTTATATTTTTTTGGCGCGCCCTGGTGGAGTCGAACCACCGGCCTCAAGATTAGAAGTCTCGTGCTCTATCCATCTGAGCTAAGGGCGCTGAAGGCGGGTTAGTGAGTCCAGTTTTCCTTGCGGTCGGCACGGAAATTGTCAGCATAGGCTTTGGGCTTGGTTACACGCACGGTTGGAATTTCCAGATCATACAAAATCCCGTGTGCCTCGGCATAAGCAACCGCGGCCTCTCTGGTATCGAAGCTCAAGCGCACTTGGCTCAACATATCATCGCTACCGGTCCAACCCATCAACGTATCCCTAATTTTGGCGGCGTTCGGCTCAAATTCAAAGATCCAGCGATGCGTTTTGGCCGTACCAGACTGCATGGCCGACCGAGGAGGAAGAAAAATACGTGCTCGCATACTGTAATTCCTTATATGGTCGGGGCGCCCGGATTCGAACCGGGGGCCTCTTGTACCCAAAACAAGCGCGCTACCAGGCTGCGCCACGCCCCGCCATGGGGCACGGCTTAGCCGCCGGAGAACTGCTTGGCAATCACCTTGTCGCCAACATTGATATTCTCAGCCGCAGTGATGCCCGCCTGCAACTCCAAAGTGGCCAAAACCGGTACGCCGCTAGAGATGTCGCGCAAACTGTAAGGTACCGTATTCTCGGCGATGGCCTTGATGGTCCCGTCTGCACCGATAAACACCATATCGAGGGGAGATATGGTGTTTTTCATCCACATTTCAGAAACTTGCGGATGCGGCCAGGGAAACAACATGCCTGTATCAGCGGGCACAACTGAACGGAACATCAAGCCGGTATCTTGTTGCTGCGTGGTTACGGCCACTTCCACGTTGAATACGTGGCTCTTGCCGTCACTGGAAATAATCGTGAGTTGCTCGGTCGGCAATTTCGGCTGCGGGCCCGTTGGATCATCCGATTCGGCGTGCGCAATAGCCGTTACCATCACCAAAACCGCCGCCAACAACGCTAATCTCATACGCATAAACCCTTTACCTCGTCGCGCACCGGCCCTTCAGCCGGCGCGTCACGCATTTGTTCAAACCACCGCGCCGGGGGGTTTCTCCCCGCCGCCCTGAAATATGCCACGCCCCGCAGCAATGCCTGCACGGCCGGAGGCAAACCATGCGGGATTTCAATATCATTCAAAATCGCCCAGACGCCAGTCCAGCAGCGCGCCAGACTGTAAGGGTTATATCCGCCACCACCAAACACAGCCAGCCTGGGCGCCAACCCGCGCACCGCCCGGACAGCGTCCCACAACGCGTTATTCGAAAGTGATAGCCTACTCATCGGGTCATCCTCCAGAGCATCCGCCCCGGGCAGCAAAATCACCGCTTCCGGAGCATGAGCCTCAATGAGCGGCACTATTTTCGCTTCGAGCAAAAACCGCAATTCCGTATCGCTAAACCCCGCCGGAACCGGAAAATTCCAAATCCCACACCCTGGGTTGCTCACCGTGCCAGTCCGGGGCCAACGGCCTGCCTCATGGACTGAGATCGTTAAAACATCAGGGTCGTTGGCGAAAGCAGCCTCCACCCCGTCGCCGTGGTGAGCATCAAGGTCGAGATAAACCACCCTTCGAACCCCCAACGCACGCCACCGCAAAATCCCCAGCGCAATATCATTCACAAAACAAAAACCGCTGGCGCGATCTGGCATACCGTGATGATTACCAACCCCCGGCGCATAAACCACCCCGCCGTCGGCCGTCAGGGACACTGCCATCAAAGCTCCTCCCGCAGAAGTTGCAGGGCGACGAAACACCGCCGGGTGAATAGCATTGGAATCAATGCCTATTCTGTATCGAGCCTGCATCGCAAGCGGCAACGATTGTTCAACCTCCGCCTGTTGCAAAGCCGAAATGTAATCCGGCACATGAAAAATTTTCAGCTCGGCGAGGCTTGCCACCGAACTTTCCAGATATTTACTCGGAGGAAGCCAATTTAACGCACAGCAAATATCATGCACCAGCATGACCCGTGGAACCGCCAACGGATGCGGCGGTTGGAACACCGGCAAACGATAAATCTCTGATCCAATAAACCAGGAAGCCATTGTTTTTACTTAAAGTACCCTTTTTGAGAGAGGCTAATCCTTAAAAAATCAAGATTTGGCGACATTTTGACTCCAACGATCGATTAATTTGTGGTATAAAACATCTAAATTTGAAGACTATCTGAACAATCGGAAATTTTTCATAAACTTTCCAATAGTATTGGGTCTTATAATCTCAAAAGGGACACCTGACATGACTACCATGGAATATGGTCATTTATCCTCGCTTAAGGAGGATGGGCGCGTTGCAGTCGCCCCCGGGGTGGAGCTTTCCTTCATAGACCAAGGTGCCGGGCAGACGATCGTGCTCATCCCAGGGTGGACCTTCTCTAAAAACGTGTTTGAGAAGCAAATCGGCCCTCTCTCTAAAAAATATCGTGTTATTACGTACGACCCTCGTAGCCAGGGCGCCTCAAGTCACTCACAGGAGGGTAATGACTATCTGTCACACGCTGAGGATCTCGTAAAACTACTCGACACGTTGCAGGTAAAACATCCGGTTTTAATCGGTTGGGCAGCAGGTTGCCACACCAGCCTTGGGTATGTGAAGCTGAAGGGGGCCCAGGCAGTGGCCGCACATGTTTCCATCGACAAACCGCCGCGCAGCCTCTCATTTGAAAAGGATATTTGGGTAGAGGCTTCACTTGAGGAAGTTTCAGCGGTGCACACGCTGTATCTGCGCGACGTCAGAGGACACGCCCAATATCTGCGGCACTATATCGAGACCGTGCTCGTCCAACGTAATTTAGAATTCCACGAGCTCAGCTGGATGATTGCTCAAGCCCTTAAAACACCACCTTTGATCGCGGCCCAACTTTTTGCATCTTGCATGTTCTCCGATGATTTAGCTTCAGCCATCGCGGTCTCCCGCACCAGGCCCACTCTCTACATTATCGCCCAGCATTGGGCAGAGAAAGCTGAGCGTTACCTTAAAACAATTTTACCCGAAGCAAAATCTGTGGTGTTTGGTGGCCGCATGATGTTCTGGGAGTACCCGGAAGCCTTCAACCGGGTGCTGGATGAATTCATCCAGCATAACGTCCGGAACACCGGCGTCACCAACGAGGAAATCTCAAACGATCGGTTCGGGAACTACGGTTTTCACGATGCTGGCATCCAAAGCCTCGAACGCCGCGTAGCCAATCGTTTCATATAAATCGGCACGGGTAAGCATCTGATCCACGCAATTATGCGCCCCGCCGTCGCGTGCGATGGCGGCATATAATCTTTCGCTGGCCTTGGCGGTAACCCGTAAGGATGTCACCGGCCAGATCACCATTTTATAACCAAAATCCTCGAATTGCTGCTTGGTATAAAATGGCGTGCGGCCAAATTCGGTCATATTGGCGAGCAACGGCACGCCTGGCATCCGGGAGGCAAACTCGCGGAACATCTCCTCGGTATTCATAGCCTCAGGGAAAATCGCGTCGGCACCCGCTTCCATATATAGTTTGGCGCGCGCAACGGCACCGTCCATGCCTTCGCTGGCCGCGGCATCGGTACGGGCGATAATATACAAGTGGCGACGCGCATGGGCCGCAGCTGCCACCTTGTTTGCCATATCCTGCGGCGTTGCCAATTTTTTATCGTTCAGATGACCACATTTCTTCGGCAGAATCTGGTCTTCCAAATGCACGGCGGCTGCCCCGGCATCTTCAAAACTGCGCACCATATTCATCACGTTAAGCGCTTCACCGTACCCGGTATCACCATCCACCAAAACCGGCAGGCCAGATGCGCGCGTGACTTGGCGGATGAAGAAGCAAACATCGTCTACCGTTATAATCCCTAAATCCGGCAACCCCATCGAGGCCGTCATTGCAGCACCGGAGAGATAACAGGCTTCAAACCCAGCGGCTTTCGCTTGCTGCGCGGCAATCCCATTATGAGTCCCTGGAATCCCCAAAATACCAGGGCGATCCAACAAAGCCCGGAATCGCGCACCAGCCGAAACATGCGCAATATCGCGCCCAAGCAAATAAGTCATTTGTTAACTCCATTCAAAGCCGCCGGCTTGCTGCCACCGGCCATCCAATTCAAAAGTTCCACAATATGCACCGTAGGTACACCATCACCGGCAAGTTGCGTCAGGCACCCGATATTACCGGCCGCTATCACATCCGGCGATTTTGCCTTCAATGTATCAAGCTTACGGCGACGCAGACTGGCCGCGATATCCGGCTGCATAATATTGTAAGTTCCAGCAGAGCCACAGCATAAATGCGGGTCCTTCGGCTCCACCACATGAAAGCCAGCCTTGCGTAACAAGTTTTTTGGAGCACTGGTAATTTTCTGGCCATGCTGCAATGAGCACGCCGCATGGTACGCCACCGTCATGGCGGGTGCCGCCTGGGTCGGTTGATATATTTTCAAAAGATATTCTGATATATCCTGGCTCTTTGCCGATACCGCGGCGGCTTTCGCAGCCATAGGGTCGCTGCGGAGCATGAAGCCGTAATCCTTCAAAACCGTGCCACAGCCAGAGGTATTCACAATAATCGCGTCAAATTCAGGCCCTTCACTCCAGGCCGCCACATTGCGCCGCGCCGCTTCCAGCGCTTCCTCATGGCGGCCCATGTGGTGCACCAACGCCCCACAACAGCCCGCCGCCGCTGGAATCACCACCTCAATGCCAAGACGGTTGAGCAGTTCAATCGTCGCCGTGTTGATCGAAGGACCAATCGCCTGCTGGGCGCAACCGGCCAGCAATGCCACCCGGCCCTTGATTTCACCAATGGCTTTATGAACGGTGCCGCCAAGTGATTGCGCCTCCGGCATTTTAGCCGGTGCCAAATTCAACATCGCGCGCAGCCGCTTTACCAACAAGCTCTGCCCGGGCAGTAACGCGGCAAACGGCTTACCCAACCGTGCCATACCAAGTGCCGCCCGCATCCGTTTCGGGTACGGCAGAATCTGCGCCAGCACATTCCGGAGCAGACGGTCAGTCAAAGGCCGTTTGTAGGTCTCATTGATATGCACCCGCGCATGATCCACCAGATGCATGTAATCCACACCCGAGGGACAAGTTGTCATGCACGACAGGCACGAGAGGCACCGATCCAGATGCAGCACCTCCTCTTCGGAAGCCGGCCGATCATGCTCCAGCATGTCCTTAATCAGATAAATCCGCCCGCGGGGTGAGTCTAACTCATCGCCCAACGTAATAAACGTCGGGCAGGTTGCAGTGCACATGCCGCAATGCACGCAAGTGCGAAGAATGTTATTGGCAATCGCAATTTCGGGGTTTTGCAATTGTTGGGTCGTGAAGTTGGTTTGCATTTAAGCGGCTCGCAATCTGCCGGGGTTTAAAATACCGCGTGGGTCAAAACTGGCCTGCACCCGCGCTCGAATGGCTGCCAGCGCCTCCGGTTCCGGCGGTAGCGCATCAACCACCGTCCGCAAGGGTTCGGGTGCCTGCATCAGCCACCAGGTTCCGCCCGCGGCTCTGGCTGCCTGGCATACGGCATCATGCGTCGCCTGATCAGCTGGGCCAGCAAGATTAACCAACCCACCACCCCAATCGAGAAACCCCGTTACGCCAAGCGGCGCGAGTGCCCGCAATATTGCCGGGCCGGCTGATGGCACCACAGAAAGCCGCCACACAGCTTCGGAGATATCCAAAAATTTGCAGTCGCGAATATTGCGCCACAAAGCCTTACTGTCATCAGTGCCAAGTATCTCCACCGCACCATACGCACCTAGCTGAGCCGCCAGCTTCTCCGTGCGATATTTCACCGACGTCGCAAAATCCTCAATCCGCAGCAATGCCTGTTTCTCAGCCGGCAAGTAAGCCGCACCGGTGACAAAAAAAGGCGACCCTAGGCCAGCGCTCAAAGCCGCAACGCCCTGCTCAGCATCCAACCCGCGCAATACGATCGTGCCGGTAGCTTCCGAGACGGGTAAAACCTTAAAGGTCACTTCCGTCATCACCGCCAACGTACCAAAACTTCCGGTCAGCAGTTTCGCAACATCCAGCCCCGTCACATTCTTCAGAACGCGCCCGCCGAATTTCAAAATCTCGCCACTGCCGTTTACCGCCCGCACCCCCAACACATGGTCGCGCATCGCCCCGCCTGTCACCCGGCGCGGGCCTGAAAGGTTGGTCGCCACAATCCCGCCAATGGTCTGGTTGTCGCCATGAATATGCGGCGGCTCACAAATCATCTGCTGACCAGCCGCAGCCAACGCGGTTTCGATGTCACTCAACCTGGTGCCCGCCTTGGCAGACATAACCAATTCATTCGGCGCATACAAAGTGATGCCCGACAGGCTACTGGTGCTCAACGTCGCCGCCGCCTGCACAGGGCGCAACATACCAGACTTGGTACCGTTACCTTGCACCAGCAGCGGGCCGTTGGCGGCGCGGATCACTGCGGCCAAAGCCTCCTCGGTATCAGGCGTCATCATGCTGCCGCCGAAAGCCCACTGAGGGGAAACACCTTCGAGGGGTTAAGCAACCAATCCGGGTCGAACGCGGTTTTAATCCGCCGCTGCTGGTCCAGTTCCGCCGGAGTAAATTGCACGCTCATCAAGTCGCGCTTCTCAATACCCACCCCATGCTCGCCGGTCAGACAGCCGCCAACCTCCACGCAGAGTTTCAAAATATCCGCGCCAAACGCTTCAGCTTTATGGAAGCTCTCAACATCATTGGCATCGAACATGATCAGCGGATGCAAATTGCCGTCGCCCGCATGAAAGATATTGGCAACCTTCAACCCATAATCATCGCTCATCTGCTGCATGCGCTTGAGCACATTCGGCAACTGGCTGGTGGGGATGGTGCCATCCATGCACAAATAATCGGGGCTGATCCGGCCAACCGCACCAAACGCGCCTTTACGGCCCTTCCAGATCGCCGCCGATTCCTCAGCGGTCTGCGAAACCCGCATCGAAACCGGGTGATAGGCAGCACAAATATCGCGAATCCGCGCCAGCATTTCGGTCTGCTCCGTTTCAGAGCCTTCAACCTCAATAATCAGCAACGCCTCGGCATCCAGCGGATACCCGGCATGGGCAAAATCCTCGCACGCGTGAATGGCGGGCTTGTCCATGAACTCCAGTGCCACTGGAATAATGCCCGACGAAATAATGGCATCGACACAGGCACCGGCCACTTCGTTGGAGGCAAACCCCGCCAGCATCGCACGGGCGCCTTCCGGGCTGTGCAATATCCGCACCGTCACCTCGGTCAATACGCCCAACTGACCCTCGCTGCCGGTGATCAGCCCCAACCAGTCATAGCCGGCGGCATCCATATGCTTGCCGCCAATTTCCAGAACTTCGCCTTCAATGGTGACCATCCGCAACCCCAGCAGATTATTCGCGGTCACACCGTATTTCAGGCAATGGGCACCGCCTGAGTTCATGCTCACGTTACCGCCAATCATACAGGCCAACTGGCTGGACGGATCCGGCGCGTAGAAAAATTCCTCATCCTGCACCGCCTGGGTAATGGCGATATTCGTCACCCCCGGTTGCACCACGGCGTAACGGTCCGCATAATTAACATCCAGGATTTTATTCATCCGCATCATGCCGATCACCACTGCATCAGCCAGCGGCAGCGCCCCGCCGGAGAGTGAGGTACCGGCCCCACGCGGGATGATGCGAATCCCGTGCAAATGGCAAAACTTCATCACCGCCACCACCTGCGCCTCATTCTCGGGCAAAACCACGGCCAGCGGCATCTGTTTATAAGCGCTCAAACCGTCAGTTTCATAAGGTTTCAGCGAAACATCATCGCCAATCACCGCCCGTTCCGGCAAAACTGCCTTCAAACCGGCGATGATCTCCGCACGTTTCTCCAGGACATTCGATTTTGGCTTGGGCTGCAACATGATTGAAACTCCTCCAGACATCTAATGTATCTCGAATTCAGGCTCCGCAATACCCAAAACGTTCGGCAATAAAAAACCCGGCCAATGACCGGGTTTTTAGCAACATATTCAAAGGCTTAATAAAACCGCCTTAACCCTGACGGGCTTTCATGCGCGGGTTCTTCTTGTTGATGACATAGACCCGGCCATGACGGCGCACGACGCGGCAGTTCTTGTCGCGGGTCTTGGCTGATTTCAATGAGTTACGGATCTTCATCACAGGCTCTCAGGGTAAATGGGTTATTCGGTGGCGCGGTATGCAGGCCCGACCAGCCAATGTCAACCCAAAGCCCGGGAAACCGACCAGGACTGTCATTAACTTGTCATTCGCTTTGTGCGGCCAATCGCTGTTGATAGCCCGTTTAATACCCCATCCGCTTTCGAGTCTGGAGCATATCCATGAAGATCAGCTTTGTCGTCCCGGCCTATAATGAGCAAGCTCTGTTAACGCGCTCGCTCACCGCCATCCGCGACGAAATCCACCGCGCCGGGCAAATCCTGGGCAAGGATGCCGAAATCATTGTGGTCAATAATGCCAGTACCGACAATACCCGGGACGTCGCGCTATCGGTCGAAGGCGTGCAGGTGGTCGATGAACCCCGCAAGGGTCTGGTGCAGGCACGCTGGTGTGGGTTTGAACATTCTTCCGGCGAGTTGATCGCCAACATCGACGCCGATACCATCATCCCCCCCGGTTGGCTGACCGAGGTGATGAAGCAGTTTGCCCGCTCGGAAAAACTCGTCGCGCTGTCCGGCCCCTACATATATTATGGAGTGCCCCGTCGGGTGAACATGGTGGTGGGTGCCTATTATCGTATGGCGTTCTCAGTTTATCTGTTCAACCGCTTCGTCCTGAACGTCGGCTCGATGCTGCAGGGTGGCAACTTCATCGTCAAACGCTCGGCCATGCTCAAACTCGGCAGCCCGGATTTACGCTTCTCGTTCTACGGCGAGGATACCGACATGGCCCGCCGCCTTTCCAAAGTGGGCGGCGTTAAGTTTACCTTCCGTTTGCCGGCCGAGTCCTCGGGCCGCCGGCTGGTCGGCGAGGGCGTGTTTACCATTGGTTTGCGCTATTCGATGAATTTCTTCTGGGCCACGTTCCGCAAAAAGCCCTTCACCGAGGCATGGCAGGATATCCGCGAAGGTTAAAATTGCAAAAGGCCTGAATTGACCCGGAACACTTTCCGGGCCAAGTCTCATCGCATCATGGCATCAAAAATATCCTACAGCCGTATCGGCTTCCTGCTCACTTGTTTTCTGTTTCCCGGCCTCATCGGCACCTTCGCCAGCTTCTCCATTCCGGCCCCGGTGGTGGACGCCATGCATCAGGAAGCTGCCCTTGATGCCGTGTTGAACGCCGCCACGCCGCAGGCCCAACAGGCCGCAATCGACAACCTGACCAACGCCACCGATGATGACACCGCCGCCATCATCACCAAAGGCACCGGCCCGATTACGGCGCGCGTCGCCGCGGCACGCGCCAACATGCATATCGAAGTTGTGGCTGAGGCTCGGGACGAGGCTTATAAAATCCGGCTGATGGTTATCACCATGACCGTGCTCGGCGCGTTGTTCGGCGTGGCATTGCTGGGACCCTCTAAACAATGAGCGGCCACGCGCCTTCCTATTACGCGGCCACTGCCAACCGGCAAGACTCTCGCCAGACATTGTCTGGCGTTCTTAACACTGACGTCTGCATCATCGGGGCTGGCTTCACTGGCATTTCAGCTGGGCTGGAACTGGCTGAGCGAGGCTTTTCAGTCATCGTACTCGAGGCGGTGAGGGTTGGTTTTGGCGCCTCCGGCCGCAATGGCGGGCAGATTGTGAATGGTTACTCGCGCGACCTCGACGTTATTGCGGCTCGCTACGGTGCAACGGCCGGCCAGCTTATCGGTGGTATGGCACTGGAAGGTGGCAATATTATCCGCGAGCGCGTGGCCAAATATAACATCGACTGCAATCTGGTGAACGGTGGCCTCTTTGCGGCCTTCACCCAAAAACAGATGTGTGGCCTGGCACATCACCGAGACGTCTGGGCCAGCTTCGGGCATCATTCCCTGGAGATGGTCGACCAAGCCGGGCTGGCCGCTCATGTTGTCACTGATGAATATGTTGGCGGTCTGATCGACCATTTAGGCGGCCATATTCACCCGCTGAACCTGGTGCAGGGCGAGGCGGCGGCCTTAGAATCTCTCGGCGGGCAGATTTTTGAAAATTCACCTGTCATAGACATTGATACCGGCACGCATCCGGTCGTGAAAACAGCCCATGGTGAAGTGCGGGCAAAATATGTGTTGGTCTGCGGCAACGCCTATCTCGGCAATTTGCTGCCTGAACTCGCGACCAAAATTATGCCGGTTTCCACCCAGGTTCTGGCCACCGAGCCTTTAGGTGATGCGGCGGCGCGGCTGCTGCCCTCCAACGTGTGCGTTGAAGACTGCAATTATGTGCTGGATTATTACCGCCGCAGCGCTGACAACCGCATCCTCTATGGCGGCGGCATCGTGTATGGCGGCGCTGATTCAGCCGCCATACGCGCCAAAATCATCCCACACATGCTCAAAACCTTTCCGAGCCTGAAAGACGCGCGAATCGATTTCGCCTGGAGTGGTAATTTCGCTCTCACCCTCACCCGTTTTCCACAGGTGGGGAAATTATCGCCCAAGGTTTATTATTCACATGGCTGTAGCGGTCATGGCGTGACCACCACACATTTGCTGGGGCGGCTACTTGGCGAAGCGGTGGCAGGCTCACCTGCGCGATTCGACGTGCTGGCAGCCCTACCCTACTATCCATTTCCAGGCGGCAAAATGTTCCGGGTGCCACTCACAGCACTGGGCGCCTGGTATTATGGATTACGCGACCGGCTTGGCGTTTAAGAAACCCTTCGTGCCCGCAACGCTGTCGCCAACGTACCCTCGTCCAGCACTTCGAGCGAACCACCCATCGGCACGCCCTGCGCCAGACGTGAAATGGGGATGCCAAAGTTCTTCAATTTTTCAGCCAGATAATGTCCCGTCGCAGCGCCATCCACGGTGGCTGGCATCGCCAGAATAATCTCCTGCGGCGGGTCAGCACTCAGGCGCATCAATAGCGATGCAATCGCGATATCCTCCGGCCCTCGCCCCGCTAGCGCCGAAAGCGAACCGCCCAGCACATGATACCGGCCACGATAAATCAAGGCACGTTCGAGCGCCCATAAATCCGCCACCGTCTCCACCACGCAAATTGCATTGTCGCGCGACGGTGACGCACAGATGGTACAGGGATCACAGCTATCGAGATTCCCACAGACAGAGCAAGTTTTCACCGTCTCCGCCGCCGCCCGAATCGCATCGGCCAGAGGCAATAACTTGGTCTCGCGCTCGCGCAACAGCTTCAACACAATCCGCCGGGCACTGCGTGGCCCCAGGCCGGGCAGCTTGGCAAACAGGCTGATCAGCCGCTCAAGTTCAGGACCACCCATGGATTTTTAAAAAGGCAGCTTCAAGCCTGCCGGCAGTTGCATCCCGCCAGTGGCGTTTTTCATCTCGGTTTCGGTAAACGCATCGAGCTTGGATTTCGCATCGGCATGGGCAGCAAGTATCAAATCCTCCAGCATTTCAACCTCAGCCGGGTCGGCCAGCTTCTGGTCAATTTTAATACCCTTCAGAACGCCTTTGCCGGTGAGCGTGACCCGTACCAGTCCGGCGCCCGAGACACCTTCAATCTGGGCGGCTTCCAACTTCGCCTGCATCGCTTCCATATTGGCCTGCATCTGCTTGGCTTGCTGCATCAGTCCGGCAAGGTTTTTCATGATCTAGTCTTCCTCTTCGTTATAGACATCATCAGGCGGCGACAGGTCCAGCCAATCAGGTGGCGCCTCATCGGTAATCTGCTCAGCTACCGCAAGCAATTTTTCAATCCGCGCCCCTGGAAACGCCGCCATGATAGCGCGGACCAGCGGATGGTCAGTGGCGTGCTGGCGCGCTGCATTTTCAGCCTGACGCTCACCCTCTGCAATCGTAGGCTCTCCCGCAGCCTTGCTGATCACAATGGTCCAGCGCCGGTTCGTCTCGGCTTCCAGTAATGCGCCCAAACGCTGCGCCACATCACGCGGCGCATCGGGTTCTAGCCGCATCTCAATGACCGGCGGCGCAAACTTCACCAGATGCACCGACTGCCGCAAATGCGCATACAGCAACACATCCTGCTTCGCTCCAGCCAAGGCCACCACATCCTGGAACGTAATCGCCCGTGGCGCCGCCATCGGCTGCATCGGTGCGCCATTAGCAACCGCCCGGGTGCCCCCAGAGGAACCACCGCCTGTGGACCCGCCGGCTGAATTTTGTGCCAGCTGCTGTTCAAGTTTTTTAATCAAATCACCTGGCGGCGGCATATCCGCTACATGGCAAAGCCGAATGATAATCATCTCCGCTGCCGCCCGCCGGTCTGGCGCTGCTTCAACTTCCGCAACCCCCTTCAGCAACATCTGCCACAACCGGCCCAGCCACGGGATCGACAAACAACTCGCCAGCGTCAGGCCGCGCGTCCGTTCAGCTTCCGGCAACGCATTGCTCGTGGCCAACGCCGGCACCGATTTCAACCGCGTCAATAAATGCGCCAGGCCGAGCAAATCAGCGATCAAAACGCCCAGATCAGCACCGCGCGCATGCGCCGTGTCGGTCACTGCCAAAGCTGCGGCAGCATCACCCGCCATCACTGCTTCCATCAGTTCAAACACATAGCCGCGGTCCGCCAGACCCAACATTTCCGCAACCATCTCAGCGGAAATTTCAGAGCCATCTTCCGAGCCACGCGCAATCGCCTGGTCGAGCAATGAAAGCCCATCGCGCACCGAGCCATCCGCCGCGCGAGCAATATGGTCGAGCGCTTCCGGCGCAATTGCGATGTTTTCGAGCTTCGCAATGCGTAAAAAATGCGCGGCGAGTTCCGCTACCGCCACCCGGCGCAAATCAAACCGCTGGCAGCGCGACAACACCGTCACCGGCACCTTGCGGATTTCCGTTGTGGCAAACACAAACTTCACATGCGGCGGCGGCTCTTCCAGTGTTTTCAACAACGCATTGAAAGCGTTGCGCGAGAGCATGTGCACCTCGTCGATAATGAATACTTTGATCCGCGCCGAAAGCGGCTTGAAGCGGGTGGCTTCAATAATCTCACGCACATCATCAACGCCGGTGTTGGATGCTGCATCCATCTCTACAACGTCAGGATGCCGGTCCGCCAAAATCGCTACACAATTGGCACACACGCCGCACGGGTCGGGCGTCGGTCCGCCATTGCCATCCACGCCAGTACAATTCAGTGCCCGCGCCAAAATCCGCGCCGTGGTGGTTTTGCCCACCCCGCGCACACCGGTCAGCATAAAGGCATGGGCAATCCGGTTCATCGCAAAGGCGTTGCGCAAGGTGCGCACCAGCCCATCCTGGCCGATCAAATCATCGAAATGAGTAGGACGGTATTTACGGGCTAAAACCCGGTAAGCAGCTGCGGCGGGCGTGGTTTCCGGCTCGTCGCCAAATAGTGACGGGCCGGAAAATGCTGGTGGCGGGGCTTCATCTTCAAACAAACCAGCCATGCGGCGCCAAAATACCTTTATGAAACAGGTGGGAGGCCGAACACCGACCCATGTGGAAACTCGTTGCGGCTGCTGCCTTCCGGCCCTGACCGGGTTGGCGAGGCACATGTCCGCCGCCGACCTCCCGCCCCGTTTATCCCCGCTTTAGGGCCGCGATGCAAGGTTGCTCACCACGGCCCGCCATGCGATTTTCAGATATGGATCATATCACCCCGTCCCGGCCAAACCCCTACACTGGTGGCTCGCTCGACCGCGCCGCCCATAAACGGGAGGATACCGATTGGATCGATGCCGCCCTGAACCACCCCGCAAGCCGTTTTGCGGTGTTCTGGCAGGGAAAAACTTTGGTCAGCGGACTGGAAGCCAGAGCCCCACAGGCGGCCCTGGCGACCCGGCCAGGCGTCTCAGCCCCGGCGATATTTTTAGGCCTGCAACATGGTGTCCCGATTTTTGCCGTTGATATCTCGGCGATCGACGATCCGTATCAGACGCTCGCCTTACCCGCCGCCCCTTTTACCGACATGCGGCAGATCACCGGCACATTGCCCCCGGATGACGCCACCATTCTGGCCACTGCCCGCGCTATGCTACATTGGCACGCCAAAAATAAATTCTGTTCGGCATGCGGTGGCGCCAACGTCCCGGTCCGCGGCGGCTATGTTTTACAATGCAGTCAATGCGGCACCGAACATTTCCCGCGTACTGACCCCGCCGTAATTATGCTGGTGGCCAGCGAGGATAAAATTCTGCTTGGCCAATCGCTTAAATTCCCCATCGAGAGAAATCTCTACTCAACTTTGGCGGGGTTTGTTGAACCTGGCGAAAGCCTCGAAGATGCTGTCCGGCGTGAAGTATTGGAGGAAGTTGGCGTGCGCGTCGGCATCGTACGTTATCACTCCAGCCAGCCATGGCCGTTCCCCGCCTCGCTCATGCTGGGTTATTACGCACAAGCCCTCACCGAGGAGATCACGCTGGAGACCGCTGAAATGCGCGACGCCCGCTGGTTTACCCGTGCTGACATCGCCAACCGGGCCACCCTCGGCTTCAATCTGCCGCCGCACGACTCGATCGCACGCCGCTTGATCGATGATTGGCTTGCCCAATAAAAAAATGCAGGCGTTTGTGGCGCCTGCACTTTTATTTTAACCGATAAAAATAAGTAAAAGCGTTCGAAACCTTATGTCGTGGTTTCGGGCACAGGAGCGGCCATCATCGGCTCCGGCGCTTTAGCCTTACGTGGTTTTTTTACAACTACCTTTTTAACCGCCGGTTTTGCTGTAGCCTTTTTCGGTGCAGCTTTCTTCACGGCGGGCTTTTTGACGGCAACGGCTTTTTTGGCCGGAGCAGCTTTTTTAGCAACAGCTTTCTTCGGCGCAACCTTCTTGGGAGCAGCCTTTTTGGGTGCAGCCTTCTTCACAGCAGCTTTTTTGGCAGATGGTTTCTTGGCGACAGCTTTTTTAGCGGCTGGCTTCTTCACGGCGGCCTTCTTCGGCGCAGCTTTCTTCACGGCAGCCTTTTTAGCGGCTGGCTTCTTTGCAACAGCCTTCTTCGGCGCTGCTTTCTTCACAGCCGGCTTCTTCACAGCCGCTTTTTTAGCGACAGCTTTCTTCGCAGCAGGCTTTTTTGCAGCCGGCTTCTTAGCAGCAGTCTTCTTCGCGGGTGCTTTAACAGCCAGCGGTTGGGCACGTAGGGTATCAGTGTCTTCGATGGTCACGAGGGTTGCTCCTTCGCTCATGGGTGGGAGAAAGTTGGCTTCGGCATAACGTTGACGCACCGCAGCAAAGACGAAATCGGCAGGCCAAATAATATGGTCCAGCCACCGCATATTTTAAATGCAGCTTTTTGTTGTCCTAGCCTTGAACCGATCTGATCGCCTGAGCGATGTTTTTCGGGTACGCTGACGTTACGGTCCATGACCGTCCTTCCTAATTCGCGTGCGGTGCCTCTTGACCGATACGGTTGTAAATCGGTTGCGGCGCGAATCGCGCGACGCACGCAAGAATCGCTATTCCGCTTCTCTGGTAGTGTCGTCAACAAAAAACATCGCGTGTGACGCATTTTCAATCAATTTTTTTTCGTAAAGTGCAAAAAAACCATCAAAACGATTCATGGCACCGCATTTTTTACGTCAGCTGACCGGCAAATCACCATTGAGAATTGAATGCGACATTGTGCGCGACAGCTCTGGGCGTTCCTTCAAAGGAACAAATTCCAGATTCTCCGGCCCGGTATAATTCGCTGATGGACGAATAATTTTTCCATCAATGCGCTGTTCAATTATGTGTGCACTCCAGCCTGAAGTGCGCGAGATGACGAATAATGGCGTGAACATCGCCGTCGGCACACCCATCATGTGATAGGATACTGCCGAAAACCAATCGAGGTTCGGGAACATATTCTTCACCGCCGCCATCACCGATTCGAGTCGCTCCGCGATCGAGAACATCTTGATATTCCCAGCTTCCTCGCTGAGTTGACGTGCCACGCGCTTGATCACCACGTTGCGAGGATCCGAGATGGTATAAACCGGATGGCCAAATCCTATGACCACTTCGCGGGCTTCCACCCGGCGGCGAATATCGGCTTCAGCTTCATCGGGTGTGGCATAGCGTTTCTGAATTTCAAACGCTTGCTCATTTGCCCCACCATGTTTCGGGCCGCGTAGCGCACCAATCGCCCCTGCAATCGCCGAATAAAAGTCTGAACCGGTGCCGGCGATCACGCGGGCGGTAAAGGTCGAGGCGTTGAATTCATGCTCGGCATAAAGCACCAGAGACGTGTGCATTGCCCTCACCCATGAGGCCGAAGGCGCTTTGCCATGCAGCAGATGCAGGAAATGGCCACCAATAGTATCGTCGTCGGTTATCACTTCAATGCGCTTACCGTTGGTGGCAAAATGGTACCAATACAACAAAGCCGAGCCAAACGAGGCCATCAGGCGGTCGGCAATCTCACGGGCATCAGCCTGATTATGATCATGTGCCTCCGGCAGAACACAGCCTAACGCCGAGGCGTAGGTGCGCATCACATCCATCGGGTGAGTGGCTGCAGGCAGCGCCTCGAGAACCGCTTTGACCGCGGCAGGCAAGCCCCGCAACGCGCGCAATTTGGTTTTATAAGCCTTTAGTTCAGCGATGTTGGGTAAAGTGCCATGCACCAGCAAATAGGCAATTTCCTCAAACTCACTAACCTCCGCAAAATCCAGAATATCGTAACCGCGATAATGCAGGTCATTACCAGTACGTCCCACCGAGCATAACGCGGTATTGCCGGCGGTGACGCCCGACAGGGCAACAGATTTTTTAGGTTTTGGCAGAACGGCTTCGCTCATGGCGGGCTCCCTTAAATATAAAACATCGAAGCACCAGTGCCGCCGGACCACAGCAGGTACGACGGCACTGTTAACGTAGGCTTCAGAATATCCCAGCCTTGGACTCGTGCAGCGAGCCGGCCGGCAAAGCAACGTTGAGCAGACCAAGCTCACCCTTCGCCAGGCGAGGAAGATTCTGCACGGCTTCCAAAAACCGGTTGCTCTCGCGCGTTGAGATAATGCCATCCGTGATGCTTTGGAACTTATGAATATAGTCGGCCAGCACAAACGGCTTGGCGCCCAGCGGGTGCGCATTCGCTACCGCCATTTCATCCACCAGGGTCGAGCCATCCTTGAACTGTATCTCTATCCGGGCGCCAAACGCTTTATCGTTGATATCCAGCGTATGGTAGCGGCGCGTCCATTCAGGGTCTTCCTTGGTCTCGATCTTGTGCCACAGCCGCACAGTGTCAACACGCCCCGCGCGCTTGGGCGCGTACGAGGTCTCGTGGTTCCAGAAGCCATCCTGCAAGGCCACCGCGAAGATATACATGATGGAGTGATCCAGCGTCTCGCGGCTGGCCTTCGGGTCCATCTTCTGCGGGTCGTTGGCGCCGGTGCCGATCACATAGTGGGTGTGATGCGAGGTGTGGATGATGATCTTCTCGATGGCGTCGAAATTATCAATCTGGCTGCGCATCCTAAACGCCAGATCAATTAATGCCTGGCTCTGATACTCGGCTGAGTGCTCCTTAGTGAACGTGTCCATGATCGCGCGCTTAGGCTCACCAGGGGCGGGCAGCGGCACATGATACAGCGCATCCTTGCCATCGAGCATCCAGGCGACAACGGAATCCTCGCCCTCATAAACCGGGCTCGGCGCCCCTTCGCCGCGCATCGCGCGGTCAACGGCTTCCACCGCGAGCTTGCCGGCATGCGCAGGTGCAAACGCCTTCCAGGATGAAATTTCACCTTTACGCGACTGCCGCGTGGTGAACGAAACATGCACAGCCTGCTGTACAGCCTGATAAATAATATCCTGCTTCAACCCCAGTAGCGTACCAATGCCCGCCGCCTGCGCTGGGCACAGATGTGCGATATGATCAATTTTATGCTCGTGCAGGCAGATCGCCTTCACCAGATCGACCTGGATTTCATAACCCGTCGCAATGCCGCGGATCAAATCCTTGCCGGAACGCTCCATAGTCTGCCCGACCGCCAGGATGGGGGGAATATTATCGCCTGGATGCGAATAATCCGCCGCCAGAAATGTATCGTGATAATCCAACTCGCGTACCGCCGTGCCATTCGCCCACGCTGCCCATTCCGGGCTAACCGTGATACGGCCGGGCACACCAAACACCGTGGCGCCGCCTTTGCGGGTGTGGCCCAACGCCATGCCGCGCGCCGATGTCGGCGCACTACGGTTCACTGAAGCAATCGCCACCGAGGCGTTATCAATAATGCGATTGATAATCATCGCGGTCACATCTTTTTCAACCGCCACTTTGTCAGCCGCCACACCGGCGATTTTCCATGCCAGTTGGTCTTCGCGCTTGAGCGCAACTTTCGATGGGTAAACTTTTAAATCGTGATTTTGCATGGCTTATTTCCTTTGTAACTGCGCGGAGTACCGCGCTTAAAAACCTTACGATGTCAAGATACGAGCGATGTGGAATCATCGTCCCCCACGCCATCTTGGCTTGAATTTTTTGCAATTGAGGCGGCTAATACGGTCGCAACATACAGGAGACCGGGGTGCCGGCGCCACTACGCAAGCTAACTGAAGCGCCAGATATCTGGCCGCCGCCTGGCACCAGCCCCGCCAGCACGGATATGCAAGGCTGGGGTGTCACCATCTGGCGCGGCGTATGCGGTACCTGCCCGCGCTGCGCAAAAGCCCCAATTTTCAATGGCTATTTGAAAGTCCATCCAGTTTGCACATCATGCAGCGCCCCGCTGGGTGACATGCCCTCCGATGATGCACCGCCTTACATCGCCATGCTGGTGGTCCTGCATGTGCTGGCGTTTTTTGTCGTGATGATTTTTCGTTATGGCTGGCAACCAAGTCCGTACGCGTACGGCGCCATGCTCGTAGCGCTGGTAGCCGCATGCATGGTTGCATTGCGCATGGCGAAGGGAGCTACCATCGCAATTCTGCTGAAACTTGGCCTGAAGCGGGCGGTACTGAATTGACCGGGCGGCTCATCAAAATATTACTGGATGGTGAAGCGCTGCACCGGCTTTCTGCCTTGCAGGAGGCTGACCGCACCCAGGCCGTGGCGGATTTGGAAGCCGAAAATGAATTTTCGCCGCTCAGCCACCCCGAGCTTGAAGGCATCCTGCATTTGTCCATCCAGGAAGGCCGCATGGTGTTCGACATCCGCGATGCCGCTGAGACACCGCTGATGGCCATCGTCCTCGCAATGGGGCCCTTCAAAATGCTCATCAAGGATTACCAGATGCTGCTGGACAGCTACGCGGGCGCGATCGCCGAGGGCCGTGAAGCAAAAATCCAGGCGATTGATATGGGCAGGCGTGGACTACACAATGAAGGCGCTGAACTGATGCAAGCACGCCTGGAGGGCAAGGTGGTGATTGATTTCCCAACCGCCCGGCGGCTATTCACCCTGGTGTGCGCGCTGCACCAAAAATTATAGGATTTTTGACCAATGAAGATAGACGGCACCCCCTTCCGCGCGATCTGGGTGGATGAATCCGATGGCTGGGCGGTACGGATTATCGACCAAACCAAACTCCCCTGGGCGCTGGATATTCCACGCCTCACCTCCTTGGAGGAAATGGCGCACGCCATCAAAGCCATGCTGGTGCGCGGTGCCCCGCTAATTGGCGCTTCCGCCGCTTATGGCGTGGCACTGGCGATGCGCACTGATGCATCTGATGCCAATCTCTCGCACGCCATCTCCAGCCTCGGTGCCACCCGGCCCACCGCCATCAACCTGCGCTGGGCACTGGCACGCATGGAGGCGCATCTGCGCCCACTGAGCGGCAACGCCCGCACCGCCGCCGCCTACGCCGAAGCTGCCGCCATCTGCGACGATGATGTGGCCACCAACGCCGCCATCGGCCGCCACGGCCTGCCGCTCATCGAAGCCCGCGCCACCAATGGCCGGCGCGTCAATATTCTCACCCATTGCAATGCCGGATGGATCGCCACCGTCGACTGGGGCACCGCGCTAGCACCCGTGTACATGGCCTACGACAAAGGCATCGACATTCACGTATGGGTCGAGGAAACCCGCCCGCGCAACCAGGGCGCCTCTCTCACCGCCTGGGAACTCAGCAAACATGGCGTGCCGCACACGGTTATCGCCGATAACGCCGGCGGGCATTTAATGCAGCGGGGCGATGTGGATTTGGTCATCGTCGGCACCGACCGCGTAACCCGCTCCGGCGATGTCGCCAATAAAATCGGCACCTATTTGAAGGCGCTCGCCGCCCGCGACAACGGCGTACCGTTCTGGGTCGCCCTGCCCTCCTCCACCATCGACTGGACCATCAGCGATGGGCTTTCCGATATCCCCATCGAGGAGCGCGCCCAAAGCGAAGTCACCACCATGACCGGCCGCGCCATGGATGGGTCCATCGCCACCATCCGCATCGTGCCGAAGGACAGCCCCGCCGCCAATCCGGCTTTCGATGTCACCCCGGCGCGGCTGGTCTCCGGTTTGATCACCGAACGCGGGCTGTGTAGCGCGAATGAAGCCGCGCTGGCCGAAATGTTCCACGAGATCGCCTGATTGCGCGTTTACACAGCCGCTCTGGTTAGCCTTGCTTTAACCATCAGCGGCTGTGCACCCGACCGCCACGCGCCACCCTTCGCGCAAAAACCCTACGAGGCATTCTCGCGCCATGATGCCGTCGCCATCGCCATGGATGAATGGCGGCTGTTTGGCATGCGAGTGGATGACAATGATGATGCCGGCTATGTGCAAACCAGCACCACCATGGCGGAACGTCAGCCTGGTCTATGGCAACGCATCGGCGAGTATTGGTGGGAAGGCTTGAATGCAGACGACCCTGATAACGCCTGGACCGGCAAACATAACGCACAAGGCCAGGTGTTTCCGGTTGCTGTGAATGGGCGATACGCCTGGTCGGCGGCGTTCATCTCATATGTTATGCGCACCGCCGGTGCCGGTAAAAATTTTCCTTATGCGGCAGACCATGCGCACTACATCAACGCCGCCGCCCTTGCTGCCAAGGGTGAAATAGCCAACCCCCTGCTCATCGCCGAGGATCCCAAAACCTATGCGCCGCGGCTGGGTGATTTAGTGTGCCTTGGCCGCGGCCACGCCCGCAGCCTGACTTTTGCTGACCTGCCGACGGCGAACATATTTCCGGCCCATTGCAGTATCGTGGTTGCCGGAGCCGTTGATCAAATCAGCGTCATCGGCGGCAATGTGGAAGATGCCGTGACGATGACGCATGTGCCGGTTAACAATAGCGGGATGGTCGGCCCGCCTTGGTTCGTCGTGCTACGGGTAATGTATTTGCGCTAACCGGCCAGCCCATAACCTTCAAGTAAAGCCTTCATCCATCGCGCAATTAAATCATCAGCGTCCCAAAGCGGTACGGAGCTGGTCAACTTAGCCCATTGAAGCGCGCCAAACACAATATGATCCGCATAGCTCGGCCCAGCGCCCGCGATATAGGGCTGGTCGGTCAGTGTGGTGCGAATCGGCACCAAAGCCGCCTCGAACGCCGGGCGGTATTGTTCACGTTTGGCCGCAATTTCCTCAATGGTCTCGCCAAACGCGGCCTCCCGGGTTTTGCGAAAATACGGCTGATCCTTGGGATGTAAAATCGCGAAAATATCCGGCAGCACTAGCCTTCCGATTGCCGGGTGCAGCGTACGCTCTGTCCAGTTTTTGATAAACTTGGTCAACCCGCGCGTGGCGTGATCATTAAACAATGTCGGCTCGTTTGGGTAAGCGGCTTCCAGATATTCAGCGATATCCTGACTATCGTGCACCACCTTGCCATCATCCACCAGCACCGGCACCTTACCCGTGGCGGCAAACGCGATCGCCTCCTTGTCGGTAAAATGCCACGGCACCGTCTCGAAATTGAGGTTCTTATGCGCCATCGCCAGTTTGACGCGCCAGCAATAGGGGCTGAAGCGTAATTCAGTATCCGCGCCAGCCAGATCATAGAGTTTGCGTTGTGAGTTCATTGTGCCACCTGACCGAACAGAATTTTTTTCGACTCAGCCGTAACCGTCGGCTGCTGGTTAATCTCCTGGGCAATCGCATAAGCCTTTTGCACAGCAGGACGTGCCGCGATTGCATGGAACCAACGCTTCAAATGCGGAAAATCGTCAATAGTCTGCTGCTGGCGCTCATAGGGAACAATCCACGGATAGCTCGCCATATCGGCGATGGAATAATCACCGGCGATGAACTCCCGGTCCGCCAGACGCTTGTTCAAAACGCCATACAGCCGATTGGTCTCCTTCACATAGCGCTCAATCGCGTAAGGCAATTTCTCCGGCGCATAAGTTCCAAAATGGTGATTTTGCCCGGCCATCGGCCCCAGCCCGCCCATCTGCCAAAACAGCCACTCCATCACTTCCGTCCGGCCGCGAACATCGGTGGGTAAGAATTTGCCGGTTTTTTCGGCCAAATATTGCAAAATGGCCCCGGACTCAAAAACGCTGATCGCTGCACCACCATCAGCCGGCGCCGTATCTAAAATGGCGGGAATCCTGTTGTTCGGCGCGATTTTCAAAAATCCTGGGGCAAATTGTTCGCCCTTCGAAATGTTAATCGGCGTGATCCGATATGCAACCTGTGCCTCCTCCAAAAATATCGTAATCTTGTGGCCGTTCGGCGTAGTCCAGTACGAAAGTTCGATCATTTCAAATGATTCCCTTATTAAGCTAAAGCCTTGGAGGCCATTTCATAACTATTATGGCTCAGAGTTTCGACCGCAAGGATACGTTCCAGCGCCTCGCGCATCAAATTCTGCCGCTCCGTATCAAAGCGCCGCCAGGAGCCCAGCACGGTGCAAAGCCTTGCCGCGATTTGTGGGTTCTTGGCGTCCAGCGCGATGATGGTATCCGCCAGTAGCGCATAACCAGCCCCGGATTTTTCATGAAACCGCGCCTGATTGCTGGCAAACGCCCCGATCAAGGCCCGCACCCGGTTCGGATTTTTCAAATCGAAATCAGCATGCTTGGTCAGATACTGCACCCGCGCCAAAGTATCGGGCGCCCCCGCGCGAGCCTGCACGGCAAACCATTTATCCAATACCAACGGGTTGGTTTTCCAGCGTCCATAAAACTCATTCAGCGCGTTATCCCGGTTTGTATCCGGCGTTTCTACCAAAACAGCCAATGCTGCAAGCGTATCGGTCATATTGGTGTTGCTGGCAAACTGCACGATGGCGGGTTCATTATCCCCCGCAGCCGCCAGGTAACCAATGGCGGTATTTTTCACCGCCCGGCAGCCCATCGCGTGACCCGACAGATCATGCGGTGCGCAACGGCCAAATTCCCGTATCGCGATGGATAATTCCGTCCGCAGCGCCGTACCCAGCGCGGCGCGGGCGGCATTGCGCACGGCATGAATGGCATCTGGGTCCACCACACTCATCTCATCCGCCAGCAGTGATTCGCCCGGCAATAACATTGCCTCCGCGGCAAAGGCGGGGTCCCCTGCGGCATTCGTGAGAATATTGGCAAAAGCATCCTGCAAGGCCTGATCCAGCACGAATGGTTTATCTGCCTGATAATCCGCAATCGCATCCAGCAGACACAAAGTGGCGTAGCGCTGCAGCGCATCCCAGCGGTTGAATAAGTCGGTGTCATGTGCCGCTAAAAATGCCAACCGCTCACGGCTCTGGCCCAGTAATTTTACCGGAGCCGAAAAATTCCGGAACAACGAAACCACCGGCGGTGCCGGAATATTGATAAAGGTAAAGGTCTTTTCAGCCTTATCCAGGATCAATAAATCCGCCATCCCCTCCTCGCCATCCGGGTTAAGCAGCCCCATGGCCACGGGAATTAAAAACGGCTGCTTCTCCGGCTGGCCCGGTGTCGGCTTGGTATGCTGGCGCAGAGTGAGCGTGAAGCGCCGCCCTTGCGCATCATAATGCTCCTCAAAACTAATCTCCGGTGTGCCGGCCTGTTCGTACCAGGTCATGATCTGCGATAAATCGATGCCCGACGTCGATTGCATCGCCGCTAAAAAATCCTCGACCGTGGCAGCGGAATTATCGTTATTGGCGATATAGGCATCAAACCCCTTACGGAACGCTTCGCGCCCGATCAGCGTACGATACATCCGCACCACCTCAGCACCTTTTTCGTAAATGGTGGTGGTATAGAAATTATTGATCTCCAGATAACTCGCCGGTCGCACCGGATGCGCCAAAGGCCCGGCATCGTCACGAAACTGGGTGGTACGCAACATCCGCACATCAGCAATCCGTTTCACCGCAGCACTGAACTGGTCCGACATATATTCCTGGTCGCGAAACACCGTCAGACCTTCCTTTAAGGAAAGCTGAAACCAATCCCGGCACGTCACCCGGTCACCTGTCCAGTTATGGAAGTACTCATGCGCAATCACCCGCTCGACGCCCTGAAAATCCCCATCCGTCGCGGTCTCGGGGCTGGCCAGCACATAGGCGGTATTGAATATATTCAGCCCCTTATTTTCCATTGCCCCGGCATTGAAATCTGAAACCGCTGCGATGTTGAAGACATCCAGGTCATATTCCAGCCCAAAGGTTTCCTCATCCCATTTCATCGCGGATTTCACCGCCGCCATCGCATGGCCGCACCGGGATTCCTCACCGGCCTGCACATAAATCCCCAACTCAATCTTTTTGCCTGACATGGTGGTGAATTCATCCGTCACCGCCACCAGATCAGCCGCCACCAGCGCAAATAAATACGAAGGCTTCGGGTGCGGGTCGACAAACCGCGCCCAGATCTTGCCGCCCTCCTCGCCCTGCGCCACCTTATTGCCGTTCGAGAGCAATACCGGGTATTTCACTGGGTCAGCATGCAACGTCACGCTATAGCGCGACATCACATCAGGCCGGTCTGGGAAGTACGTAATCTTGCGAAACCCTTCAGGCTCGCATTGGGTAAAAAACCCAGCGCCCGACATGTATAAACCCGAAAGCTCGGTATTTTGCTCCGGCACGATATTTACCACCGTCTCCAGCGTAAACTCATCTGGCACATCAGCGATGATCAATTTACCGGGGCTCAACGTATAGCGGTTGTCGCCCAGAGTTTCACCATTGAGCTTAACAGACAGTAATTCCAACTGCCGCCCATCCAACGCCAGCGGACCGTTTAAGTTGCGGCGAATTTTCAAAACAGTCGTAATCTGGGTGGCTTCCGGCGCCAGATCAAAATCCAGTGAAACATCATCCACCCAAAAAACCGGCGGGGTGTAATCCGCCAAACGGATGGCGCTACGTGCAGGGGTGGCAATTTGTCCGTCGGCCATGAATGTTCCTTACTGTACTGGCGAAAGTGAATATTGTTGGCATATGGTATGCCATGCGTGACGATCCATCAAAATTGACACTTAGCCTGCATTCCGCCATCGCTGAAATCGGGGCGACGGCGTGGAGCACTTGCGCCGGTGATGATAACCCCTTCGTCTCATATGGTTTTTTATCGGCCCTCGAAGATAGCGGCTCGGTCGGCAAGCGCTCGGGCTGGCACCCGCGCCATGCGGTGCTGAAGGACCAGTTTGGCGAGATCGCAGCCGTCGCGCCCGTTTACGCCAAAACCAACTCCTACGGCGAATACGTGTTCGACCATTCCTGGGCAAACGCCCTGGAGCAAGCCGGCGGCCGCTATTATCCAAAACTGCAGGTGGCCGTGCCATTTTCACCAGTGCCAGGGCCGCGCCTGCTCTGCCGCCCCGGCTTTCCGGTGGCCGCCATGGGTGAAGCGTTGATTCAGGCTACCAAGGAGCTAGGTTGTTCCTCCGTCCATGTGACGTTTTGCACCGAACCCGAATGGGCTGAACTCGGCCAAAACGGCTGGCTGCAGCGCCTTGGCACGCAATTTCACTGGGACAACCACAACTATCAGAATTTCGACGATTTTCTGGCCGCGTTATCGTCGCGCAAACGCAAAGCCATTAAACGCGAACGGCGTGACGCCGGCGCCGGGCTGACCTTCAAAGCCCTCAGCGGGCCGGACCTAACCCCCACCGTCTGGGACGCCTTCTACCAATTCTACCTCTCCACCGTGGACCGCAAATGGGGCGGCGCCTACCTGACCCGCGATTTTTTTAACCTGCTGGGCGAGCGTCTCGGCGATAAAGTGGTGCTGATGATCGCCGAACGTGACGGCAAACCCATCGCCGGGGCACTTAACCTACGAGGCCGCGAGGCGTTATATGGCCGCAACTGGGGCAGCATCGAGGACATCCCCTTCCTGCATTTTGAACTTTGCTATTATCAAGCCATCGACTACGCTATCGCCCACGGCTTGCAGCGCGTCGAAGCAGGTGCCCAAGGCGAGCATAAAATCCAGCGCGGCTACACCCCAAAACCCACCTATTCCGCCCATTGGATCGCCCATCAGGGACTCTCGAACGCCGTCGCCGACTTCCTCGAAGGCGAGCGCCCGGCGATGCAGCGCGCCATGGCCGCAATGGCAGAGGACAGCCCGTATAAAAACACGACCGAGGCTGATTAAATAACTCCGATTATTGCTAAACTGCCGCCAGGCCCTATGAGCCCGTCATGGTCGCCCTATTCACCACCGCATTTATACCCGGGCTGAGTCTCGGTCTCAGCCTGATTGTCGCCATCGGCGCTCAAAACGCCTTCGTCCTGCGCCAAGGCTTGCGCCAGGAGCATGTGTTCGCTGTCTGCCTCGTTTGCGCCTTTTCAGATGCACTATTGATCGCGGCAGGAGTCGCCGGGTTCGGGCAAATCATCGCAAAATTGCCCTGGCTAGAACCTGTCATGCGATACGGTGGCGCGGCGTTCTTGATGATGTATGCTATCCGCTCATTCATTGCGGCAACGCGTATCCAGGCCGGTCTATCACCACTAGATGGTCCGACGTCCGATTTTAAAAAAACGCTTATAACCGTGATTAGCTTCACATGGTTGAACCCCCACGTCTACCTGGACACCGTTATACTGCTCGGCTCGGTTTCGACCCAATATACCGGGCACAAGGTTGCCTTCGCCCTTGGCGCCATGTCCGGGTCAGTCCTGTTCTTTTTCTCGCTCGGCTATGGGGCGCATTACCTGCGGCCCCTCTTCGCCAGCCCGATTTCCTGGCGTGTCCTGGACATCGTCATCGGCTGCATCATGACGAGCGTGGCGCTGAGTTTGATCCTATGAACGCTCTGCCAGCGCTTAGCTTCCCGTATCTGCCATAATGGGCTAACCCCCGCCCATGGTTAAAGTACGTTTCGCCCCCAGCCCCACCGGCTATCTGCATGTCGGCAACGCCCGCGCCGCCTTGGTTAATTTCCTGTTCGCCCGCAGCCAGGGTGGGCATTTCCTGCTGCGGCTGGACGATACCGACACCGAGCGAGGCCGCCCGGAATACGAGCAAGGCATCTATGATGATCTGCACTGGCTGGGCCTGACCTGGGATTCCACCGACAAACAATCATTGCGCTCGGCCCGCTACTCGCAAGCCGCCGAAGCCCTGAAAGCCGCTGGCCGCCTGTACCCGTGCTTCGAGAACGAGGACGAACTGGCTGCCAAACGCGCCGCCCTCATTAAACGCAAACTCCCCCCGGTGTATGACCGCGCCAGCCTGTCGCTGACGCCGGCGCAACGCGCCGCTGCCGAAGCCGCCGGCAAGCGCCCGCATTGGCGCTTCAAACTCTCCGATGGTGCAGCTTCCTGGCAGGATTTGGTGCTCGGCAGCCGCACGGTGAAATTCGCCACCGTGTCAGATCCGGTGCTGATCCGCGCCGATGACTCACCTTTATATACGTTCACCTCGGTGGTGGACGATGTTGACCATGAAATCACCCACATCATTCGTGGTGAAGATCATGTCACCAATACCGCCGTGCAGATCGACCTGTTCCAGGCCATCACCAGCGCCCCGCTCCCCCGCTTTGCGCATTTACCACTGATCAGCGATGGCGATGGCGGCAAATTATCCAAGCGCCTTGGCAGTGTGTCGCTGCGTGCCATGCGCAAGGACGGCATCGAGGCCGCCAGCATCACCGCCTATCTGGCCCGCCTCGGCACCAACAAAGACCCGGCTCCGTTAAGTCTCGATGAGTTGGCCGCCGCCTTCAACATCAACGATTTCGGCCGCTCCTCGCCGCGCTTCGACCCCAAGCAATTGCTGGCCCTGAACCGTAAAATCCTGCACGGCATGGACTTTGCCCAAGTACGGGACCGCCTGCCTGAAGGAGCCACCGAAGAATTCTGGCTGGCGGTGCGCGGCAATCTCGATATGCTCACCGAAGCCCGCCTATGGTGGGAAGTGGTCAGCGGCGACATTGCTCCCCCGGACGTAACGGCTGAGGAAACCGCCGTCATCGCCGCCGCCCTGAAAACCCTGCCGCCTGAGCCGTGGGATCAAGCCACATGGAAGCCTTGGGTGGCGGAAATCGCCGCCGCCAGCGGCGCCAAAGGCCGCGCCTTATATCATCCGCTCCGCCTCGCCCTCACTGGCGAGGAGCAAGGACCGGAAATGGCCGTGTTGTTGCCCTTACTAGGTCACAACCGCGTGGCTGAACGTTTAAGCCGCCTCGTTGTATAGCGCCTTGCGCACGGCTATGGTCTGGCTGCGTAAATAGAGGGTTGAGTCCGCGTGGTTGATATTTTTGACGAAGTTTCAGAGGATTTACGGGCGGAGCAGGCGGCAAACCTGCTCAAACGCTACGGTAGTCTGCTGATCGGCGCCGCCATCCTGGTGCTCATCGGCGTCGGCGCTCAGCAAGGCTGGGAATATTATCAGACCAAACAGAACAATCAGGCGGCACTGAGCTTTATCGCTTTAACCGACCAGATCGATACCCAGGGCGGGAGCATCACCAACGATCAACGCGTGGCCGACGCCAAATCTTTGGTCAATTTTGCTGCAACCGCCCAGCCTGGTTACCGCAACCTCGCCAAATTGCGGGCAGCGGCCCTGTACCAGGACGCCGGCCAGATTGACGCCGCCGAGGCGCTTTGGAATGAGGTCGGGTCCGATCGCAGCGCTGACGTACTGTTGCGTGATTTAGGCAACCTCCTCTGGGCCCAGCACGCGCTTGGTACCGCGCCGGATGATGTTGTCGCTGCCCGTTTACGGCCGCTCACCGTGCCCGAAAATCCTTATCATGCCCTGGCCAAAGAAACCCAGGCGCTGCTTTATTTGCATGAAGGCAAACCAGACCAAGCCAAGGCCCTGTTCTCCCAGATTTCTGCTGACCCCAACGCACCGGAGGCGGTTCGTAACCGTGCCGACGGGCTCCTCGCCAAGCTGAACGGATAATATAAATCATGACAAAAACAGTAGGGCGCCGCGCCGCGCTCATGATGCCAGTTGGGTTGTTGCCGTTAGGCCTGGCAGCCTGCGGCGATGCCAAAAAGAATTTACCCTTAGGAACCGAGATCCCGGTTGTTGCGGTCTCAGGACCTCTCGAAAAATCGCTCACCGCACCGGCTGTCACTGTTCCGGCGCCGGTTGGCCTGCAAAACTGGCCCCAAATCAACGCCAACCCCACCCATGCCACTGGCAACCTCGCCGGGCCACGCGGGCTCGCGCAGGCTTGGCGGGCCAACATCGGCCAAGGCGGCGGCTACCGCCAGCCGCTGGAGGCCAGCCCCGTTGTCGCCGAGGGCAAAGTATTTGCCATGGATGCCAATGGTAACGTCACCGCACTTTCCGCCACCAGCGGCGGCCATATCTGGCACGTAAACACGCGGCCAAAGCATTCAACCGTTCTCAACATCGGCGGCGGGCTTGGCTATGAGTCTGGCGTTCTCTACGCCACCACAGGCTACGCTGAATTGCTGGCAATCGACCCTGCCAGCGGCAATATCAAATGGCGTCAGCCACTCGACTTCCCGGCCCGCTCAGCTCCAACCATTGCTGGTGGCGCTGTTTCCCTGATCACTCAAAACGACCTGCTGCTCACCTTCAACGCCGCGACCGGGACACCGGGTTGGCGTTTCATCGGCAAGGTCGGAGACATTAAAGCCTCGGTCGCTGTCTGCGGTGCACCCGCTTTCAACGCCGGGATTCTGGTCGCAGGGTTTTCATCCGGCACCCTGGCGGCTCTGGATGCCAACTCCGGCACGCCGATCTGGGAAAAAAGCTTTGCCTCCGTATTCGGGCAATCCAGCCCCGTGGATTTCTCAGACATCGCCGCCGCCCCGGTCATCGCCAACGACGTGGTTTACGCCATCGGACTCGGCCGCTCAATGCAAGCCATCGACCTGCATTCAGGCGCCAAGGTATGGGAGCACAGCGCTGCGGGCAGCCAGACCATCTGCGCCGTCGGCGGCTTTGTGTTTGTTCTGACCACCGACCAAAAATTAGCCGCTGTGCACGCCGATGACGGTTTGGTCAGTTGGACCCAACAAATGCCACCCTTCAAAAACATCAAGAAAAAGACAAACCCAATTACCTGGGCCGGCCCCATCATGATGAACGGCCTGCTGGTTCTCACCAACGACCACGGCGAGATCGCGATGGTTGATCCTGTTTCGGGAGCCATTACGTCAGTAAATGTCATCGATGGCCCGGCAGACCTGCCACCCATCGCTGTCGGGGGAAGCATGTTGATTCTCACCCGTAACGCCACACTCACCGCTTATAGCTGATCTGAACCAATGTTATGTTGCCTAAAGTCGTCATTACTGGCCGCCCGAATGTGGGTAAATCCACACTTTTCAACCGGCTAGTCGGCCAGCGCCTCGCCCTGGTCGCCGACACGCCCGGGGTGACGCGCGACCGCAAGGAAGCCGAGGCCGTGCTGGCCGGAACCAAAGTATTGCTGGTGGACACAGCAGGTTTGGAAGAAGCCGCACCCGATACGCTGCCGGGGCGCATGCGTGCCTCCACCGGTGCCGCCATCGACGACGCGGCGCTGATACTATTCTGCTACGATGTCCGCACGGGGCTGCTGCCTGAAGACCGCTATTTCGCCACCTGGCTGCGCCGCTCCGGCAAGCCGGTTTTAGTGGTGGCCAATAAGGCCGAGGGCCGCGGTGGTGCGGCTGCCGCCATGGAAGCCTTCGAGCTTGGCCTTGGCGAACCTGTCGCCATCTCAGCCGAGCATAACGAGGGCGTTTACGATCTGATGCGGGAAATCGCTGATCGTTTGCCGCCACCGCCGGAGGACCAAGAAGAGCCAACCGGCGAAAACCTGCCGCTGCATTTTGCCATCGTGGGCCGCCCGAACGCGGGCAAATCCACCCTGATGAACTATTTGCTGGGCGCCCAGCGTGTCATCACCGGGCCTGAACCGGGCCTGACCCGCGATTCCATCGCCGAGGAATTCACCGGCCCGGATGAAAAACTCTACCGCTTGGTGGACACCGCGGGCTTGCGTAAACGCGCCAAGGTCGATGAAGGTTTAGAGCGCATGTCCACCTCCTCGGCCATCGAGGCACTGAAACGGGCCGAGATGGTGGTGCTGGCGATCGACGCCACCCGCGGCATCGACGAACAGGATTTGCACATCGCCCGCCTGATTGAACGCGAAGGCCGCGGCTGCATCATCGCGCTGACCAAGTGGGACGCGGTGGAAGACCGTGGCAGCGCCCGGCAACAGGTGATCGACCGCATTTCAATTTCCCTGAGCCAGATGAAGGGCATTGTGATCATACCGATCTCCGCCGAGACCGGCGAGGGAATGAACAAACTCTACCCGGCCCTGCGTGCCGCTTACGAGCTTTGGAACAAGCGTATCCCCACCAGCGCCCTGAACCGCTGGTTCGAGCACGCGCTGGAGCGCTTCCCGCCGCCGCTGGTGGAAGGCCGCCGCCTGAAGCTGCGCTACATCACGCAGGTTAAAGCCCGCCCGCCGACCTTCGCGCTATTTGGCACCCGTGCCGAACAAACGCCCGACACTTATCATCGCTACTTGGTGAATAATCTACGTGACGCCTTCGACATGCCGGGCGTGCCGATACGGTTACTGATGCGCGGCACCGACAACCCCTACGTCGATAAGTAATTGTCATAAAACCGCAAAACCTTTGCCGTGATGTTACGCTATACGGCTAACAGATTTCGCCGGAGTTATGAGATGTCGATAAGTTTTCGCCGAGCCCTGATGGGCTTTTGTTCCGCTTCGCTGATGTTGCCAAATTTTGCCCTCGCAGCGACGGGCATTAACACGGCACCCGGAGCCGATGTGATCCCCTACGTGGTACCCGCCGCGCACGAGCCGCATTTATCCGCCGCTCAAATGGCCAGCCTGATCCGTCACCACATTAAATATGTGTTCGTGATCTACCAGGAAAACCGCTCCTTCGACTCCTATTTCGGCACCTACCCCGGTGCTGATGGCCTCTACTCACAACCAGCCAGCGCCACGCCCGGCTTTACCCAGCCGATCACCAATGTGGATGGCAGCGCGAGCACCATCCAACCATTCCTGATCGGCCGGGCGCAATATGCCGCCGACACCGATGATATCGACCATTCCCACCCGTTGACGGCTGCCAAAATGGATATTGTGAATGGCACGGCGCTGATGGACCATTTTGCCCTGACCGAAGAAAAAAAATATAGCAAAACCGAAAATCCTTCGTTGCTAGCCAAACAGTTTGGCGAATTATCAATGGCCTATGAAGACTGCGATACCGTTCCGATATTATGGAACTATGCCAGCCGGTTTACTTTGTTCGACCATGTATTCGAAGACATGGCGGGCCCTTCCACGCCTGGCAATTTATCAATCTTCGCCGCCCAGACCGGCGAGACGCAATTAGCTAAACATCCTGACCAAGCCTGGAAAACCGCCGGCGATGCCGGTGAGCCGGTGATTAACGATGACGACCCCAAATGGGGCTCTCCGAGCGACCCGAGCGGCAATAAAAACGTGCCGGTTAACCCGCATGATTACAGCGGTAAAAGCCCTTACAAAACGCAACTCAACCAAACCTATGCGTCGCTTGCCCTTACAACTGCGGGCAATGGCGTCAAGGCTGAAGCCGCCAAAGATGAAGACCCGAAAGGTGATCTTGACGATGTGAATGAAGATATCAGCTTCATTCAAAGCCTGAACAAACATCAGGTCGCCTGGCGCTGGTTTGAGGAAGGTTATGGCAGCGCCGCCAGCGACACCTCCGGCCCCACCGATGCAACTGGCCAACACGCTGGCTACATTACCCATCATAACGGCCCGCAATATTTTGGCTACGTGGCCAACAACCCGCAGATGCGCGCCAACATGCAGGGCTTGCACGCCATGTTCAGTGCCCTGCAAACTGCCAGCCTACCCAAAGCCGGCGGCGTATTTTACATTAAAGGCGGCTATCAAAATATTTTCGGCATGACCCCTGCCGACCCCGATGCCAAAGTGCAAAAAGCCTTCGTCGGCGACGACGACCACCCCGCCTATTCCGACGCCGGCATCAGCGAAAGCCTGGTGGCCCGCACCGTGAATGCGATCGCTGCCAGCCCCTATTGGTCGCAATCAGCCATCATCATCACCTGGGACGATTCCGAAGGCGATTATGACCATGTGCCACCGCCCCTCACGGATAAAGGCCCGGATGGCAGCGTGGTCAGCGAAGGTCCGCGCGTACCGATGCTGCTGATTTCACCTTATGCCAAAGTGCACAACGTCTCGCATGAAATGGGCAGCCAATCCTCAGTGGTGAAGTTTGTGGATGCCGTATTCGGCCTGCCCGCCCTCGCCAGCCTTCCCGATGAGAAAAAAGGCTTCGAGTTGGGCAAGAAGGAATTCAACCAAACTGATATGGGGCCAACCGATGGCAATGATCCCAATGTTGGTAATTTATTCTCCGCGTTCGACGCGGCACGTTTAAGCGGCCATGCGAAACCGCTACCGGCGTCCTACGCCGAAGTACCGGATGCCTGGGCGAGCAAATTGCCCGAACAATCTGGCGCTAGCTGTAAGGCCATTGGTATTGTGCCGGTGAATGTGCAGCTTGGGATTCCAAATAATATCCCTGCCGACTTCAACCCGCGCCCTCACACCAACCCGACCAAGGTTGCACAGGCTCCGGCACCTGCAGCACCCAGCACCCCCGCCAATGCGGTTCCGGCGGCTCCAGGTGCCATGGCGCCGGCAAAGTCTAACTAATCCCCACAGTAATCCCCGCGAAAGCGGGGACCCGCTCAACGCAATAAACAGCCCCTTTGAAATTTCAAAGGGGCTGTTTATTGCGGCCTATTTCACGAAGCCTCGCGTAAAACTTCCAGCTCCAGCCAGCGTTCTTCCGCAGCCACCAATTTTTCTTGTGCCTCCACTAAGGCATTACTGGCAGTCTTAAACTTCTTGATATCCTTATTATACAATCCCGGCTCTGCCAGCGTGGTCTCCAACTTCACAATCTCAGCCTGCAAAGCTGCAATCGCTGCCGTGAGTGTCTTCAGCTCGTGCTGTTCCTTGAACGACAACTTCGCCGAAGCCGAGGTCTGCGGCAAAGCCGCAGTCCGTGCCGTGGTCTTTGGCTTCGCCGCTTCCGGCTTGGCCACCGCCTCGCCGCGCTGGGCGATCATGTCGGAATACCCTCCGGCATATTCCACCCACCGGCCATTGCCCTCAAACGCCAATGTCGAGGTGGCCACCCGGTCGAGAAAATCACGATCATGGCTGACCAGCAAAATGGTGCCCGGATATTCGCCAAGCATCTCCTGCAACAAATCCAGCGTCTCCAAATCCAAATCATTCGTCGGCTCATCGAGAATGAGCAAATTAGATGGCTTGGCCAGCGCGGCCGCCAGCAACAACCGCCCGCGCTCACCGCCCGAAAGCGTGCCAACCGGTGTCCGGGCCTGCTCCGGCTTGAACAGAAAATCCTTCATATAGCCAATCACATGGCGGCTCTGGTCGCCCACCTGCACCATATCGGTTTTACCCCCGGTCAGGGTGTTCGCCAGCGAGACAACCGGGTCGAGCGCCGCCCTGCCCTGGTCCAGCGTAATCACATTCAAATTGGTACCAAGTTTAATCAGTCCCTCGTCAGGCGTTTCAATTCCTAAAAACAATTTTAGCAGCGTCGATTTACCAGCGCCATTCGGCCCGACAATTCCCAAACGGTCGCCGCGCAAAACCCGCGTGGTGAGGTTTTTCACAATCGGGCGGCCATCGTACGATTTCGAGACATGCTCGGTCACGACAACCAATTTGCCCGACATCACAGCATCCGCGGCGCCCATTTTGGCGGCTGAATCCTGCTTGTTATGCTCGCGCTTGGCACGGCGCAACGCCGCCAAATCGGCCACACGCTTCACGTTGCGCTTACGCCGCGCGGTCACGCCATAGCGCAACCAGTCTTCCTCACGGACAATTTTCCGGCCCAATTTATGAAATTCAGTTTCTTCCTGCTCCAAAACCTCATCACGCCAGGTTTCAAAATGCGCAAAACTCTGGTCCAGGCGGCGCGTCTGTCCGCGGTCCAGCCACACAATGCTGCGCGAAAGTTTCTCCAGCAGCCGCCGGTCATGGCTGATCAGCACGATCCCCGCTGAGAGCGACTTCAACTCAGATTCCAGCCATTCAATCGCCGGCAAATCCAAATGGTTGGTTGGCTCATCCAGCAACAGCAAATCCGGCTCCGGCGCCAAAGTGCGTGCCAAGGCGGCGCGGCGCGCCTCTCCGCCCGAGAGGTTTTCGGGCTTCTCCAACCCGGTCAGCCCCAGTTGCTCCAACAGATATTTCGCCCGGTAATGATCATCATTCGGGCCCAAACCATCCTCAACATAGGCCATGGTATTGGCAAAGGCCGATAAATCCGGCTCCTGCGGCAAATAGCGCATGGTTGTGCCAGGCTGCAAAAACCGCGTGCCGCCATCAAAGGCTATCTCGCCCGAGGCAATTTTCAGCAAAGTTGATTTGCCCGAGCCATTGCGCCCCACCAGACAAATCCGCTCACCAGCTCCTACGCCAATCCCAGCACCATCCAGCAGCGGCATGGTGCCCAGGGTTACACGAATATCAGTCAGCAGCAGTAAAGGAGGAGAGGCCATGCGCCTGCTTGTGGCGGGTAGCCGCGGAACACTCAAGGGGGTAAGGGGCGTGGCTGGCCTGCAGGGCTTTGCACCGTCGCGGCCTTACCGGCCTGTCCAACGCTCCATAAAGGCCACCGTGCTCGATATTTGCGCATCCAGAGACCTTAACGTCAGCCCCGCCTCACAAGCCTGGGCGAAAAATACATCCCCCTGACCCAAATAGAAACTGCCCGCGCCGCCAGTCAGCGCTGGCCGAACAATCTGCATATCCGCCCGATCCATCCGCACCGCCACCCGTCTGGCCAAATCACCAATCTCAATTGGCTCATCACCAGCGGTATCAAACGGCGCCAGGCGCTCACCACACAGCACCATCGCCACGGCCACACTGATCACATCATCAACAGCCGCGTACGACCGCCAGACCGGAATATCAGCCCGCAATCTGATAGGGCCACCGGATTGGATATCATGAATGATCGACCCCAGCGCATAGGACGATACCTTATTGATAAACGGACCAGATAAATTAAAAACTCGCAAAACTGCACATGGAAACCCTAGGCGCTGGGCTATTTCAGCAAAAACCTCCTCATCTTCCAGCTTCAGCACGCCATACGGATTAGCCGCTTCGTCGGTCTCCAATGATCGGTCCGCCCGGTACACCGCCCCCGAAGATGGTACAAAAACCCCCAGGGCGCCATTGCGCGTTATCGCGCTCAACATCACCCGCCTGATCTCACGGTTAGCCGCCGCATAATTCGCCATGGGCTGAAGCTGCGCGTGCTCTCTGGTTAAAAACGCACAATGCAAAATAATCGCAGGCGGCAGGTTCATATGTGCCAGGTCTGAAAAACGCTGCGCTGAAACAACCGTGCCTGAGCGAAGCAAAATCGGCTTCGGTGTATTGGAAAATGCCATAACACGGCTCTGAAACTGCCGGCCATAAACAGCCTCCAACATCTCCAAAGCCGCCTGCCCGAGCCAACCGCTCGCACCCGTTACAATCACATGCGCATCACGCGACAATAATGATTCGCGAATATCTTCTGCAAACTCCAGCATATCAGCCGAAATAGCGATTCATTTCTTCTGCCATGTCATCCAAGGTGCACGATCATCCTGGCAAAGCTGGTCCAGCAACAACCGGTCCCGCAACGTATCCATCGGCTGCCAAAACCCGCTATGCCGGTACGCCATCAACTCACCGTGGCTGGCCAAATATTCCATCGGCTCGCGTTCCCACAGGGTCATATCATCGCTGATCAGATCGAGCACTTTCGGCGAGAGCACAAAAAAACCGCCGCTGATCAAACCAGATTCCTCCGCAGGCTTTTCCTCAAACCGCTCGACTGCATCACCCACCAACCGCAGCGCGCCAAACCGTGCGAGTGGCCGCACGGCTGTCACCGTCGCCAATTTGCCGTGCTGGCGATGAAATGTCAGGCTGGCACTGATGTCGATATTGGCCACGGCATCGCCATACGTCATACAAAATAGCGCATCATCACCAAGATATTTACGAATTCTCTTGAGCCGTCCGCCAGTCTGAGTCTCAAGTCCCGTTTCCACCAAAGTCACCCGCCAATCCTCGGCCTCACTTTGGTGAATGGTCACGCCTGACCGCAAATCAATCGTCAGGTCGCTCGAATGCAAATTATAATGGAAAAAATACTCTTTAATCCGCGCCCCTTTGTAACCAAGGCATATAATAAAATCTTCAACGCCGTACTGCGCATAGGTTTTCATGATATGCCACAAAATTGGCCGCCCGCCAATTTCCACCATCGGCTTCGGCTTACTGTCAGTCTCCTCCGACAACCGCGAACCGCGCCCCCCCGCCAGAATCACGGCCTTCACACCACGCAACGGTAAAGCATCCCTACTCATCGTTTGACCATAGCATGTTCTTCGCTAATTCCTCGCGTGATAAAAAAGGCGCCATATCTTCGAGCGGCGATGAAACCATTCTCCCATCATCAAGCTTACGCGACGAAAGTTTCGGCGAGAATACCTGTTCCGGGTCGAGCATAACCTCACAAAACTGCGGCCCAGCCCTGTTCAGTACAGCCAAAATCTCGGCTGCCATATTTTTATGTTGCTCAATCAGAGCACACTCAAACCCAAATGCCGCCGCAACCTTCCTGAAGTCTGGGAAGGTAACACCGCTTGGCGCATCACAGCCAAACATATTATCCGAAAAATATGCCGTCTGCGTTTGCCGGATTGAACTATATCCTGAATTATTCAGCAAAAATATTTTAACATTCAAGTTATGGGCAATAATGGTTTGCAGCTCCTGCAAATTCATCATGATACTGCCATCACCTGCCAAACAAACAATCCGCCGGCCCGGCGCCGCATAGGCAGCGCCGATGGCAGCCGGCAAATCATACCCCATCGAGGCACTACCGGAATTGGAAAACAGCCTCTGCCCTGCCTTCAACTTGGCCGCCTGAAATGTTGTAACACAGGCGGTCGCATTGGCCGTCACAACAACATCATCCTCAGCCAGAACATCGAAAAGCCGGTCAGCAAATACATAGGGATTCACAGGATGATTAGTTGTCTCATAAGCCGGTTCAACAACCTTATACCGCTCCTTGCGTAGCTTGCACCAATCAACATAAGCCGCTTGCTCTGATGAGCGTTCAAACAGCCTTAGTTCAGCCAACAATGCTGGTAAAAATAATTTCAAATCTGCATGAACCGGCATCTCAATCGACAGTGTCGGTTTGGCCAATTCAGCTTCATCAATATCGACCATGATGCGCGTCGCACGCGGCGCAAATGCCTGCCAATTATAACTGATCTGCCGAATATTCAACCGGCAGCCAAGAATCAAAACACAGTCGGCATTCTGAACGGCAAAATTACCAGCCCTGTCACCCACCGTACCCGGACGGCCAACATAATACTCATGGTCATCTGGCAAAACATCATGAGCGTTAAATGCCGTGGCCACCGGAAACCGCAACCGCTCAACCAACCTCAGAAAATCATCGTACGCGCCTGAAATCCGTACCCCCGTCCCAGGCATAATAACGGGTCGCTCCGCATTCATCAGCGCCCCGGCAACCAAGCGAGCTGCCGCACGCAAATCCTGTCCCTGCAATCCCACATCAGCCTGATCGCCAGGTACAAATCCTCGCAAAGTTACTGGGTCAATGATAGCACCCTGCACGTCGATCGGGACGTCAATCCAAACCGGTCCAGGCCGGCCCGACCCAGACAGATAAAGCGCCTTTTCTATCACGTAGCGCACATCGGTCGGCTCACGCAGCACCACCGCATATTTGGTGATACCACCGACCATACCGATAATGTCAACTTCCTGATCACCCAACTGACGCAGCGGCAAATCATAACTGCCGATCATCGTCTCACGCTTCACCTGCCCCGAGACCACGACCATGCCAATTGAATCTGTGTAGGCGCCATACACACCATTCAGAGCGTTAATCCCGCCCGGACCGGTTGTGACATTCACTACCGCCATCCGGCCACTCAAACGGCAATAGGCTTCAGCCGCCATTGCACAAGCCTGCTCATGATGGCAACAAATTACTGAAAGCAATTTGTTTCGGGATAATGCATCATTCAAATGCATCGCGCCGCCGCCGGTCACCATGAACACATGTTTAAGACCATGAGCAACCAAACACTCAGCAATGTAATCAGCGACGCGCATCATAATTTTCTGAAAATTTCATAATATCTAGAGCGTAAAACGCTGCTAACCGCGTCCCGGCATATTGACTATATTGACTGGATCTTGCGATTCAGCATCGATGCCTCTCTGCTCAATCAACTGTGCCAAATGAGAATTTGCTGCATAAGGGCTATCGATGTTACGAAACCGGATCGCGCCATCCTTGGTAACGGCAGAGAGCAAAACCTCTCCCTTCATCATCTCACGGCAAGATATTTGCCCCTTCTGGAGGGGCACCGCAAGATAAACCGATTGATCATCCAAAATATGCCCGGCCGGCAGATCGCGTTTCGCATAAACACCACGAACCAAACCGTCCAAGTACCGAATCTCTTTCTCCGGCGGAACTCGTTTGCTATCTCCCGACCCACCGCACATTTCCTCAGCCTTGGCGAAGGCCTTGAACCATGAATCCACCTGCTCGGGCAGCGAGCAATAAGGTGAAACAGGAATACCACCAGCCTCAATATCCACATGCCGCTCGAAGGTTCGCGCCCCCTTCGCATAAGCAATCAGCGTCGAATCCCGCCAGTCCCGATATTCATGCGTTGAATATCCAATAATATTATCCGGATACCGCGCCTTCAAAAAATCAATCTGATTCAAATCAAGTTCATAATCCTCAGCCGGATAGATCGACACACAATGGTTGATCGCGAGAGGAATATTTCGCTTGGCAAAAAACGACACCACATCATCTAAATCACGCAACGAGGAACCACCTGTTGAAATAATAACGGGCTTTTTCGTCGTCGCGATCTTTTCGATCAAAAACCAATCCTTGATATCAGAACTTGCGATCTTGATAATTTGAATCCCAAGATCAACACATTTATCGACCGAAACCTCATCAAACGGGGTCGCCATCGTAATCATGCTAGATTGGCGAACCGCTGCAACCAACTGTTGATACTCGGCCCACGACAACTGCGTATCGAGCGTCTTTTTTATATAACGTATATCTGTCCGATCACGAAAATCTTTATGGATAAAACTATCGACATCCCGAAACTGAAATTTCATCGCCGCACGAACACCGTTGAAGCGCACCACTTTTCCATAATCAGAAATGATCTTCAAACCGCGGGAGACATCCCCCCAGTGATTATTGGCCATTTCCAGGACAAATAAATTGTCAAAAATAGAAGTGCGCATAAGGCCTCGCGTTTGCGTATGTGTCACGCAAACCTATAACTTGTTGCCTTACAAGTCAATTTTTATGGCAACAATCGTATCGCATCACCATGAAGCCGGATTATTTCTTGCCTGAAAAATACGATGATCAAAGCGGAAAACTGAACAATCAACCACCACCACGCCAATTCCCTGGCAAGCCAGAGACCGATCATGGCAACCTCCTCAACCCATGTCGGGAATAATACCACGATGACCTCATGCACCACCAACCGGAAGGCCGCCTCCCATAACAACACCAAAACCAAGGCGAGCACTAAACTTACCCTACGATCAATTTTTCCTGAACCAAGACAGGCTAAATCCCAAATGCCCGGAATTGCCAATAATAAAAAAATCCCTCGGTAGTAAACATTTTGGGTAGCAAAAAAACAAAGTACAATAATCAAAGCGCTTGCAACAAGAAATATCCGGCGATGCGCGCTGACCCGATGCATTTTCAGTGAATAATACTTTGCATCCTTCCATGCCCACACCAATGCACCTAAACCCATCAATAGCGTATAAAAATTTGACGACTGATGAGCCGACAATAATGTGATACTTGGGTAAAACGGTCGAATAACGTGCGTCGCCGAATGCCAAGGCAGTATATGAAGTAATGCCAATCCACTGAACAAGTCGCTCGCTCCGAAAGTAGCCCGAAACGGTTGAGAGAGGGGAATAATGCTGAACACCTTCAGAATGCTGGATCCGTAGATCGCAACGACCAGAATTCCCAGAACACATCCCGTTAAACCAACCACAATCAAACGGGTTATACGTTCGCGAAGCCCCAAACCAAACAATATCGCCGGATAAAATTTAGCCGCCGCCGCCACGCCGAATAGGGCATAACTTATCAACGATAATTTTGAATTGTTGCAAATCAGCCAGAGTCCTAACATGATGATCGTAAACAAGCACAAATCCAAATTGCCTTGTTCAACAGCGTACCAAGTAGCTGTCGAAGCTAACGCGATGCAGCGGAATGCCAACTCCTTGAATGACCGAGGCGCCGGAAATAAAGAGAGGCTTGCCATAAAGCCAACGGCCATCAGCCCGCCCGCAACTGCCCGGTCGCTTACATCAATCGGTAAACGCGCAACATAAAGCAAAATCGGAGAATAATTAAATACCCCGCCATCCAGACAGTTACTTGGCACATAAACATTTACACCGCGCCGCCAACACACACCAGCCTGAAGGATATCGCCTAAATCGACAAATGGGGCCTGGCCACGCACATCATATAATGCGCTACAAAGTGTGTTGTAAAAATTTGGAAATATATTTTGTAGAGCTGTTAACATTAAAAATATAGCAAAAACAGCAAAGCTACCGCCATATCGTAATAATTTTTTGGTTGAGAATTTTGTTTTCATTTGCTTAAATTAATAAAAATGCCTCATCGGTTCATACGGTATCTCAAACACATAAAATGTTTCAGTTGTCCGATTGCTGCAAGATCATAAAGTTAACCTCGTGGATCAATAACATGTTCTAAAACGCCGTACGCGTATACCACGGTTCATAACTATGACTCTCCTGAATATAACTCTCACCTCGATAATCCTGATATAGATCTTGGAGATGCATTTTCGTCAACTCGATCCCAAACCTTCTCAAGATCAGTTGCGCCGCACGATAGGCAACACAAATTTTCAAGGCGCTCCATTCTTTGGTCCATTACGGCGCAAGTACACTGAAAACATCATTATTAGGCAAATCGGAACGAACAAAAAACCACATATAAATCACTCCAAACACCGCCACTACCGGCATCCAAATTATACCAGTCCAATTGGCCAGAGGTCCGGTGTACCCAGCAAAAAGCCAAAGCATCCAAAACACTGGCTTCTGATGAGGCTTCGCACGTGTCAACATCACCACCATAGCAATTGAAAACCCAACCAAATCGTATAAATAACCATATGGTGTCATTAAAATGGATGCTGTAACCGTTAATGCCATGCGCTCCGCTTGGTCTATCGTCTTACGCTGCCATAATTTCCATATAAAATACGTTGCCAAACAGCTGCTGATAAGCTGAAAAAACCAAGCCTGATGAACGGTCGCGCCTAGGCTTCGTGCCATAAAAAAAACGGTTACGCCTGCCGCCGGAAAGTTTTGTCTAAGCGGCGCTGAAACCAGATTCACCGCGCTTTGGCTCGCACCCAATAAAAACCATCGCCATGCTGACCACCCCATCAGTGGAATCGTTAGTGCAACCAAAAAAGTCACACCTGCCGCAAAAGTCACCAGCGCAGGCCAACGCCGCCTGGACAAAAATGTTACTGGCAAACTTATCCCCAGTTGGGGTTTAATACTTAGCAAACTAGCCAATCCACCCGCGAAACAAGGCCTGGAATCAACCAACAATAATGCCGAGACCAAAATGCCCCCTGTCAAAGCACCATTTTGTCCACCAACAATATCGTGTAGCTCGGCCGGGCAGCCAAGGCCAAAAATAATAACCCACCACTCCAGCTTTGCCTCACGCAATACATAGGCTGAAATCAACAAAAATACACCACGCCAGACCCAAAAGCTCAAAGCAAGCGGTAGCAGGGAATATAAGCTCGCCATTAGCGCCATCGTTGGAGGATACAGCCAGGTTAAAATAAAAGGATGTACCGACTCAACCAAATTTACCTGAAACGTCGCCTTCATCCATGCGGTCGGCTCAACATGATAACCATGAGAATTCGCAAAATTCATCAAAATCTGTTTGCCGCTGTACCAAAACATGGCGAAATCAGATTGCGGTAGCTCTTGAGTTGCGGTCATTACTTCAGGCTGGCCGGGCGCTCGCATCGCTAACAATACGAAAATAGTGCTTGCCAGATCGAGCAGATAAAGAAACGAAATGATGGAATAAATAAGCACCACCCAAATTCGTGGACGGGTGCGCAAAATCTCACAACTCATTTCGCGTAAATCATTGCAGGACCCCCGTCTGACAATACTTCTATGGCCCATTTCAATAAGGCAATCCAGCAGCAAAAACACTTTGTAGGGTGATCGGGGGGGGGGATGGTGGGTGCTGTAGGGATCGAACCTACGACAAGCTGATTAAGAGTCAGCTGCTCTACCAACTGAGCTAAGCACCCGCCGAGTGCAGCCTGTAGCAAGCCGCGCCCCCGATGGAAAGGGCCAATATTGCGCCTGCGCATAACGTAGTTGCAAAAAATGCATGGCCATCGAATCGCTCCTGGGCTACAGATGGTTTGCCGCTACGGCAACGCAGGAGACACTCGCCCCTAAACCAAACCGAGGGCGAGGGCCGACGGAGCAACCCCCCGGGAAACTCTCAGGCAAATGGACTACGTTGCCAGGTAAATCTGGAGAGAGGTGCTGGCATAGTCATGCTGGGCACCCGCCGAAGGGGAAGCCCGGATCCGTAATCGGACCGGAAAACTCTCAGGCAAAAGGACAGATGGGGACAAGTCGGGCCGGGATATCCCCTGCCCCCAACGAGTCCAGCGGAAGGTTCTACCTCATGTCCAACAATACCCATGTTACGATCATTGGCGCCGGCATTACTGGCGTTACCACGGCCTATGCCTTGCTCGACCGCGGCTGCACCGTCACCATCATCGACCGTAACCGCTACGCCGGCATGGAAACCTCCTTTGCCAACGGCGGCCAGCTTTCTGCCTGCAACGCCGAGGTCTGGAACAATTTTAGCACCATCGTGAAGGGCATGAAGTGGATGTTCCGCAAGGACGCCCCGCTGCTGCTCAATCCCAGCCCGAGCTGGCATAAATATTCTTGGCTGGCCGAATTCGTCGGCAATATCGGCAATTACCGCCAAAACACCATCGCCACAACGAAGCTAGCCATCGCCGCCCGGCATGATTTATTCGACATGGCCGCCCGCGAGAAAATTCAGTTCGACCATGAACAACGCGGTATTCTGCACGTATTTCCAGACCAAACCACTTTCAAAAAAGCCGAGGCGGTCAACGCGTTACTTAACGAGGGTGGGCTAGAGCGCCGGGCCGTTACACCACAGGAAATCCGCGTCATCGAGCCAGCCCTGAACCAACCCTACTACGGCGGGTTCTTCACCCCATCAGACTCCACCGGCGATATTCACAAATTCACCCGGGGCCTGGCCGATGCCTGCATCCGCCGCGGCGCTAAATTCCTCAGCGACACTGAGGTTCAGCATATCGCAACCGTTACAGGCGGCATCGCAACCCACATTCTCCCCGCTGGCGCCACCACATCTGAAATCATAAAATCAGATTCGGTAGTCATTTGTGCGGGTATCGCCAGCCGGCGTTTTGCTGCCATGCTGGGCGACCGCGTAAACATCTACCCGGTCAAAGGCTATTCCATCACCATCCCGCTGGACGATTCTACCTCACAGCAAGCCGCTCCCTGGGTCAGCCTGCTGGATGAGGAGGCTAAAATCGTCACCAGCCGGTTCGGTGCCAGGCGCTTACGAGTCGCAGGCACAGCCGAGTATAACGGTGAAAATCACGACATCCGTGCTGACCGTATTCGCCCACTCGTAGAATGGACACGCAACCTGTTTCCGGACGTTAGCACCGAGGGCGTGGTTCCATGGACCGGCCTACGCCCGATGATGCCGGACATGATGCCGCGCGTCGAACCAGGCAAACAGGCTGGTGTATTCTATAATACAGGCCACGGCCACCTGGGCTGGACCCTCTCCGCCGCCACCGCTCAGATGATCGCTGATCGGATTATGCCGGGGGTGGTTCCGGTCCGGCCAACATATTCATTCGCCGGAACGCAGCAAAAAGCCGCCTGAATTTACTTTACGCATTGACCAACACGCAATGGTCGTATCCATTGAGCGCATATAATTGTACCAGCTCTCACCAACGGCTGGCGCAGTGGGGTTGTCTGCACTACGTCTAAAGACCCATAGTCTGATAACGATCCGCCACCGATGCAATGGCTATCATATAGGCCGCGGTTCGCATCGAAATTGTCGTCGAGTGGGCACGTTGCCTCTCGACGATCCTCTGAAACGTGGCATTGATACTATCCTCAAGCCCCGACTCCACAAGGCGCCGTTCGGTTGGGCCGTCTCGCATCTGGTCTCTGAAATTATCATCGAAGCCGGTCCTGGTATGGCGCTCCAACTCGCTCAGCAGTCGGCTCGTGAGCGATTGTTCCCGGCGCCTTTGTAATTGCCCAAACCGCATATGGGCCAGGTTTTTTACCCACTCGAAATACGAGACAATCACCCCGCCTGAATTGGCGAACAAATCCGGGATCACGGGAACTCCCTTGGCCGCCAGAGCCATTTCAGCGAATGGCGTCATCGGGCCATTGGCTGCCTCAACGACCAATTTGGTATTGATCTGATAAACATTTTCTTCCGTGATCGCGCCTTCGATCGCCGCCGGGATCAATATATCGCAAGGCACCGCAAAAACATCCGCCGGCTGACCAAAGCTCTCAGCACCAACAAACCCTGCAATACTGCCAGTACTTTTCAAATGCGCCTGCAATGCGCCAACATCGAGCCCCGCATCGTTACGCACCATGATATCATGGTCACCAACCGCGGTAATCCTGGCCCCGTCATTGGCAAAATACTTCGCTGCATGAGATCCAACATTACCAAAGCCCTGAATGACAACAGCCAGGCCCCGCGCAGCAGGGGCTGGAAAATCTTGCCGGTTTACAACCTCCGAGCGCAGAAACGCCATAGTGGCAAAATACACCCCCAGGCCCGTCGCCTCGGTGCGGCCATCGATCCCTCCATGGCTGATCGGCTTGCCGGTGACGCAGGCCATAGCGTTGATGTCGTTATTATGGGTGCGACGATACTGGTCAGCAATCCAGGCCATCTCAAGTGGCCCTGTTCCCATATCCGGCGCCGGCACATTCTGCGAGGGGCTTAACAGATTGCGCTTGATAAGTTCGGCCGCAAAACGCCTGGTGATCCGTTCGCGCTCTTCTTGTGTCCAATCGGAATTATTGATGCACAACCCACCTTTGGACCCCCCAAAAGGAATATCCACCAACGCGCATTTTAATGTCATCAGGGTCGCCAGCGCCTCAACTTCTTCAACGGTGATATGAGGTGCGAATCGTATCCCTCCTTTCACTGGTTCGATGTGATCTGAATGGACCGCCCGGTAGCCGACAAAGGTCTTCAGCTTGCCGCGCAACTGAACACCAAACTTAACAGTATAGGTGGCGTTACAGACTTTTATTTTATGGGCCAGATACGGGTCTAACCCAAGCTGTTCAACAGCCCCGTCAAAATATTGGTTCACGCTATCGGTAAAATTGAAGGTCATCGGCTTTTCCTTGGTCAAATCATTTTGACTTGCGTAACTATAAAATTAACCTAAAACTGCATAAAGAGCATTTTCCGCACCAAACGGTGCGTTTTGAAAGTAACACGGATGAAATCGATGCAACGCCCGACAACGCCGCTTAAAACCATGGTTGAATTGCAGGAAGCCATTGCGTTGCACTACCCAGACCTGACCGCACACGAACAAATGGTTGGCAGGTTCATCGTGGAAAATCCCACGAAAGTTGCCTTGCTCAGTATGCGCAAACTGGCCCAGGCCGCCGCAGTCACCCCCTATAGTGTGATCCGGTTTTTTAAAAAATTTAACTTTCAAAAATTTGACGATATCAAAAACCTCGCCAGCCAGGGCCTCGCCATCGACCCCCTGGCCGTTCTGGAGCGAACGCGCGATGATCTTGTACAAAAAAAAACCAAGGAATCAGGCGGCATTCTGGCAACCCAACTCAATTTGATCCTGACCGCAATCAAAACCCCCACCGCTGATGAACTTGACCGCCTGGCCGAGACCCTGATGCGCGCCAAGGTAAATTATGTCGCCGGGTTCAGAACTTCGCAGGCTCTGGCACAGCATTTTCATTATTGCGCCCAGCACGCTCACAAAAACATACTCTTCGTCTCAGGCGTTTCGAGCTATTCCATCGACCAACTGGCCCAAATCGGCCCCAGCGATGTGATGTTCGCACTTTCCTTCAAACCCTACACCCAAATTATTATCCGGCTTTGTCAGTATGCCAAAAATCGTGGCGCGAAGTTGGTCGTGATGACTGACAGCAAATTATCGCCGCTGTACCGTCTGGCCGATGAAAGTGTTTTTGTTGCCGCTGATGGGCCATCTTATTTCAACTCCATGGTGGGCCCAACAATCATTCTAGAGCGCCTGCTGACACGAATGCATGTTCTCAACGAACAAACCGCCTATGAACGATTGAAATCGCACCGCGCTTTGCATCGGTTTCTTGATAAATCCAGCTAAACGGCCCCGCTTCAGCCGCACCATTTGGTGCAATTCTTGTTTGCCTCGCAATAAAATGATGCCCCAACCTTCCCCTTTACTTTTAGATGTGTCAGGTTATTCACAATCCAAGAATGTTTAAAGATTTATCAAAGGGTGGCCAAATATGAAACAAAGCTTCAGGTGTAACGAGCCGCTAGTCTCTGCGAGGTCAGACCTGCTAGCTTATATGATTCTATTTGCCTGAATTTTTTGCATTTCGAACTGTCCCCAAAGTCAACCCTGAAATCTACTGCTTTCGACACTTGACCTATAGTCTTGTGTAATATCAGAGTAATAAAGCGACTCACCATAAAGGATATGTGAATGGCGTATGCGCTTCAACAACTGGTCAACGGCATTACGCTCGGCATGATTTATGGCTTGATCGCCGTAGGCTACACCATGGTCTACGGCATCATTGGTATGATCAATTTTGCCCATGGTGACGTATTCATGGTGGGCGCGTTCGTGGGCATTATCGTCCTCACCGCGTTAACTGGGGTCACCTCAGTGCCAATGGGCATACTGGCGGCATTAATTCTGTCGGCCGGCGTTTGCGCGTTATATGGTTTTTCAATCGAGCGCGTTGCCTATCGTCCCCTGCGCGGCTCGTTTCGCCTGGCACCTCTAATCTCCGCCATCGGCATGTCGATCTTGCTGGAAAACTACGTGCAAACCAGCCAAGGCGCCCTTGAACGCGCGATCCCGGTCGCAGTTCCCGGCGGCTTTGTGCTGATGAACGAAAACGGCTTCGTGGTGCAGCTTTCCTGGATGCAAATCGCCATCGTCGTTGTCACCTTGGTGACCTTGGGCATCTTCACATACATCGTCACCAAAACCCCGCTTGGTCGCTCCATGCGTGCGGTCGAGCAAGACGCTAAAATGGCCGCCTTGCTCGGCATCGATACCAACCGCACCATCAGCTATACCTTCATTATCGGCTCGGCACTGGCTGCCGTCGCCGGGGTGATGTTCCTGCTGTATTATGGCGTGATCGATTTTTACATCGGCTTCAACGCCGGCATCAAAGCCTTTACCGCTGCCGTGCTGGGCGGCATAGGCAGTCTGCCGGGTGCGGTCCTCGGCGGGTTGCTCATCGGCTTGATCGAAGCCTTTTGGTCCGGCTATGCCACGGTCGCCTATAAGGATGTCGCTGTGTATTCCATTCTCGCCATCGTCTTGATGTTCATGCCCACAGGTCTCCTCGGCCGCAACGACATCGAGAAGGTCTGAGCCATGAGACATCTCGCCGACAATATTAAAGATTCCCTAATCGTTGGCGGCGTGGCGTTTTTACTATTTGGCCCGTTCCTCGGTTTACAACTGACCGACGGCACAAACGGTAACCTCGCCCTGGCCACCAGGCCGGTGTTACTGGCAATCGCAGTCGGCCTCAGCATTGCGGCCCGCTTCCTGCTGCTGCTCTGGCAGGACCACCGCGCCACCCGAGTCCCAGCCGTCAAACTCGCCGCTGCTGTTACCAAATCCGGCAAATATGTCGCCCCGGCTCTGCTTATTTTCGCCATCACCCTGCCGTTAATCCCAGGGATCGACAATTCCTACGTCGACCTTGGCGTCCTCATCATGACCTACGTCATGCTCGGCTGGGGTCTGAACATTGTGGTCGGTCTCGCCGGCCTGCTCGACCTTGGGTATGTGGCATTTTATGCCGTGGGCGCTTACAGCTTTGCGTTGCTCTCGCATTATTTCAACTTCACCTTCTGGGAATGTCTGCCGCTGTGCGGCATCCTTGCGGCGGCCTGGGGCATCTTTCTCGGCTTCCCGGTGCTGCGGTTGCGAGGCGATTACCTGGCCATCGTCACACTCGCCTTCGGGGAAATTATTCGCCTCGTCATCACCAACTGGGTCTCGCTCACCGGCGGCCCCAACGGCATTTACGATATTCCGCACCCCACATTGTTTGGCCTCACCTTCGACATGGCAGGCGGCCCCGGCACCGTATCAAACTTCTTCCACATCGACCCGGACCCATCGCAGCGCACAACCTATCTCTATTATATTATTCTGGCACTCGCCTTGCTCACAAATTGGGTAACATTGCGCTTGCGCCGTCAGCCATTAGGCCGCGCCTGGGAGGCTTTGCGCGAGGATGAAATTGCCTGTCGCTCGCTCGGCATTAACCTTCGCAATACCAAACTCACCGCCTTTGCCATCGGCGCCATGTTCGGTGGCTTCGCTGGCTGTTTCTTCGCCACCCGCCAGGCCTTTATCAGCCCTGACAGCTTCACCTTCATCGAATCCGCTACCGTGCTTGCCATCGTGGTGCTTGGCGGCGCCGGTAGCCAACTAGGTGTGGCGCTCGCCGCCATCGTAATGATCGGTGTCCCCGCACTGCTGCAGGATTTACAAATTTACCGTATGCTGATCTTCGGTATCGCTCTGGTCACCATCATGGTGGTGCGGCCCCGCGGTTTCATTTCCACCCGCACGCCCTCCGTCTCGCTCGGCAAGGCAAAAATCATCTCATCCGACATGATCTCCGAAGGACATGGCTAACATGGGCGACACACTTCTCACCGTAACCGACCTCACCATGCGCTTCGGCGGCCTCACGGCCGTTAATGCGCTCAGCTTCAATGCCAAACGCGGCGACATCACCGCTGTTATCGGCCCCAATGGCGCTGGCAAAACCACGGTCTTCAACTGCATCACCGGCTTCTACAAACCAACCTCCGGTAGCATCTCCATCGCCCATACGGCCGGCGCTTCAATGCTGCTCAACAAGCTTCCCGGCCACGCCATCGCCAAAAAAGGCCGCGTCGCCCGCACGTTCCAAAACATTCGGCTATTCGGCGGCATGACGGTGCTGGAAAACTTACTGGTGGCGCAACATAATGAATTGCAAGCCGCCACCGGCTTTGGCGTGCTTGCCATCCTTGGTATTGGCAAATATCGCGCCGCCGAAAAAGCTGCCATCGACCGCGCTAAGCATTGGCTGGCTGCCACCAACCTCATCGACCGCGCTGACGACCCCGCCGCCTCCCTGCCCTATGGCGCCCAACGCCGCCTGGAAATCGCCCGCGCGATGTGCACCGATCCGGTTTTACTTTGCCTCGATGAACCTGCCGCCGGGCTGAACCCGCGTGAAAGCCAGGCGTTGAACGACCTGCTGCTGAAAATCCGGGCTGATGGCTGTTCGCTGCTCCTCATCGAACACGACATGGGGGTGGTGATGAAAATCTCCGACCATATCATCGTCCTCGATCATGGCAAAAAAATTGCCGACGGCACGCCTGTTGAAATCCGCAACGACGCTGCCGTCATCTCCGCCTACCTCGGCGAGGGTGATGATGACGACCCCGATGCGCCCATCGCCGAAACCTTGGCGGCCGCAGAATGACCGCCGTTCTCTCACTAACCGGCGTCAACACGTTTTACGGTCAGATCCAGGCCCTGCGCGACGTCAATATGGAGGTTAATGAAGGCGAAATCGTCACCCTCATCGGCGCCAATGGTGCCGGCAAATCCACCTTGATGATGACCATCTGCGGTAACCCCCGCGCCAAGTCCGGCAGCATCATCTATCGTGGCGAGGACATCACCAACCTGCCAATGCACCTGATCGCCCGCCGCGCGATTGCGCAATCACCCGAGGGACGGCGTATTTTTCCGCGCATGAGCGTCGAGGAAAATCTGCTGATGGGCAGCCAGGTCATCAAATTTCAAGACTACGACAAGCAGCTTGAACTGATGTTCGAACTGTTCCCGCGCCTGAAGGAACGTTTCGCCCAGCGTGGCGGCACACTGTCAGGCGGTGAGCAGCAAATGCTGGCCATCGCCCGCGCCCTGATGTCCAAGCCAAAACTGCTGCTGCTCGACGAACCTTCGCTGGGCCTCGCCCCGCTGGTCATCAAGCAAATTTTTGGTGCGATCAAAAAGCTCAACCAGGAAACCGGGCTCACCGTTCTGCTGGTTGAACAAAACGCCAATCAGGCTTTACGCTTGGCAGACCGCGGTTATGTTCTGGTCAACGGTGCCATCACCATGGCTGGCACCGGGACCGACCTGCTCGCCCGGCCAGAAATTCGTGCCGCCTATCTAGAAGGCGGCCATTGAAATGTTACCGATAATGGTTGCATACTTCGCTTAAGCATAACGATCCAAAACTTAACCAACAGGAGCCGCGATTTGAAAAAATATCTTTTTTGCACAGCAGCAACGCTTGCACTCAGCTTCGCCGTGGCAGCCGCCCCGGCACAAGCCCAAACCAAGGTTGGCATGGCGGGTCCGCTGACCGGCTCGAACGCCGCATTCGGCGTCCAGCAGAAAGTCGGCGCTGACCAGGCTGTCGCCGATATCAATGCCAAGGGCGGCGTCCTCGGCAAAAAACTAGTTGAGGTCGTACAGGATGACGCCTGCGATCCGAAGCAAGCTGTTACCGCCGCCAACCAGTTGGTGTCTGATGGCGTGGTGATGGTCGATGGTCATTTCTGCTCGGCTTCCTCAATCCCGGCCAGCAAAGTCTATACCGACAACGGTATCCTCCAAATCTCTCCGGCATCCACCAACCCCAACTACACCGACGATGGTTCAGCCTTCACTTTCCGTACCTGCGGCCGTGACGACCAGCAGGGCAAGGTTGCAGCCGAATACATCGCCAAACATTTCAAGGGCGCCAAAATCGCCGTGCTGGATGACAACTCGACCTACGGTAAAGGCATTGCTGATCAGGTTCGTATGAACCTGAAGAAGCTCGGTATCCCTGATGCGTATGACACCTCCTACACCGCCGGTGATAAAGACTATTCCGCTCTGATCAGCCGCCTGAAGCAACAGGGCATCACCCTGGTTTATATCGGCGGCTATTATGCCGACGCCGGCCTGATCATGCGCGGCGGCGCCGCCCAGGGCTACACACCGCAATATTTCTCTGAGGATGCAGCTCAGGCTTCAGCCCTCTGGCAAGTTGCCGGCCCTGCCGCTGAAGGCATGCTGTTCACCTTCCCGCCACCGGCTGAAGTTGGCTCCGCTGCCGCTGCTGTGGTTAATGAGTTGAAAAAAGCCAACCAAGACCCCTCCGGCTACGTGCTGTACTCCTACGCCACCATCCAGGTGTGGGCTGAAGCCGCCAAAAAAGCCCATAGCGTAAAAGGCTCGCTGGTATCCAAGGAACTGAAGGCTGGCGGCCCGTGGCCGTCGGTTCTTGGTCCGTTGAAGTTCGACAGCAAGGGTGACGTCGTCGATGCCGCTTACGCTATTTACAAGTGGCACAACGGCGCACCGGTTCTGATCACCGCCAAATAATCGCCATTCGTTAAGTGCCAGCCGCGCTGGCACTTAACTTGGCGATCGCCTAGAAACCCCGAAGTTTTTCTTCGGGGTTTTTTTATGGACACTCATCACTCATCGCTCGACCCTGCAGACTGGGCCACCTTGCGCGCGACCGGCCACCAGATGATCGATGATATATTCAACCACCTCGCCAACCTTCGTGATAAGCCGGTTTGGCAGCCAATGCCGTCAGCCGTAAGGGCCAATTTTCAAAAACCACTGCCACAGCTGGGGCAGGACATTGCGCCCCTTTACGAGAGTTTCCGCGCCAATATCCAGCCCTACGTTTCCGGCAACACCCACCCTACCTTCATGGGTTGGGTACAGGGCGGGGGCAACGCCGTCGCCATGCTGGCGGATTTACTCGCCGGTGCGATGAACGAAAATTGCGGCGGACGCGACCATGTCGGGCTGGCCGTGGAGCGCCAGGTCATCGCCTGGGCCGCAGAAATCACTGGTATGCCTGTCTCCACCAGCGGCCTGCTGCTTACCGGCTCCTCGATGGCCAACTTCATCGCCGTACTTTGCGCACGCTACAAAATCCTCGGACATAGCGCGCGAGAAGATGGCCTGGGCAGCGCCCCCCTCGTCGCCTATGCCAGCCAGGGCGTGCATCGCTGTGTGCCCGGTGCCCTGGATATGGCCGGCCTGGGCTTCAACGCCTTGCGTAAAATCCCTACCGACTCCGATTATCGCATGAGCATCCCAGCCCTCCGCACTGCCATAGAATCCGACCAGGCTGCCGGCAAAACCCCATTCCTTATCATTGGCACCGCCGGCAGCGTCGATGTCGGCGCGTTCGACGATCTGGCGGCGCTGTCTGAAATCGCCCGCGAATTTGGCCTCTGGTTCCATGTCGATGGCGCATTCGGTGCACTCGCATGTTTGTCACCAACACTGCGTCCGCAGCTCACTGGTATCGCGCAGGCCGATTCAATCGCTCTAGATTTTCATAAATGGGCGCAAGTAACTTACGATGCCGGCTGCATTCTCATCCGCGACCCGGCACTGCATGAAGCAACGTTTTCTCAATCCACCAACTACCTCGCCGCCGCCGCCCGCGGTCTCGCAGGGGGCCAACCCTGGCCATGCGACCTCGGCCCCGACCTTTCACGCAGCTTTCGTGCTCTTAAAGTATGGATGACAATCTCAGCCTTTGGTTCCGAAAAGCTCGGGCAGGTCATCGACCACACCTGCGCGCTGGCAAAACACCTAGCCCACCGCATCGAACAATCGAATGTCCTGGAATGTCTCGCACCTGTGCCGCTCAACATTGTCTGCTTCCGCGTGAAAAATTTTACCGATTCCCAGAATGCCAGCCTGGTAGCCGACCTTCAGGAAGCGGGGCTATTCGTGCCCTCCACCACCACCATCAACGGTCAACGCGCCATCCGTGCCGCCATCGTAAACCACCGCACGGTAGCAACAGATATCGACAATTTGGTGGACGAAATCATCCGCCGCGCTCTCTAAAAAACGCTCCGGCTTTAACGCTAGTCGCGGTCGCCCCAGCCGCCACCATACCCAAACCCAAACACCACTGGCGGCGGGGCCACATAAACCGGTGCCGGCGCATACGTATAGCCGCGTCCATAACCCGCGCTTGGATACACAACACAACCCGCGAGCGATGTTGCCACGAGACCGAGAGCAGCCAAAGTCTTCAGCGGCCGCAATAAGCGCGTTTTGGTTTCTGACGCTAAATTCATTCTGGATTTAATCATTGTCCACTCCTTCATGCCGAAAGACATAAAATTTGATCTTTAGATCGTTCCATATATTTGCGTCATCTTTACGGCGGGAGCGTGTTGAAATGTAACAGCCTATCACGTCGGCGTGACAATTCATGCAAAGCTCCTCTCGTAACATCCAGCGACAATATGCCCCCGCAATGCCATGATTTTGACCATAGAAATCCATAACCCTCAGCACTATGTGTCGTCTTGACAACAAACACCGCTGAGGAGTTACACCAGTGACCAAGCAATTTTCCGGGTTCCGACGTGCGTTGTCGTTCACAACGTCGTTGTCATTGGCATTGCCCCTGATACCGGTTGCAGCACAGGCCCAGGTTGCCGCCCCTCCGCCCTCACGGGTTGGACAAATTGCCTATGTCCGCGGTGCAGTGTCGTTTAACGGTTCCGGCTCCGGTGGCTGGGCGGCGGCAGCGGTGAATTATCCGGTTGCTGAGGGTGATTCACTCTACACACAGGATGGCGCTCAAGCCGCCATCGCCCTCAATGCCAGTAAAATTTCGCTTAACAGCGACACTGAATTACAAATCACGCAGTTGAGCGATAGCAATCTGGCCGTCACCGAAAGCCAGGGTGAGGCGATGTTCACGCTAAACGACCTGCAACCCGGCCAAACCTTTACCATCGCAACGCCGCGCGCCAGCGTCACCATCTCGCAGGATGGTCAGTACGATGTCATCGCCGGGGATACCGACAACCCAACCATCGTTGAAAGCCTGCAAGGTGCCGCCGTGGTCACCACCAACGCGGTAACCATCGAGGTCCCACAGGGCCAGGAGGCCGTTCTCACCGGCACCGACCCCATCCAGGCCGAACGCATCGCCGCCCAACCCGGCAGTTTTGCCAGCAGCATTTTGGCCCAATCCGCGCCGCCACCACCACAATATGTCCCGCCTCTGGTGGGCCAAATGACCGGCGTGGCGGAGTTGAGTTCCTACGGCAGTTGGGGGCAAGACCCCACCTACGGCGCGGTCTGGTACCCGCAAGTCAGCGCCGGCTGGGCTCCCTACCGGGAAGGCCATTGGGCAAACATCGCACCTTGGGGCTGGACCTGGGTGGAGGATGAGCCCTGGGGCTTCGCGCCCTTCCATTATGGCCGCTGGTTCCACGACCACGACCGTTGGGGTTGGGCACCTGCTCCTGATTATTCTGAAGGCGGCGACTACGGTCGCTACTACCAGCCGGTTTATGCGCCGGCCGTCGTCAGCTTCTTCGGCCTCGGCGTCGGCGTCGGCATCACGGCCGCGCTGCTCGCCTCACATTCAGTCGGCTGGGTGCCGCTGGCGCCCAACGAGCCCTATTATCCCTATTATCGCAGCTCACCTGATTACGTCCGGCGGATCAATATCGTGAATGTCCGTAACATCAACGTGGTGAATACCCGCAATAATTATTACTACGGCGACGACAAAAACTTCGCCTATAACCATCTCGCCAACCACGCCGCCGCCACCATGATCCCTGGTGCGGCCATGAGCAACGGAGAGCACGTCAGGCAAGCCGGCCGGCCAGCGCCGGAAAATATTCTGGCTGCAGCAAGACCGATCATGCCACATACCGGTGACCACGCACCGAATGGGCATCCGGGTACCTATCTACCCCCCGCACCCCGGCCATTAGCCCAAATCCGCCCGGGCGTTGTCCCACATCCCACTGAATTTGCTCAACATCCTCCAGTACGCCCTGGCATGGTCGGGCAACCGCCCCTTGCCAGCGGCGCCAATCATGTCGTGCCACCATCCAATGTGCCGGGTCACCCAAATTTTACCGGCGCAACCCCCGGCTTCCACGCGCCACCCCCACCGCCCGTGAACGGTGGGCACCCTGGCCAGTTGCCTCCCGCGCAGGGCCTCCATCCGCAACAGCCCAACACCATTCACCCGCAAACGCCTCAACAAGGCCGCCCGCCGGAGCCACCTGCTCATCCCCAGGCGCCACAGCCATTTCACCCGCAGGATCAACAGCCCCACCCGCAGGTACCGCAATTCCACCCCCAAGCGGTACAGACGCAGGTGCAGCAACCACAGGTGCAGCAACCACAGGTGCAACAACCACACCCGCAAGCGCCCGTTTTCCATCCCCAGGCCGCCATGCCGCAAGCGCCGCAGTTCCGCCCGCAGGTAGAGCAGCCACATCCGCAGGCACCGCAGCCCCGCCCCCAGGTCATACAGCCGCGCCCGCAACCGCCGGAATTCCACCCGCAGGTACAACAGCCACATCCGCAAATGCAGCCGCCACAACCGCAGCAACAACAACCGCGCCCGCAGCCGCAAATCCAGCGCCCTGCGCCACCGCCACCCCAACCGGCCGCGCCGCCACCACCACGCCCGGCCCCGCCGCCACAGAAGGAAGACAAACCTCAGCACCCATAGGCGAAGCAGCTTACATGCTGTTAAATCCCGCCTATGGATGCCCTGACTCATTTAGCCAAAGTTGACCGTAAGCTTGGCCGTTTGATCGCCCAAATCGGGCCGCTCAAACGGCGCAAGCGTGAATTCACCGAACCTTATGAAGCCTTGATCTCAGCCGTCGCGCACCAGCAACTGCACGGCAAAGCCGCCATGACCATTATGGGCCGCTTCCGCGCCCTGGCCGATGGCAACATGCCCGCACCCGAAGCCTTAATCGCCCTACCCGACCAGGCGCTGCGTGCCTGCGGCTTTTCCGGCAACAAAACCCGCGCCTTGCAGGACATTGCCGCCCATGCCGCCCGCGGTGTCATACCCAGTGCTGCGCAAGCCAAACGGCTCAGCGACGCCGAACTGATCAAGCGCCTCACCCTCATTCGTGGCGTCGGCCAATGGACCGTGGAAATGCTGCTGATTTTCACCCTACGCCGCCCGGATATATTCCCAGTCGATGATTTCGGCGTGCGCGAGGGCTACAAGGTTCTGCACGGGCTGGACGAACAGCCCAAACCCAAACCCTTCGCCATCATCGGCGAAACATACGCCCCCTACCGCTCCACCGCTGCGCTATATCTCTGGCAAGCCGCCGACCGCGCCAAGGAAGAAAAAACTCAACGCTCTGCCAAGGCAAAATAACCTAACGCCAGAAGCGGTGCGACGACACCCGCAGCACAAATCCCGCCCCAGCCATAATGCGTCAAAATCGGGCTGGTAATCGCTGAACCGAGGGCGCCGCCCAAAAACAGCATCGCCAGAAACACGCCATTCAGGCGCGCCCGCATTGAGGGAGCCAACGCAAAAATTGCCCGCTGCCCGAACACCAAATTGGCCTGCACGCCACAGTCCAACAACACGCAGGCAACCGCCAGTATAACCACTGAATGCACCGCCAGGCCGCCCCAGGCCGCCAGCCCAAATGACAGCGTGATGGAGATCAGGGCCGTAATCGTCCCGATCCGGCCATAGCCACGGTCCGCCAGACGTCCGGCAACCGGCGCCATCGCCGCGCCTGCCGCCCCCACCAAGGCAAACATTGCAATGCCAAACTGCGAATAACCAAAATCCTGCATCAGCAGCAGCGGCACGGCGGTCCAAAACAGGCTGAAACAGCCAAACGCCGCCGCCTGATACACCGCCCGGTGCCGCAACACCGGCGTGTTGAACGGCAGTTTCAACAGCGACACCAACAGCAAAACGTAATGATGCGTTGAATTCGGCTGCAGCCGGGGCAGCGTTGCCCGCAACACAACGGCCAGTGCCAACATCAAGCCGGCAGACATCCCAAATACCGCCCTCCAGCCGAACGCCTGCGCCACCAGGCTGGCCACCGGCCGCGCCAGCAACACGCCCACCAGCAGGCCGCTGACCACCGTACCCACAATCCGGCCTCGCAAATGGTCAGGAGCCAGATTAGCTGCCAGTGGCACCAGCATCTGCACGGCCACGGACGTCAGCCCAATCGCGCCCGCCGCAGCCAGAAATACCCCAGCGGACTGCGCAAACGCCGCCACCAGCAGCGGCGGAATCGCGGCTACCACCATGATGGTCAGCAATAGCCGGTTCTCGATAATATCACCGAGCGGCACCAGCAGCAGCAACCCGGCGGCATAGCCAAGCTGTGTCAGTGTCACAATCAAGCTCGCCGCATGTGCCTCAATACCAATGGCCGGCGCAATCAGCCCCACCAGCGGCTGCGCATAATAAATATTTGCCACAATAATGCCGCATGACGCAGCAAGGAGAAACACCAGAGCAGGTTTGGGCGCGGTTACTGTCGTATCGTTCATATGGCTGACTTAACGCGCCACTTATTTTGTGCAATGCACCGCCAAGCGCGACCGCATTGCGCCAGCCAATTACCGGAGTCTCCATGGATTTTCTGCACGCTATCATGTTCGCCATCCTGCAAGGGGCGACAGAGCTATTTCCCGTCAGCAGCCTTGGCCATGCGGTCATCGTCCCGGCGCTCCTGAAATGGAATATCGACCAGGCTGCCCCCGGCTTCCTGCCATTCCTCGTCATGCTGCATTTCGGCACCGCCGTCGGCCTGCTGGCCTATTTCTGGCAGGATTGGATCGCCATGCTACGCGGCGTGCTGGGCCGTGGCTACGCCGTGGAAGTATCCGTCCAGCGCGGCATTCTGGCCCGGTTGGTGGTTGCCACCCTGCCCGCCGTGGTGGTCGGCTTCGCGGTCAAAAAACCCGTGCAGCATCTCTTTGCCAGCCCGTTGATCGCCTGTGCATTTCTTGTCGCCAACGCCGGGCTGTTGCTGTTGGGTGAAACCATGCGCACACGCGGCGTCAAGCGTACCGATAACCTCACCTACACTGATGCCTTCATCATCGGCCTGTTCCAATGCCTCGCTTTCCTGCCGGGCATTTCCCGCTCCGGTGCCGCCATCGTCGGCGGCTTACGCCGCGGCGTGCCGCACGAAGCCGCTGCCAAATTCACCTTCCTGATGGGCACACCTGTCATCTTCGCCGCCAGCGTGCTGGAAATTCCAAAATTGCTGAAAGGCCATGAGATTCACGCGCTGTTCGGCGTGGCCAGCATTGCTGCCATCGTCGCCGGCATGGTCGCCTACGCCAGCACCGCCTTCCTGATGCGCTATTTCCGCGACCACGATGCCTGGGCCCTAAAGCCCTTTGCCTGGTATTGCGCCATTTTCGGCGCCGCCAGCTTCCTGCTGATTTCGATTGGTCTGTAAAATGTTGAAGTTTTTCCTGAGTGCTTTGATTTTACTATCGCCATTGTCAGCCATCGCCAAAACCAACCCGGCGATCAATCCGCTAGACCGCAGCAATCTGCCCTGGTGGCACAAGCGCTTCGAGCAAAGCATCACCGAAGCCAAATCCAACCCGCTGGCCCGCATTATATGGTTGGGAGACTCCATCACCCAATATTGGCAACGCCAGGGTACCCACGGCTACGACAATGTCCTGCCGGTCTGGCAAAAATACTACGGCCCCTACGACGCTCTGAATTTCGGCTTCATCGGCGACACCACAGCCAGCCTGATCTGGCGGCTCGACCACGGCGAAGTGGCGCGTCTCGACCCCAAACTTGCCATCATCCTGATCGGCGCCAACAACTTAGGGCTCGTGCATTGGGATTCCACCCTCACCATCCCCGGCATTGAAGCCGTGGTGACCAAAACCCACGCCGACCTCCCGGATGCGCATATTTTACTGCTCGGCATCCTGCCCTCGATCCGCTCAACCTGGGTGGACCAGCAAACCCACATCATCAACAAGGCCCTGGCGGCGCATTATGCCAACGATCCCCTGGTCACCTTCATCGATGTCAGCCCCGTGCTCACCATCAATGGCAAGGCCGACGGTAGAACCGACGCCAGCCTCTACGTGGACCCGAAAATGACGCCGCCGGAACCAGCCCTGCACCCGGATGCCGAAGGCATGGCCCGGATTGCGGCGTTTATTGAACCTTATGTGAAAAAATACGCGCATTAAGCACAAATCGCCGGATCATCTCCGTCGATTTCACACCAGGTGAAGTTTCCACCCCCGAAGACACATCCACGCCAGGTGCCTTGCTGATTTTAATGGCTTCGGCCACGTTGTCAGGCGTCAACCCGCCAGCCAGCAGCCAGGGGGCGGCAGCTTGCCAGTCGGCGATGATCGACCAATCGAACGTCAGGGCATTACCGCCGGGTCTGGTGGCATCCTTCGGGGCCGCCGCCTCTATGACAAAGCCCGCCTCTACTGGCGCATGAAGTGGCAAATCATCGCGCGTCTTCACCCCCACCGCCCGCCAGACCGGCAAACCAGTCACCGCCGCCATCTGAGCGCAAAGATCCGCATCGCCATAAATCTGCAAAATATCGAGATTCACCTCGGCCAGCACCGCCAGCACGAAAGCCGCATCGGGCTTCACAAACAATCCCACCCGCTGCGGGCCGCCGACATGCCGCGCCGACAATGCCGCCGCCTGCGCCGCCGTGACAAAACGCGGTGAGCGTTTGAAAAACACGAACCCCAGGTAATCCGCGCCCGCCTCCACCACCGCATCGAACGCTATTTCACTGTTAACGCCGCAGATTTTAACCTTGGTCACAATATAGCTTCCGCAATCGCCGCCGCCGCCGCCGCCGGGTTGGCCGCTTCGGTAATCGGCCGGCCCACCACGATATAGCTGGCCCCCGCCTTCACGGCCGCCTCGGGCGTCATCACCCGTGCCTGATCGCCCATATCGCTGCCGGCAGGACGAATCCCCGGCACCACCAAAATCGGCGCTTCGCCAAACGCATCGCGCAACGGCGCCAACTCATGCGCCGAACAAACCAGCCCATCCGCCCCGGCATCCAGTGCCAGCTTGGCCAGCCGTAACACCTGCTGGGTGGTGCCACCCGAAACCCCGATGCTGTAGAGCGCCGACGCATCCAGGCTGGTCAACACGCTCACCGCCAGAATCGCCGGGCGCGTCCGGCCTTTTGCTTGCGCAGCGGCCACCGCCGCCGCAATCATCTTGGCCCCACCGGCCGCATGCACTGTCAGCATCGCCACATTCAAAGCCGCCAATGAACTCACCGCCTTGCCTACGGTGTTCGGAATATCATGCAGCTTCAGGTCCAAAAACAGCGGAATATCGCCAAACGCCGCCACCCCCGCCGGGCCATGCTTCAAAAAAAACTCCAGCCCCAGCTTCACCCGCCCGCAATACGGCCCCACCTGACAAATCAATTCAGCCGCACGGGCAGCATCGGCGGTGTCAATCGCCGCGATCAAACGTTGCATGGTCTGGGTCATCGTATGGTGTTCGACGGCGTTGCCGCCAATTTCCCTTCAAGCTCGGCGACGCGCTTCTCCGCCCGGTTGGCCCGCCGCGATGCGCTGATGCGCTTTGGCAGATGTGCCAGCAGCCCAACAACGAACCCCAACAGCAACCCCGCCAGCACCACCGCCCCAAACGGCAGTGAGACCGCCACATCCAGCGGCCAAAATCCCACCGAGACCGGCAAACGGTTGGAGAGTAAAAAAATCACCAAGGCCAGCAAAACCAGAAACCCGATGATCGCCCGTAAAATTTTCAGCTTTTAGCTCCGTTCTTTTTCGCAACCGGCGTAGAGGTGGGCTTGTTGATGCGCTCCCGCAACTCCTTGCCGGCCTTGAAAAACGGTACTGATTTTTGCGCAACTTCCACAGCCTCGCCGGTGCGCGGGTTACGTCCGGCCCTGGCGTTGCGATGCTTCACGGTAAACGCGCCAAAACCGCGTAATTCCACCCGCTCGCCGCGCGCCAGCGCCGCGGTCATCTCGTCAAAAAACGAAGCAACAATTCTCTCCACATCCGCCAGCGTTAAATGCGGATTATCCTCAGCCAATCCTGCAATCAGTTCCGAGCGTGTCATAAAACTCTCCCAATCAGTCATAACGATGCCAGCACGGCACGAGTTGGTCAATAACTTATTGTGTTGAAAGGCTTTTGTTCCACATCGCCCCAAAAAAAACGGCCCTCCGAGGAGGGCCGCTTCACATCTCCCAAACTTAGGGAAAATTTTACTCTTCGGTGGCTTGGTTCCGGCGGCGGATCGCAGCCCCCAGAATGTCGCCCAAAGAGGCGCCGGAGTCGGAGGAGCCAAATTCAGCCACGGCTGACTTGTCTTCATCGATTTCCTTGCCCTTGATGGTCAGCTGCAGCTTGCGGGCTGCACGGTCCACCGCGGTGATCTTGGCATCGATGCTATCACCCACCGAGAAACGCTCGGAGCGCTGGTCAGCCTTATCGCGGGCCAGCTCAGCGCGGCGGATAAAGCCGGTCAACACATCGTCAACCTTCACTTCAACGCCATTCGCTTGCACGGCGGTCACAATACAGGTGACAATCTGGCCCTTGTGGATTTTGTCCAGAACGCCGGCAGCCGGGTCAACTTCCAACTGCTTGATACCGAGGCTGATGCGCTCTTTCTCGATATCGATATCAAGAACCTTCGCCTTCACCATGTCGCCCTTGTTGTATTTGGCAATCGCCAGCTCACCGGTATCGTCCCATGAAATATCGGACATGTGGATCATGCCGTCGATCTCAGCGCCAATGGCGATGAACAGCCCGAATTCGGTGATGTTGCGAATTTCGCCTTCAAGAACAGACCCAATCGGGTGCTCGTCCTGGAACTCTTCCCACGGGTTACGGGTAACCTGCTTCAAGCCCAGCGAGATGCGGCGCTTGGAAGCATCCACATCGAGCACCACCACGTCAACTTCCTGGCTGGTGGAAACGATCTTGCCCGGATGCGCGTTCTTCTTGGTCCAGGACATTTCGGAAACATGCACCAGGCCTTCAACACCGGCTTCAAGCTCCACAAACGCACCGTAGTCAGTGATATTGGTGACGCGGCCTGAAGCCTTCACGCCTGGCGGGTACTTGGCGTCCACACCTTCCCACGGGTCAGCTTCCAGCTGCTTCATGCCAAGCGAAATACGCTGGGTGTCGGCATTAAAGCGGATCACCTGCACCTTCACCGGCTGGCCGATCACCAGAGCTTCGGCAGGGTGATTGATGCGCTTCCAGGCGATGTCGGTCACATGCAGCAAACCATCAACGCCGCCCAAATCAACAAACGCACCGTAATCGGTGATGTTCTTGACCACGCCATCGAGAATCTGGCCTTCTTTGAGGCCCAGAATCAGCTCAGAGCGCTGTTCCGCACGGGTTTCTTCCAGCACGGCGCGGCGTGAGACCACGATATTGCCGCGCTGACGGTCCATCTTCAAAATCTGGAACGGCTGCGACATGCCCATCAGCGGGCCAACGTCACGCACCGGACGGATATCAACCTGGCTGCCAGGCAGGAACGCGGTGGCGCCGCCAAGGTCAACGGTGAAACCACCCTTGACGCGACCATGGATGATCCCGTTCACGCGGGTCTGGGCTTCAAAGGCTTTCTCAAGCTGGGTCCAGGATTCTTCGCGGCGCGCTTTCTCGCGCGACAGCACCATGGAGCCGTCTTTATCTTCATAACGCTCGATATACAGATCGAACACGTCACCGATATTAACTTCCGGCTTGGCGCCCATCGGGGCAAATTCACGAAGCGGAACACGGCCTTCACTCTTCAGGCCGACATCGACGATAACGAAGTCATCATCAATCCGCAGAACGGTTCCGGTAACGACCGAGCCTTCAAACCCGGCATTCATGCCAAGCGAGGATTCGAGGAGGGCGGCAAAATCATCGGCGCCAGAATAAACAGGGGCGTCGTGTTGGCGAACAGCAGTTGCGATGGAAGCCATGTGGCTGGATGTATCCTTGAATGGGAGCGCGATTAGCGCCCCGGGGGTATGCGCCGCGTCTATCAAACGCAACGGCTGAGCCATCCCGCTTGGGGATGCCCGGTTAAGTCAATGGGCGTCTCTTAATCCCGGATACGCAGAAGTCAACCATCCCGCCCCTCAAACCCGCAGATTGCTTAGGCTACGAAAAACTCGGCCGTGGCCCGCCTGGGCGAGTTTCCAAACCGACCCTAAGTGCTATAAGCCGTTCGCAATGACATATTTCACCTCCGGCTTCGCCCGCTCCGCCCTGCTCGCCCTGGCTCTTGGCCTGGCTGCGTGTTCCTCCCACGATGCGACCGACGTTGATCTGTCAGGCCCCAACCTGCCACCGGCGGATAAACTCTACGCTGACGGCATCGCGCAGATGAAGGAGGGGCATTACGAAACCTCAGTGAAAACCTTTGATGCGGTGGAACAAAACTACCCTTATTCGCTGTGGGCCACCCACGCCCAGCTCATGCACGGTTACGCGCAGTATAAGCAGCAGAACTATGACGAGGCGATCAGCGCCCTCAACCGGTTCATCGGCCTGCATCCGGAAAACGCCGACATCGCCTATGCCTATTACCTGAAGGCGCTCTGCTACTACGAACAGATCGACGATGTGCAGCGCGACCAGACCTCCACCTACGAGGCCATTCAAACCCTTACCGACGTCATCAACCGCTTCCCGGACAGCGCCTACGCCCGCGATGCGCGTATCAAATTGCGCCTAACCGACAACCGTCTAGCCGGGCATGACATGACGATCGGGCGCTATTACGAAAAACAGCATCTCTACGCTGCCGCCGTTGGCCGTTACCAGGACGTGATCACCAGCTACCAGACCACCACCTACGTACCAGAAGCCCTGGAACGCCTTACCGAAGTTGACCTGCAACTGGGCCTCACCACCGCCGCCCAGCAAACCGCCTCGGTGCTGGCCTATAACTACCCCGGCAGCACCTGGTATCAGGCCGCCTACGATAAATTGAGAGCCCATAACCTGCTGCCGGCTGCTTCCGCAGCCGATACGGCTTCCGGTAAACCTGCCCCGGCGCCGAAGAAATCCGGTGGCTTCTTCGGGCTGTTCTAACCCAGCCCCATGCTGACCAATCTCTCGATCCGCGATGTCGTGCTGATCGAGCGGCTGGATTTGCACTTTGCCGCCGGCCTCACCACCCTCACCGGTGAAACTGGCGCGGGAAAATCCATCCTCCTTGACAGTCTGGGCTTGGCTCTGGGGGCTCGGGCCGACGCCGGGCTGATCCGGACCGGTGCCGAACAAGCCGTTGTTTCGGCTGTATTTTCAGTAAATAACGCGCATCCCGCTGCCGCCTTGCTCGATGAGCAGGGGCTCGATGGCGGTGATGAAATTCTGCTCCGGCGAATCGTCAGCAAGGACGGCCGCTCCCGCGCCCTGGTGAACGACCAGCCGGTTAGTGTGACGTTTTTAAAAAAATTAAGCGCCCTGTTGATCGAAGTCCAAGGCCAGCACGAACAGGTCGGTTTGGCCGATCCCGCCAATCATCTGGGATTACTGGACGCTTTCGGCGTGCCGCTGGAAGCCCGCATGGCCACCGCCACCGCCTATAAAGCCTGGAATTATGTGGCCGGACGCCTCGCCGCCGCCGAATTGAAAATCGCCGAAGCCGCGCGCGATGAGGATTTACTCCGCCACGCGGTTTCAGAACTCACAACCCTCGCCCCGCAACCCGGCGAGGAAGAAGCCCTCGCCACCGAGCGTTTGCGCTTGCAATCAGGTGAACGCCGCGCCGAGGCGATTGCCGCTGCCCTCGCCGAACTCACCCCAAAGGACCGCCGCTCACTCGGCCCCGCCTCGCATTTACGCGCCGCCGCCCGCGCCCTCTCGCGCCTGTCCTCCCCTACTGGCGAACACCCCGCCGCCGCTGCCATGGCGGCCATCGAACGCGCCGAGGAGGCTCTGGCGGAAGCCGAAACCATGCTCACCCGCCTAGCACATGAGGCCGAGGACGACCCGCGCGCCCTCGAAGCCACCGAGGAGCGGCTATTCTCGCTCCGCGCCGCCGCTCGCAAACACGGCGTGAATGTGGTTTCCTTGCCGGAATTTCTCGACCAACTGCGCGAAAAACTCGCCGCCTTAGAGACCAGCACCGCCGACATCGCCGCTTTGACCCGCGAGACCGCCGCCAAACGCGCCGCCTACATCGAAGCCGCTGCCGCCCTCTCGGCCCTGCGCCAGCAGGCCGCCGGCCAACTCACGCAGGCCCTGGCGTTGGAACTGCCCCCGCTGAAGCTGGAGCGCGCCCGCTTTATTGTGGAGCGCACCACCCTGCCCGAAGCCAACTGGGGCGCGCGCGGCGCTGATTCGGTAAAATTCCTGATCGCCACCAACCCCGGCGATGCCCCCGGCACCTTGGATAAAATCGCCTCCGGCGGTGAATTATCCCGCCTGATGCTGGGGCTGAAAGTGGTCCTCACCGGCGGCGCCTCGGTTGAAACCCTGATCTTCGATGAGGTCGATTCCGGCATCGGCGGCGCCACCGCCGCCGCGGTGGGCGAGCGCCTCGCCCGCGTGGCCGATGGCGTACAGGTGCTGGTCGTCACCCACTCCCCGCAAGTCGCCGCACGGGGCGTGGCGCAAATGCGCGTCTCCAAGCGCATCAGCGCCGACCGCGCCGTAACTTTCGTAGAAACCCTCACGCCAGACGAACGCCGCGAAGAAATCGCCCGTATGCTGGCCGGCGAATTCGTCACCGACGCTGCCAGAGAAGCCGCCACAAGCCTGCTGGGTGCGGCTTGAAAGACCGCCTCACCACCCTGCTGACCCGCATCGCCGCCGCGAACGAGGCGTACCACGCCAAAGACGCGCCGATCATGAGCGATGCTGACTATGACGCCCTACGCCGGGAAGTCGCCGACCTGCTGGCCGCCAACCCGGAACTGGGAGACCCAACCGAACTTGAACAAGTGGGCGCACCCCCCGCCTCCGGCTTTGCCAAAATCACCCACATCGTGCCGATGCTCTCGCTGGATAATGTTTTCTCCCCCGAAGATTTCGCCGAATTCTGCGCCCGCATCCGCCGCTTTCTCGGCCTCGATACCAGCCCGCTGCATTTCGTCGCCGAACCGAAAATCGACGGGCTCTCCATCTCCCTCACCTACGAGCACCATAAATTCACCCACGCCGCCACGCGGGGCGATGGCACCCAGGGTGAGGACGTCACCCGCAATCTGCTCACCATGGATTGCTTCCCCCGCAAGCTGCCACCCAACGCACCTTCGCGCATCGAAATTCGCGGCGAGGTTTACATGACCAAGCATGATTTCCTGGCGCTCAACGAATCCCAAACCCGCCAATTCGCCAACCCGCGCAACGCGGCGGCTGGCTCGTTGCGGCAGTTGGATGCCGGCATCACCGCGCAGCGCAAACTCTCATTATTCGCCTACGCGCAGGGCGATGCCACAAGCCCGGTTGCCGCCACCCATTGGGCGTATTTGCAAACCCTCAAAGACTGGGGCTTCGATGTCAATCCGCTTTCCCAGCGCATCAGCGAAACCGGCGCGGCAGTATTCCAGGCTAGCATCGGCCAAGCCCGCGCCACATTGCCCTACGATATCGACGGCGTGGTCTATAAAATCGACGATATCGCCCTCCAAACCCGCCTCGGCTTCGTCGGTCGCGCGCCGCGCTGGGCCATTGCCTGGAAGTTCCCTGCCGAACGCGCCACCACCATGCTGGAAGATATCGAAATCCAGGTCGGCCGCACTGGCGCCCTTACACCGCGCGCAAAACTCACGCCGGTCAATGTCGGCGGCGTGCTGGTGCAATATGCCACGTTACATAACGAAGATGAAATTGCCCGCAAAGATTTTTGCCCCGGCGACGTGGTGGAACTGCAACGCGCTGGCGACGTGATTCCGCAACTCATCCGTGTAGTCACCCCTGGCCCGCGCCATCATCCCTTCGCCTTCCCCACCCATTGCCCGGTATGCGCCAGCCTAGCGGTGCGCGATTCCGACGAAGCCGTGCGCCGCTGCACCGGCGGGCTGACATGCCCGGCGCAGATCATCGAACGCCTTATCCATTTCTGCTCGCGCGGCGCCTTCGACATTGAAGGCATGGGCGATAAAACAGTGCAGGAATTTTACGAAGCCGGCTTACTGAAATCCGCCCCCGATGTTTTCAAACTCCCTTCCCATGAAGCCGAGATTGCCACCCGCGAGGGCTGGGGCAAACTCTCGGCGGCCAATCTGACAGCCGCCATCGAAGCGCGGCGCAGCATCGCCCTGCCGCGTTTTATTTTCGCGCTCGGCATCCGCCGCATCGGCGAAAACAACGCCAAGCTGCTGGCCCGCCATTACGGCAGCTACGCCAACTGGCGCACGAATATGCAAGCCGCCACTGAAATCGGGTCAGACGCGCGGCTCGAACTTGGTTCGATCTCCGGCGTCGGCCCCACCATCGCCACCGACCTCGCCGCCTTCTTCGCCGAGCCCCACAATATCGCCACATTGGACGAACTCGCCGGGCTGCTCACCATCACCGACGCACCAACCGCCGCCACCTCTACCTCCCCTCTCGCCGGCAAAACCATCGTCTTCACAGGCACCCTCAGCATGGCCCGCCCGGAAGCCAAAGCCCGCGCCGAGGCATTGGGGGCCAAAGTTACAGAATCCGTCTCGAAAAAAACCGATTACGTGGTGGTGGGCGAAGACGCCGGTTCCAAAGCCAAAAAGGCAATCGAGTTAGGGCTGGTGATTTTAACTGAAGCCCAATTCCGCGAAATGGCAGAATTAGTTTAACATCGCACGCAATCGCCGCGCCCGTTCATCATCAACCCCCGCCAAATCCTGTGAGAGTTCGGCCGCAACTTCGGCAAGATCATAGCGGGCACGATGAAAATAAAACCCCGGCCCCGGTGGAATTGGTCTCGCCATGCAGTCGCTCTCATACAAAATCGTTCTGGGCAGCGTATGCCAAATAATCCGGTGCTTATAGGTCGGCCAGAAATCTGGTTCCAACATCTCAGCTATAATCCGCGCTGTTTCAAACAAACGCATGATAGGGCGGGGTTGGCCAATAAAATAACGGTCGCCCATCCCATCTACATATTGTGCGGCTGTATCGAGGTCACAGAATACCGTCCTCTCCTGCCCCGACTCAGATGCGCGACGGACAACATCAACGATCGAACCAGACGTGAAAATCACATCGGGTCTGATCAACGCATAATGACTGACCGGAACACCGAATTTGGCCTGCGCCTGGGCCGACAAACCGGCAAACGCCGCGATTCGATGAAACATCCGGCCTTGATTCAGGACCATCCCGTAATTTCCAAACGCGGCTTCCATCTTCAACCCAAGCTCGGCCATGAAATTGGCTTCCGAACAGAGGTCAATAAATAGGGTTTCGCTATCGAAGCTGGCTTCGTCAAATTTCTGATTGATGTAAGCCGCATCGATCTCCTGATATTGCCGCGACATCGCCATAATTTTATCGCTTGTTTTAGGAAACCGTCTGCTAAAATCCGCAAAGTTCCCAAATTCGGCGGCCGTGACAACATCCGCAAGTTCACTCGGCAACCGTGGGCCGAATTGCGAATACGAATTTCCGGGTTCAATCGTTTTAGCGCCGGTTTCTTTCCAGGTTGCGACACCAAAACTGACCAAATTTCCCTCGGCCAGCCATGATTCAAGATCTTTGCGCAAATATTTCAATTGCGGTGGTAACGCTTCATTGGGGGCCCGCATCTGGCCAAACAATCCGATAAACAGATGCTTCCGCGGCCCCCGTTCCGGCGCAACCCGTTTGGCCTGGGATAAAAACGTCAGTCGATCGCGCGCGGCCAACGGCAAGCGGTCGCGATATCGCGAACAAATCTCCAATGCTGTGGTGCCCGCAACATGAGACTCCGCAAATTCAAACGCCGCACTATGCCCCAATACAAACTGCTCCAAAGCGGCACTACGTAAAAATGCCGCGAGGCTTGTCTCAAAGAGCATCGCTAATTCGCCGGTTCTTTGAACAAATAAATCAAAATCCTTTACGAAACCTGGGAAATGCAAAACAATCGCAAGCCGTCGCTGGTTCGCAACAAACTGCCGAACAGCGTCATCCTTACAATGCGACACGATCGCGTGAAAAAATACGACCTGCTGCACACTGTCCAAATTATCCAGATGTTCGAATATAAATGCCATAATCAATTTTTGAAAATCGAAACCCGGAATTATCGTATCCAGGCAGCGTTTTAATTGCTGCTCAAACACGACCGGCGATTTTCCAAACGGGTCCAGAAAACCAACCAGCAATGCATTGGGAATCTCCCCAAGCGGCCGTGTCTTCCACGTTCCGTGCGCCCAACCCGCGCTTAAATTACGCATAAGGCCGACCGTATAAAGCGCAACATCAAAGCTGATTTCAGCCCAAACAGTCTCAAACGGAAAAAACCAGATCGGCGACGACACCAGACGGATATATGAATCCATCATTCTCGGCCCATCACCAAGCCGCCGATAACATTCGGTCTCCCAGAACACCATCCACGGCTCACCGCTCAACGCTGGATTATCTCGGATATGGTCCAGCGCCTCCGTCATTCGGTTCTGATTCAGTATAAGAATAACAAGTAATTCTCGATGGATTTGTAAAAATAGTGGGTTGAGTTGCAGCGCTGATTTTAATAACTGCACCGCCTCCTCATGGCGTCCCCCATCACGTATCGTAACGGCAGCACTAATAATTCGCGTCAAAAATACTGCTAATTCATCAGGTACGGTTGTTAAAAAATAATCCCGGCCGCTTGCAAGCCTTTGCATAACTGCAATCGCAGCATCCACTTTACCCGACGATACCAAAGTAAAAACATCATCACGCGCTGCCCAATCAACCGGGCCGGCACCCACGCGCACATCGCCCAATTTTCCAGGCTCAACGTTCATCAACAGCCTTACCTACATTGTCAAACGTCCCTGGATATTTATCATCTTTCGACGAAGGCAACTTCACGACCACTGTCACTGTATCGCTCAGCGCCCGATAATCGGTCGCCTCACCCGGTTCGATGACAATGATATCGCCGTCTCCCCATTCGCGCCCCATCATCTGCACACGGCCTGAAACGATCAACGTAATCTCGGTGGCCACCCGATGATGATGCGTCTCCTCATAGTCCCCGGCTTTGTAATGCTTTACGGCAACCTCACACGCTGTCGAGTTCATCACAGCCGGATTGAAATCGCCTACAAACCAGCCCTTGACCATGTCACCTAATTTTGCCTGCCTCATGCTGCAGTCTCCGGGTGAGACTCACCTTCATAAATCGAAATCTGATGTCGCGACTTGAGCGGCTGATACTGCCGGCTCTCAACTTCCCGCACGCCCAGCTTCTTTTGCCACAACACATATTGATTCAAAGTCAGGCTGATATAAAATCGACCATCCACCTGTGCGTCCTTGCGCATCATCTCCTGCGCCGCCGCCACAAACTCCGCGCCCCGGCGAAACCAGTAAAAACCCGCGGTTGCCAAACGCGAAATCGGCCGCTTCTCGGCCGCTTCAACAATGTTTCCGTCAGCATTCAATGCCACATAGGAATAACGTGGGTGCAGTGAAGGAAACACCACCGTAGCCGCATCAAGCCCTCGCGTCCGAAAGCCTTCGACTGTTTCATTATAGTCGATATCAAGCAATTCATTCGAGGCCAGGATCAGCAATTCATCGTTCATATCAAAATGCTCGATCGCAAGCAGTGCCGTGCACGCAGCACCACCCGTCTCACCTCCCACCAACACCACCGACGACCCAGGGGCAGCCAATCTGATCACACTATCAATATGCAAACGCTTCTGGTCCTCGGCGCGCACCACAAAAATCAACTTCGCATCCAAACCCTGCAGAAGCCGAACAAACCGCTCAACCAACAACTCACCATTCTGCTCGGCCAGCAACACCGGCGGGCCATCGGCTACCTGGCCAGCACCAAGTATCAACACCCGCATGGTCATGCCACCAATCCTTGTTCAATGTCGCTGATCCGCTTGATGATATTATTATAGGTTACGTCTGTGGTTTCACGTACCGCCATCACATGCGCCCCGGCTGCTATCGCTGCCTTGATCCCATTGTCATGGTCCTCCACAATCAAACATTCAGAAGCAGAAAGCCCCATCTTTCCAATCGCCAACGCATACATCTCGGGGTCGGGCTTCGGCCGCGTCACATCCTGATTCGAAATCGTCAGTTCCAGATATTCCAGCAATGCGGATTTTTCCATCATCACATCAATGGTACTCCGAACCGAATTTGAGCAAACGCCCAGCCGGTATCCCTCGGCCCGCAACCTCGATAACGCATACTCATGATTAAACTGCGGCTTACAATGGGTATAAATAATCTCCATCGTATAAAGCTGCTTCATCTCATTTATAAAATCATGCAGCATCACCGGTAAATCATAAACTGCCGACAACATCTGCAATTTTTTCTTGGTTGGCAGACCATCAAAGGTCGTCAGATGATCATAGCGGCTGATCTCATACCCAAACAACCGTAAGGCACGGTTCAACGCTTCGTAATGCCAATCCTTTGCCTCGATCAGCACGCCGTCCATATCGAATATGACAGCTTTTATCATGGGATCACTCCAAAAAACGCCACCGCTGCCTCAGGAATATCCGTACACAACATCAACCCGGGCGCATCCACCAATCCATCCTGACGTAGCGCAGCCCATAGGGTCTGCGGGTCACGTTTATGCAATTCCGGTGAGACGATACAAACCTGCTTGCCGTCCGCCAAAAACGCCCGAATATCAGAGGGTCGAACCCAGTTCGCGCCAAAATCATCCACCCAGACGCCCACCGCCTGGTCATAGCAAGCCGGCGTGCGCTCATACTCGCTGGCCCGGGTGAACACCGGCAAACCCATCCGCAACTGCACCAATGTCTCAGGAACCGACATATCAAATGTAAACCAGCGTGTTAAACCCCGTGCCGTCATGGCCTCTGCCAATGGTTTAGCCAGGCCATCGGCCTTGATGTTCATCGCCATCGGCAAATCACGCCCCGACAGAATATCCAGCATATCCTCCAAACTTAACTCATCGCCCCGTGGCATATCATGCGAAATAACCAACTTGCCCGCTACATCGCGCACATCGGTTTCGGTGCCAAAACCTAAGTCGAACGAACGCCCAAACGCCACCGGCAGGTTCTTCTCCGCAGCGTCTTTCCAGTAACCGCGATGACTAAGAATAATCAAAGCCCCACAATCCCCGCCGTAGCCCGGCGCGAAAGTTCCAGCCCGAGAAACAAATTCAGGTCATCGGGTATCCCAAGCCCATACATGCCAGCCGCTTCCGAGCCGATGTTATAAATTCCAACCCGCGCCCCCAGTGCGATCATCTCATTATAAATCGGCGCCACGTAAAATTCGTTGTTGATCCGTAAATTTTTAGTAATCATCGCCTCAGCGTGCCGAAGAAATTCAGTTCCTGACCTAAAATTATATATCCCGACCGTCGCGTGGCTGGAAATAACTTCCTTCTCAACCACCCGCGTAACCAAACCAGACTCATCTAAACCCGCAAACGACCATTTCGGATCATCCGCCTGCATTGTCATAATCAATCCATCCAACGCGCGGGCTTCCATATCAGCCAGATAATCGTCAATCGCGATATCGACATATTGATCAGAATTCACAATCATAACGGGCTCAGCCGTGTCAAAAAAATGCTTTGCCAATAACACTGTACAAGCAGCGCCGTCGGTCAATCCATCAATTTCAACCACCTCAGCTTGCGGTGCCCACTGCGTTAATTTATCGCGTAAGCCAAAATCCTCAACATGCGTTCGCTGACAGATAAAAATAAACCGATGCGGACAGGCTGGCCGCACATTTTCAATCACCAACCGGATCATCGGAACGCCATGTACCGGGATCAACGGCTTCGGCAAAACATACCCAGCCTTGGCAAACCGGCTGCCGGCCCCTGCCATCGGCACAACGATATTAAGCATCAAAACGCATCCTCAATCCGTTCAATCCCACGTCACCTACTCGTCAACCGAAACTCGATCCGCCTATTCTGGGCATAATCCTGCGCCGTTTTGCCCGGCGCAATCGGGTTGGTACTACCAAACGCCGTCGCCGCAATCCGCCCTTCAGGCACGCCATCCTGCACCAGCAAATGCAATACCGCCAATGAACGCGCCGCTGATAAATCAAAGTTCGACGTATAGGGCCCGCCGGTAATCGGTTGCGCATCGGCATAGCCATCCACGCTCAGCACCCAATTGATATTCGTAGGGATTTTAGTAGAAATTTTAAGAATCGCCTTCGCAACATCGGCAATCTCCGCCTGCCCCGCTGGTGTTAAGGTGGCTTGGTCCACCGGGAACAGCACATCGCTTTCAAACACAAACCGGTCGCCGACAATTTTGATATTCGGCTCATTCGCCAACACCTGCCGCAACGTACCAAAAAACTCACTGCGATATTGCTGCAATTCCTCAACCTTGCGGGCCAGCGCTTCGTTCAACTGCTTGCCCAGATTCACAATCTGCACATTATCTTTTTTATCGGCTTCCTGGGCAGCATCAAGCGCCTGCGCCAGCACCGCCATTTGCAACCGCAGCGCCGCCAATTGCTGGTTCAGCAAATTCACCTGGTTGGTGGCCGCCACCGACAATTGCGTCTCGGTTTCCAGCTTCGCTTTGGTGTCGGTTAATTGCTGTTGCAGGCTTGGGCTGGCTTGCGCGGCATTTTGCGCCTGCGTTGCCAGTTGCGCCTGTAACGCGCCAATCCGCGCCCCCGCTGATTGCGCCTGCGCCTGCGCATCGGAAAGCTGCCCGCTTAAATTTTGTATCTGCGCCGCCTGCGCGCTCTGCGCCGCCGTGGCCGAGCCTAATTGCTGGGTCAGCGTGGCATTGGCAGCCTTCACGCTGGCCAACTGGCTATTCAACGCCGCTAGTTCCTGCTGCAATGAAACATCATTCGATTTTTCAAGTGACAAGGCCGATGATAATTCTGAAATCTGGTTACGCAACTGGTTAATGGTGTTGTCACTGCCGGTCAGCGCCGACGACAAAAATGCTTCAGCCAGCACAAACACCAGCAGCACAAAAATAATCACCATCAACAGCGTAGAGAGCGCGTCCACATAGCCGGGCCACGCATCCAGCCCGTTACTGCCGCCGCGCCGCCGCAAGGCCACTTAAGTCGCCCTTGTGCCGTCGGCGAGCGCGGCGATGGTGCGGGTCAACACCTTCAAATCGCTGCGCAATTCAGCCGTACTCTGGATCCGCCCCGTTTCATTTTCACCCAGCAAACGGCTCAAAAGCAATTCAATATTCCGCAAATGCGCCCGTGAAATATCATCATGCGCATCGCTCCGCACCGAGGCTAAATTATTCAGCGCCGGGCCAATCGCTACCTGCGCTTCTGCCAGTTTCAGCATCAATTGCTGGTTGGTCCGCAACGTCTCGGCTAAATTGCCCATCCGCTCGCTCAGGGTTTGCAACACATTATTGGCCTGCAACCGCGAATCCTCACCGCGGGTCAGCACACGCTGCAATGATTCCATGTTCTCGGCCGTTTGTTCCAGCAGCGCCTGCACATAAACCGGCACCGAACTCTCGCCATCCCCACCCAGAGCGCCCGAGGACAAACGCGTCAGCCCGGCCAGCCACTCTTCCAGCTCATTATAAAACCGGTTCATCGCCTGGCCGGCGGTTAAATCCAAAAACCCCAGAATCAAAGCACCCGAGAGACCAAACATTGAGGATGAAAACGCCGTGCCCATACCGGCCAGCGGCCCCGCCAGCCCGGCCTTCAACTGCGCGAACATGGCGTTCACATCGCCGCCCGAGAGGCTCATGCCGTTAATCACCGCCGCCACCGATGATACCGTATGCAAAAGCCCCCAGAACGTCCCCAGCAAACCCAGAAAAATCATCACGCCGGTCACGTAGCGCGACAATTCCCGGCTCTCATCCAAGCGGCTGGCGATACCATCCAGCAACGTGCGCATCGCCTGCCCGGAGAGCGTAATCCGCCGCTCGCCATCGGCCCGGCCCGCCAGCATGCGTGCCATCGGCGCCAAAAGTGCCGGCGGCTTGGCTTGCTCTAACGGTTGGCGCGAGCGGCGGAAATGCTCCACCCACACCACTTCCGGATAAAGCCGCTGCACCTGCCGTAAATTCCAGAACACTCCAAACAGTTCGACCAACACAATCACGGTATTGATCACCGGGTTCGCCGTGAAAAAACGCTCCAGTTGCGGCGAGACAATAGCCGCGATGCCATACACCACAACAATAAACACCAGCATCCGAACCAGATAATTCGTCGGTTTGGTCATTATTTACTTGCTCCAACACCAAGCCCTACAATCGCCGTATCTGGGCCATGCCCTGCCACAGCGCCGTCAGCCCGCGGAATGATATGTGAAGGCGGCACCCCACAGGCAACCAAGGCATCCCGCACCGCCATCGCGCGGCTTAATGAAAGACGCATGGGCGCTGACTTGTCCGATGAATCAGCCGGCGCATAAGCATCAATTGCCACCAAGCCACCCGCCCCGGCTTGCCGGCACAATAGCTGTAAGGCAGCCGCAGCACCTAACGGCAAGTCAGCACTATGTGGCGCAAATCCAACACTCACCGGCGCCAGAGGCGCTGGCACAACCACCGGCGGGGCAACGGGCGGCAATGCGGGGGCCGTTAGCGCCGGCGCAACCGGCGGCTTTGCCACCACCGCAATCGGTTTGGGCGCCACATGTTTATGAACAACATGCGCAACCGGGCGAACCACTGGCGCCGACACCCGCTCAGCCGTCATTGACGGCATAACGCCTGCCAACTGCTGCAACGCATCCTGATGAATAATAACCTGCGCGGAAGCCAGCGCGGGAGCCAAAGTGAGCAGCAGGGCAAGATATATAGGTTTCACACGGAAACCTTAACGTTATCCCCGCGCCGCCGCCAGACCATCCACCACAACTTCGAGCAACTTCCCATGCAAATGCGGGTTTGCCGCCACCACTGTCGAGGCCACCACATCTTTGCCTTCAGAATCAGTCGCGTAACCACCGGCTTCCCGCACAATCAACATGCCCGCCGCGATGTCCCAAGGGTGAATACCACTCTCCCAATAGCCATCATACCGGCCCGCGGCCACCCAGGCCAAATCCAGCGCCGCCGAACCAAACCGGCGAATCCCGGCAACCTGCGGCATCAGCGTGCTCAAGGTACGGGCAAACGCCAGACGGTTCGCGCCCGACGTGACAGCAAACGGCACGCCGGTAGCAAACACCGCATCCTTCAACTCTCGCCGCGCCGAAACCCGCAGGCGCTTGTCATTCACATAAGCTCCAACGCCCTTCTCGGCCCAGAACATCTCATTATTCACCGGCGAATAAACCACCGCCGCCGCAACTTCACTGCCGCCATCCGGCAACCGCCGCTCCAGCGCGATCGAGATCGCCCAATGCGGAATCCCATGCAGAAAATTCGTGGTGCCATCCAGCGGGTCAACCACCCAGCGCCAGGCCCATTTATCGCTGCCAGAAGCCCCGCTCTCCTCCATCAGCATCGCATAACCAGGCCGCGCCTTCTCCAAATCCTCGCGCAAACTGGCTTCCGCCCTGGTATCCGCCTGAGACACAAAATCCCCAGGCCCCTTCATGGAAACCTGTAAATTCTCAACCTCATTAAAATCCCGCAGCAACCGCTTCGCCGCCTTCTGCGCGGCGGCGTGCATCACCGTCATATGGGCCGAAAGACGTGGCATCATTGGCGTAGAGTCCTAAATAATCTGAGCATCTAAAACTCGTTATCGTGAGTCAGATGGAGCGGCTTTCGAGAACCGCAGCGAAGCGAGCGTATCGTAAGCATAGCGCGCATTTGCTGGGATACGTGAGCACCGGAACAGTTTTTACCCCTTCGCCCGTTCCACGTAGCTGCCGTCTTCAGTCCGCACGACCACGCGTTCGCCGGCTTCGATGAAGGGGGGGACGAGGGTTTTAACGCCATTGGAGAGTTTGGCGGGTTTGTAGGAGGAGGAAGCCGTTTGGCCTTTCACCACCGGGTCGGCTTCCACAATTTCAAGGGTAACATGCGGCGGCAAAGTCATGCCGACTGGATCACCTTCCACCAGCGCCACGGAAACGGCCATATTATCCTGTAAAAACGGCGCGGAATCGCCCAAAATAGCGGCGGGAACCATGAATTGCTCAAAGGTCTCAGGGTCCATCAGAACCAGGTTTTCACCGTCCGCGTATGAATAGGTGTAATCTCTATCCTCGGTGGTCAGGCGTTCCACGGTATCGGCGGTGCGCCAGCGCTCGTTGGTTTTGTTGCCGGTCTTGAGATTACGCATTTCCACCTGGATGAAAGCGCCACCCTTACCGGGGGTAATGATTTGCTGCTTCAGCACGGTCCAGCGATTGCCGTCATGTTCGATCACCTGACCGGCGCGGATAAGATTTGCCTGCTGTTTCATAGAGCACTCTGCTTTGTGTGTGTGGGTAACGAAAGGGAGGCCGGGGATTACGCCCCTGGCAGCGTTTGGGCAAGCCATGTGGACTACAGAGGTATTTTCCCCAGGCCGCCGGGCCGGTCGTAAATATAGGTCGGCAGCGCGGTGCCGCTGATCCTGCCACGCAAATTGGCAAGAATTTCCCGCCCGCGCTCCGGCGCCACATGAAACCGGGCGGTGCCGGGGGCGGCGTCCAACTGGTGCAAATAATAGGGTTTCACCCTGGCCCGCAGCATGGCGCGGAACAAATCGCCCAGCACCGCTTCGCTGTCATTCACCCCGGCCAGCAGCACCGTTTGCCCCAGAATAGGAATCCCGCGCCGCTGTAGCTTTTGCAGCCCCACCCTCACAGCCTCGGTGATTTCGCGCGCATGGTTGGTATGCAGGGCCACAAACAACGGCGTCGAGATATCCAGCGCCTCGGCTAGCTCATCGGTCATCAACCCAGGGTCCGCCACCGGCACGCGGGTATGAATTCGCAGAACCTCGACATGCGCAATCGCGCTCAACCGGTCCAAAATCGCCCGCAACCGCCGCGGCGATAAAATCAGCGGGTCACCCCCGGTCAAAATCACCTCCCGGATTTCCGGGTGCGCCGCGATATAGCCGTAAGCCACCTCAAGCTCGGCCTCACCCAGCACCCCGCCATCCGGCCCCACCTGCTCACGCCGGAAGCAGAAACGGCAATACACCGGGCAGGCCAGCAATGGTTTCAGCAAGGCCCGGTCCGGGTAGCGATGCACGATGCCGGGCACTGGCGAGAGCGCCTCATCCGCCACCGGGTCGCCACTCTCATGCGGGGCCACGCTCAATTCAGCCGCATCGGGGATAAATTGCAGCCCGATCGGATCATCGGGGGTGGTAATGAGCTTTTGTAAAGCTGGCGGGATTGCAATGGCATACTGCACCGCCACCGCCTCCAACCCAACCCGCGCCGCTTCGGGCACCAGGCCAGCATCGATCAGGCCATCGACATTCCGAATACTGCGTTTGGGGGTTACAAAACCATCGGGCATAAAGGCTGCTGTAGAACCGGAGCACAAATGTCTCAACCCTTGGATAGCGCCTTGGATATCGCCCCGGATAGCGCCTGGGAACCAGAACGCCTGGCCGCCCGCCTGCCGTATTTGCGCCGCCGCGCCCAACTCACCGCCGCCACCAGGGCGTTTTTCACCGCGCGAGACTATATGGAAGTGGAAACCCCTTACGCGGTCCCATCCCCTGGCGAGGAGGTACATCTGCCGGTGTTCGCCCTCGCCCCACCCGGCCTGTACCTCAACACCAGCCCGGAATTTGCCATGAAAAAGCTCCTCGCCGGCGGAGCTGGCAAAATTTTCCAACTCGCCCGCGTCTGGCGCAACGAACCCGCCAGCCCCACCCACACCCATGAGTTCACCATGCTGGAATGGTACCGCCCTGATGCCAGCATGGCGGACCTTATGGACGAAACCGAAACCCTGCTGCGCGCCATCCTCCCCCCCAGCGTCACCTGGGGCGGCGTCACCACCAGCCTCGCAACATTCGAGCGCCTCACCGTTGCCGAAGCCTTCACCCGCTATGTCGGAGCCGACGTGCTGGCCACCGCCGAAGACGCTGCAGCCCTGGCCGCCGCCGCCGGTTGCACGTTGCGCGACAATGAGACGTGGGAGGATTTATTTTTCCGCCTGCTGCTGGAACGTATCGAACCCCATATCGGCCGCACGCGCCCCACCTTCCTCACCCACTGGCCCGCCGCCCAAGCCGCCCTGGCCCGGCGCGACCCCGCCGATGCGCGTGTTGCCGAACGCTTCGAGCTCTATGCCTGCGGCCTGGAACTCGCCAACGCGTTTGTGGAGCTCACCGACGCCACCGAACAACGCGCCCGCTTCATGTCAGACCGCATCCGCCGCCATGAACTCTACGGTTCCGGCTGGCCGTTGGATGAAGATTTTTTGACAGCCGTCGCGCAATTACCACCCTGCGCCGGCATCGCCATGGGGTTCGACCGTCTGGTGATGCTCGCCACCGGGGCACCACGCATTTCCGACGTTTTATGGCTACCGGCACACTGACAACCCGGCTAAAAATACCTATATAAAAAACTCATCAAAAAATGAGATAGGCCATGCGTAAACTTCTCTACCTCACCGCTCTGCTTAGCGTTTCAGCCTGCACCACCGGGCCCAGCCTCCAAAGCCGAATGGCCGCTTACACCGGCGCGTCCGCCGAGACTCTGGTGAAAAATCTCGGCGTCCCGGACAAGCAGATCACCCTCGATGGTGTGCAATATTTTGCCTACGACCAACACCACACACTCGTCAGCCCCGGTTTCTATGCGTTCGGCGGGTACACGCCCTTTTATGACGGCCCGTTCTACGACGCCGGCTTTCCCCCCACCGTCACTGAACAAGGTTGCGAGACCACATTCACGCTGCGTGACAATAAAGTGGTCAGCTTCACGCTGCGCGGTAATGATTGCAGTTAACCTGGTATAACGCTCGCGTGAGATCCTTCCATCTCACTGCTTCGTGACAAAAGCTAACCTTATAATTCTTGCAGCTATATCCTTGTCTTTTGACACACGCAGCAATTTTTCCTCACAGCTGCGTGATGAGGAAAGGCAAGATCCATGAAACTCAAACACGCTCTGCTCACCGCCACCCTGCTCATCGGCACTACCGGTTTGGCCGCAGCGCAATCCATGAGCCCTATGTCCAGCAGTGCTATGTCCAGCGGCGCGATGTCCAGCGGCATGGCAGCCGACCCGATGGTCGGCGGTGCCGCCATGTACCCCACCAAAAATATCATTCAAAACGCCGTGAATTCCAAAGACCACACCACGCTGGTCGCCGCCGTAAAAGCCGCCGGATTAGTGGATACTCTGGAAGGCCCAGGCCCATTCACGGTGTTTGCGCCGACCAACGAAGCCTTCGCCGCGCTGCCCGCCGGCACGGTCGATACTTTGCTGAAGCCGGAAAACAAGGCGACACTCACAAAAATTCTCACCTACCATGTGGTCGCCGGTCATTACGACATCAATGACCTGAAAGCCCTGATTGCGAAAGGCAACGGCAAAGCCATGCTGCCATCCGTTGCAGGCCCAGACTTAACCTTTACCGACACGCCCAGCGGTATGGTTGATGTCACCGACGCCAAGGGCGATGTCGCGGAAATCACCGTGCAGGATGTCAATCAATCCAACGGCGTGATCCAGGTGATCAACAAAGTTCTGCTGCCCGGCTAAAACTCAGGCATTTTCCATTGCCTGCACCATGGCTCTCACCCCGGCGGCTGGTCCGCCGGGGTGGTTCCATACCGCGCCCACCACTGCCAGAAAATCCGCGCCTGCTTGCACCAAAGGCGCGCAATTCTCTGCCGAAATACCGCCAATCGCCACACAGGGCACTTCCATCACCTGCGCCCACCAGCGCAAAGTTTCGATATCCGCCAGCTCCGGCGGCGCTTTGGTGGTGGTCGGGTAAAACGCCCCGAACGCCACATAATCAGCGCCATCCTCACCTGCCTGCATCGCCAAATGGCGTGAGCCATGGCAGGTCACACCCAGCGTTAAATCCTTCAGAATTTTCCGTGCCGCTGGCGCCTTCATGTCGGTCTGGCCCACATGCGCGCCATCACAGCCCAGCTTCACCGCCAGGTCAGGCCGGTCATTGATCAAAAACGCTGTACCGCGCGATTGCACCACCGGCCGCAACCGCTCGATGGTTTTTTGCAAATCGCCATCACTTAGGTCCTTCAACCGCAGTTGCACCGCTGCAACCTCACCGGCATCCAGCGCTGCCGCCAGCAAGTCGGCAAAATTCTCCGGCAATACCGGCGGCGTGATCAGATATAGTTGGCAATCGTTCGTCACACCGTTGTGCCGAACAGCGCACCAATTCCCGCCGTCACCGCCATCGCCAAGGCACCCCAGAATGTCACGCGGATGGTGCTGCGCAGCACCGGAGCGCCGCCGGCCTGGGCGGACAAGGCCCCGAGTAATGCCAGAAACAATAATGAGCCCGCAGCCACCGCCATCGGCAGCACCGTAAGCGGTGCCAACGCACTTACAATCAGCGGCATTCCCGCCCCGACCGCAAAACTAGCCGCCGATGCCATCGCAGCCTGCACCGGGTTGGCGCTGGTGGCCTCGATGATTCCCAACTCATCACGCGCATGGGCACCAATCGCATCATGCGCCATCAGTTGCTCGGCCACCTGAAACGCCAGCTCAGGCTCCAGCCCACGAGCGACATAAATTCCCGCCAATTCCTTGTGCTCGGCTGCGCTGTCAGCCGCCAACTCGGCCCGCTCCCGCGCCATGTCAGCTTTTTCGGTATCCGCCTGCGAATGGACCGAGACATATTCCCCTGCGGCCATCGCCATCGCGCCGGCTGCCAACCCGGCAACCCCCGCCACGATAATAGCATGATGCGTACCGGCCGCAGCCGCCACCCCGAGCACTAGGCTGGCGGTGGAAACAATCCCATCGTTGGCGCCCAGAACCGAGGCCCGCAACCAGCCGGTATTGGCGTTACGATGGCCCTCATTGTGCATCGGAAACATATGTTAAAACTCCCAAAGACTAAGTCCTAACAGGCGAGGCTCAGGCCTTGCCTTGATAGATCTCAATAATTTTTGCCAACATCGCCAGCGCTTCCTCGCGCGGGCGCTGGAAGGTGTTGCGCCCGATGATCGAGCCATTCGCCCCGCCATCGCGCAGGCCCCGCACTTCTTCGTACAACCCGTCCAGCCCCTTGGCCTCGCCGCCTGAAAATACCACAATCCGCTTGCCGCCAAAGCACGACTGCACAACATGCTCCACCCGCTTGGCCAGCGTCGAGCCATCGATGTTGGCGTAGGATTTCTTCGCGGCTTCCAGCGAGATCGCAGCCGTCGGCGGCTTCACCTTAATAATATGGGCACCCAGCAGCGCGGCCATATGGGCGGCGTACGCGCAAATATCGAAGGCAGTTTCGGCAACCTTATCTAAATTCGGCCCGCGCGGGTACGACCATACCACCACCGCCAGACCAGCCGCCTTGGCTTCCTCAGCCATTTCGCGGATCTCTTCCATCAGCTGAAAGGCATATTCGCTCCCTGGATAAATCGTGAAGCCGATGGCCGCACAACCCAGCCGCAGCGCATCATTCACTGAACCGGTAACCGCCTGATCCTTATCAACCGCCAGGCTATTGGAGGAATTCACCTTCAAAATCGTTGGGATCGCCCCGGCAAATGTATCAGCCCCCGCCTCGATCATGCCGAGCGGCGCCGCATAGGCTGAAAGCCCGGCGTCGATCGCCAGTTGGAAATGGTAATGCGGGTCATATGCCGCCGGATTCGGCGCAAATGACCGCGCCGGGCCATGCTCGAACCCTTGGTCAACCGGCAAAATCACCAGCTTACCCGTGCCGCCCAGCTTACCCTCCATCAAAATCCTGGCCAGGTTGCCCTTGGTGCCAGGATTGTCGCTTTCGTAATGAGAGAGGATTTTTTTAACCCGCTGGGTGACCCGCATGTTTATCTCCATTAAATAACTTTGCCGCGTTTAATCCAACAATCCGGCGCTGTCATCCACCCAACCAGCTGATGAGCGCCCGTGAAGCCGCCGGATCAGCCATGTCCAAAGCCGCGGGCGCCGTCCTTAAAATCAACACATTCTCAGCGGCGGCATTGGCCACCGCCTGAACCAAATCGGGCGGGCTGCGCAAGATAATCCCCCGCACCCCCAGCCGGATCGCCTCAATCGCCCGGCCCGGCGCATCCGCACAATCCAACAGCGCGACCCCATCGTACGCTGCGGCCGTCAAAAGCGCCGACCACCACAGGCAACCGCCATAAAGTGCCGCCCCTGGCGCCGACATCAGCGTCACCGGCAACCCAGGCCGCATCGCCAGCTTGGCCTGTTCAAGACTGTGGATAATAACCGCTGGTGGAAGAACCATAACTTGACCTTAAAGCGGTGCGTCGGCTTGAGTAGTGTGGTAAGGATACGAAGTCATGACCGAGTCTGAAACCGAAGACGAAACCCTTGAACGCCTGGAGAGCGCATTGCGCCGCATTGCCGAATTGGCGAATGCCCCCCGCCAGGCTCACGAAGCCCTCGAGGCACACGAGGCACACGAGGCCGGTGAACCAGGAATTGACCGCCAAGCCGTACTGAAAACTCTGGATACACTGATCGAGCGCTTGCGGACAGGCTTAAAAGCCCCCAATGCCTCACATCAGTTCAGTTTGGAGTAACCGGCCCGATGGCGCAGGTCACAATACGCATAAACGGGTTCGCCTACACAGTCGGCTGCGAAGACGGGCAGGAGCCGCATCTGGAGTCGATGGCAGCCGAGATTGAACAGCGAATCACCAGCATCAAAGCCATCGGTGGCCAGTCTGGCGAAGCCCGGCTGCTGATGTTGGCGGCTCTGCTGCTGGCCGATGAATTGCACGACACCCGCAAGGCCGCCACCCCAGCTCCTGCCGCAGCTTCTGAAAAACCCTCCAAGGCCGCTGCTGAAAAACAAGCCAGGCTGCGCCGCCTCGCCGCCCGCGCGGAAGAGATTGCAGCGGACCTTTCAGACGCCTAAGTAGAGGGCGGAGCTGCCCGGTTCGTCAGGCATATCATCCCCAGGGCCGTAAGCATCTCCCTCGGGAACTGGCTCTGTCGGGACCTTGGTCCCGGTATCTGGTGCCCACCTGCACAAGCAGGCCTTGGGAGGATGTAAAAAGCCAACGGCCAGGGCGGCTCCGCTTGCAACTCTGCTATTAACATTCTGAAACTTAGTGCTATACGGCAATAATGGCAGATGATCCTTACCGTATCCTTAAAGTGAGCCGCAACGCGAGCCAGGCAGAAATCCGCGTCGCTTTCCTCAAGCTCGCAAAAAAATATCACCCCGACCTCAACGCCGGCAATGCCAAGGCCGAGGAGCGTTTCAAAAAGCTCAATGCCGCGCACGCGGAACTGACAATGCGCGGGGAATTTGCCCTCGATAACGACCCCCTGCTCGGACCAAACGGTGAAGTTCTGCCCGGCGGCGATTCAGCCCGCCGACGCCCGCGCAAGCGCCGCTCGCCGGTCGCTGATTTTTTCGCGAATATTCTTTATGGGTTTCTGGGGATATTCGTCGCGATCTTCAAATTTATCGATACGATCCTGACATCAATTTGGACCGGCGTAAAAATTCTGTTCGCAATCCGATAAGCGGCGCAGCCGATGGATTTAGAGTCAGCAAAATCCGCCGCCCGCGCCATCGCCCTGGCCAACCGCGCCGCCTGTGACCCCGCCGTTGGGGCGGCTATGGCCCGCCACATCATGCGCGATTGCCCGCCGCCGACCGGCGCCACCGTAGCGGCTTTCGCCTCGCTTGACGGTGAAATTTCTACCGTGCCGCTATTAAATTTACTGCATCACGAAAAATTCAACATCTGCCTGCCGGTCACGCCCAAGCGTGGCGAACCTCTGCATTTTCGGCAGTGGCTGCCAGGCGATACCATGGTCAGCGGCCGGTTTGGCACCAGTCACACCAATGGCCCCGCAATGGTCCCAAATTTTATCCTGGTGCCATTGCTGGCATTCGACCGCCAGGGCAACCGCTTAGGCTATGGCGCTGGCTATTACGACCGCACACTGGCGCAACTTCCCAACGCATTTCGCCTGGGCTGCGCCTTTGCCGCCCAGGAGCTGAATGAAGTCCCAACCGGGCCCGATGACGTGAGGCTTCACGCCATCGCAACCGAGTTGGGGGTTAGACTGTTTTAAGCCGCTCGCTGGGCGGGACGGCGCTGGTTGTTCTGCGGATTACCACCAGACTTCGCACCATACTGCACCCGCTTGGGCTTACGCACGATCAAATCCGGATGCGGGGCCGGCTTTTTGGTCGCCGCCGCATGAGCAGGACGAACGCCACTCGCCACGGTCAGCTTCACATTGGTCAGCTTCTCAATCGAATTGAGGTAAGCCAACTCGGTCGCATCACACAGCGCCACCGCAATGCCCTTGGCGCCGTTACGCGCGGTCCGGCCAATCCGATGCACATAGCTCTCCGGCTCGTTCGGCAGTTCGTAGTTGAACACATGGGACACCCCGGCCACATCAATGCCGCGCGCCGCGAGGTCAGTTGCCACCAGCACCCGCACCGAGCCTTCCTTGAAGGAATCCAGCGCCCGCTGGCGGGCGTTCTGGCCCAAATTACCGTGCATGGCGGTGGCGGAAATCTTCTCCTGGTTCAACTGCAACGCCACGCGGTCGGCGCCGCGCTTGGTGCGGGTGAACACAATGGCACGGGTTACAGCGGTTTCGCGCAGCAGGCTGGCCAGCAAATGGCGTTTGCCCGAGGCATCCACAAAATGTACGGTCTGCTCAACCAGCACCGGCGTCGCGATGGTGGTTTCAATCCGCACCCGCACCGGCTCACGCAACAGGCCCTCGGCCAGACCAGCAATTTCCTTCGGCATGGTCGCCGAGAAAAGTGCCGACTGCCGGCGGCTTGGCAACGCTGCCACCACTTTGCGAATATCAGGCATAAAGCCCAAATCCAGCATCCGGTCGGCTTCATCGAGCACAAAAAACTGACACTGGTCGATCAGCAAATGCCGGGTATTCATCAAATCACAAATCCGCCCCGGCGTGCCGACAACAATGTCAGCCCCACGGGACATTTTGTTCACTTGCCCGGTGCGGCCCACACCGCCGACCACCAACACGGTATTCAGCCCAAGCCCGGTGCCAAATTTACGGAATTCCTGCTCGATCTGCACCGCCAATTCGCGGGTTGGTGAGAGGATCAGGGCCCGCGTCGCATGGCGGCGCGGCCGCATCGGCGAGGTCGCCATCGCCTGCAAAATTGGCAGCGCAAAGGCCGCTGTTTTGCCGGTGCCGGTCTGGGCAATGCCCAAAACATCCTTGCCAGCCAGCCCAGCCGGCAGGGCGCCAGCCTGAATCGGGGTAGGAATATTAAAGCCGCTATTCTTCAGCGCCTGCAAAATTGGCGGCGCGAAGCCAAAGGATTCAAAGGTAGTTGTCGTCATAAAACATAGCTCTCCGGCGCTGCAACCTTATGGTTTGCAACGATAATGTCCGGTTTCCACGCGCGATTTTGGAGTGGACGGGTAAAAAAATGCCCGGGAGGGCGTCCCCGCCCCAAAAGACAATTCAGATGCCAAGGCCGGAATGAACCGGTCGCGCATTCGCATCCAATGCAGCCTTCTACGCATGGTGCACCGCAAAACGCAAGAAAAACCAGCGGGTAGCAGCCCTGCGACGAGAAAAACGCCTTAACCCTGTTTCCAGGGCAGGCCTTCGTGCTTCCAGCCGGCCACCATGCCGCGGTGGTTGCGCGCATCCGGCGGGCCTTCAAACCCGTCCTTGATGTTATACACATGCTTATAGCCGGCAGCCTTGGCCGCCTGCGCTGCCGCCATGCTGCGGGCACCGCTGCGGCACAGGAAATAAATGTGATGATCATGCCCAAGATGCGCCTGCTCCAACGCTTCCATGAACTTCGGGTTCGGCTGCATGGTGGGGTAAACCTGCCACTGAACCAGCACCGCCTGCTTACCGGTCTGGCTCAAATCCGGCACCCCCACAAAACTCCACTCAGCATTGGTACGCACATCGCACAACGCGGCATCCGGGTTGCTCATCAGCGCTTCCCACACCTGTCGCGGCGTCAAATCTTCGATCATACTGCAACTCTCCCCGGCTGGTGGCGATAACGGTTATATTGGCCTTGGTTAAGGGGAGCATAGCGAGGAGTTTTGACGATGGAAACAGCTAACATGATCGCAAACGGACTATTGGGCGCCATCGGCAACACCCAACTCATTAAACTGCAACGCGCCTCCGCCGCCACCGGCTGCAATATCCTTGGCAAAGCCGAATTCATGAATCCCGGCGGGTCGGTAAAAGACCGTGCCGGGCTTGCGATTATTGAAGCCGCCGAGCGCGACGGCACGCTCAAACCCGGCGGCACCATCGTCGAGGGCACGGCTGGGAACACCGGCATCGGCATCACACTGGTCGCCAATGCGCGGGGGTATAAATCAGTCATTGTCATGCCGGAGACGCAATCCAAAGAAAAAATCGAATTTCTGCGCATGATCGGCGCTGATTTACGGCTGGTGCCGGCCAAGCCCTACAAAGACCCCGGCAATTACGTGCATGTCTCGGAGCGCCTGGCCGCCGAGCTTGGCGGGGTATGGGCCAAACAATTCGACAACATCGCGAATCGTGAGGGCCACCGCCTCACCACCGGCGCCGAAATCTGGGCGCAGACCGGCGGCAAGGTGGACGCCTTCACCTGTTCCTGCGGCACCGGCGGCACGCTGGCGGGAGTCGGCATGGCGCTGAAATCCCACAATCCGGCGGTGAAAATCATCCTGGCGGACCCAGACGGCAGCGGGCTGTACGGCTGGGTGAAAACCGGCGACCTCACGCCGTCAGGCAGTTCCATCACCGAGGGCATCGGCCAGTCCCGCGTCACCAAAAACCTCGAAGGCGCGCCAATCGACGATGCCCTTCGCATCACTGATGCCGAGGCGTTGGAGCAGGTGTTCGATTTGATGATCCATGAAGGGCTTTGCGTTGGCGGCTCGGCCGGCATCAATGTCGCCGCCGCCATCCGCATCGCCCGCGCGATGGGACCCGGCCACACCATCGTAACAATTTTATGCGACGGCGGGGCGCGTTACCAATCCAAATTATTCAACCCGGAATTTCTGCGCGCCAAAAACCTGCCGGTACCCGCGTGGTTGAGTTAAGCGTGGCTGACCTGAACCCGGCCCTGCTCGATGCCGAGGAGTTGTTGCAGCATTACGCTGCCAAAACTCTAACCCCGCTCGAAGCCCTGCAAGCCATCCTGGAGCGAATCGCCCGCCAGAACCCCGAGATCAACGCCTTTGCCGTGCTAAACCCCAGCGCCTTGCAAGCCGCCCGCGACAGCAGCGCCCGCTGGAAGGCCGGCACCCCGATGGGTGCGCTCGATGGCGTGCCTGTCACGGTAAAAGACCTGATCGACATCGACGGATTGCCCACCCGCCGCGGCAGCAAACTCACCAGCCCCGCCCCTGCCCTCCCCGATGCCCCTAGCGTCACCGCGTTGAAGAAAGCCGGAGCCATCATCATCGGCAAAACCACCACCACCGAATTCGGCTGGAAAAGCCCCGGCGACTGCCCACACACCGGCATTACCCGCAACCCCTGGCACACAGACCACACGCCGGGCGGTTCATCCTCCGGTGCCGGCGCCGCCGCCGCCGCCGGGTTTGGGCCGTTACATATCGGCACCGATGCCGGCGGCTCGATCAGAATTCCCGCTGCCTGGTGCGGCGTGGTGGGGCTGAAGCCTACCTTTGGCCGGGTCCCGCAATGGCCGCTGGGCGCTTTTGGCAATGTCGCCGTCGCCGGGCCGATCACCCGCACGGTGCGCGATGCCGCCCTGATGCTCAACACCCTGGCCCGGTTCGACGCCAACGACCCGTTTTGCCTGCCCGATGACCCACGCGACTGGCGCGACGGCATCGAGGATGGCGTGGCGGGCATGCGAATCGGCATCCTGCAAAACCCCGGCTTCGCCGCACCGGTGGATGACGACGGGCTGAGGGCGTTGGAAGCAACCCGAAGCCTGCTGGTCAAAGCTGGCGCTTCTGTTATAGTTGCTAATGTGCAACTACCTGACCCGTCGCGTATTTTCACTAAAATCTGGGGCGCCGCCCTGGCCCGCCTGGTGAGTACATTTGCGCCTTCGCAACGGCATTTTCTCGATGCCGGACTACGGGAGGTGGCCACAAAATTTGCCGGTGTTACCGCATGCGACATGATCGAAGCCGAGGCTCTGCGCCTCACCGCCGCCAACGCCATGGCCGCGCTGCATCAAACCTTCGATGCGGTGATCTGCCCCACCGTGCCCGCCTGCGCCCCGTTGGCCGATGCAAAACAGCACGACCCCGTCACCGCTTTATGGCAGGACTGGGCACCCTGGACATTTTTATTCAACCTCACCCGCCAACCCGCCATCGCCATTCCCGTGGGCGTCAATGCTGCCAACCTGCCCTGTTCAGTGCAAATTGCCGCGGCTCTGTACCGCGATGATACCGTGCTGCGCGTGGCCCGCAGCCTTGAGAAGGCGCTGTGAAACGCATCGTTCTGGTCGGTGCCGGGCACGCCCATATCGTGGTATTGCGGCATTTTGCCTTGCACAAACCAAACGCCACGCTAACCCTTATCAATAATGGCGCGTATGCCTATTACACCGGCGCACTCCCAGCTGCGGTGCGCGGGGATATCGCACCGGAGCAAGCGCGCATCGATGTTCAAAATCTCGCCACCGCCTGCGGGGCGCGCTTTATCAACGCCAGATACGCTGGATTCGAGAATAATGTTGTTAATCTCGAAAATGCCGCCTCGGTTCCCTTCGACACCCTGGCAATTTCCATCGGTGGAACATCGGTGCCAGGCGGCATCAAACCCATCGCACAATTTTTCGATCGGTTGTGGCGCTGGGAGCGTCTGCCCGCCGCGCGGCTGGGGATTATCGGCTGTGGCGCTTCTGGCGTCGAGCTGGCGTTAGCGCTGCGGATTCGGCTCAACCGCAACGCGAAGATTTATCTACAAACCGGCGATGGGCCGGTGCTGCCCCATGCGCCACGCCGGGTGCGCGAGGTCGCGCTGAAAACCCTTGAGCAAGCACGGATCACCTTAAGCAGAGCCGTGCCCTACCCGCTTGACGACGTCATCCACGCCTACCCGCCGGTGCCCACCATCGCGGTGCGCGACACCTTGCAGTTGTTAGACCGAGACGATGTATTTGCCACTGGCGACTGCGCGGCATTTCCAACCCCGCTGCCACACTCAGGCGCCATCGCCGTGCGCCAGGGGCGGGTCCTGCTGAATAATCTACTCGCCGCTAAAATGGAAAAATTCCGCCCGCCGTCGGCAACATTGGCAATTATGAGCCTCAGCTCCCGTAAAGCCGTCGCGTGGTACGGCACTGATTGTGTCTCCGGCCGGTTGCCCATGCTGCTTAAAAACTGGCTGGACCGGCGCTGGCTGCGCAATTAACTTGAATCGCGTTCCACAATTAACTTGAATCGCGTTCCACGCGGACCCGCTCGATTCGCCGCCCATCCATCACCAAAACCTCAAACCGCCAGCCGCCGAATAAAATCGCATCACCCTGGCGCGGCAGCCGCATCAGCAGCGCCAATATCAAGCCGCCAAGCGTGTGGTAGCTGCCTTCATTGGGTAAATCAGGCAGATGCAGCCGTGCCTTGGTTTCATCCACTGGCATCAACCCATCGAATTCAAACATGTCATCCGGCGTTTCCGGCGCACCCTCTTTCGGCCCGGCGTCATCAGCGTCGCCCACAATCGCTTCCAGCACGTCAGCCGCGGTGACCATGCCCTCAAAACTGCCGTATTCATCCAGCACGATCGCAATACCCAGCATATCGGTTTTCAACCGCTCCAGCGCTTCCAGGGCTGAAACCGAATCAGGTATCGCAATGGGCTGGCGCAACGCAGCCGCCAATGAAAATTCCTTGCCGTCCAACACGCGGTCCAGAATATCCTTGGCCTGCACCACACCGGCCACATTATCAATCGCGCCGTCGCACACCACAAAGCGCGAATGCGGCGCGGCCCGCAGCGTGGCAATAATGGTAGCGCGCGAGGCTGTGCGGTCGATCCAGGCGATTTCAGTGCGCGGCGTCATGATCGCGCGCACCGGCTTGTCCGCGAGTCGCAGCACCCGCTCGATCATGTCGCGCTCCTCGGTTTCCAGCACGCCGGTTTCAGCGCCCTCTACCAGCATGGCTTTGAGTTCCTCCTCGCTCATCGCCCGGCGGTCGGCACCTGGGGGGCCAAACGCGCTCAGCACCAGTTTTGTTGCCAGCCCCAGCAGCCACACAACTGGACTAACCGCAATCGCCAGCCAGGAGAGTGGCCGCGCCACGATCACTGCCAGCCGCTCCGGCTGGCGCAACGCCAATTGCTTGGGCACCAGTTCGCCAAACACCAGTGAGGCGAAGGTGATCAGCAGCACTGTCAGCCCCAGCGAAACCGGCTTGGCGTAGGGCGCGAGGGCGGGAATTTCCGCAATCGGACCGGCTAGGTGCTCGCCAAGCTCGCTGCCGCCGAACACGCCGGTTAAAATCCCGATCAAGGTGATGCCAAATTGCGACGCCGGCAGATACGCTTGCGGGTTATCCGCCAGGGCGCGGGCAATGGCGGCACCGCGCAAGCCCTGGCGTTCCATCAGGGTCAGCATCGCCCGGCGGGCCGAAACCAATGCCAGTTCGCTCAGCGCAAAGGCGCCGTTCAGCAGAATGAGGATGGCGAGGATCAACAGTTGGAGCGCGATAGACATAGGCTCCTTTACCCGGATTGGCCCAAAATGACACGCGAGACACGCAACCCGAACCTGTCAAAATGTATCCTTTGACACAATCGCGACACAATCACGCCCAGCCCGTGCCTCAGTGCGTCTTCATAACATCTGTTAACCGGGAATGATCCCGGAGAAGTTTGGACGCTGCCCATGACGTATCAGTCCCCCATTCAACCGCAAAAAGCCAAGGTTTCTGCCGTTAAGGCCCGTAACGGGCTGATGAGCCCCGGCTCATGGGCCGCTGCTTTGGGGGCGGGCATCATCGCCTTTGGCATTTGGGCCAGCACCAACCAGCCGGTGACCAATATTGCGCCCTATACCGGCGAAATCGGCGGCTTTGCGTTCTCGCCGTTCCATGCGGGCGAAAGCCCCGCAGCCAATGTTTACCCCACCTCAGCCGAGATCAAATCCGACCTGAAGCTGGCGGCGCAATACACCCACAACATCCGCACCTACACGGTTGAGGGCGACCTTGGCACCATCCCGGCTTTGGCCGAAGGCATGGGGCTGAATGTGACGCTCGGCGCCTGGCTGGACCGCCATGATGACGCTAACGCCGCGGAACTGGCCAAAGTTGTGCAGGTTGCCAACGCCAACCCCGATGTGAAGCAGATCATGGTGGGTAACGAGACCATTCTGCGCGGCGATGTGGCGGTGCCGGAATTGATCCAGGATATCAAGCTGGTGAAGTCGCAAACCCATGTGCCGGTTTCCACCGCCGAGCCCTGGCATGTGTGGCTGGCTCATCCGGAACTGGCGAAGTCGGTCGATTTCATCACCGTGCATTTGCTGCCTTACTGGGAGGGTGTTCCCGAACAAGGCGCATTGGCTGATGCCGAGCATCGCCTGGCGCAGTTGCACACCGCGTTCCCGAACAAAAAGATTGTGATCGGTGAGATCGGCTGGCCGTCGGATGGGATCGACATCGGTGCCGCCCGCGCCAGCACGGTGAACCAGGCGCGTTTCATGCGCGACTTCTTCAACTATGCGCAGGCCAACCATATCAATTACTTCGTCATGGAAGCCTTCGACCAGCCTTGGAAGACCGCCTTCGAGGGCCGCGCCGCCGGTTATTGGGGCATGTTCACGCTGGACCGTCACCAGAAATGGTCGCTGACCGGCCCGGTTGAGAACAACCCGGCCTGGATTTTCTACGCGCTGGGCAGCGTGGCGCTGATGCTGGCCGCCACCATGGCGCTGTTGAGCCGCCGCCCGGATATGCGGGTTGCCGGTAAGTTGATTTTTGCCGGGCTGGTGCAGGGTTTTGGCGCGGCGTTGGCGATGCTGCTGATGGTGATGGGCGAGACCTATCTCTCGCTGACCGCCGCGGCGGTTTGGGGCGGGCTGGCTCTGGGCCAGGGCCTGCTGCTGTTCTTGCTGATCGCCGACAGTTTCGACCTTGTGGAAACCATTTTTGGCCGCGTGCAAAAGCGCCATTTTGAGCCGATCCCGGCGCCGGCTGGGGCCAAGCTGCCGAAGGTTTCTATTCATCTGCCGATCTGCAATGAGCCGCCGCAGATGGTGCGTTTGACGCTCGATGCACTGGCGAACCTGGATTACGAAAACTTTGAAGTGCTGGTGATCGATAACAACACCATGGACCCGCATATCTGGGAGCCAGTGGCTGAGCATTGCGCCCGCCTGGGGCCAAAATTCCGCTTCTTCACGCTGGGCAAGTATAAAGGCTTCAAGGCTGGCGCGCTGAACTTTGGCCTGCGCAACACTGCGCCGGATGCCGAAATCATCGGTGTGATCGACAGCGATTACATTGTGGAGCCAGATTGGCTGCGCAGCATGGCGCCTGCTTTTGACAACCCGAAGGTTGGCTTCACCCAGTCACCGCAGGATTACCGCGACAATGACGGCAGCTTCTTCAAGCGCCTGATGTTCTGGGAATATGCCGGGTTTTTCCATGCCGGCATGGTGACCCGCAATGAGCGCAATGCGATTATTCAGCATGGCACGATGACCTTGGTGCGCAAGGCCGCACTGGTGAACGAAAATGGCTGGGCCGAATGGTGCATCACCGAGGATAGCCAGTTGGGCCTGCGGCTGTTCCGCGCTGGTTATGAGGCGGTGTATTCCAAAAAGAGCTTTGGCAAGGGCGTGATGCCGGATGATTTCAACGCCTTCCGCAAGCAGCGCTACCGCTGGGCATATGGCGCCATGCGGATCACCCGCGCCAATGCCAATGCGTTGTTCAACCCGTTCAACCATGAGCTGACGCTGGGCCAGAAATGGCACTTCATCACCGGTTGGTTGCCTTGGATGGGCGATGCGCTGGGCTTGATGTTCCTTGGCATGGGCTTGGCCTGGTCGCTTGGGTTGATTATGGACCCGGTGCGGTTTGAGTTCCCGATTGCCTTGTTCATGCTGCCTTCGATTGGGTTGTTCTTCTTCAAGATCGTGCAGATTTTAGCACTTTATGCGAACCGCGTGCCGTGCGGATTGGCCGACCGGTTGGGCGCTGCGGTGGCGGGGCTGGCATTGTCGCACAGCATCGGCAAGGCGGTTTGGAAAGGCTTGTTTACCAACTCCCTGCCCTTCCTGCGCACCCCGAAGATGAAGAATGCGCCAGCGCTGGTGCAGGGTTTGGTGATGGCGCGGGAAGAGCTTTTGCTGCTGGGTCTCACCTGGGCGGCGCTGTTGGGCGTTGGCTTTACCCACCATTGGGCGACGCTGGAAACCCGGCTGTGGTGTGCGGTGTTGTTCACGCAGTCGCTACCTTACCTGGCGTCGGTAAGCGTCTCGATTTTGGCCGCGATGCCGGCACCTGTTACCAAACAGGTTGCGGCCCCTGCGAAGGAGCCGGTGCGGATGGGCGTTTTCCACCCGGCGGCTGGGGATTAGGCCTTTCGTTGATTGCCCAGAAAAACGGCCCCGGTTTGGGGCCGTTTTTTTATGGGCGATGTGACACGTGGCACATGCCGGGGTAGTTTGCTGATATAACATTATGTTAGTAAATATAATCTCAGGAATGAGGCAGGAGAAAACTTTGGGGTTTTGAGGGGAGTTTGGGTGATGTGCCCCCTTAACCGTCATACTCGCGCAGGCGAGTATCTTCTGGCGTCACAAGAAGATTCCCGCCTCCGCGGGAATGACGAGGGGAAGGCGGATAATCCGATAATGCAGATAGGCAAATGGATTTCTTCGCTCCGCTCGCAATGACGGGGTTCAGTTGAATAATAAATTCGCAAAATCAACAACCATAGATTGCTTAAAGACTGGAGCCCTGCAAATCTGTTATTATGCACATAGCCCCAACAACCAGCGTGCCTCATAAAGCTTGGTGGTCGGCCACACTGGAGGATTTTCGGTCACGGCAAGACGAGAGCATCGTCGAGCGCCTTGCTCTTCGGCTTATTGAATCCCATCCGCTTAATCACGCGACGCAGTTGCTGGCGTGGCGGACGCAACTGGAAATCCTACGCGCTAGCACGAAAAATCTACCCGATCACTGGCGTATCCTATTTGAATATCCACTATTGCGCCTTGGCAGGAGGTTGGATGTCACGCTCATTTGCGATCATGCGATTATCGTCATGGAATTCAAAGTTGGCGCGGGAACGTTTGATGCTGCAGCACTCCGGCAAGCCGAAGATTATGCTCTCGATCTGCAAGATTTCCACGCGGCCAGCCGAAACAAATTGATTATCCCGGTATTGGTGGCGAGTGATGCCCCAGCGCAGTCTCCAGCTTGGGTCCTGCTGTGGCACGGGGTCACTCCTACATTCACCGCCTCAGCGTCCTCATTATCAGACCTGCTGGCCGGAATTTTTGAGCGTATTCCAGGCAACCAAATCGATATCGAACGCTGGGAACAATCCCCCTATCGTCCCGTTCCAACGATCGTCGAAGCCGCAACGACACTCTATGCAAAACATGGTGTCTCTGAGATCGCCGCCGCCCGCGCAGATGTCAACAACCTCACCCGCACGACCCAAACCATACTCGACACCATTAACGCAGCGCGTGACACCAACACTCATATCATCGTATTCGTCACCGGCATTCCCGGTGCGGGCAAAACGTTATGCGGCCTGAATGCCGTATTTGGCGCGGATACCGGAGCAGCGTTCCTCACGGGTAATTTGCCGCTTGTGCATGTGTTGCGGGAAGCACTGGCACGCGATGCCGCTTGCGATCCTAAGACGTCTATTCGGCAGGCACGGCAGAAAACTGAAAGTGCTGTTCAAGGCCTAACCGGCTTTGTGCGGGATAATGTTGATCGAACCGAACCACCGCATGAGCATGTTGTGGTTTTTGATGAAGCCCAACGCGCCTGGGATGCCGCCTACGCAGCGCGCAAATTTGATTTGAACGACAGCGAAGCTGCCTTATTTCTCGATATTATGCGCAAGCATCACGATTATGCTGTTATTGTTGCACTGGTAGGCAATGGCCAAGAAATTAACACAGGAGAAGCTGGTCTGGGTGAGTGGGGACGTGCACTCATCCGGCGGCCCGACTGGCAAGTTCGCGCAGCCCAAAGCGTGCTCACAACGCTGGAGTCGCGGCAGCGACTTTTCGCGCAAGCACCAGCAAACTTATTGATTGAAGAGGCATTGCATCTTAATGTTCCCATTCGCGCTATTCGATCTGCCGCCGGTGCACCGTGGGTTGATGCCGTACTCCGTGGCGCAACAGATGAGGCACGACAGCACGCGCAAAATGACGTGCCTTTTTTCGTTACCCGATCACTCGGGGCCATGCGCCATGCGTTACGTTTACGCGCCCGTGGTGAACGGCGTGCAGGCCTCGTTTGCAGCACAGGGGCTCGTCGTCTGGTAGCAGATGGTATCTGGCCGGACTTTCCACACCTGGATAACGACGCGATTGCCAACTGGTTTCTTAATCGCTGGCCGGACGTGCGGGCCTCCGATGCGTTGGAAATTCCGGCGACGCAATTTGCCTGCCAAGGATTGGAGCTTGACTACGTCGGGCTTTGCTGGGGCGGCGATCTGGTCTGGCGGAATGGTTGGCTGGTTCGAAAATTTGTGGGCACAAAATGGCAGACGCCCGCGGGACGAGATGCGATTGATTTTCGGATCAACACCTACAGGGTTCTGCTGACGCGAGCGCGTTATGATACGATTATTTGGATACCTGAGGGCGTGCCTGAAGACCCAACCCGTGAGCCCACATTGTTTAATGATACCGCAGCTTATTTATTGAGATGTGGGGCCCAGGTGCTCGATGATCACGCGGCCCCACCTGTAACAGTGCCGGTCCAACACACCCTCATCTGACGGCCAACCCCACCAAGGCGTGGATGGGCGCGATTGCGGCAGAGGGGGCATGCCGGGGCGGTATGGTAAAGCCTGTGTATCGGCTACCATATACGCAATTAACTTATTTTGGAGACCCACATGGATTTCGATCTTTTTGTCATTGGCGGTGGCTCGGCGGGGGTGCGGTGTGCGCGGATTGCGGCCGGCCATGGGGCGCGGG
>VFSW01000059.1_pt1 | contig 125606 bp, 101 predicted proteins | sample 5358111 | NCBI WGS metagenome assembly VFSW01 (sample SAMN11554181, study PRJNA540505) | mine drainage metagenome | isolation source: sediment from site ElyBrook_90M | place: USA: Ely Copper Mine, Vershire, VT | collected 2017 | reverse complement strand
TCCCTCCGGTCGAACGGAACCGATTTCATGCTCATCCTTCGATTGGAAAATGCTCTTGTAGCCTGTTCTCTTGCACTCACTCGAAGCGCCGATGTCGAATTTCCAGACCTCGAACGTCATATTCCCAGACGCAATCTGGCGCCAAATTCCCCGAAAGGAAAAACCCGAACCATGCGATACATGATGTTGATTTACAGCCGCGAGACGGCCGAGCCGCCGCGGGACGAAGCGCGGAGCGCGCTAATGGAGGCGCACTGGGCGCTCGGACGCGAGGCGAGACAAGCCGGCGTTCTGCTCGGCGGCGCTCCGCTCGCGCCCACGTCCACCGCCACCACGATCCGCTCCCGCGAGGGCCAGACGCTTATCACCGACGGCCCGTTCGCCGAAACCAAGGAACAGTTGGCCGGATACTACATCTTCGAATGCGCCACGCTCGACGAAGCGATCGAGTGGGCGAAGAAGATTCCGACCGGCTGCTTGGGCTCGCCAGGGTCGCTCGAAATCCGTCCGCTGCGCGAGGTTCCGCAGTGCCCGGATGTCCCGTCGCTCGAGCCGGCCGCCGCGGTCCGTGCCTGACGCCGGCGCGGCCGCGACGCAGGTCTTTCGCGAACAGTCGGGCCGCATTCTCGCTACGCTGATTCGCGTCTGCGGCTCCTTCGATCTCGCCGAGGACGCCTTGCAGGACGCCTTCGCCGCGGCTCTCGACGCCTGGCGCGAACGCGGCCTGCCCGCCAATCCCGCCGCCTGGATCACCGCCGCCGCCCAGCGTAAGCTGATCGACCGGCTTCGCCGCGAGCGCACCCGCCGCGACAAACAGGAGGCCGTGGCGCGCGAGTTCCCGGTCGTCTCGAACGCGTCTCACGACGACCCGCCGGAGATCGATGCGATGAACTTTCCCGACGACCGTCTGCGGCTTCTTTTCACCTGCTGCCATCCGGCGCTCGCCGTCGAGGGCCGCGTCGCTCTCACGCTGCGCACCCTCGGCGGCCTGACCACGCCCGAGATCGCCCGCGCCTTTCTCCTCCCCGAGGCCACGCTCGCCCAGCGCCTCGTCCGCGCCAAGCGCAAAATCCGCGAGGCCGGCATTCCCTACGCGGCGCCCGCCGCCACAGCGCTCCCCGAACGGCTCGCTTCCGTGCAGGCGGTCATCTATCTCATCTTTAACGAAGGCTACGCGGCCAGCTCCGGCGACGGTCTCATTCGCGGCGACCTCTGCGGCGAAGCGATCCGTCTCGCCCGTCTGCTTCGCGAACTGATGGCCGCCCGCGCCGAAAACTCGGGCCTGCTCGCCCTGCTGCTCTTGCAGGACTCCCGCCGCGCCGCGCGCCTCGATCGCGCCGGCGCGCTCGTGCCTCTCGCCGAACAGGACCGCTCGCTCTGGGACCAGCCGCACATCCAGGAAGGCCTCGCGCTCCTCGATGCCGCCATCGCCCTCCACGACCCCGGACCGTATCAGATCCAGGCCGCCATCGCCGCTCTCCACGCGCAAGCCCGCGCCGCGGCCGATACCGACTGGCCGCAGATCGAAGCGCTGTACGCCCGCCTCGTTGAGATGCTTCCCACGCCCGTCGTGAAACTCAATCACGCCGTCGCGGTGGCCATGGCGCGCGGCTTCGACGAAGGCTTGCATCTCATCGACGAACTCGCCGCGGCCGGCGGCCTCGATGGCTACTACTTACTCCCCGCCGCCCGCGCCGACTTACTCCGCCGCCTCGGCCGGCACGTCGAAGCCGCCGCCGCCTACCGCGAAGCCGTCGCGCTCACCGTGAACCCCGTCGAGCGCGCCTACCTCGAACGCCGGCTTGCCGAGGTTCGCTCCGCCACTCGCCCGATTGCGTGATTGAGCTCTTCCGCGACAGGCGCGCCGCCAGCTCCGCCGCACCTTCCGGCGCAGGCCTCACCGCGCCTGCGCCGCGCGCCGCGTCCCCTCGAGCGTCAGCTCCATCGAGTCGCGCGGAAACCGCTCGACGACGTCGCGAAGCGCCCAGCCTAATCCGTACGGAACGTCGCGCGACAGCGATATCGCGCGGCACTCGGCAATCACGCCGCCTGGCGCCTGCTCGAATTTCCAGTAGGAGTTCAGCCGCCACAAGAACCCCAGCCCGCGCCCGGGCGGCTCCTCGTCATTGTAATTCCGCTCCGGATGCCGCACCTCGGCGATGCGTGTCGAAATCGACGACATACGTTGCTTGCTCGGCGACAGCCGGTCGTAATGCACGGCGTACTCGGTGTTCAGCACCACCGTGAAAATCATCTTGTGGTACAGCCGCAGGAAGACGCGCCGGTCCGTCCCGTGGTCCTCGATCAGCCGCGCCGAAAGCACATCGGGCCTGTAAAAATCCGGATAGCGCCCGTAATCGAGCAGCGCCTTCGAAAGGCGGTCGAGCGTCGCGCCGGGCATGTACACCCACCCCTGAAAGTCGTGAATCAGCGCGTGCGGCGGATCGACCTCTCCGCCATGATCGAGCTCGTCGCGCGACTCCACCACCAGCTCGCCCGCCAGCACGCGGCGCTTCGCCTCCGGTTCCGTGTCGAGCCGGAGGAACGGCCCGGGCCGGTTCAGGTCCGCTTCGACCAGCGCGGCGTAGCGGTCAAAGGCCTGGCTCGCCTCCGGCGTCATCACGGCCGCTTCCGTGGGCCGCGGCGCAAGGCACAATGCCCCGGTCAATGCGATGAACGCGGCCCCCATTCGGACCGCCATGCGCCCCATGTTACTTCGGCCACTCGCCGCGGAATGCTTCGTCAATCTCCACCTGATACCCGTTCACCATGCGGTTGGTCGCGTTCGCCATCCCCACCACCGCCATCAGTTCCTGAAACATCTCCGGCGTCATCCCCGCCTTCCGGGCCGCCGCCGTGTGCGACGCGATGCAATAGTTACACTGATTACTCGCGCTCACCGCCAGGTAGATCATTTCCTTGGTCCGCGCATCCAGCGCGCCCGGCGCCATGATCTCCTTTAAACTTCCCCAGGTCCGCTTCAGCGCCTTCGCATCGTGCGCGATCGCCTTCCAAAAGTTGTTGATCCAGTCCGTCTTGCGCGTCGCCATGATGTCGTCAAAGACGGCGCGCACCTCGGGCGTCGCGTCCCCATATTCGATCAGTCCGAACAAAGCCATACAGCTTATTATCGCTTGTGTCCCGTCCCCGCCGCTTATGCGCAATTCTCTATCGCTCGCGTGGGACAATTGGGCCTTATGGTCATCCGCGATGAAGATGTCCTCGAGTACCACTCCTCCGCTCCCGCCGGCAAGATCTCGATAACCCCTACCAAACCCTGCGGCACCCAGCGCGATCTGAGCCTCGCCTACACGCCCGGCGTCGCCGTCCCCTGCCTCGCTATCGAGCGCGACCCCTCGCTCGTCTACCGCTACACCGGCAAGGGCAACCTCGTCGCCGTCGTCACCAACGGCACCGCGGTGCTCGGTCTCGGAAACATCGGCCCGGCCGCCGGCAAGCCGGTCATGGAAGGCAAGGCCGTACTGTTCCAGCGCTTCGCCGGCATCGACGTCTTCGACCTCGAACTCGACACCACCGATCCGCGCGAAATCATCCGCGCCTGCCAACTGCTCGAGCCCACCTTCGGCGGCATCAATCTCGAAGACATCAAGGCGCCGGATTGTTTCGTCATCGAGGAAGAGCTGCGCAAAACGATGCACATCCCCGTCTTCCATGACGACCAGCACGGCACCGCCATCATCGCCGGCGCCGCGTTCCTCAACGCCCTCCTGCTGGCCGGGAAAAGCCCCGCCAGCGCGCGGATCGTCTTCAACGGCGCCGGCGCCAGCGCCATCGCCTGCGCCGAGCATTGCATCCGGCTCGGCGCGCGGCGCGAAAACATCGTCATGTGGGACTCGAACGGAACCATTCGCCACGAGCGCACCGAGGGCATGAACCCCTACAAGGCCCGCTTCGCCGCGAACACCGCCGCGCTCACGCTCGCCGAAGCGCTCGCCGATGCCGACGTCTTCTTCGGCCTTTCCGTCGCCAACTGCGTGACCGGCGAGATGGTCCGCCGCATGGCGCCGAGGCCCATCGTCTTCGCCCTCGCCAATCCCGACCCCGAAATCCCTTACGAAGAAGCGCTCGCCTCGCGCTCCGACGCGATTGTCGCCACCGGCCGCTCCGACTATCCCAACCAGGTCAACAACGTCCTCGGCTTCCCGTTCATCTTTCGGGGCGCGCTCGACGTCCGCGCCACCACCATCAACGATGAAATGGCGCTCGCCGCCACGCACTCGCTCGCCGAGCTCGCCCGCGAGGACGTTCCCGATTCCGTCATGCGCACCTACGGGCTCGAGCGCCTCCAGTTCGGCCCCGGATACATCATCCCGAAGCCCTTCGACCCGCGCGTGCTCGTCCGCGAGGCGTGGGCCGTCGCCAAGGCGGCCATCGACAGCGGCGTCGCTCGCGAGCATATCGACCTCGCCGAGTACCGTGAGCAGCTCGAACGCCGGCTCGGCCGCAGCCAGGGCGTCATGCGCAGCATGATCCACAAGGCCCAGCGCCGCCCGAAGCGCATTGTCTTCCCCGAAGGCGCCGAGCCTAAAATCCTCCGCGCCTCGCAGATCCTCCTCGACGACCGCATCGCCGTCCCCGTCCTCCTCGGCAACGAGGCGCTCATCCGCGAGCGCATCGAAGCCCTCCGCCTCACCCTCGACTCGATCGAAATCCACGACCCGCTCTCCAGCCCGCGCGCCGCCCGTTACACCGATGAGTTCTACCGCCTCCGCCAGCGCAAGGGCGCCACGCTCAACGAAGCCGCCGAGCGCGTGCGCGAGAACAACACCTTCGGATCGCTCATGGTCCGCATGGGCGACGCCGACATCCTGATCGGCGGCCTCACCCAGCACTATCCCGAAACCATCCGCCCCGCGCTCGAAGTCATCCCCGTCCGCGACGGCTTCCGCATCGTCTCCGGCCTTTACCTCTTGCTCACCCAGCGCGACGGCGTCTACTTCCTCGCCGACGCCACCGTCAATATCGACCCCACCGCCGACGACCTCGTCGAGATCGCGCTCTCGGCCGCCGATGCCGCCCGCCGCTTCAACGTCGAGCCGCGCGTCGCGCTGCTTTCGTTCTCGAACTTCGGCAGTTCCCGCCATCCGCTCGCAGAGAAGGTGCGCCACGCCGTCGCTCTGCTGCACGACCGCGCACCCTCGCTGCTCGTCGACGGCGAAATGCAGGCCGACACCGCCGTCACGCCCGAGATCCTCGCTAATACTTACCCCTTCAGCCCACTGCAGGGCGGCGCCAACGTGCTTGTCTTCCCCAATCTCGAGTCCTGTAACATCGCCTATAAGTTGCTTGCGCGTCTGGGCGGCGCCGAAGCGATCGGCCCCATCCTCATGGGCCTATCGAAGCCCGTGCATGTGCTCCAGCGCGGCGCCGAGGTCAGTGAAATCGTCAACGTCGCCGCCATCGCGGCCGTCGAGGCCCAGGAGGCCGAGGCCCACTCGGGCGCCCTCGCGCAACCCTAAGCTCGCGCCGGCCCCCTCGACGCCGGACGTAAGTGAACCCCTGAACCTGGTCCTTGCGGACCATCCCATGACGTTTCTCCGCCGCATATCGCCTAACGTCAGCGCGGAAGTAGACTGGGACTGCCATGTTTCGCCGTTGTCTTGCTGTCGTCTTGTGGGCCGCGCCGTTGGTGTCCGTCGCCTCCGCCCGCGTCGTGGTCGACGCCGCCACTTCGATCGTCATCGATCGCGGCGAGCCGGGGCCGCTGCAAAAAGCGGCCGCCGACCTCGCGGGCGACTTCGAGCGGGTTTTCGGACGCCGAGGCAGTATCTTGGGGAGCCCCACGACGCCAGGCGCCCCGGTGATTTGGATCGCCTTCGATCGGAACTTGCCCGCCGGCGTTACGCGTCCATCGGGATGGGAGAGTCTGCGGATTCAGACCGCTGGAAACGCCGTCGTGCTCACGGGCAGCGATCTGCGCGGCGCCATCTACGCTGTCTATGAGTTCTCGCAGCGGTTTCTCGGCGTCGATCCTCTTTACTGGTGGACCGATCACGCCCCGGCGCGCCGCGGCGCGGTAGAAGTGCCCGATGGCTTCTCGCTGACTTCGGCGCCGGTGTGGCGCTATCGCGGATGGTTTCTCAACGATGAGGACCTGCTAACCGGCTGGACGCCCGGCCTGCGCGACTTCACCGGGATCTCGCTGGCAACCTGGGACAAAATCTTCGAGGCGATCCTGCGCCTGAAGGGCGACATGGTGGTGCCCGGCACCTGGATCTTTCCGTATGAGCCCCAGATCCGCGCGGCCGGCGAGCGCGGCCTCATCGTCACCGAGCACCATGTCAACACGCTGGGCCTCGACACGTACCGCTGGCCCAAGACTAAGACCATGTCCTATCTGAAGGACCCGCAATCGCTCGAAGCGGCATGGAGGCGCGCCGCCAGCCAGTATCCCAAGGGGCTCGAGGTTCTCTGGAGCGTCGGCTTCCGCGGCCAGAACGATTACCCGTTCTGGCGGGACGACCCCAACGCGCCCTCGAGCGACGCCGGCCGCGCGGCAGTAATTCGCGCCGCCATCGATAAGCAGATGGAGATTGTGCGCGGCCTCGACCCGCATCCGGAGTTCCTCATGAATGCCTGGCGGGAAGCCGCCACATTCATTCACGAGGGCGTACTGAAGCCGCCCGCGGGCGCCACGCTCATCTGGCCCGACAACGGTCACGGCTTGCTCGAAGACCGCGGCGCCATCGCCGCCGGACAGGGCGAGTATTATCACACGGCCATGTACGACTACATGTCGAATCACTACAGCGAAATGGCGCCGCTCGAGCGCATCCAGCGCGAACTCGGCCGCGCCGCCCAGGCGGGGGCCACGCGATGGCTGTTGGTCAATACAGCCAATGTGCGGCCCGTCGTGATGACCACGCGCGCGGTGATGGAAATGGCCTGGAATCCTGCCGCGTGGACGGCGTCCGGCTATCTGGACCGCTGGTGCCGCGAAGAGTTCGGCGGGCGGGCCGCTTCCGCCGTGGCCGATACCTACCGCGCCTACTTCGCCGCGCCCGCGCGGTACGGAACCGCCGAAGATGCCCGCGCCGCCGACAATTTCTACCTCACGGTGGCCCGCCTTCTGCTTCTGGCCATCCTCGATGGCAACACCGATCCCTTGAGCCGTCTGCGCGGCCGCCTGCCCTACAATAGCCTGGAGGATTTTGCGGCCAAGCTGCTGGCCGCGACGCGCGCCGCCGATCCGCGCTGGGAACAGGCGCGCGCGCTCGCCGCCAAGGCCCAGGCCCTCGTGCCTGCCGGACGGCGCGACTTCTTTCAGGCGAATGTCCTGACGCAGGTGGATCTGCATCTTCACTTCAATCGCATGCTGGTGAATCTCGCGGAAATGGTCCAGGCCGGGACAGCGCAGGGGAAAATCGCTAAAGTTCAGGCCGCCATCCGCGAAGGCGAGGCCGCGCAAGCCGCCCTACGTTCCGCCGAGTACGGGAAGTGGAAGGGCTTCTACAGCGAAGGCGACTGGCTGCTCGACACGCCTCTCGCGCTGGCCCTCGAAAGAACGTTCCTCGACCACCTGCAAGGCCGCCGCGTGGATGAGAATATCGTGATCCGCGCCCGCGACGGCGGCTTCGCGTACCACATGATTACAGCCTATCAGGGCACGCAATCCGTCCAGTTCTGACCGGGCGCTTGCTCGTAAGCAACTCGCCGCGCCGGCTCCGGCGCCGCCGGCGCCGCCAAACCGTCTTACCCAATTGCGATGGGCTCAACGCTCGCATGGCCGATTTCACACGGATTCGCTACGATGAAAATTGGAGGAACGGCCGCAAAATGGTGCTGAAATTTTCCACGATCGTATGGCTTCTGTCCGCCGCGGGGCTGATGGCGCAAACGCCGCCGGCTTCGAACGACCAGCCGCCGCCGATGTTCACCGCCGATTCGGTGGCTAAGTCAACCAAGGCCATTAACTACCGGCATCGCAGCGGGGCGACGGAGGTCAATTTCGCGGGCACCGCGGCGATGCCCAACGCCAGGGGCATGGCGCGCGTCGAGAGCAAACAGGGAGCGATCAGCATCGAGGCGAACTTCCGCAACATCGGCCCGGCGAGCCAGTTCGGCGCCGAGTATTTGACTTACGTCTTGTGGGCGATCTCGCCCGAAGGCCGCCCGAAGAACCTCGGCGAAATTTTGCTGGACGGCGGCAAGAGCACTCTCAAGGTCACCACCGGCTTGCAGGTGTTCGCGCTGATCGTGACGGCCGAGCCGTATTTCTCGGTCACGCAGCCGAGCGACGTGATCGTGCTCGAGAACGAAGTCCGGCCCGACACCGTGGGCAAGATCGAGACGGTGGATGCGCACTACGAACTACTGAAGCGCGGGGAGTACCAGAAGCTGGCGAACGTGCTGCAACTGACGCCCGATCCAAAGGTGCCGGTCGAGATTTACGAGGCGCGGAACGCGGTGCAGATCGCGAAGGCGTCCGGCGCCGATAAGGACGCCACGGAGACGTTCGACAAAGCGCGCCAGACGCTCGAGCAGGCCGAAAACTACTTGAAGCATAAGCAGCGCAAGCCCGCGATCATGATCGCGCGCGAGTCCGTGCAGACGGCCGAGGACGCGCGGACCATCGCTCTGCGGCGGCAGGACGAACGGCGGCAGGAGCGGATCAAGGCCTCCGAGCAAGCCGCGAAGGAGCATGCGGCGGCCGAGCAATCCGCGCGCGAGAAAGCCGACGCCGAGCGGAAGGCGGCGGAAGCGGCCAAGGCGCAGGCCGACGTTCAGCGCATGCAGGCCGAGCTTGCGGCCGCCAGGGCCGATGCGGACAAGGCGCGCGCCGAAGCCGCGCAGGCACAGTCCGCGATCGATGCGCAACGGGCGCAGCAGCAGGCCGCCGAATCGCAGCAGGCCGCCGACGCCGCGCGCCAGCAGGCCGCGCAGGCCGAGCGCGAGAAGGAGCAGCTTCGCGCCCAGCTTCTGGCGCAGTTGAACGCCGTGCTCGAGACGCGCGACACGGACCGCGGCCTCGTCGTCACCATGGCCGACGTGCTGTTCGACTCGGGCAAGTACACGCTCAAATCGGAGGCGCAACTGAAGCTGGCCCGCCTGGCCGGCATCATCCTCGCGCACCCGGGCCTGAAGCTGACGGCCGAAGGCTACACGGATTCGACCGGCAGCGCCGAATTCAACCAGAAGCTTTCGGAGAAGCGCGCCGACGCGGTGGCGGAATTCCTGCACGATCAGGGCATCTCGAGCGATAACCTCAGCTCCTCTGGTTTCGGCGAGGACCGCCCGATCGCCTCGAACGATACCGCTTCCGGCCGCCGCCAGAACCGGCGCGTCGAGCTCATCGTGTCGGGCGAAGCGATCGGCACGCACATCGGCGGCGCTCCAGCGCCAGCGCAGTAAGTGGACATTCAACCGGTAACTCTGGCCGGGCGGCATGTGCGGCTCGAGCCGTTGTCGTTCGCCCATCTTCCAGGCCTGATGCGGTACGGGCTCGATCCGGACTTGTGGACGTGGATGCCGGTGCGCGTCCACGACGAGGCATCCATGTGGCGATATATCGAAGACGCGCTCGACGAACAGCGGCGCGGCGTGTCGTTGCCCTTCGCGACCATTGACGCGCGGACGGGCGAGACGGCCGGCAGCACCCGCTATCTCAACATCGAGCGCCAGCAGCGGCGGGTCGAGATCGGCGCCACGTGGGTGATGCGGCCGTGGCAGCGCACCGCCATCAACACCGAGGCGAAATACCTGATGCTGCGGCACGCCTTCGAGCACTGGTGTACGGTGCGGGTCGAGCTCAAGACCGACGCGCGGAACGTCCGCTCGCGCGTGGCCATCCAGCGTATCGGCGCCCGCGAGGAGGGCGTGTTCCGCAATCATATGATGATGCCCGGCGGGCGCATCCGCGATAGCGCGTATTACAGCATCGCGTTCGGCGAGTGGCCGCTGGTGAAGCGGCGCCTGCTCGAGAGGATCGGATGAGCGGCGGCGCCGCGCTGCTCGTCTCGCCCATCGCGCGCGAGCACGATCCCGGCGACGGACATCCCGAACAGCCCGCGCGCGTCGACGCCGCCCTGCGCGGGCTCGCCGGGCTGCCGCTCGCTCCGTTCGGCGGGCGCGGCGCGACGGAGGACGAGGTGCTGCTCTGCCATCGCCCCGAGTACCTGCGCGCCGTGCGGCTCGACATCGCGCGCGGCCACGCGGATCTTATCACCGGCGACACGAACCTCTGCCCGCGCTCGCTCGAGGTCGCGCTGGCGGCCGTGGGCACGGCGCTCGAAGCGGTCGACCGCGTGGCGACGGGCGCGGCGCGCAACGCCTTCTGCCTGGTTCGCCCGCCGGGCCATCACGCCACGCCGGACCGCGGCATGGGCTTCTGCATCTTCAACAACGTGGCCATCGCGGCGCGCTACGCGCAACGCCGCCACGGCGTGGGCCGCGTGCTCATCGCCGACTGGGACGTCCACCACGGCAACGGCACCCAGGACATCTTCTACTCGGATCCCACGGTGCTGTTCTTCAGCACGCACCAGCACCCGTGGTATCCCGGCACCGGAGCGGCCAGCGAGACCGGCGACGGAAGAGCCGAGGGCACGACGATCAACTGCCCGCTGCCGGCCGGCTCGGGGCGCGAGCAGGTCTTCGGCGCATTCGAACATCTGCTGCTGCCCGCGGTCGAATCCTTCCGGCCCGAACTCGTGTTCGTCTCGGCGGGCTTCGATTCGCGCGCGGGCGATCCGCTCGGACGCTTCCGTCTTACCGACGAGGATTTCGCCGATCTCACGCGTCTCATCGCCGAGGCCGCGGACCGCTCCGCGGGCGGACGCGTGATCTCGCTGCTTGAAGGCGGCTACAGTTTACCGGGCCTCGAAGCCGCGGTGCGCGCGCACGCCCGCGAGCTGGCGCGCGCGGCGGGCTAAGGCGCCGCGGGACCGGCTTCGAGCGATTTCGCGCGGCGGTAGTCGGCCGCAAGCTGTTTCGCGACGCGCTCGGCCACGTCGGCGGCCGCGCCCGCATACTTGCCGCCCAAGCTCTCCTGCGTGCTGGACCAGATCACGTCGCCATCTTTGTCCACCAGGCGCATCGCCGCGAACGCCTCGTGTTTGCGCTCTTCCGTATGCATCGCGTCGCTGTCGGTAAGGCCGATCCCGTTCGACCGCGCGTTGTTCCCGCCGTCGTAGCGCGACCGCCATCCGGTCGACTGGCTCTCTTGCGTATGCACGCCGAGGCTCTGCTCGGAGTCGTGATAGTCGGTGAAAACCTGGTCGTCGGCCGCGCCCTTCAACACCGCGTCGGCCTTGTCCGGATTCTCGGTGACAAGAAACACGTGCGACTGCTGCAGGCTGCTCATGACCATGTCGCGGAACTGCAGCGCCTCGTCGCCGCCGGTGAGCGTGTCGACGTAGACGCGGCGCACCTTGGCGAGGGCGCGCAGACTCTCGTCGTCGACCGAGAGCCCGGAAGCCGCGCTCGCGCTTGCCGCCGGCGCGGCGGGTTTCGACGCGGCCGCCGCGACCGTTTTCGGCGCCGCCCCGGCCTTCGAGGCCGGATCCTCGAACAGCAACACAACCAACAGTCCCGCCCCTGCGATCATCCCTTGCCTGCCTTTCTCGCCTCTTCGTCCTGATAGTCGATCTTGCGGCCGGTGCGCGCTTCGAGGCCCACCAGCATGGTGCGCACGTCGGCCTTGTCGACGCGAAACACCATCGCCTGGTGATGCCCCGCGTCGTCCGTGTAGCCCACCGTGACAAAGTGATCGCGCTTCTTGCTCAGTAGAAATAGCGGCGAGATGAGCAGCGCCGTCAGATAACGCCGGTCGACCTTCTGCCCGTATTCTACGAAGTCGATTCGTTCGTATGGGATACGCCAGCTTGCTTTATGCGAATAAAAGACGAAATAAACGTCGTCGGTAAGCTGCGCCAAACCGCTGCAGCCTTGCGGAATCTCGGAGATGGTTCCCCCGACGTACTCGAGACGCGAGCCCGGCTTGCCGCCCGCCAGGCACACCACGGACAAGACCAGGCTAAGCGCCAAAGCTCGGAGCATACGCTAGGTGGTTCGCCAGGCGAGCGAAAACTCTCACGCGTTTACGGGAGCAACTCCGGGCGTCTGGCGAGCATCCCAAATACTGCGGGCCATCTATGGGTTTTTCCAACGAAGACGTACTTCCCTCCCCCGGCATGCCGCGCGGCCTGCTCGGCGCGGCGTGGCGTGAGTTCCAGCGCGAGCGCCGGACGATGGTCGAGCCGGCGGCGTTCCACCCGGGTCCGCTGGCGTGGCCCGAGGACGGACTGCACGCCGCGTGGCTCGGCCACAGCACGGTGCTCGTTCGCATCGAAGGCGTCACGATTCTGACCGACCCGGTGCTCGGCCTCCGCTGCGGATTCTCGCTCGGCGGCTTCACGCTCGGGCCGAAGCGGCTCGTCGCGCCCCCGATCGAAAGCCCGGATGCGATGCCGCCGGTTGACCTGATCCTTCTCTCGCACGCCCATCTCGACCACTTCGATAAGCCGACGCTGCGGCGCTTCGAAAACTCGAACACCACCGTGGTCACCGCATCGCGCACCGCGGATCTGCTGCGGCGCGACCGCTGGCGCGCGGTACATGAACTCGCCTGGGGCCAGACCGTGCGCGTCGGGCCGCTCTCCGTGCGCGCGTTTCCGGTCAAGCACTGGGGCGCGCGGCGCCAGAGCGACATTTACCGCGGATACAACGGCTATCTTCTCGAAACGCCTACCCGGCGCGTGGTCTTCGGCGGCGATACGGCGCTCACGGATTCGTTTCGCGATCTGCGATCGAGCCGCCGCGTCGATCTCGCGATCCTTCCCATCGGCGCCTACGATCCGTGGATTCGCGTCCACTGCACTCCCGAGCAGGCGCTGCGCATGGCCAACGACTGCGGCGCCGAGTACTTACTGCCCGTCCACCACCAGACCTTCCGCCTGAGCCGCGAAGCCTTCTCCGAGCCCATCGAGCGCTTCGCCGCCGCCGTGGGCCGCGACGCGCATCGCCTGACCATCACCGCCATCGGCCAGCAGTGGTCGCTCGCCTGAGGCAGGGCGCGGCCCAACGCACCCCCGAGTTGACGGGTACTCCGCTAAAAGTGCGTTGGTCTTATTTAACGCTGTTATGCTCTGGGTTGGAGCAGGCGTAGAGCGTCAGATCGCCATCTCCGACCGCAGTGCCGAGTTTGGGCGGTCTGTAGAACGCGCAGGCCACCGTCTGATGGACCTCCCCGAAAATGTCTTCGTATTCAATCATCGCGGAGTAGCAAACAGTCAGTACGCCGGAGAGGATCGCGTCGCGCTCGTCTTTCGAGATATCCCGTCCCCCGAATACTCTAATTGCCCTGACCAAACTCGCTCCGATGTTGGCGACGCCGGAGTCCGAAGAAAAGGCAGCCAAAGCGATACCACAGGTGTGTGGCTTGAGATCAACCGCATGGCTTTGCCTGAATTTAAGCGCTGGTGTCGAGCCGGTGTTTCGCAAGACAGCCTCCACACCAATAATCGCGTTTGCAAGAGGATGCCGGTTCAATCGAATGCTTTCGACGATAACGTATGGTCGCACCTGTTGACGAAACGACCCAATGGAGAATTTCAAGCTCTCTACGGCGACATCTGCGGCACTCTTGGCGGCATCAGCGGATTTAACGGATTCTTTAACCTGCTGGCGAGTGAGAGCCAGGGATTCGTTGATTATCTTGGTCTGGCGCGAAAGTATTACGACCTGGAGAATGCCGACAATGGCAAGCAGCAAACTAAAGATCCACATACCCCAGTCAGTCCAATCCTTGACTGGCTCAACAATCAGGTGCGGTATCGCTCGAATGTCTACGGTGGTTTGTTGTTTATCCTTGGCTATTGGCTCAATGCTATGTGGATTGGTGGTTGCGGCTGGTACCGGATTGGAGAGCGTCTGCGTTTTGGATGGGGACTTCTGCTTGCTGCTATCGTTCTGTTGTTCGTCGGATTGGGAACCGTCGCTCTTGGTTTTCCCTGGACCTGGGCGAGGTTCCTGAGCAACCAGCGTCGCTGCAATCATCACAACGAAGAGGCCACGCATATAGGCAGCCATTCTACACCCCAGCCGTACGGCTGGGTGCGAATGGTGGCGGCCTCTGCCATTGGGGAAAGTAGCCGTAGAGTTTCATGCCGCTCCCAGCAGTTCCCGCACGCTCCAAATGTGATCGCTGATTCCGGCAGACATCGCAGGCGTAGTGCGGAGCGATTTGTGCACGCGGCAGAAGTTGTAAAACGCAAACCAGCAAGCGACCGCAGCCCAGTCGTTCTCCCACTTTTTGCTGAAGGCATTCGTCAGTCGAGTGAAGCGACGCGTACCCATCCTGACGGACAAATTTTGTCGCTCCACGTTACTGGTGCAGATGCGCTCGGGATCGGGTTGACCCATGACTGGGACCACTTCCACGGACTGAACTTCAGCGGGCGAGTACCGCGCTTCGCCTTCTTGCGATGCTCGGTACACCTTGATGAGTTGCGCGAAACCGGTCAGCCGATCATGCAGCGCTGTGGTCACTGCAGAACGGTACGGCGCGACGCCGTCCGTTGTGATCTGGAAGGGAGTCCGCGCCGTCGCTTGGCGCAAGCCTTCAATGAAGGCGTCCGTGGTTCGCTGGTCGCGCTTGCCCAGCGTGAAATTCAAAACCAGCTTGCTGTGCCGCTCGATTGCGACGAACGTGTAGGCGTCGCCAAAGTTCGGATCGTCCTGGGGACGAACACGCTTTTGCTTTTTTCCGATAAAGGCCCACAGCTCATCGCATTCAACATCCCTCACTTCCACGTTTCGAACTTTGTCAGCCATGATCCGCTCGCACTTCTCGCCAGCGAGCACGAGGAGCTTGAGAATCGTGGTGTGATGGAAGCCGGTAACGCGCTCGATGCTCGAAACCGAGTTGCCTTCGAGCAGGAGACTGAGAACCATCTCGGCTTGATCGACGGAAGTGTACACTCCATCGAGCGCGGTCCCGTGGGGTTCGGTGAAAGTTGACCCCACGCAACCCAAGCCCCTAAACTATAGTTAACCTCGGGTTGTCAGCCCGGGCGTTGGGCCTGCGCTCCATGGCGTCCACTTCTCTGCCAGAGGTTCATTCGAGCGTCCGCACCGGGTATGCCACCTGGTTCAAGCGGCTGCTCGCCTTCGCCGGGCCCGCGTACCTGGTCAGCGTCGGCTACATGGACCCCGGCAACTGGGTCACCGACATCGAGGGCGGATCGCGGTTCGGCTACCAACTGCTCTGGATCCTGGTGCTGTCGAACCTGATGGCGATCCTGCTGCAGACGCTCAGCGCGCGGCTCGGCATTGTCACCGGCCGGGACCTCGCGCAGGCCTGCCGCGAAACGTATCCGCACGCCATCGTCGTCCCGCTGTGGCTGTTCTGCGAGGTGGCCATCGCCGCCTGCGACCTGGCCGAAGTTCTCGGCGCGGCCATCGCGCTCAACCTGTTGTTTCATCTTCCGCTGCTCGCCGGCGTCCTGCTCACCGCGCTCGACACGCTGCTGATGCTTTGGTTCACGCGGCTCGGCATCCGCGTCATCGAAAGTCTCATCCTCTCGATGATCGCGCTCATTGCCGTGTGCTTTGTGATCGAGGTGGCGCTCGCCCGGCCGTCCGCCCCGGCGCTGGCGCTCGGCCTGATTCCCCGCCTCAACAGCCAGTCGCTCTACGTCGCCATCGGCATTCTCGGGGCGACGGTGATGCCGCACAACCTCTACCTCCACTCGGCGCTGGTCCAAACCCGCCGCATCGGCGAGGCGGACTCGGACAAAATCATCGCCTGCCGGTTCAATCTGTATGACTCGCTAATCGCGTTGAACGGCGCGCTGTTCGTCAACGCCGCGATCCTCGTCCTGGCCGCCGCCGTGTTTTTCCCGCGCCACATCGTCGTCACCGAGCTGCCGCAGGCGCAGGCCCTTCTCACCCCGCTGCTCGGCGCGGCCTTCGCGAGCGGCCTCTTCGCCACCGCTTTGCTCTTCTCGGGCCAGTCGTCCACGCTCACCGGCACCATGGCCGGCCAGATCGTCATGGAAGGCTTTCTCAACTTCCGCATGCGCCCCTGGCTGCGGCGGCTGCTGACGCGGACGCTCGCCATCATTCCCGCCGCGATCGTCGTCTACGTGGCGGGCGAGCAGGGATCGTACCGTCTGATCCTCCTCAGCCAGGTTGTGCTCAGCCTGCAGTTGCCTTTCGCCATCATCCCGCTGGTCCACTTCACGAACGATCCCCGCCGCATGGGGCGCTTCGCCAACCCAGTCTGGGTGCGCGCGACCTCGTGGCTTACGGCCGCGCTGGTCATCGCATTGAACGCGCGACTCACCTGGGACGCGCTGCGCGAGTGGCGGGGCGTCTCGGCCGCGGCGCGGACCTGGGTGGATGCGGGCTCGGTGCTGGTGCTGATTCCGCTGGTGGGGCTGCTCGCCTGGATCGCCTTCGAGCCCTGGCTTCCCGCATCCCTGCGCCGCGGCGAGGCGCCGCTGACCCTGCCCGAGCACGTAGCCGACGATCTCACCACCCATCGCTATTCGCGCATCCTCGTCCCGCTCGATCACTCGACGCACGACCACAACGCGCTCAGCCACGCCGCCGCGCTCGCCAAAGTCTACGGCGCCGGTCTCTACCTGCTGCACGTCGAGGAGGACGTCACCAGCCAGCTCTACGGGCCGCTCGCTTCCACCGCCGAGGTCCACGCGGGCGCCGATTACCTGGCCCGCATCGCCGGCAGCCTGACTCGCTCCGGCGTCCAGGCCGAGACCGCCGTGCGCTACTCCCGCCATCCGAATCGCGAGATCGTCCGCTATGCCCGCGAGATAAGGCCGGATCTCATCGTGATGAGCGCTCACGGGCATAAAGGCATTAAAGACATTGTCTTCGGAACGACAATTAACTCTTTACGTCATGACCTGCGTGTGCCCATTCTCGTCGTCCGCGACGACCAGTGAAACCGCATGCCGCGTCCGCCGTCTCACGTTCGCGCCCCTTTGATTGTGGCCAGTGTGTCGAGAGAACCCACGGCCGGACGGCTTTCGTGGACCTAAGTATTTTGTTTTGAATCACGCGACGCCTGGACGGCGGCGTGCATCTTAGACCAGGGAACGGTAGTATGCTCCGCCACGCAGCACGCAGCGTCGCTCTCGTCTCAGCCCTCTGGCTGGCTGCGTCGTTCTCCGCCCAGGCCCACTACTACTACGAGCAGTACGCGACCACCGCCCCTCCCTACCAGCCCATCGTCGAAAAATTCGACCTGAACGCGCTATCGAACGGAACGGTTTTCTTCTACGTTTCTGCCGCCCCGCCCACGAAGCTCGCACCGGGCGACAGCTTCCCGGCTCTGGTCAGCGAGATCCGGGCCGCCGCGGATGTATGGAACCAAGTCTCGTCGTCGGGCTTGAAGCTGGCCTACGGCGGCCTGCTCCTGAATCAGCCAACATCCAATACTCCTTATATTTACATCGAGTTCTCTGACCAGGTACCTCAAGGTCTGTACGCTATCTCCGGCCCGCTCGCTCCGCTGGGCAAACTTACCGCGGACGCCTCCGGCAACTCGTTCTATCCCATCCAGCGCTCCCGAATGCGCCTGCCCAACGATCTGAGCGCGATGCCCAGCTACAGCGAACTGGTGTTCACCACCCTGGTTCACGAGTTCGGCCACACCATGGGCTTGCAGCACACGCTCGCATCGAGCGTCATGTCCACTTACGTCACCACCGGGTCGACGCGCGCAACGCCGCTCGCCTCCGACGACATCGCCGGCATCTCGTTCCTTTATCCGGCGAACAACTTCGCGGCCGGCACGGGCTCGGTAAGCGGAACGGTCGCCTTCGACAACGGCACACCCGTCAATCTCGCTTCCGTGACCGTGATCGCCCCGGGCATGGACGCCATCACGGCGCTGACCAATCCCGACGGCACGTACACCATCGACGGGATTCCGCCAGGCTCGTACGTGGTGTACGCGAATCCCCTGCCTCCGCCGTTTGAGGGCGAAACCGGCAACAACGGCATCACCTATCCGGTCGGCCCGGACGGGAGCACGCCGATCGCTGCCAACGGCGAGTTCGCCACCGAGTTCTATCCGGGCACAACGGATTCGACGCAGGCGAGTCCGGTCACCGTCACGCAGGGCATCGCCACGCCGGGCATCGACTTCTCGGTGACTCCGGAGCCCGCGCCGCCGGTGTACGGCGTGCGAACCTACGGCTACGTCACGAAGACGGTCGTCGTCCCCGCGCCGCCGTTCGTGATCGGCTCGCCGGACCCGGACACGCTCGAGGCGACCGGCATCGGGCTGCTGGCCAACCAGCAGTTGCTCCCCGGGCTCGGCTTTGGCGTGCTCGGAAGCGAAGCCGCCATCGTGGCCGGCTCGGCGCGCCCCTATCCGGCGCCGTACCAATATCTCGCCGTCGACCTGACCGTCGATAACCAGGCGAACTCCGGTCCGCAGCACATGTTGTTTCAAACGCCCTACGACACTTATGTTTTACCGACGGCGTTCCATCTGGTCGGCGCGCCGCCTCCGGTGGCCACCAGCATCGCATCGTATTCGAGCCGCGTCGTCGCCATCCGCGGGCAGAACTTCACGACCGCCACGCGGATTTTCTTCGACGGCGCGCCGGGCACGGTTCGCGCCCTCACCGCCGACGGCAGCCTGATCGTCAGCGCCCCGCCCGCGCCCGGCGCCTACGCGGCGAACGTCGTGGCGCTCAACCCCGATGGACAAAGCTCGCTGTTCGCCGAAGGCACGCCGGCCGCCTACGTCTACGACAACGCCCCGCCGCCGAGCCTCGCGGTCAGCCCGGCCACGCTCGCGCCCGGCCAAACGACGGTGGACGTAATCGGAACCAACACGGATTTCGCGCCGGGCCTGACGCAAGTCGGATTCGGCACCCCCGACGCGATCGTCACCGCCGTCCAGGTGCTCGGCCCCGGCCATCTGTCGGTCACCGTCGTCGCCGCGCCGAACACCGCCATCGACACCGCGCAGTCGATCAACATCGTCAATGGAATCGAGTTGATCGCTCCGGCCCTCGGCGCGCAGGTAACTCTCGAAGGCAACTAACCCCGCCCGCGCCGACCAACATGCGGTCTCTTTTGGGTTCGCCGGCCGGGCCACCGCTCCCGATACCAGCCCGGCTTTACCCACATGAGTACAATTGGCACATACGTTCCTTATGACCTGAACTATTCATTCGCAAACAATTGATTCTGAACCTTTAACAATTTCTCACCACCGACTGGACGCCCAAAGGCTGAATGAGACGAGCACGCTCGGGACTCCCACCACCGTCGGACGTCGCCGGAATGATTGGTTGTTGCCCGGACCCATTCCCATGTCGCGTGAAATACTCCGTCCGCCGTACCGATACGTGCAAAGGGGGAGCGCCTTGGGACTCACGCAAATGCGCGTAGCGGCTTCGAGGAACCAGCCGTTCCCTCACCCTAAAATGATGGCTCGAAACCGGGCCGCGGGCAGTCCAATGGCAAAACTCGAATTGACACTCGTCGTCCTCAGATCGGTGGCGACGAGCTTGGGCTGGACGCGGCGCCCGGCTGCAGGAGCGTTAGACAATGAAAGCATGTCCGTGATCATGACCGGCATCATCGCGGCGCTCTGCGTCTCGTTGGCATTCGGCCAACCCGCCGGCACTCCTTCAGCCGCCGATTCGGCGCGGCGCGCACGGTCGATCCGCCAAGCTAACTGAACCTTCACCCCATGCCTCGCGTTCTTCTCGTCGCCGCCACCACGGGTTATCAGACCCAGTCGTTCGCCGAGGCCGCGGCGCGCGTGGGCATCGATCTGCCGCTCGCCACGGACCGCTGCCACGTCCTCGACGACCCATGGGGAGACGGCGCGCTCGCCGTGCGCTTCGACGATCCCGAAGCCTCCGCGCGAACCATCGCCGGCAGTCAGGGCGCGATCGACGGCATCGCCGCCGTCGGCGACCGGCCTGCGTACATCGCCGCGCTCGCCGCCGAATGTCTCGGCCTGCCGTTTCATCCCGCGGCCGCCGTCGGCGCGGCGTCGAACAAGTTTCTCGCGCGCGAGCGGTTCCGCGCGGCGGGCCTGCTCGCGCCGCGGTTCTTCCGCCTCGCGCCGGACGACGAACCCGTCGAAGCCGCCGCGCGCGCGCCGTATCCCTGCGTGTTGAAGCCGCTCACGATGTCGGCGAGCCGGGGCGTGATTCGCGCCAACACGGCCGACGAGTTCGTCGCCGCCTGTACACGCATCCGCGCGCTGCTCGAGTCGGCGGGCGTCTCCGCGAGCGAGCGTTTCGTGCAGGTCGAGGACTTCATCCCAGGCCGCGAGTTCGCCGTCGAAGCGATTGTCACGCTTGGCCGCTTCCGTCTGCTCGCGATCTTCGACAAACCCGACCCGCTCGACGGTCCTTTCTTCGAGGAGACAATCTACGTGACGCCGTCGCGCGAGCCGGTCGCCATGCGGCGCGCCATCGAGGCCGCGGCCGCGCAGGCCGCCGCCGCGCTGGGTCTTGCGCACGGGCCCGTGCATGCCGAGATGCGCGTGAACGAGCGCGGCGTGTGGATGCTTGAAGCGGCGCCGCGGCCCATCGGCGGTCTCTGCGCGCGCGCGCTGCCAGGCCTCGAGGAGCTGATCCTGCGCCATGCCGCCAGCCTCGATCCCGGCACGGTCGCGCTCAATGGCGCTTCCGCCGTGATGATGATCCCCATCCCGCGCGAGGGCGTGTATGCCGAAGTGCGGGGACTCGAAGAAGCGGCGGCCACCGCGGGCATCGTGGACGCGGTCATCACCGCGAAGCCAGGTCAGCACCTGCTGCCGCTGCCCGAAGGCCATAGCTATCTGGGGTTCCTCTTCGCGCGCGCCGCGGCGCCGCACGCTGCCGAAGCCGCGCTACGCAAGGCGCACGCGCACCTGCGATTCGAAATTCAAACCGCGCTGCCGGTGCTCTGACGCTTCAGTTCTTCTCGCGAGGCGGAACGAACCCAGGTGGCAGCGCCGCGCCTTCGCCGAAGAAATAATCTTCCATTTGCTTCAGAAGGAACTCCTGCGCTTCGACCGTGCCAAGATTCAGACGATACTCGTTCATGATCATCTTCATCTGCTCCATCCACATCTTCCAGGCTTCCTTCGAGACGTTCTCGTAAATCCGCTGGCCGAGCGGATGATTGTCGAACGGCGGCTCCTCGAGCCCGGGCATCTCTTTTTGAAATTTGACGCAAAACACCGTCCGGCTGCTTGTCTCCCGTACGGGCGGGCCCGCCATTCCGCTTCCACAACCCATGAATGAAGTATCCTCTCGCTTCAGGATACCGCACGGCGCGAAAGGCGCGGCTCTCGTCAGGGCTCCGAGCGGCGAAGGTATTCGCTGAGCTTCAACATCTCGTTCGAGCCGTCTTCCAACTGGCGCTCGACGGCGCGGCTGTAACGCTTGAGCAGCGTCGCGCGGCGGGCCGGCGGGATGTTGCAGATCTGGATATCGAGCAGCAGTTCGATCTCCCACGGCTGGAAGGTGTTGCGCTTGGTTCGCCCTTCCTCGAGTTCGCGAATCAGGCGCCGGAACCCGGCCAGCCGGGCGTCCGAATCGATCGCAATGGTGCTCTCCATGACTGACATACCCTAGCCTGCTTATCGGCACATGCGGCGCTCCCTTGAGAACCGTGTTGCCCTACGATAGTTGTGGTGGCCGAGGAGGCATGGTGGAGGAAACGAAATTCAGCGAGCCGCGGCTCGCGCTGAACCGCATCTACACGCGCGGCGGCGACACGGGCGAGACCAGCCTCGCCGGCGGCCAAAGGCTCGCGAAGGATTCGCCGCGCATCGAAGCCTACGGGACCGTGGACGAGCTCAACGCGTGTACCGGCCTCGCCCGCGTGTCGGCGCAGGCCGAGCCGGCGCTCGCGCCGCTCGCCGCCATCCTGCTGCGCGTCGAGCACGAGCTGTTCAACCTCGGCTCGATGCTTGCCACGCTGCCCGAAGATCTTCATCCGCGCCAGGCGCGGATCGCCGAGGCTGACATCGCGCGGCTCGAAGCCGAGATCGACGCGATGAACCAGGGCCTGCCCGCGCTGCGGTCGTTCGTGCTGCCGGGCGGCTGCCGCGTGAACGCCGAGCTGCACGTCTGCCGCACGGTGTGCCGCCGGGCCGAGCGCGCCACCGTCGCGCTCGCGCGCATCGAACCCGTTGCGCCCGAAGCCGTGCGCTATCTCAACCGATTGAGCGACGCGCTCTTCGTCTGGAGCCGCTGGGCGAGCCGCGCGCTCGGCGCGGACGAGGCGCTGTGGCAGCCGAACGAAAGCGCCTCGGGCCAGACGAAGGAATGAGCGAAACGCGATGAGCCTGATGCGTTCCATTCGCGAGTATCCCGTGCCGCGCGGCGCGGTGGCGCTGTGGTGGTTCGGCCAGAGCGGCTATATTTTCAAATCGCCCGAGGGCGCCCTCGCCGGCGTCGATCTCTATCTCACCGACAGTTGCCGCGCGCGGCATCCGGAGGTGAACTTCGCGCGCCGCGTGCCGGTGCTGATCGATCCCGGCGAACTCGAGCTCGACGCGTTCCTCTGCACGCATAACCACCAGGACCACACGGACCCCGAGACCATCCGCGCGCTGCGGCACAAGGATGCGATGAGCTTCATCGGGCCGATGCCGAGCTGCGAGACGTTCCGGCGCGAAGGCGTCGAGAGCGGGCGTATCGTGCCGGCATGGCCGGGCTGCGAAATCGAGACCGGCGATCTGCGCCTGACGGGCACGTTCGCGCTGCCGACGGATGCGAGCGACCTGAATCACATGGGCTTCGTGCTTCGGTTCGGCAACGGACCGAAGATCTATCTCACCGGCGACACGGCCGACCACGAGCTGCTGCACTCGGCCGCCGCGCACTCGCCCGACCTGATGATCACGGTGATCAACGGCGGCTTCAACAACCTGAGCCACTGGGAGGCGGCGCGCCTGGCGGCGGTCGTGAAACCCAAGGCCGCGATCCCGTGCCACTACGACATGTTCGCCGACAACGCGGCGGACCCGCGGCAGTTCCGCGCGGCGCTCGCGCTCACCGGCGCATCGGCCGTGTATACGGAGTTAAAACACGGCGAGCCGTTTTTGTTTTCGCGTCCCTGAGCCGGGTTACTGCGCGACCAGCGCCGAACGCACGCCGAGCCGGACCAGGCAGCGGTTGACCCAGAGCTTAGTGAGTTTCTCTTGCGCGCCGTTCTGGCCAAGGCGGTCGTGGAGGCAGTCGAAGTCCACGCGGTCGAGCGGCTGGTCCTGATTGAAGCACGAGAAGACCACGGTTTCCTTGCCGGTCTCCGGGTCCCGGTGCGTCTGGAGGCACTGCGCGCAGACCTCTTTCATCATGCACTGCATCGGGCTGTTGATGCTGCCGATGGCGCGATGACGCGGCTTGAGATACGGCGCGAGCACGGTGTGGCGCGCCTCGGCGACGGCGCGCATCATGCCGTCGGAGCCGATGGCGATCACGCGATCCGCCTCGCTCATGGGGATCGATTGCGGGCCAAGCGCGCCGCGCCCGTAGGCGGCCATGCCTTCGACGATGTTGCCTACGAACGCGCGGTCCTGGGGCCGCGTGGGCGTAAATCCGGGCGCTTCGTCCGAGCACCACACCACGACATCGGCCGCGCGCTCGATCTCCTCGATCTTGTAGCGGTCGATGAGCTTCTTATAGCCGGCGAAGTAGATGACCTTCGATCCCTTGGCGCGCAGCGTTTCGCCGATCGAGAACAGCACGGCGTTGCCGAGGCCGCCGCCGACGAGCAGAGCGGTTTCGCCGGCGGGCGTTTCGGTCGGCGTGCCCGTCGGACCCATGAGCACGACAGGCTCGCCGGGCTTGAGCAGCGCGCAGAGGTCCGAGGAGCCGCCCATCTCGAGCACGATGGTCGCGAGCAGCCCGCGCTCGCGATCGACCGAGGCGCCGGTGAGCGCGAGGCCCTCCATGGCGAGCGTCGTGCCGTCGACGCGGGCAGCGAGCGTTTCGTAGTTCTGCAGCCGGTAGAACTGCCCCGGCGAGAAGGCGCGGGCGGCGAACGGCGCGCGAACGACGACCTCGACGATATTCGGCGTGAGGCGGATGACGTCTTCCACCACCGCGCGCAGGCCGTCGTTGAACTTCGCGAACAATGCCTCGGGCGGCTCGGCGGACGCGGCGCGGCGGACGAGCGTGCGCGAGACGATGGGATAGCCCTGCTTGGCGCTGGCCATGGCCTTGACGACGTTGCCGGCGAAGGAGGGATGCAGATCGCCGAAGAAGCTGATGGCGCGGCCGTCGGCGCGCAGCGAGGTGAGCACGCGCGCGGCGGAGGGCTTGGCGACGCGCTCGGGCTTCACCACTTGGCCTTCCTCGTCGATGGCCTGGAAATAGCGCCCGTCGAGGAAGACGTTCGCGGGGTCTTCGCGCTGCAGGACGGTGTTCGGCTGCGTGCCGGCGGCGACCAGAATCGAGCGCGCCTCGAGACGCACGCTTTCGCCCGCGGCCGAGCGGCAGTGCAGCGCGGCGGCGTGGCCGTACGCGTCGACTTCGACGCGCTCGGGCGTCAGGCCTTCGGAGAAGCGGATGCCTTCCTGCATGGCGAGCGCGACTTCTTCGTGGTTGAGCGTGTAGCTGGGCGAGTCGATCAGGCGGCGGCGATAGGCGATGGTGACGCCGCCCCATTCGTTCATCAGCTTGAGCAGATCGGGCTCGCGGCCCTCGCGGGCGGCGGCGGCGCGCTCGGCGCGGAGGGCGTGGGCGTGCGCGAGGAACTCGCCGGCGGCCTCGGCGTCCCCTTCCGGCCACGCCGCGAGGACTTCGCGCTCGCCGATCTCGGCGGCCAGCGTCTCGTACCGCGAGAGGAATTTCTCGACCTGCACCGGATAGTAAGCGAGCGACTCGGTGGCTGTGTCGATGGCGGTAAGGCCGCCGCCGATGACGACGACGGGCATGCGCATTTGCAGGTTGGCGACCGAGGATTGTTTGGCGGCGCCGGTAAGCTGCAGGGCCATGAGGAAGTCCGAAGCCTGGCGCACGCCGGGAGCGAGCCCGTGCTCCATCGAAAGCACGGTGGGGCGGCCGGCGCCGGCGCAGAGAGCCACGTGATCGAAACCCAGTTCGAAGGCGCCGTCGACGGTGAGGGTGCCCCCGAGGCGCACGCCGCCGTACATCTGGAACGCGTCGCGGCGCTCGATAAGCAGGCGGATAACCTTGAGAAAATTCTTGTCCCAGCGTACGGTGATGCCGTACTCGGCGACGCCGCCGAAGCCGGCCATCACGCGGTCGTCGAGCGACTCGTAGATTTCTTCCATGTCGCGCACGGGGCGGAAGGGGACGCGCTTGCCGAAGGCGTCGACGCCGGAAAGCTCCGCGGGCAAGGGTTCGATCTTAAGCCCGTCGATGGCGGCGACCGCGTGGCCGTCGTTGAGCAGATGATGGGCGAGCGTATAGCCGGCCGGGCCGAGGCCGACGACGAGCACCTTGTATCCGCTGGCGGGGCGCGGGACGGGGCGCTCGAAATTGAGCGGGTTCCAGCGCGTCAGCAGCGAGTAAATCTCGAAGCCCCAGGGGAGCTTGAGCACATCCTTGAGCGTGCGCGTCTCGATCTGCGGGATGTCCACCGGGTCCTGCTTCTGGTAGATGCAGGCCTTCATGCAGTCATTGCAGATGCGGTGGCCGGTGCCCGCGGCCATCGGGTTGTCGATGACGGCAACGGCGAGCGCGCCGATCGAATAGCCCTGGCCTTTGACCAGATTCATCTCGGAGATTTTTTCTTCGAGCGGGCAGCCGGCGAGCGTGACGCCGTAGAGGCTGCTCTTGAACTCGCCGGTTTTCTCGCGCAGGCCGGTACGGCAGGAGTCCTTGCGCTGATTGTGACACTTGATGCAGTAGTTGGCCTGATCGAGCGCGGCGGTGAGGCGCATGCCGCGGTCGGTGAGCGTGAAGCCTTCGCGATGGCGCAGCGAGCGCTCGCCGAGGCCGAGCTGAACCAGGCCGTCGTTCTCGAAGGTCTCGACGGGCACCAGGCGCGCCATGTCGAGCTTGTGCGGCATCCGAAACAAAACACCGTGACGATGTTTTTGCCGGCCGTCCTCGCTCAACGCGGCCCAGGCGGCGTAGCGCGCGGCAAGCGCAAGCTCGCGCTCGTGCGCGGGCTCGTCCTCGAGCCATTTGGCAACCGCGCGCGCGAAGGGCGCCTCATGCGAAGGGTCCGCGCCAAGCGAGATCAGCTCGGCGGCGAGCGAAGCGCCGGGGATCTCTCGGGCCAGCGCGGGCGTCATGTTGGTGAGCGCGCGCTTCTGTACGAAACGGCGCTTGACGGAGTACAGCGGCGCGAGCGCGTCGTGCTTGGCCTGGAGCGCGGCGGCCTCGGCGGAGACGCCGAACAACTCTCCGACGAAGTCCTCGACGTGAGGAGCCAAAGCCACGAGCAGATCGGACAGCGCCTTGCCCTCGACCGACGAGGGGTTGGCGCGCGCGGCGAGCAGGCTCTCATGAAGCGGCCCGGCGGTTGCGGCGAGATGAGCCAGAAACCCGGCGTCGATGCGCAGCAGACCTTCACGCCGGTAGAGATCCTCAAATGAAAGGCCAAACCGCAGATTTGGCTCGGAGTTGCTTTCGAGCATGTATATTCTTTCGATGAGCCTGCCCGGTGGGCCGGTTCGAAGGTTTGAAACTTCAGTTTAGCATCGGCCGTTCCCCGGGACGTGCGGTTGGCTTCGGCGCCGCCGCGTAGTCTAATGAATGGAAATGACTTTTGCACGGATCGTGTTCTGGATCGCCGGCGTGACCGGGTTGCTCGAGATCGGGCCGCTGTATGTTCTTGAGGCGCGGATCGGGCAGAGCTATCCGCCGGCGCTCAATCATGTCGAGTTCTACTATGGCTTTGCGGCCACGGCGATCGCCTGGCAGCTTGTGTTCCTCCTGGTCGGGAGCGGCCCGGCGCGGTTCCGTCCGGTGATGCTCGTGGCGATGGTCGAGAAGTTCGGCTTTGCCGGAGCGGTGCTGGCGCTGGCGTGGCAGAATCGCATCCCGTCGCCGTTCGTGCTGGCGGGAATTATGGATTTGGCGTTCGGCGCGGCGTTCGCCATCGCATGGTGGAAGACGGGGCGGCGCGCGGCGGCTTAGTTCGTCGAGTGGATCGGCATCGGACCGAACATGGGCACGGCCATGTCGAGCTCGTCGGTGACATTGCAGAACGGGTCCTTGCCGAATCCGTAGTAGAGCACGGCGCCGGGCGGCACTTTGCCCTGGACGTGCAGGCGAACGGTGCTCGCCTCGGCCGGATCGATGGTGGTCTTGTAAATCAGCGGGATTTCGGCGCCATCGGGCGAGTGGATCGAGAAACCGGCGATGCGGCCGGGCGCGGTGAGGCGGCCATTGACGCCGTAGAAGCTGACGGCGAGGACGCCGCCGCCGAGGAACGCGCTGACCGGATGCGGCCCGGGCTTGAATGCGCCGCAGCCCCCGAGCGCGGGATAGAGATCGTGGCAGGCGCGGCGGGCAATGCGCAGGCCGAGCCGCTTGTCGTCCTGGGCGCCGATGTGGATGCCGTCGTCGAGCGAAAGATCGAGCGAGGCGACCATGCCGGAGTGGGGGATGAGCGCTTCGGCAAGACGCTGCGCCTCCTGCACCTGGTTCCACTGAGCCACGTTCTGCGAACTGATGTGGCGGCCGATCTGGACGTAGTAGAACGGCAGGGCGGGATCGCCGAAGTCGGCGCGGACGGCCCTGACGAAGGCGACGAACTTCGATTCGAAGGCGGGCGCGGCGCGCGGGCTCGAGTCGGACTCGCCCTGATACCAAACGACGCCGCGCACGTGCCCGCCCACGGCGCGGAAGCGGCGGAACATCGAGCCGTAGAGCGATTCGCCTCCGCGGTCGCGCAGCGCGGGGGACCATTCGTCCATCGAGGTGCCGCCGTGGGCGCACGGGATGAGGCCGACCGGGATGCCGGTGAACTTCAGCATCGCGGCCGCGAAGGGAAGGCCGGGGCCGGCGCCCTTCTTGCGATTGGCGATGTAGGCGGCCAGTTTTTCGCCCGTGTAGCGCTCAGGCTGGCGGTCCGCGTTGAGCGCCCAGTGGACAGGATCGGCGGCGCTGACTTGCGTGTGGAGCGGCTCCTCGGCGATGCCCCAGTTGTCGGCCATGTCGAAGCTGTGAATCATCGGGTCCGGCGGCTGGACGTCGATCAGATCGCCGTGACCCTCCATGTTGGACTGGCCGGCGAGGATCCAGACATCGCCGACGAGGAGGTCGTTTACGGGGAAGACGAACGTGCTGTCGCGGAGCCGGACTTCCAGGCGATAGGGGCCACCGGTGGGGACATTCTGAAGCGTGCCGGACCAGAGCCCCTTCTGAACATGGGCGAACTCGATCCAGTCGAAGCCGGCGACGACGCCCAAGCGGGAGCTGAGGCGAAGTTCGACGATCTTATTGTTCATCCTACGGCCGGAGACCGAGCCGCTGAGCGGGAGTTCGGCCATGCCGGCCGGGCTGCGTTGGAAGACCTGGTGGTCCGTGGCGCCGCCGGTGACGCGGAGCTCCTGAGCGCCGAGGGAGGTGACGAAACTTAAGGATAGAAAGACGGCGAAGCGAAGGGCGGACTTCATCCGGGCTTCATTCTAGCATTCGGGTTTCGGAGCGCAAGACGGGATTTCCCTGAGGACGTCTGTTCCGGTGAAGCCGTAAAACTTCTTGTTTGTGACACCTTGAGGCGCTTCCCGCCTTTCGGTGCGCTCGACCGGGTTTCTTGTATTCTCAGTGATTTAGGAGAAAAAGAATCGATTTAGCGAATTATTCTCTCGAAAGGCGTCACAACGAGGGAAACACGCGGCGGGGCGGACAAAGCAAGAGACCGAGGTTCGATCCCGCTTGATATGATCAGGATACCACACGACACCAAATGGCGATCTTGAGCATAACGGGCGAGGTGGGCTGCCGGCCGGAGGATTTGGCGCGGCTGGCGGCGCAGCGGTTTGGCTATTGCCTGTTTACGGAGGCATCGCTTGGGCAAGGGCTGACGGCGGAAGCGCTGCCGGAACGAGCCTGGCCGCTGCTCGCCTCCGATGCGATTATCCGGCACGCGGCGCGGGGAGGAGTGGTGCATTGTCTGGAGGGAGGGCAGTTTCTGCTGCCTGGGTTGCCTACCGTATTCCGGGTGCATCTTGCGGCGGCGGAAGCAAGCCGGATCGGCGCATACATGGCGGACGCGGGACTGGACCGCGCGGCGGCGTCCGGAAAGCTGCGGGAAGACGAGAAGCGGCAGGCGCAGCGCATGAAGCAGCGGTTCGGACGGACGACGACGCGGGCGTCGGCGATGAGTATGATTTTGAATAGCCAGACGCTCGATGCGGACCAGCAGTTGGCGGCGGTGGAGGCGGCGCTGCGGGCGACGGGCGCGCTGGAGGCCGCGCCGCTCGGCTCCGGGGCCGAGGCGCAGATGCTGTTCCAGATCCGGCTGAAGCTGGCGCGGTTCGGCATCGATCCGCCGGGCGAGATTCCGGCCGGCCGGCCGGAGTTCAGTCATCCAAGCGAGGAAACCTTCGCCAAGCTGCTGGATTTTTACCGCATTCCCTGGGCCTACGAGCCGCGGAGCTTTCCGCTGCAATGGGACAAGGACGGACGGGTGATCGAGGCGTTCACGCCGGACTTTTATTTGCCGGAGTTCGACGTGTACGTCGAGCTGACGACGATGAAGCAGGCGCTGGTGACGAAAAAGAACCACAAAATCAAACTATTGCGCGCAATATATCCGCACATTAACATTCAGGTTTACTATCAGAAGGATATTCAGGATTTGATTTTGAAGTACGGCGCGGGCCGGGCGGACGAAGAAGCGAGTGTGCGGTGAGGCAGAGGCGGGAAGCGGTTGTCGGCGATGCGCGACCTGCGGCGACGCGACCCACAGGCCGTGCCATGAACGCATCCGGGCGCCTCGGACGCGAGACCGCGCCGGTTGAATCGCGCCGCCTTCACGGCAAGGCTCGAATCCGATGACGCCGGCCGAATCGCGCATCGAGCGAGTTCTGTTCACCGAGGAGCAGGTGAACGAGCGCGTGGCGGAGGTGGCGGCGGAGATCTCCGAGCGCTATGCGGGGCGCGAGCTGAAGCTGGTGGGCGTACTGAAGGGCTCGGTGTTTTTTCTGACGGCGCTCGCGCGGAAGCTGACGGTGCCGGTGCGCGTCGACTTCCTTGCCATTTCGCCGTTTGTGAATCCGTCGGGCGCGCCGGGGGTGGTGCGAATTTCCAAAGACCTGGATGACGGCATCCAGGGCGAGCACGTGCTGCTGGTGGAAGACATCATCGACACCGGATTCACGGCGCGGTACCTGCTGAGGAGTCTGGCCGCGCGCGGGCCGGAGTCGATCGGGCTATGCACACTGCTCGACCGTACGACGCGGCGGCTGGCGCAGATCACGGTGGACTTCCGCTGTTTCGAGATTCCGGACCGGTTCGTGGTCGGCTGCGGGCTCGACTTCAAGCAGTTGTACCGGAATCTCGGATATATTGCGGTACTGAAGCACGGCTAGCGGCGGGCGCGGGAGGGCGGCGGGATGGAAACCACTCGAAGAGGATTTGTCGCGCAGAGCGCGGGTCTGGCTGCGGCGGCGGGCGTGGCGCAAGAAGAGCCGCGGGCGGCGGAGGCGGATTGGTACGACCGGCCGATGCGCTGGGCGCAGCTTGCGTTCGTCGAAGACGATCCGGGAAATTACGATCCCAAGTTCTGGCTGGATTATTTCCGGCGGATTCACGCCGACGGAGCGTGCCTGAGCGCGGGCGGCTGCGTGGCGTTCTATCCGACGCAAATTCCGATGCACTACCGGAGCCGGTGGCTGGGCGCGAGCGATCCGTTCGGCGACATGGCGCATGGATGCCGGGCGATGGGCATGAACGTGATCGCGCGGACGGACCCGCACGCGGTGCATCGCGATATTGTCGATGCACACCCGGACTGGATCGCGGTGGACGCGAAGGGGAACCAGCGGCGGCACGAGTCGGACGCCGACTTCTGGATTACCTGCGCGCTGGGGCCATATAACTTCGAGTTCATGACCACGGTGACCGAAGAGATCGTGCGGCGATATGACGTCGACGGGATCTTCACGAACCGTTGGGCGGGCTCGGGGATGTGCTACTGCGAGCACTGCCGCGAAAATTTTCGCGCGTTCAGCGGGCTGGATCTGCCGCGCACGAACGATCCGCGGGACGCCGCGCGCCGGCAATATATCGTGTGGCGCGAGCAGCGGCTGTTCGAGCTTTGGCGGCTGTGGGACGCGCGGATCAAGGCGATTCGCCCGAAGGCGGCGTATATCGCGAACGCGGGCGGCGGGGCGCTGAGCGGGCTGGACATGAAAACGATCGGCGAGCTTGCGCCGACGCTGTTCGCCGACCGGCAGGCGCGGCGCGGGCTGATGCCGCCCTGGGCGAACGGGAAGAACGGCAAGGAATACCGCGCGGCGCTTGGACGCAAGGCTATCGTGGGAATTTTCAGCGTGGGTCTCGAGGAGGAGTACCGCTGGAAGGACTCGGTGCAGAACGGAGACGAGATCCGGCTGTGGGTGGCGGACGGGATCGCGCAGGGGCTGCGGCCGTGGTTCGTGAAGTTCAACGCGAAGCCGATCGACCGGCGATGGCTGCCGGTGGTGGAGCGGATGTACGTCTGGCATCACGCGAACGAAAGTTATCTGCGCAATGAGCGGCCGCTGGCGCGCGTGGGGATGGTGTATTCGCAGCAGACGGCCGAGTTCCATGGCGGCGAGCGGGCGCGGGAGCTGGTGGAAGACGAGGCGCTGGGGTTCTATCAGGCGCTGATCGAGGCGCGAATCCCGTTCGAGATGGTGCATGACCGTCTGCTCGACGAGGCGCACCTGGCGGCGTTCCGGACGCTGATTCTGCCGAATATCGCGGCTCTTTCGGAGGCGCAGTGCGGCCAGATCCGCGAGTTCGTCGCGCGCGGCGGCAGCGTGGTGGCGAGTTACGAAACGTCGTTGTATGACGAGTGGGGCGAGGCGCGGCGCGATTTCGGCCTGGCGGAGCTGTGGGGCGCGACGTTCGACGGGCGGCGCGAAGGGCCGATGCGGAATTCGTATCTCACGCTCGAGAAGGATCCGGCGACGGGGCGGTATCATCCGCTGCTTGGGGGCATCGAGGACGCGACGCGGATCATCAACGGCGTGCATCGGGTGGGCGTGACGCTCACCGGCGAGGGGCGGGCGTGGCCGTTGACGGTTGTGCCGACGTATCCGGATCTGCCGATGGAGGAGGTTTTTCCGCGGCCCGCGCCCAGGCGCGAGGCGGGCGTGGCGTTGCGCGAGGTGGGGCGTGGGCGCGTTGTGTACTTTCCCTGGGACATCGGCCGGACGTTCTGGGAGGTGCTGGATGTGGACCATGGGAGGCTGCTCGCGAACGCGGTACGATGGGCGACGAACGAGGCGGCGCCGGTGACGGTGGAGGGCGCGGGCGTGCTGGACGTGTCGGTGTGGGAGCAGAAGAACTCGATGACCGTACACCTGGTGAACCTGACCAACCCGATGATGATGAAAGGGCCGGTGCGGCAGGTGATCGCAGTGCCGGGGCAGCGCGTACGAGTGCGCGTTCCGGCGGCGCGGAAGGTTAGCGGGGCGCGGCTTCTGGTGGCGGGGCGAGCGGCGGCGTACCGCGAGGAACGGGGGGTGGTCGAGATCGAGACGCCGGCGATCGGAGTACACGAGGTGGTGGCGCTGGATTTCGGGCGGAGTTAGTCGCGCGGGGGTCATCGGGGACGTCCGCGGCGGAATGCCTTGATTCTGCCTTGCCGTTTGCGTCATATTATGAGAGGGTTTGCGAAGCGGCCCGCGATGGATGGGCGGCCGCCGGAGCCCCGGTGGATCAGATGATCTCGGATGGCTCCCTATGGCGGATCTTCTTTACCTCACCGAGCTTCTCGGGCTCTCGGTCTTCGACCTCAAGGGAAAGCGCATAGGCTCGATTCGCGATGCCGCCCTGGTTCCGCTGGTGGACTCCGCTCGCGTCGACCGGTTCCTTGTGGGCGGGGGTTGGGCGTGGCTCGCGATCCGTTACGATCAGGTGGAGTCGGTCTCGCTCGACGGCATCTTCCTGAAAGACGAACTGCTCACTCCATATCACTCCGACGAGTACATGTTGCGGCTGGTGCGCGATCTGCTGGACCAGCAGATTATCGACGCACAGGGCCGCAAGGTAGTGCGCGTGACCGATGTGACGTTCGAGATCGTCCGTCACGCGGACGGCGCCGAGCTGAGGATTCTTGAAGTGGACGTCGGTCTGCGCAGCGTGTACCGCCGGCTGTTGCGCGGCGTGATACCTCCGCTGTGGATTCGCAAGACGCAGGCGCGGATTCCGCCGAACTCGATCCGGTGGGAGTTCTGCAACATTGTCGAGCCCGATCCGCAGCGGCGGCTCAGACTGAACATCAGCAACCGCCTGCTCGAGAAGATGCACCCGGCCGACCTTGCGGATATCGTCGAGGATCTGGCGCCGGACGATCGCGAGGCGATTTTCGAAACCATCGACAGCGAGGTGGCGGCCGAGACACTGTCGGAGATCGAACCGGACATTCAGGCGAGCATTCTCGAATCGCTCGAAACGGAGAAGGCGGCGGAGATCATCGAGGAGATGGCGCCGCACGAGGCCGCGGACGCGCTGGGTGAACTCGAGGAGCGCACGTCGGAGGAGATCCTCGAGGAGATGCACCACGAGCCGAAGTCCGAGCTGCGCGAGCTGCTGGTGTTCGACGAGGACTCGGCCGGGGGTCTGATGAGCCGCGAATTTGTCACGGCGCCGGCGGGAGCGTCGGTGGCCGCCGCCTTCGCCGCGCTGCAGGAGCGGGCGGAGCTGCCGGAAACGCTTAACACGATTTTTCTGGTCGAGCCGGACGGGAAGCTCGCCGGCGCGGTGCCGGTATCCCGCCTGCTGGCGGCCGAGTCGCACGCGGCCCTGCGGGATCTGGCGATCGAGCCGCTCATCGCCGTAGGCGAGGAAGAGAAACAAGACCGCATCGTGGAGTTGTTCGATAAGTACAACTTACTCACGCTGCCGGTGATCGACGAACACGGCGGGCTGTCCGGCGCCATCACCGCGGACGAAGTTATCACCGTGCTGAGGAAAAAATGAAGGACGACCCTGGCCATGTGGAAGCGGTTCCGAGCCCAGATCCTTGTCTTCGCCGCCGTCATTGGACCGGGGCTGATCACCGCCAACGTCGACAACGACTCGGGCGGCATTCTGACTTACTCACAGGCGGGCGCTAAGTACGGCTATCTTCCGCTGTGGACGCTGATTCCGATCACGCTGCTGCTGATCGTCACCCAGGAGATGTGCTCCCGCATGGGAGCGGTCACGGGCAAGGGATTATCGGACCTGATTCGCGAGGAGTTCGGGCTCCGCACCACGTTCTTTCTGATGTTCGCGCTGGTAGCGGCGAATTTCACCAATGTCATCGCGGAGTTCGCGGGCATCGCGACGTCGCTCGAGCTGTTTCACATCTCGCGGTACGTGTCGGTGCCGGTTTCGGCCGGGGCGGTGTGGTTTCTGGTCGTCCGAGGCAGCTACCGCAGCGTCGAGAAGGTATTCCTGGTGGCCTGCGGTCTATATGTGACTTACATTATTTCCGGCTTCCTCATCGGGCCCGACTGGAAGACCGCGGTGGTAGCCAGTTTCAAGCCGATCGTGCTGTTCGACACGCCGTACATCTTCATGCTGATTGGCCTGGTGGGAACGTCGATCGCGCCATGGATGCAGTTCTACCTGCAATCGGCGGTGGTGGAGAAGGGCATCACGGCGAAGGAATACGCGCAGTCCAGGGTCGAAGTGATTCTTGGCTGCATTATCACCGACGTGGTGGCGTTCTTCATCATCGTGTCGTGCGCGGCGGCTATCTGGGCGCATGGGCCGCGCGACATCGAGACAGCCGCCGACGCGGCTCTCGCCCTGCGGCCCTTCGGCTCGTACGCCTACCTGCTGTTCAGCGCCGGGCTGTTTAACGCGTCGTTTTTCGCCGCCTGCATTCTGCCGCTGTCCACGGTCTACACGGTTTGCGAAGGCCTGGGCTTCGAGTCCGGCGTCGATAAGCGCATGGCGGAAGCGCCGATCTTCTACTGGTTGTTTGCGCTGCTGGTGTTTTTCGGCGCCGGCGTGATTTTGTGGCCGAACTTTCCGCTGGTCAGGATGATCCTGTTCTCGCAGGTCATCAACGGCGTACTGCTGCCGTTCGTGCTCATATACATGGTCCTGTTGATCAATCGCAAGGGGCTGATGAAGGAATGGACCAACTCGACGTTCTACAATCTGGTGGCCTGGTCGTCGGTGGCCGTCATGATCGGCCTGACGCTGGCGCTGGTGGCGATTTCGCTGAAGGACTTCTGGACGGGGGCGTAGGAAGCCGGCCGCGGTATGTCAACATGGCTGTGATGACGCCGCCACAACCGCAGCCGAAGATCCATCTCGCCAACTCGGCCGACTATCGCGAGAACTACGCCAACAGCGTGCAGATGAGAGTAAACCTTTGGGACTTCTTCCTGCTGTTCGGCACGGTGAATCAGACATCGCCCGAGACGGTGACGATTCAGAACTACCAGGGAATTTTCCTCAGCCCGCAGCAGGCCAAGGCGTTGCTGAACGTGTTGCAGCAGAATTTGACGCAGTACGAGGCCACGTTCGGTGAGATTCGTATCGAACCGAAGACGCCGGGCGGCTCGATCCAGTGAGCCGGCGGCGCGGCGAAGTAACAGCCCTCGCCGCGGCGGCCGTTCTGGTGTTCGCGCTGCATATCGGGTACTTACGGCTGCCGTACTTTTGGGACGAGCTCGGCCAGTTCGTTCCCGCCGCGCTCGATATCTTGCGTGAGGGAGCGTGGATACCTCGTTCGACGGTTCCCAATTCCCATCCGCCGGGAGTGATGGCGTACCTGGCGCTGGTATGGCGCATCTTCGGCTACTCGATTCCAGCGACGCGCGCCGCGATGCTGGCCGTGGGGGCCGCGCTCGTGCCCGCGACCTACGCGCTTGCGCGGCGGCTGGGCGCGGGCGCGGGCGGCGCTGCGCTGGCGGCGCTGTTGTTGGCTGCCGATCCGCTTTTCGAAACGCAGGCCATGCTCGCACAGCTCGATCTTCCAGCGGCGCTCTGCGCCACCGCGGCGCTGGCTCTCTATCTGAACGGACGGATTGAGCTGACCGTCGTAGCTTGCACGGCGCTGGTTCTGGTCAAAGACACCGGGGCTGTCTTACCCATCGTATTCGCCGCGGATCTGCTTCGCGGCGGCCGGAGGCGCGAGGCGTTTCTCTTCACCGTTCCGCTCGCCGCACTGGCCGTGTGGTTCGCCGCGCTTTGGCACACAACCGGGCGCCTGTTTGGCGACAGCGGCTACACGCATTACAACCTGACGTACCCGCTGCATCCGATGCGCGCGGCGGTATCGGTGCTGCGCCGTCTTTATTACCTTTTCGCGGCGGACTTCCGCTGGATCGGAGCGTGCGCGCTCGGCCTGGCGCTGCGGCGCACGCCGATTTTCCGGACTCGCGGATGGCGCATCGCGTTCGCGGCCAGCCTCACGCAGGCGCTGGTGGTGACGTTCCTTGGCGGCGCGGCGCTCGAGCGATATCTGCTCCCCGTGCTGCCGGTATTGTATTGCGCCTACGCGGCCGCGTTGACCACACTTTCGATCCGCTGGCGCGTCGCGGGCGGCGCCGCGCTGGCCGCGGGTCTGGTGAGCGGCTGGTTTCTCAACCCGCCGTTTCCGTTTCCTTACGAGAACAATTTCGCGCTCGTCGACTTCGTCCGGCTCCATCAAGCGGCGGCCGCCTACCTCGAGGCCCATCTGGCGCAGGAGACGGTCTATACAGCCTGGCCACTGACGGCCGCGTTGCGCCGACCCGAGTTCGGCTATGTCCGGCGCGGTCTCGCGACGTACGAGACCTCCGACGTGCGTGCGTCAACGCTGATCGGGCTCGAAACAAAAATGCCGCGCGTTGTTGTGGTGTATTCGCGCACCTGGGCGCCCGGCTGGAGCGTGCTACGGTTTGGCTGGGTCGCGCGATTCCTCGCACGGTACTATGACTACGGTCCGGACATGAGCGCGGACGAAGCGTGGCGCTATCTGCACCTGAGGGCCGCCGCGCGCTGGGAGCGCCGCGGCCAGTGGATCGCAATCTACACGCCGCCTGACCTTGTCGAGCCCGCCTCGCGCTAATCCTCGGGCGGAATTTCGAAGTCGAGAGTCTGGCGAAAGCCGTTGGTTTTCCAAAAGCCGTAGGCCATTCCGAGCGCGAGCCACGCGGCGCCGAGCATCCGCGCGCGGCGATCGAGGTTCAGCCACAGCGCGATGCAGATCACGAAGCCGAGCAGCGGCGGAAGGAAATGTGTCAGGCGGCGGACGCGGGCGCGCACCCAGTAGTGGAGAAACGCGGAGAAGTTCACGCCGGCGAATCCGATCAGCGCGCCGAAGTTGAGCAGTTCGGCGCCGTCTTCGTAAGTGATGAGGAACGAGCCGATCAGCGCGAGAGCGCCGACAAGAATGACGTTGTTCGCGGGCACGCCCGAGCTGTGGCTCACTTTGCCGAAGAAACCCTCCGGCAAAGCTTTACTGCGCCCCATGCCATAGAGCAGACGCGCGCCAGCCAACTGCGCGCCAGAGCCCGAGCCGAAGTTCGCGAGCAGCAGCGTGAGGCTCATGACGAGCGCCAGCACGCCTCCGCCGACCACGCGCGCCACATCCGTGTACGCGGTCTCGATGCTGGCGAACGGCCTGCTCACGGGCCAGACGAGCTGCGCGGCGTAGACCTCGATGGCCGACAGCAGGCCGATGATCAAGCACGTCATGACCATCGCAAGAAGGATGTTACGCCGCGGGTTTTTCGTTTCTTCCGACAGCGTGGAGAGTCCGTCGAATCCGATGTAGGTGAGGACGGCGAGAGACGCGCCGCTGCCGAGCAGGCGCCACGAGAAGTAACGCGGATCGTAAAACGGACGGATGAAAGTGTCCGCGCCGAGATGGGGAAGAGCCGCGACCCAGTGCGCGGTGCAGGCGAGCATGGCGAGGATCACCACGCCCATCGCACCCGCCATGATCGCATTGATGCGCGCCGTGGTGCGCACCTTCCGCAGATTCGCCCACGTGAAAAGCAGCGTGAAGAACACGGCCCACGCCCAGTACGGAATGCCGGGAACCAGGTGGATCTGCGCTTCGCGGCTGCCCCAGATGACGCAGATCACTGGATTGAGCAGGTAGTCCATGAGCATGCTCCAGCCGGTGGCGAAGCCGAGCGCGGGATGAATCTCCTGAGCGACGTAGGCGTAGGCGGAGCCCGCGCTCGGATACACGCGCGCCATGCGGCCGTAACTGATCGCGGTAAACAGCATCGCCACCATCGCCAGCAGCACGGTAGTCACGACCTGGCCGCGGCCCTTTTCGAAAAACGCTCCGAAAGGCGGCATCGGCGCGGTGGGCTGCACCATGATGATGCCGATGAGCACGAGTTCCCAGAGGCCGAGCGAGCGGACCAGGCGCGCCGGGCGTGCGGCGCGGGAGGAAGTGGAATCGGACAATCCGGAATTATAGCGGATGCGGAACCGCTCGCTCCGGCTGGCATATCATGATTCTTGGAGTCTACGCAGTCATCCGCCTCAGGCGGCGGGAGAAGCCGTCATGCCCGCACCCTTGTCATCGTTCTAACCAACCTCGTTTCGGTGGCGTGCCTGGTGTGGGTGCTGCGCGGGTCGGGGCTCGGCGAGCTCCGGCGCGAAGTGGTGCACCTGAACTGGCTGTGGGTCGCGCTTTCGGCCGTGTCGGGCGTGGCCGTCTATGGCTGGCAGGCGTGGCGCTGGAGCCTGCTGTTAGTTCCCGTGAAGCCCGTCTCGTTTGGCCATTCGCTGCGCGCCATTTTCGTGGGCCTGTTCGCGAACGAGCTGCTGCCGCTGCGGGCGGGCGAGATCGTGCGCTGCTTCTTACAGGGCCGCTGGAGCGAAATCCCGCTGTCGGTGGTGCTGGCCTCGGCGCTCATCGAGCGGATCTTCGATGGCGTGTGGCTGATGGCCTGCCTGTTCACGGCGATCCGCACGGCGCCGAAAATGCCGCGGTTCCTGGTGGACGGCGGCTATCTGCTGGGCATGTTGATCCTGGTCACGGCGGCATTACTCGCGATCGCCATGTACTGGCGCGAGCAGACGCTGGACGCGCTAGTGAAAGCGAAGTGGCTCGCCTGGGTCCATGTTCTGGTCGAGGACCTTCACCGGATCGGCCACTCGCGCTATCTCTACTGGTCGTTCCTGGTGAGCATGCCGTACCTGCTGATGCAGGTTGTGCCGATTTATGCGCTGCTGCGCGCCTATGAGCCGCTCGCATATCTGGGCTGGCTTCCGGCCTTCGCGATGATGGTGATCTTACGGCTCGGCGCGGTGGTGCCGCAGGCGCCGGGCAGCTTGGGGGCGTTCAATGCGCTTACGGTGGTCAGTCTCCTGGTGTTCCATGTGCCACGAGCGCTGGCTAAACGCTTCTCCATTCTCCTCTGGGTTGTGATCACTCTGCCACTTCTATTCACCGGGTTCATCGCGCTGGCGATCACGGGCCTAAAGATGGACGAACTGCGCCACCATGCCACGGCCGCCCGGAAAGCGGCGCCGGATCCACAGCCGGCTTCCCCGCCCGGCTGAGGCCCACGCAGGGCCTAAACACCGGCGCCGGAGCGCGGATCGCCGTGTGATACAGTGTGATGCTGAGTAGCCGCGCAGGCGCAAGGGGCGAGGAACGTTCTCACCGCATTAACGCGGCGGGGCACGCGCGGCTCGAACAAGTTTCCGCATGCCGAACACGATCACCGCTCCGAGTAAGAAGGGCATGTTCGTCACCGAAGATGGCAGGAACGTACTTTTTACGTTTGTCCTTGTAAGTTCCTTGTTTCTCCTGTGGGGGTTCTGCAACGGGCTGATTGACGTCATGGACAAGCACTTCCAGGATGAGCTGCACCTGACAAGATCGCAATCGGCCTGGGTGCAGTTCGCCCACTATCTCGGCTACTTCCTGATGTCGATTCCCGCGGGCTGGCTGGCGAGCAAACTGGGCTACAAAGGCGGCATCATCACCGGTCTGCTGATTGTCGCGGCCGGCGGGCTGTGGTTCCTCCCGGCGACGCATATCAGCGAAATCGCGCATCGGGGCGGCGTATCTTCGACCACTGCGTTCGTGGCCTTCCTGGCGGGCGTCTGCGTCGTGGCGACTGGCCTGACGTTTCTCGAGACCATCGCGAATCCGTACACCACGGTGCTGGGGAACCTGCGCTATGCGGCGACGCGCATCAACCTGGCCCAATCGTGCAATGGCGCCGGCTGGATCTTCGGCCCGATTGTCGGCAGCATGTATTTCTATTCGACCGACGCCGCCGGGCGCAGCACTGGCAGCCAGACGCTTTATATCCCCTATGTGGCGATCGCCGTCGTCGTGACGGTCCTGGCGATCGTCTTCTACGTGGCTAATGTGCCGGACATCAAGATGGAAGACGACTATCACCTGGACGACTCCGCGCCGGGGGTGTCTCACTCCATCTGGTCTCATCCACACTTTGTGCTGGCGGTGGCGGCGCAGTTTTTTTACGTGGCTGCCCAGGCTGGAATCTTCAGCTTCTTCATTAACTATATGACCGCCGAGGTCCCCTCGATTCCGGCGTCGTGGGACTCTGGACTTAGCGCCGCCGCGGCTCATGCGGGCATTCTGCGCGACTGGCTGGGTGGTTGGTTTCAGACTACCCACAACGGCCTGGTCGCCTTTAGCAATAAGGGCGCCTCGAATGCCGCCTCGCTGGGATTGGTATCGTTTCTGGTGGGTCGCTTTACCGGCGCGGGCTTGATGAAGAAGTACTCGGCTCATAAGATTCTTGGGCTGTACGGCGTCCTCAACGTGGCTGCGACGCTGGTGGTTTTCGCTAAGTTGGGTTGGCTTTCGGTAGCGTCCGTGTTCCTGTGCTACTTCTTCATGTCAATCATGTTCCCGACGATCTTCGCGTTGGGGATTTTCGGGCTGGGTGTACGCGCAAAGAAGGCGTCCTCATACATCGTGATGGCGATCATGGGAGGAGCGATCCTGCCGAAGGTCATGGGATACGTCGCGGATCGCTTCGATATGTCTCGAGCCTTCATTGTCCCGATGATCTGCTTTGCCTTCGTGGCGTTCTATGGACTGAACTGGCCCAAGTTCAGCAAAGCGGAGTCGCTACACGGCACACCGGCGCTGTCAGGACATTAGCCACCGGCGCGCCAGGCACGAAAGATGCGGCGGAGGACGATGGAGTCGTTCGGCCGCACGTTTCGACACCGGGCGGGATGTTACGATTTTTCGCTCGTCCAGGGAGCGCGAGGCCGATGCGCAAGGAGCCGGCGAGTACGCTGTAACGAATACTAAGACTCACATTGGGCGCCTCGCTGGATGGAGAAGTTACCGCTGTTGTCGGATTGCACTCCTGGCAGGGTCTGGACGAGCTCATAGGGGCTGGTGTTGCCGTTTGCCCGGATGCTGGCGGAGCGGTGACGGTCACCGAGTAGTGCGCCGGGAGTTCGTTCAGCACCTGGTAGTCGCCGTTCGCGCCGCCTTGGACCTGACGCGTGGTATTTTCGTCGACGTTCGTGACCTTCATGGTTGCATTCGGGATGGTGGCGCCGGATTTATCCTTGGATGGACCCGAGGATCGTGCCGTAAGTGGACTGCGCGCGAGTGAAAACCGCGCCGCCGAACAGGATCGAGATTGCGAGTGCAGCCCGCATGATGTGCCGCATGGAAAAATCCCCCTTCCTGGAATTTCCTGAAAGCTTGCGATACTGATGAGGACGAACTACAGGGCCTAGCATCGAGCAATTGCGTGGGCGTTACAAATCGATGGGTTTTGCGTAAACCTCCATGGCTTTTCGCCACATAGTTTTGGGCCGCGTCTACGAGTTCCCGGATCTGCGGACGCTGCTCGCCAAGGCCACACCCGCCCGCTCGGGCGATGAACTGGCGGGAATCGCGGCGACCAGCGCGGAAGAGCGCGCGGCGGCGCAGATGGCGCTGGCCGATGTCCCGCTGCGGGCCTTCCTCGCCGAGCCGATTGTGCCGTACGAGACGGACGAAGTGACAAGGCTCATCTTCGATACCCATGACGCCTCCGCATTCGAGGCGATTTCCCACTTCACGGTGGGCGAATTTCGCGATTTCTTATTGGGCGACGGGGCCGAGTCCACTACACTCGAGACACTGTTGCCGGGAGTCATACCAGAAATGGCGGCGGCCGTGTCGAAAATTATGCGGCTGCAGGATCTGATTGCGGTGGCCAAAAAAATCCGGGTGGTGACGCGGTTCCGCGACACGCTGGGGCTGGCCGGCCGAATGTCGACGCGCTTGCAGCCGAATCATCCGGCGGACGATGCGCGAGGAATCGCGGCGAGCATCATCGACGGCTTGAGCATGGGCGCGGGCGACGCGGTGATTGGCGTGAACCCGGCCACGGACAATCCGGCGACCGTCGAGACGCTGCTGCGCATGATCGACCGGATTCGCGAGACGTGGCGGATTCCCACGCAGAGCTGCGTGCTGGCGCACGTGACAACACAGATGGAGGCGCTGCGGCGCGGCGCGCCCGTCGATCTGGTGTTCCAATCCATCGCCGGCACGGAAGCGGCAAACGCTTCGTTCGGCGTGAACCTCGCGATGCTTGGCGAGGCGGAGCAGGCGGCGCGCGAGTTGGGGCGCGGCGCGAACGTGATGTACTTCGAGACCGGGCAAGGAAGCGCGCTGTCGGCGAACGCGCATCACGGCGTGGACCAGCAGACGTGCGAGGCGCGCGCGTATGCGGTGGCGCGCCGCTTTCGCCCGCTGCTGGTAAATACGGTGGTGGGGTTCATCGGCCCGGAGTATCTTTATGACGGCAAGCAGATCGTCCGCGCAGGCCTCGAGGACCACTTCTGCGGCAAGCTGCTCGGCCTGCCGATGGGCTGCGACGTCTGCTACACAAACCACGCCGAAGCGGACCAGGACGACATGGACGCCCTGCTGACGCTGCTGGCCGCGGCGGGCGTGAACTACGTGATGGGCGTGCCGGGAGCGGACGATGTGATGCTGCATTATCAGAGCACATCGTTTCACGATGCGCTGTATGTCCGGGCGCTGCTCGGGCTGCGGCCGGCGCCCGAGTTCGAGGCATGGTTCGACAGCGTGCGCGGGGAGCTGCCGCGCATGGCGGCGATGCTCGAAGCATGAGAGACCTGCGCGAGTTCACGCCGGCGCGCGTGGCGCTGGGACGCGTGGGCAACGGTCTGCCGACGCAAGCGCATCTAGCGTTCCAGCTTGCGCACGCGAGGGCGCGCGATGCGGTGCATGAGAGGCTGGACGCGGCGGCGCTGGCGATGGAGCTGCACGAGCGCGGCTTCGATTGCATCCGGGTTGCGAGCGCCGCGCCGGACCGCGCGACATTTCTTCGCCGCCCCGATCTGGGCCGCGTGTTGAACGAAGCGTCGCGCGAAAGCGTCGCGCGGCATCGGGGAGACTACGAGGCGGTGTTCGCGATCGCGGACGGGCTCTCGGCGCTGGCGCTCGATCGTCACGCGGCGGCGCTCGTCGATGCCGTCGCTCCGCGGCTTGCCGGCTGGAAGCTGGCGCCATTGGTCATCGTCGAGCAAGGCCGCGTCGCGGTGGGTGACGACATCGCGTCGCGAATCGGCGCGGCGATGGCGGTGGTGCTGATCGGCGAGCGGCCCGGGCTCGGCTCGCCCGACAGCCTGGGCGTATATATCACCTGGGCCGCGGCGCCGGGCCGCACCGACGCCGAGCGCAATTGCATCTCGAACATCCGCGCCGAGGGCCTCAGCTACGCACTCGCCGCGCACAAGCTCGCGTTCCTGATGAACGAGGCGCGGCGGCGCAAGCTTACCGGCGTTGGACTGAAGGAAGAAGCGGGGCTGCTATCCTGAGGGTTGCGGCGCTTTCTTGTCCTTCTAACTCTCTCGCTGCCCGTCTGCCCAGGGCAGAGTCTTCTACAAATTCTTAGCGATGAACTGGACCGGAACTTTGTCACGCTGCGTCAGAAGGCCGACCCGGCGCCATACTTCATGGCCTACGAAGTGACGGACGAAGAGACGCAGACGCTGGCTTTCACGCTCGGGGCGCTCGAATCGAGCGGGGGGAATCACGGGCGCTTCTTCGACGTCACGGTGCGCGTGGGGACGCCGCAGCTCGACAACTACCGGGTCATCCGCGGCGAGTTCCCGCGATTTACGAACGGCACGGCCGCGCCGATCGACGATGTGGCGCCGGCGATCCGGCAGCGCATCTGGCTCGAAACGGACCGCGCTTACCGGCTGTCGGCGCAGCGGCTAATTCAAATTCAATCCGACGAGAGTTTGAAGGTTGCCGCCGAGGACAAGTCCGGGGATTTCTCGAGTGAACCGCAGGAGAAGTTCGAGGAGACGCCGGCGAAGCTGAAGCTGGCGATGGAGGACTGGGCGCCACGGCTGCGGAAGGCGTCGGCGGCGCTCGGCGTGGTCCCGGGCGTGCTTGCCTCGAACGTGTATCTCGGCGTCGAGCGGCACACCAGTTACTTTGTGAACACCGAGGGCACGCGGATCAAGCAGGGACGGCCGTTCTACCGGCTGGTGATCAACGCCGCGGGCAAGGCCCAGGACGGCATGGATCTGGAAACGATGCGGACGTTCGAGGCGGCCGATCCGGGTCATCTCCCGAAGCCCGCCGAGATCGACCGCGCGGTGACGAGCGTCGGCGCGGAGCTGAACGCGCTGCTGAAGGCGCCCGTGATCGACCCCTACGTCGGCCCCGCGATTCTCTCCGGCCGCGCGGCGGGCGTGTTCTTTCACGAGATCTTCGGCCACCGCGTCGAGGGTTTCCGCCAGAAGAGCGAAGACGAAGGTCAGACGTTTACTAAGTCGGTAGGCAAACCGGTGCTGCCCGAATTTCTTTCGGTGGTTTTCGATCCGACGCGGCGCACGATCGGCGGCACGGACCTGAACGGTTGGTACGACTACGACGACGAAGGTGTGAAGACGCGGCCGGTGACGGTGGTGGATCGTGGAATCCTCAAAACGTTCCTGATGTCACGGATGCCGATCCAGGGCTTCGATCATTCGAACGGACACGGCCGCAGGCAGCCCGGCCACGAAGTGATGGCGCGGCAATCGAACCTGATTGTCGAATCGTCGCGGCAGGTTTCCGACGCGGAGCTGCGGCGGATGCTGATCGACGAAGTGAAGCGGCAGAACAAGCCATATGGGCTGTACTTCGAAGACATCACCGGCGGATTCACGCTGACGCAGCGGCGCGGCCTGCAGGCGTTCACGGTGATCCCGCTGGTGGTGTACCGGGTGTTCGCGGATGGCCGGCCGGACGAGCTCGTGCGCGGGGTGAGCATCGTCGGCACGCCGCTCGCCAGCTTCGCGAAGATCCTGGCCACGTCGGATCACGTCGAGGTGTTCAACGGCTATTGCGGGGCGGAGTCGGGCAACGTGCCGGTGTCGGCGGTGTCGCCCGCGCTGCTGTTAGGCGAGATCGAGGTGCAGAAGCGCGAGACATCGGGCGACCGGCCGCCTCTGTTGCCGCGGCCCGGGCAGGAGGGCGGGCGATGAGGGCGGCCGTGGCCGCGATGGCGCTGCTGCTGGCCGCGCTTCCCATGCGCGCGCAGCAGGACGCTGTCGTGTTGCGGGCGCTGCACGATGAGCTCGACCGGTCGAAGATGCTCCGGATCGCGAGCCTGGATCCACCGTACTTCATCGAGTACTCGCTCGAAGACGCCGACGTGTTCAACGTGAGCGCCACGCTCGGCGGGCTGTTGGGGGCGAACCACCGGCCGCTGCGCGCGCTCGACGCGACGGTGCGCGTGGGAAGCTACCAGTTCGACAATACGAACTACGTGTTGTCGTCCATGGGCGGGGCGGGCAGCGGGGCGCAACTGCCGGTGGAGAATAGCTACGTGGCGATCCGCCAGGCGCTGTGGCTCGACACCGACGGCGCGTTCAAGGCGGCGGAGGAAGCGCTCGCGCGGAAGCGTTCGGCGCTGAAGAACATGACCGTGCCCGACCCGCTGCCCGATTTCTCGAAGGCGGCGCCGGCGCAGGCGCTGCTCGCGGCGCCGCGGCACGCGGTGGACGAGGCCGGATGGCAGGATCGTGTGGTGCGCCTGTCGCGCGTGTTTCTAAGTTACCCGCGCATCGTTTCTTCGGTGGTCAGCTTCGAGTCGATCCAGTCCGCGGCGTATCTTCTTAATACCGAGGGAACAGTACTGCGCCAGCCCGATGACCTCGCTTACGTGACGGTGCGCGCGTGGGCGGACGCCCCGGACGGCATGACCGTGCACGACGCCGAGGTGCTGCCCGCGCTCGAGATGGACGCGCTGCCGGCGGAAGCCGATCTGCAGCAGTCGGCGCAGAGGCTGGCGAACAACCTGGACGCGGTCGCGCAGGCGCCGCGCGGCGACGATTACACGGGGCCGGTGCTGTTTGAGCCGGTGGCGGCGGCGCAGCTTTTCGCGCAGGTGCTCGGGTCGAATCTCAAGCTCACGCGCAAGCCCGTGCCGCAGCCCGGACGGCCGGCGCCGTATTTGCCGAGCGAGCTGGAAGGGCGGGTGGGATCGCGAATTCTGCCGGAATGGATGGACGTGGTGGACGATCCGACGCAGACGGCCTGGCAAGGGCACGCGCTGATCGGCGCCTACATCTACGACGACGAAGGCGTGAAGGCCGAGCCGGTGGACCTGGTGCGGAAGGGCGTTTTGACGGATTTTCTACGCACTCGAACGCCGGCGCTGAAGGGCTTCGAGACATCGAACGGCCGGGCGCGCCTGCACGGAAATTTCGGCGCGGCGGCGGCCGATTACGGAAACCTGTTCATCCACGCCAGCGAGACGGTTCCGGCGGCCGAGCTGAAACAGCGGCTGATCAAGCTGTGCCGCGAGCGGAACAAGCCATACGGGATGCTGGTGCGGAAGCTGGATTTCCCGTCGTCGGCCTCGATCGACGAGCTGCGGCGCATGGCGGCGGCGATGGCGCAGTCCGGCGATGGCGCGCGGCTGATCAGCGTGCCGATTCTTGCGTACCGCGTCTATCCGGACGGCCGTGAGGAGCTGGTTCGCGGCCTGCGTCTGCGCGGAGTGAACGTGCGCTCGCTCAAGGACATTCTGGCCGCCTCCGACGAATCGGCGGTGTTCGGGTTTCTCGACAATACCGCTCCGTTCGCGCTGATCGGGGCCGGCAACTACATCAGCGCGGCCGACGTCGTGGCGCCGGGCGTGCTGTTCGACGAGCTCGAGTTCGAGCAGTCCCGCGACGAGGTTCCGAAGCCGCCCATCGTTCCCCCGCCTCCCTTGACCGGAGGAAAATGAGGTCATGGGCATTCTGTCGCGCGCGGTATTCCGCGAAGTGCTCTCGGGAAGCCTGCTCGGCTCCGTGTTGTTCACGTTCGTCCTGTTCCTCCAGCGCCTGGGACGGTTATTCGAGATCCTGGTGCGCAGCTCGGCGTCGCCATCGATGGTGGCGCACCTGTTCCTGCTGTCGATTCCATTCACGCTGACGTTCACGATTCCGCTCGGCGTGCTGGTCGGAACGCTGATCGCGCTGAGCCGCATGGCGGGGGATGCCGAGATCACGGCGCTGCGCGCGGCGGGCGTTCCTGGTCGGCACGTCATGCCGCCGGTGATGCTGCTCGCCTTCGGAGGACTGCTGGTGACGGCGGGCGCGACGCTGTGGCTGACGCCGTACTCGCTGTGGAAGACGGACCGGCTGCTGCATGACATCGTCGCTTCGCAGCTCACGGCGGAGGTCGAGCCGAGGATTTTCGAGGAACAGTTCCCGAACACGATCCTCTACGTGGGCGATGTCACCTTCGCCGCGCAGGCCAAGAGCGGCCCGGTGTACCGCTGGAAAAAGATCTTCATGGCCGATACGTCTGCACCGGAGACGCGCAACACGGACGGACACGAGCGGGGCGACGCGCCGCGCATCACGGTGGCCAGCGAAGCGCTGGCGATCCCCGACGTCGCGCACAACCGCATCCAGCTTTCGTTGCGCAACGGCAGCTCGCACGAGGTGACGAAGGACATCACGCAGTACATCACCACGTCGTTTCCGATGAGCGAACAGTTGCTCGAGGCCCAGCGGCCGAACGAAGTGCATTTAGTGAAGGCGGTCTCGGAGATCGACACGCTGCCGCTGTATCGCATGGCGTACCACGACCGCACGCTCGGCGCCGACGCGGTCATCGAATCGCGCATCGAATTGCATCAGCGGCTGGCGCTGCCGCCGGCCTGCCTCATTCTTGCGCTGATCGGCATTCCGCTCGGGCTCTCGTCGCGGAAGGGCGGAAAATCGACGGCGTTTGTCGTCACCGTGGCGCTCGCGTTTATCTACTTCATGGGTCTGATTACCATGACCGGCCTCGCCAAGCAGCGCACGCTGCCGGTTGGGGTTGCGATGTGGCTTCCGAACGAGGTGTTCGCGGTGGTGGCGCTGCTGTTGCTGCTGCGCCTCGAGGTTCCGGGAGACCGGGACTGGATCGGCATCGCGCGGGCCGGACTGGGCTCGCTGGGAGGCCGCTTGCGTGCACCGGTGGCTAAGCCCGGCTTCGCGCCGCGCTTCATCTTCCGCTTACCCATGCTCCCGCAGCTTCTCGATACCTACGTTCTTACCAGCTTCCTGTTCTATCTCGGCGTGCTGCTGGCAAGCTTCGTCATGATGACCGAAGTGTTTACCTTCTTCGAGCTGCTGAGCGACATCATCAAGAATCACATTCCGATGTACAAGGTGGCCAGCTATCTTTTCTTTCTCGGCCCGAAGCTGATTTACGATTCGACGCCGGTGAGCGTGCTGGTCGCGGTGCTGATTACGTTCGGCATTCTGGCCAAGCACAACGAAGTCACCGCGTTTCTCGCCTGCGGCGTGAGCGTGTTCCGGCTGGCCGCGCCCGTGCTGGCGGCGAGCTTCGTGTTAAGCGGCGCGCTGTTCGCTTTCGACCATTACTATGTGCCCGAAGCCAACCGCAAGCAGGACGCGCTGCGGAACGAAATCAAGGGCCGCGCCGTGCAGACCTATCTCCGCGCCGACCGGAAATGGATCTTTGGCGAAGGGTCGTCGCGAATTTACTACTACAAGTACTTCGACCCCGTTTCTCACGTGATGGACGGCATCAACGTGTATGAGCTGGATCCGAATACGTATCGCGTGCTGCGTCAGATCTCTGCCGAGCGCGCGCGCTGGGAGCCTCACCTGCGAAAGTGGGTTTTCGAAAACGGCTGGAGCCGGGGCTTCGGCCCGGCGGGCGAGACGCTGACCGATTTTAGCGGCAAGGCCACTACGTTCTCGGAAGTGAACGAGCCGCCGGACTGGTTCCTTAAGGAAGTGGTCGAGTCGAAGCAGATGAACTTCCGGCAGCTTGCGGCCTACATTCGCGATTTGCAGCGCAGCGGCTTCGACACGGTGCCGCTGCAAGTGCAGTTCTACCGGAAGTTTTCGGTGCCGTTGTTCGCGCTGATCATGGCGCTGATCTCGGTGCCATTCGCGTTTCTGGCGGGTAATCGTGGCGCGATGGCGGGCGTCGGGGTCAGCCTCGGCATCGCGATCGCGTACTTCACGCTGAACGTTTTCTTCGAGCAGGTGGGGAACGTCAATCTGCTGCCGGCATCGTTCGCCGCGTGGTCGCCGGACCTGATGTTCGCGCTCGCTGGAACATACTTCTTCACGCGGATGCGGACGTAGGCTCCGGGAACTGGTAGGCGCGGCTGGACTCGAACCAGCGACCCTCAGCTTAGAAGGCTGATGCTCTATCCACCTGAGCTACGCGCCCGCGCGGGCTTCCCTGCCCTATTTTACCTGCGTGGGCCCGCCGCTGGTCCGGCCGAGGATGAGAGCGTTGAAGAACAGTTTGAAGGTGAGGTAGCTCTGCGCGCGGTACTGCGGCCGCATCGCGAAGAGAACGACGCGCCCGGCGCCGCGGTCGACGACCAGCAGCGGGGATTTGTCCGCCAGACGATCCGCGCCGAGCAGCCAGCCCGAGGCAAGGATTCCCGAGTGCGGATAGCGCAGGACCGTGTGGACGCCGGGCGCCGGGTTGACGTCCCACACCGGGCTCTGCTCGTTCCAGACGGAAAATGTTTCGGGAAGGCCGTAGCGAAGCGGGCTGGCGGAGTCGAGCCGCACGTTCAATAACGAGCCGGGACAATAGTATTGGGTCGTCGAAAGGCCTCCGGTGAGATCGTGAACGGGCAGCCCGAGTCGGCTCAGCGCGAAGCGCGCCGAGCGATTGAGGAAGATCAGCGTGCCTCCGCTTTGGACGAAGCGGCCGAGCGCATCGACCGCGTGCGCGTCGAGGCCGCCGGTGTATTCGGGCGGCATCGAGCCGGCGGGGAATCCGTCGCGGAGGTCCGCGGGCCGCTCGTCGGGAAACACAATTGTGTCGAAATGTTTTTCAAGCGAGCCCGCCTCGATGTCGCCGTTCGAAAGGCTAAGGTAAGCGAAGCCGAACTGCTCGAGCACCCAGCGGGTCCAGCCTTCGTCGACCGCCGGGACATAGCTCTTGTAAACGCCTATCCGCGGGCGCGCGATGCGACGCATCCGCCGGATGAGCGGCCGGCGCAGGATGAAATCGCCGCTCGCTTCGTCGCGCCACACTTCGCCGCTCGATGCCCAGCCGCGATTAACTCTTCGCCATGTGCCGGTGTCCGTGGCCGGGAGGATCGCGGAATCCCCGCTCGATGGAGCTGCGCCGTCGTCGCGGGAGGCGACCTGCAATTCCGCCCCGATCGAATCGACGCTCACCCCCATGAGCAGAGGCAGCGTTTGCGCCGTCACGTCGTAGGGGCGCCGCGGCGGGCCTCCGGGGTACTGGCGCAGGTCGGGATAGTGTTGCGTTTCAAGCAGCGTTTTCGCGAAGGAAGAGTACGGCTGCCGCATGCGGACGATGAAGCTGCCCTGGGCGTACTCACGCAGGGCCCCCTTCGCCGGCTCGAGCGTGTGTTCGACTTCGACTCCACCAAAGCGCAGCGTTTCGACGAGTTTTCCCGCCGCGCCGGGATCGCGTTGCGGCATCGGAATGAGGAAGGCGAACGGCGCGGGACGCTCAACGGCGCGGCGGCCAATCCGGTAGAAGTTGCGCAGCAGTTGCTCGCGCCTCCGCGCCGCTTCGTCAAGACACGATTCCAGGGTCACAAGCTGATCGCTTACGATGTCGCCGAGCGTCCAATGTCCGCCGAGCCAGGGCTCGAGATAATTCCAGCTTTGCTCGCGAGGATGGAAGCCCGGCGCGGATAGGGCGATCTGCTCCGGCAAAACGTCGATGGGTGACGCCAGCCGCGCGCTGGCCGACTCGCTCAGGATGCGAATGCCGGCATGGTAGGCCGAGTATTGTCGCGCCGGCGACCAGAAGTCGTACAGCGCATGGATGACAATGCCGGTTCGTCCGGAGTCGGCCAGATCGGCCGCCATGGCCGCGGTGATGGCGTTGCTCTCCTCGATCAGTGCCGGGTCGGCGTTCGCGTCCATGGGGTCGAGCCACGGAGGAAGAAACATCCGCGAGCCGAACGGCCCCTGCTGGTGTACGTCATAGACGATTTGCGGATGCCAAACATTGTGAAGCTTTGCGACGACGAGCCGCGTCTCGGGCTGCGTGAAGAAGTACCAGTCGCGATTGTTGTCGTGGCCCGTGAACTTCTGATAGAGCTCGGGAGGCGCCGTGCCTTCATAAGGCGTGCCGAGCGTCGAGTCGTACCAGCGCTTGACGATGTCGACGCCGTCGGGATTCAACGACGGCACGAGAATGAGGATCACGTTGTCGAGGATCGAACGGACGCGCGGCGTGTCTTCGGACGCGAGACGATAGGCGAGTTCGACGGCGCTCAACGTCGAGGCGACCTCGGTCGAATGGATCGAGCAGGTGATCAGCACGACAGCCTTGCCCGAGGCTGCGAGCGAGGCGGCTTCGTTGGGCGTGGTGAGCCGCGGGTCGGCGAGGCGATGCTGGATTTCGCGGTACCGGTCGAGCGTGCGAAGAGTCTCGGGCGAGGCGAGGAACGCGGCGATCATTGGCCGGCCTTCGGTTGTCTTGCCCAGCTCCTGGACGCGGACGCGCGGGCTGGATGCGGCCAGCGCGTTGAAGTAGGAGACGACTTGCTCCCAGGAGGCGAGGCGCCGGTCCGCGCCCATGGGAAAGCCGAAGTGACTTTCCGGTGTTGGCGGCGTTTGAGCGCGGGCGGCCGCTATCAGCGCCACCGCGCACGCGAATCGAATGACCCGGCGCAAGCCGCTATTGTATCCGGAGCGGGCGCGCCGGCCGGAGCGATCCTGCGATAATGAAGGCCGGATCCGCCGGGCGGACAGCCGCTGCCGGTGCGTGGGCCTTGGTTCGCGCGCCGGGGGAGGAAAGTCCGGTCTCCATAGGGCAGCATGCCGGCTAACGGCCGGGGGGATGCGTTCAAGCGCATTTTACGGAAAGTGCCACAGAAAACATACCGCCTGCCGCAAGGCCGGTAAGGGTGAAAAGGTGCGGTAAGAGCGCACCGCGGACGGAGTAATTCGTCCGGCAGGGTAAACCCCATGCGGAGCAAGACCAAATAGGAGGGGAGGAGCGGCCCGCTCCGTCCGACCCTCGGGTAGGTCGCTAGAGCCTGTCAGCGATGGCGGGCCCAGACGAATGGCTGTCACCCCGCAAGGGGCACAGAAACCGGCTTACAGCGCGGCGGGTCCGAACGCGTCGCCGCGAAACTCCCCGTCTACTGAATCGTCACGTGTACGGTGTTCGCGGTAACGCCCGCGGCGCTGACCGTGACCGTCACATTGCCCGAGCCTTTGAGCGAGTAAGGCAGCGCGATGTTAATCTGATCGAGGCCGGCATATGCGCCTTGCGGGCCGCTGTAAGTGGGCTTCAGAGTAAGTCCGCCGATCTGGACTAACACTTGAGCGGACGCCGCGCCGCGCAGCCCGGTGCCGTAGAGTTCGAGATACACGGTGCCGGTCGAAGGGTCGAGATCGATGGGTACGGGAACGATCTGGCCGGTCGAGGGATCGAGCTGATCGACGCTCCCGGCCGACTGGCTGCCGCCGGCCTCAACGCGCAGCAGCGTGGCGGCGGCGAGGCCACTCGAGTTCGCGGCGAAGATACCTGGGGCGATCGCGGCGATCGTGAGCGGGCTCGATGAGATGCTGCCGTTTCCCGAGGCGATGGTGGCTACGGTGGCGCCGGATGGCGTTGCGGCCGGGACGAGGTAATTCACTTGACCCGGCGACACGTAGAAGATACTCGACGGGCGCGCGACGCCATCGGCGCCGGTGACGGTGACGGTGGTTCCGGCCACGTTGTCGCCGAGCGGCGGCGGGGGCGTCTCGGTCCGCGTGGCGAGGTTGGCGCCGAAAACGGAAGCGATCGACGCGGGGGCGACGGGCGCTCCGGAGGCGAAGCTGGCGGCGTTCACGGTGGATGCGGGCGCCGGAGATTGGTTCAGCAGGACGAGCGCCGCGCCGTTACCCGTGGGAGTGATGGCGCCGGAAAGAGCAATCGCGACGTCGGGCCGGTTGTCCTGATTGAAGTCGGCGATCGTTAGTCCCATGGCGCCCGGTCCGGACGGCGTGAAGGTCTCCGGCTGGAACGTTCCGTCTCCGTTGCCGGCAAGCGCGCCGAGGCCGGGCTGCGCGGCGCCCCCGTGTGAGACGACCAGGTCCGGTTTGCCATCCCCGTTGAAGTCGGCCGCGCCGATCGACTGCGCACTGGCGGCGATGGCCATCGGCGGCAAGGCGGTGAATGCTCCACTCGCGCTGCCGGTAAGGATGGTGAGCAGTGACGAGCCCGGTGAACTTGCGTTGGCGAGTACGGCAACGTCGGGATTGCCGTCGCGATTGAAATCGGCAACCGCGAGCGCGAAGGGATTGAGGCCGGCCGGGTAGTCGACGGCCGGTTGAAAGGAACCGTCGCCGTTGCCGAGCAGGACATAGACGCCGCCGGCATCCGCGCCGAAGGTGCCCGTGCTGATGACGGCCAGGTCCATGCGGCCGTCGTGATTGAAGTCCGCGGCGGCGACGGCAATCGGATGGCTGCCCGCGGAGACAACGACGGGCGGGCGAAAGCCGCCGCCCGCGCCGGTGAATACCATCACGTTGCCAATACCGCTCGAGTTGAGGTTCGCGACGGCCATGTCCGGATTGCCGTCGTTATTGAAATCGGCGACGGCGATCGAGGTGGGGTTGTTGCCCGCGGTCACGCGAATTGGGCTTTCGAAGGTCCCGAGGCCGGTGCCGAGCATCACGACTACGTCACCGGAGCCGTAATCGGCGACGGCGAGATCGGGGCGGCGGTCGCGGTTGAAGTCGGCCGTAATGACGGCGGAGGGTTGTGCGGACGAGCTCGATCCCGAGCCGATGGGGATGGAGATGGCGGGCTCGAAACCACCGCCCGCTCGCCCGGCGATGTAGCTAAGGTCGTTGGACGATTGATTGGCGGTGACGACATCGACGGCGCCGTAGATGTTGAAGTCGGCGGCCGCGACGGAGACCGGCGTGAGTCCGGCGGGGGCCAGGCTGCCCGCGCGAAAGCTGCCGTCGCCATTGCCGAGCAGGACCGAGACCTGGCCGTCCGCGTGTCCGCCCGCGATGAGATACGGCGTGCCGGTGGCGGCGAGGATGTCGAGCGAGCCGTCGCCGTTGATATCGGTGACGATGAGCGAAGACGGCTGCGCCGCGACCGGGTAGGACGCCGGCGCCCCGAACGAGCCGTCGCCATTGCCGAGCAGGATGGCGACGGCGCTGGCCTGGCCGCTCGCCACGGCGGCATCCGGAATGCCGTCGGCGTTGAAATCGCCGAGCGCGACGAAGTTCGTCATCGGGCCGGCCGCCGGGAAGGCGCGCGTGGGCGCCTGGAACGTGCCGTCGCCATTGCCGAGCAGCGCGACGATCGATCCACCGCTGCCCACCACGGCAAGGTCCAGCTTCCCGTCGCGGTTCAGATCGGCCGCGGCCACCGACGAGGCGTTGGTCAGCGCCGCGTAAGTTCTGGGCTGAAGGAACGTTCCATCGCCGCGGCCGAGCAGCACGGTGACGTCGCCGGTCGAATGATTGGCCACGGCGAGATCCACGTTCCCGTCGTGATTGAAGTCCGCGGCGGCGATGGCGGCGGGCGCGCCGTGCGCGGTGTAGGTCGCGGGCGCCTGGAACGTGCCGCTCGGGGAACCAAGGAACACGACGGCGCCGCCCAAATCGGTTTGCGAGCCCGTGTCGGCGACGATCATGTCGGGGTTGCCGTCGCCGTTGAGGTCCGCGAAGATCACCCCCGCGGCGAGCGCGCCGGCTGGGTACGACGTAGCGGATTTGGCGCCCAGCGGCAGGCTTGTGGTTGCCGTGTATACGCGCACCGAGCCCGAGTTCGCCGGCACGAAGGCCATGATGCCGACGTTCGCCGGCGTCGCCGTGAAGGCGAAGGTCTGCGAGGCCGCGCCGGTTTGGGTCAGCGCTTCGAGCAGAGCGGCCGCTCCGCCGAACGGGCTGGCGGCGGGCGCGGCAATGCCGCAGGGAAGAATCGCGCCGAGCGAATTGGGCGAGCCGCTCTGGACGGCGTAAGGTGCGGCGGCCCCGGCCTGGTATAGCGTGAACGTCCCGTCAAGCTGGCGCAGAAGCGCGCTGTACGCCGCGCCTCCGGGCGCGCCGAGGTTGGTCACCTGCGCGGCGGAGAAGCCGATGGACGGGCAGGCAGCGAACACGCAAACCGGCGCGGCGAGGAAAAACAACCATCCGCGGACGAGCACGGCGAACCCTCCCAGGGGAAAACGTTCAGGCCACATTATGACAAGCCGCGCCCACCGGTGGATTGCCCGCGCGACGGCGTGGCGGGGTCGGGACGAAATCCGGCGCGGTCCAGGCCGCGGCGAACCTCGGGATTCCTCATAAACGTGTTCCACACGAAGCCGGTGCGTAGGTTTTCCGCCATCAGCATGGTGATTCCGGTGTCGATGCCCACGGCGTCGGAGTCGTACCAGTTTTCGAGCGGGTTGAAGGCGTTGACGAAGCCATAGCGGCGCCAGGCGCCCAACGAGTAGCGGGCGCGGATGGTGTGCAGAACGCGGAGGGTCTCGGAGGGAAGAAACGGAAGCGAGCCCGCGGCGGCGCTCGGGACGACGGTTCCGTCGATGGGTCCCATGGACGGCGGGCCGCCCCAGATCACGTAGCCCTCGCGAGAGTCCGAGGCCGTGATGCCCCACAGATCCTCCGTGTAGTCGGGGAACCGCGCCCCGAGCTCGATGCAGAAGCGGCGGTGGACCTCGGTGGCGATTCTCGAATTATCGAAATAATTCGCGTATTTATCTCGTTTATTGCGAAAATCGAACCACGCCTGCGAGTATTGATGAACGAAAAGCGGCGCGAACGAGCCGATATAGCGCAGCCCTTCGTACTCGAAGACGTTGCGCTTCCAGGCGTTCCAGGTCTCCGGATGCAGCGGATGGGTGTCGGAGCCGAGGCCGAGCAGGTACATCATCATCAGCTCGCTGTAGTAGTCCCAGCGGTACGGGAGAAATCCCGACTCGGGCGTCCAGCCGTGCGGTAGCAGCGTGGTGTCTTCGGAAAGCCACGTCCAGTCCGCCCGATTGAAAATGCGCATCGCGAAGTCGGCGACGTCCGACTGCGCGAAGTACTGGCGGCAGGTGAGCACGCCGCACAGCAGCATGGCGGTATCGATGGAGGAGACTTCGGAGTCCCAGGTTCGCTCGCCGGTATGCGCGTTGGCGAAGTGAAAATAGAAGCCGCGGTGCGTGGGGAGGCTGCGCCAAAGAAAGCGGAGGGTGAGGAGCGCGCGGGCGCGCGCCTCGGAGCGCGGGACGAAGCCGCGTTCGCTGGCGATGCAGAGGGCGGTGAGGCCGAAGCCCGTGGCGGCGATGCTCGCGACCACGTGGTTGCCCCCGCCGTTGGCGTTCGAGCGGTCCAGGACCAGGCCGGTGCGCGGGTGGGCGCGCTCCCAGAAGTAAAGAAAATTCGCCCGCTCGACTTCGTCGAGAAGCCGGTCGTCATCCGGGGCGAGCGTCACGAGCCCGGCGGGCACGCGCGGCCGCGCGCGCGCCAGCGAGGCTGCAAGGCCCGCGAACGCCGCGGGGGCGATGATGTCCCGGCGCGCGATGGCGCCGCGCGAAACGCGTCTATCTCCCACCCGTTTAGATTGTAAGCCGCGCGAGCGCTGCCTTGGCGGCACGCGGCGCGCAGTGGCTGCGCCGGCGCGCCGGAGCGCGATGGGGTTTAGTAGGGCGGCGCCGTCACCGCGACTACCGTGAACACGCCAAGTCCGGAGCGGCAGGGCGTTTTCGAAGCCTGCTGCGCGCCTGGAAGGGGCTGCCAGAACGTACTACAATCCGGATGTTCGCAATGAAGCCGCTCGCTGTGACAGGCATTCTGGCGCTGGCCGTTCTGGCGGGCTGCTCGCGTGAGCCCGCGACGATCGAGGGCGCGGTGCTGCGCGCAAGCGCCGACCCGCGCGGGCAAGTGCCGTTGAGCGGCGTGCGGGTGACGGTAGCAGGCGGCCTGGCGTCGTCGGACGCCATCAGCGACGAGCGGGGATTCTTCCGGGTTCGTCTTCTTGGACGGCCGCTTCCGCGGCGAAGCGTCCTGCTCGAGTTTCATCGTGCCGGCTACGCGCCACTCGAGTTGCCGGCCACAACGTACGGCGAGCTGTATCTGGCGCGGATGACGCCGATCGAGCGGCCTGCGCCCGCATCGAACCGGCCGCCGGTGACGATCGCGAACCTGCGCGTGCGCTATTCGGTGAAGGCGCCGTCGACGATCGACGTCGGCAGCGAGGCGAAGACGTTCGACGCGCCGAACGTAGCGAACGTGCCGTGCGCCGGGCGGCGGCCTTGTTCGCCGGATGGGAAATGGAAAGCGACGATCGCGTCGGCGTCGCTCGACGCGGGGCGCGGCAGCGAATTCCGCGACGCGAGAGTGTCGTGCATCGCCGGCCCATGTCCGTTCACGGCGATCGAGTCCGACGGGTTCTCGCGCGGCGGCCAGCGGATCGCCGTCTCGATCCTCAACTGGTCCGGCCAGACGACCTTCGTGATCGAGGGCGAAGTGGTGCGGCCGATGCGGAGCGACCTGGTCCGGATGTCTTACCCGGTGATTTTCGGCGACGTGATGAACTTCACGCTGCCGGCCGGGGCCGAGGGGCCGAGCCTCGAGGCCGAGATGGACGGGATCCAAATGGTGTTCCCGCTCGGCCCGGACCTGCTGCTGAGCTGGGCAACATGCGAGGCGCGATCGCGGCGCGAGCAGACGACGCTTTACCGCTGCGAGCTGAAGCCGGGCTATGCGTTCCCTGAAGCGCCGCGCAAGATGAAACAATAGAGAGTTCAGCCGTCACCCATGCGTTGGTTTCTATCCCGGCGGATTCCGCCGTTCACCCGCGTCCTGCTCATCGAGAGCGGGTCGCGGCATCTCGCCGAATGCCTGCTCGCTCATCTGCGCGACGTGTATCCCGGAATGCGCGCGGATCTGTTCACCTGCTTCTCGGGCGCGCCTGCCGCCTTCGATGCGAACGCGGGCACGATTTACCGCTCGCAGGACTACGCTAACCGGGCCACGCGCACGCGGCTGGCCGGCGAGCTGGCGTCGAACAAATACAACGTTTTGGCGATCATTTGTTCCGGCGAACCGGTGCTGACGCGCTGGAAGTGGATTCTGGCGGCGCGTCTGGCGGCGAAGGTGCTGGTGCTGAACGAAAACGGCGATTACTTCTGGCTCGACCGCGGGCACCTGGCGGCGATCCGGGGCTTCGTCGCCTATCGCGCGGGGCTGACCGGCGCGGGGGCGGTTCGGACACTCGCGCAGGCCGCGCTGAGCCCGTTCACACTGCTGTACCTGCTGCTTTACGCGGGGTTGATCCATCTGAGGAGGCGATTACGCACGATATGAAGGCTGTCTATGTCGAACATCATGGCGGGGCCGACGCGCTGGTATACGGCGAGCGTCCGAAGCCGCAGGCCGGGCCCGGCGAGGCATTGATCCAGGTGGCCGCGGCGGGGGTGAACTTCATCGACACCTATCACCGCGGCGGGCTGTACAAGGTGGATCTGCCGTTCACGCTCGGAGTCGAGGGAGCGGGAACGGTGGAGGACGTGGGCGAGGGCGTGAAGCACATCGAGCCGGGCGATCGCGTGGCCTGGGCGATGGAGCCAGGCGCGTACGCCGAGTACGCGAAGGTGGCGGCGTGGCGGCTGGTGAAGATTCCTTCCGGCGAGAGTTTCGAGACCGCCGCGGGCGCCATGCTGCAAGGCATGACGGCGCACTATCTCACGCATTCCACGTTCCCGCTCGCATCCGGGCACACGGCGCTGATTCACGCGGCGGCCGGCGGGACGGGGCTGCTGCTGGTGCAGATGGCGAAGATGCGGGGCGCGCGCGTGATCGGCACGGTCGGCACGCCAGCCAAGGCGGCGCTGGCGCGCGAGGCCGGGGCGGATGAAACGATCCTGTACACGAAGCAGGATTTCGTGGCCGAGGTGAAGCGCCTCACCGAAGGGGCCGGCGCCGACGTGGTCTACGATTCGGTCGGCAAGACGACGTGGGAGGGAAGCCTCAATTGCCTCAAGCCGCGCGGGTACATGGTCAGCTTCGGCAACGCGAGCGGCGCCGTGCCCGACTTCGCGCCGTTGCTGCTGGCGCAGAAGGGGTCGCTATTTCTCACGCGCCCGAACCTCGCGCATTATGCGGCGAACGCGCACGAGATCGCGGCGCGGGCGGGCGACGTGCTCGGCTGGATCCGCGCCGGCAAGTTGAAGCTGCGGATCGAGCGCACGTACCCAATCGCGCAGGCGGCGCAAGCGCATCGCGACCTGGAATCGCGGGTTACGTCGGGCAAGCTGGTTCTGATTCCATGAACGCCGGCGCGGCGGAGCGCCTGGCGGAGCGGCTGGGGGAATGGAAGGCCGACGCGCTGCTGATCTCGGCGCAAGCGAACATCCGCTATTTGACCGGGTTCACGGGCAGCAACGGCCTGCTCGCGGTAGCGCCGTCCGGGATGACGCTGTTTACCGATCCGCGATATGCGATTCAGGCCGCGAAGCAAGCGCCCTGCGCGGTGCGCGTGGTGCGCGGGCCGCTTGCGAAGGCCGCGGCCGGGCTGGTGAGGCGCAAGCGCTGGCGAAGGGTCGGGTTCGAGGCGGCGCGGATATTCTTCACGGACTACACCGCCTTGCGGGACGCGCTGCCGCGTGGCGTGACGCTGATGCCGTTGGCGCCGGTGGTCGAACCGCTGCGGATGGTCAAGACCGAGGAAGAGATCGCACGGATCCGGCGCAGCGTGATGACGAATTCGCTGGCGCTCGACGCCGCGCTGCCGGCGATCCGTCCGGGGGTGACCGAACTCGACATCGCCGCCGAGCTCGAATATCAGCAGCGGCGGCACGGCGCGGAGAAGGCGGCGTTCGAGACCATCGTCGCGGCCGGGCCCCGCTCGGCGCTGCCGCATGCCGAGCCCGGAACGCAGCCGGTAATAGCCAATCATCTACTATTGATAGATATGGGCGCGTGCCAGGAAGGCTATGCGAGCGACATGACGCGCGTGTTTGCCATCGGCCAGCCGGCCGCAAGGTTGCGGGATATGCACAAAGCCGTGCATGAGGCGCAGTGGGCCGCTACCGAAGCGGTGCGCCCGGGCGTGACGGCGGGGTACATCGACGGCCAGGCGCGGCGCGTCATGAAGGCGCACGGCCTCGACCGCGTGTTCGTCCACTCGACGGGCCATGGGCTGGGCCTCGAAATTCACGAGGCGCCGCGGTTGGGAGCGAAGGATCAGACAAAGCTTGAAGCCGGCATGGTGGTCACGATCGAACCCGGCGCTTATGTCGAGGGCCTCGGCGGCGTGCGCATTGAGGACACGGTGCTGGTGACGGCGACGGGCCACGAGACGCTCACGCCCACAAGCAAGGAGTTCATTTCCCTCTAGCATGTCGAATGACGAGATTAAGCAACTGATCCAACTCGTGAATGAGTCGGGGATCGCGGAGCTTGAGGTGCAGCGCGGCGAGAACCGTGTAAGGATTCGCGGGCGGGGTGGAGTGACGGGGGAAGTAACGGCCGCCGCGCCCGTCGCGCAGACGCCCGCCGCGCCAGCGGTTGCCGGCGCGCCTTCCGTGGCGGCCCCTCAGCCGCCGCAGGACACGGTGCTGGTGAAATCGCCGATTGTCGGGACTTACTATGACGCGCCGTCGCCGGCGACGCCGTCCTTTGTGAAGGTCGGCGATACTGTCGAGCCCGGTCAGGTGTTGTGCATTATCGAATCGATGAAGCTCATGAACGAAATCGAAGCCGAGATAGCGGGCACGGTTGTGGCCAAGCTGATGGAGAACGGACGGCCGGTCGAATACGGCGAAGCGCTGTTCGCCATCCGGCCGCGTTCCTGAGCGGTAGCGAGCGATGTTTCAAAAAATCCTGATTGCCAATCGGGGCGAGATCGCCGTGCGGGTCATCTGCGCGTGCAAGGACCTGGGCATTAAGACGGTGGCCGTGTATTCGGAGGCGGACCGGCACAGCCTGCACGTGCGCTTCGCCGACGAGGCGATATGCATCGGACCGGCGAAAAGCGCGCGAAGTTACCTCGATATTCCGGCGGTGATCAGCGCGGCCGAGATCACCAACGTCGACGCGATCCATCCGGGATACGGTTTCCTGAGCGAGAACGCGGATTTCGCCCAGGTTTGCGAGACGTCGGGGATTAAGTTCATCGGGCCGCCGCCCACGGTGATCCGTAACATGGGGCTAAAACAGCGGGCGCGGGCGGCGATGGCCGAGGCCGGCGTGCCGATCCTTCCGGGCTCGCAAGGCGTGCTCGATGGAGGCGAGGACGCGATGGCGACGGCGGAGCGCATCGGCTATCCGGTGATGCTGAAGGCTTCGGCGGGCGGCGGCGGACGAGGCATGCGGATCGTGCGCGAGGCGCCGGAGATGGCGAATCTGCTCGGGCAGGCGCAGGCCGAGGCGCAGGCGGCCTTCGGCTGCCCCGACATGTACATGGAAAAGCTGATCGAGGCCCCGCGGCACATCGAGTTTCAAGTGCTGGCCGACGAGCACGGCTGCGTGGCCGTGCTTGGGGAACGCGAATGCTCGATTCAGCGGCGGCATCAGAAGCTGCTCGAGGAAGCGCCTTCGACCGCGGTGACGCCGGAGCTGCGGAGCGAAATGTCGGCGCGGCTTGAAGAGGCGATGCGCGTCATCGGCTACACCAACGCGGGCACGATCGAGTTTCTCATGGATGAAGACGGCAAGCTCTACTTCATCGAGGTGAACGCGCGCATTCAGGTCGAGCACCCGGTGAGCGAGGCGGTAACCGGCGTGGACCTCGTCAAAAGCCAGATCCTGGTGGCGGCCGGCGCGCGGCTGCCCGAGATCATCCAGCTTCCCGTCGAGCTGCGCGGGCACGCGATCGAGTGCCGGATCAACGCGGAGAATCCGGATACGTTCGCGCCGTCGCCGGGGCGGATCACGGGCCTCAACCTGCCGGGCGCGATCGGCGTGCGGGTGGACACGGCGGCTTATACGGACGGCGTGATTCCGCCGTACTACGATTCGCTGGTGGCGAAGCTCATCGCGCACGGCAAGGACCGCGCGGAGGCCGTGGCGCGCATGCGGCGCGCGCTTGACATGTTCGTCGTCGAGGGGATTTACACCACGATTCCGTTGCAGCAGCGCATTCTCGAGGACGCGGATTTTCTGGCGGGCCGCCTCGACACGAAGTTCCTGACGCGGCTCGGTAAGTCCGCGGCGAGCCCATAGCGCGATCAGCGCAAGGCGGCCGCGGCGCTTTCGGCGAACGCGGAAACGAGCAACTCGCGCAGACGGCGCAGGACTGGGGAATCCTGGCCGCGCAGGTAAAACAGCGCGACATGCACGGGGAACTCATCGGGCGCAAGCGGGCAATACCTGATGCCACGCCGGGCCGAGTGCGTCCAGGCGGGCAGGATCGAGACGCCCGAGCCCGCCGCCACGAAGCCCTCGATCGACAGCGGAGAGGCGGACTCCTGCACGATGCGCGGCTCGAAGCCCGCGGCGGCGCAGCGCTGGCGGAACAGATCGTGAATCCACGGGTTCGACGATCGCGGGAAACTCACCAGCGGCAGGCCGGCAAGATCGGACAATCGCAGTTCGGCGCGGCGCGAAAGCGGATGCCCTTCCGGCAGGACAACGGACAGCGGGGCTTGGGCCAGGCGCTCCACGGTAAGGTCCTCGTCGGCAAGGGGTGAGCCGCAGATGCCAGCCCGGATGCGCGCCGCCCGCACGGCCTCCAACTGTTCCATGGTGTCCATCGGAGTGAACACGAGATCGAGCTCCGGATATCCCCGTTCGAGCGCGGCCTTGACGGCGGAGATGACGCCGCCATCGAACTGCGAAGCGAAGCCCACGACCAGCCGGCCCGCGGTGCCTTCGCCTGTCTGGCGGGTGATGCGGACCGCGCGTTCGGCGTCGGCCACGACGCGGCGGGCCTCCTTAAGGAAGATCGCCCCGGCGACGGTGAGGCTGACGTGGTGCGTGTCGCGGTCGAGCAGCCGGACGCCCAGCTCCTGTTCGAGCCACTTGATCTGCTGGCTCAGCGGAGGCTGGGCGATGTGCAGGCGCCGCGCGGCGTGGCCGAAGTGAAGCTCCTCGGCCACGGCGATGAAGTAGCGGAAGTGGCGCAGATCGAGCTGCGCGATGCTCGCGATCGAAAGATTCGAAGGTGGGGAGTGTTTCGCCATGGCGCGCCTCAATGCATGGCGGCCCGCGCGGCGCCCTTCGGCTTTTGCATGAAGAAAGCGAGCGGAACCATGAGCAGGCTGGCGATGGCGAAGACGACGACCGCGTCGATATAGGAGAGGACGCCCGCCTGGCGCTCGAGCGAGGCGTAGAGCTGGACATAGGCCTGCGACGTCGCGTCGGCCGCGCTCGCGCCCGCGGCGTGGAATGTGGCGCGGAGACCGCTGACAGCGCTGCGGAAGGGGAGGTCGTAGTCCGAGTTGCGCGCCGCGAGGATGCTCTGGTGATACTGGGAGCGGCGTGCGATAAGCGACGTCACGGTCGAAATGCCGACGCTGCCGCCGACATTGCGCGCCAGGTTGATCAGCCCCGACACGCTGTTGTTCTGCCGCTGCGGCACGCCGCTATAGGAAAGCGTGTTGATGGGCACGAAGAGAAACGCCATGCCGATCGACTGATAAATGCGCAGCTTCACCGCCGTCGCGTAATCCATTTCGAGGCTCATGCTGGTCATGTAATAGAGCGCCGCGGCGGTCACCAGGAATCCTAAAGCGACCATGCGGCGGGGGTCGACCCGCGAGACGAGGAAACCGATCACGGGCATGCACAGCATGAGGACGAACCCGCCGGGCGACAGCACCATGCCGGCCAGTTGCGCGGTGTAGCCCATGAAGGTTTGCAGCAGTTGCGGGATCAGCACCGTGGTGCCGTAGATCGTGAATCCGACCATGAACATCATGACGAAGGAGATGGCGAAGGTGCGGTTCGAGAAGAGGTGGACTTCGATGATCGGGTCGCGTTGATAGTATTCCCAGACGATGGCGCCGGCGATGCCGATCACGGTAAGGATGGCGAACCACACGATGAAGGAGCTCGAGAACCAGTCGTCGCGCTCGCCCTTGTCGAGCGTGACCTGGAGGCAGCCCAGGCCGAGTGCGATGAGGCCCAGGCCCATGTAGTCGATTGGTCCGGCCTTAGCGCGCTCTTCGGCCAGATATGGCGGATCCTCGACGAGACGGGAAGTAAGCAGCAGGGAAATGACGGCCACCGGGATGTTGATGAAGAAGATCCAGCGCCAGCTATAGTGATCGGTGATGAAGCCGCCGAGCGTTGGGCCCACGGCGGGCGCCAGCACGACGGCCAGGCCGTAAATCGCGAAGGCCATGCCGCGCTTGGCGGGCTCGAAGGTGTCGGCGAGGATGGCCTGCTCGCTGGGCGCGAGGCCGCCGCCGCCAGCGCCCTGGAGCACCCGGAAAAAGATCAGCATCCCGAGGCTGGGCGCAATGCCGCAGAGAAAGCTGCTGATGCCGAACAGCGCGACGCAGAGCATGTAGAAGCGCTTCCTGCCGATGCGCGTCGCCAGCCACGCGCTGATCGGCAGCACGACGGCGTTCGACACCAGATACGAGGTCAACACCCACGTGCTCTCGTCCTGTCCGGCGGAGAGCGAGCCGGCAATGTGAGGCAGGGCGACGTTGGCGATGCTCGTGTCGAGCACCTCCATGAAGGTCGCCATCGTCACGGTGAGAGCGACGGCCCACTCGTTATGTTTTGGCTTCCAGGGTTCGGGCACACTTCCCCTTCTTATGTTTCGAGCTCCGGCGCGCGCGTGGCTACTCTAAGAAGACCTTCGGCTCGACCGACATGCCGGGTCTCAGCCGGTGGTCGTCGTTCTGGCCGGGGTCGATGTCGATGCGCACCGGGATGCGCTGCACCACCTTGACGTAATTTCCCGTCGCGTTCTCCGGCGGCAGCAGGCTGAAGCGCGAGCCGCTCGCGCCGCCGATGCCGGTGACATGGCCCGTGTATTCGCGGCCAAAGGCGTCAACCGAGAACCGGACCCGCTCGCCTGGCTTCATGTGACGAAGTTGAGTTTCCTTGAAGTTCGCGGTGATCCAGATATCTTCGAGCGGGACGATGGCCAGAAGCTGCTGGCCCGGCGAAACGTTCTGGCCCACTTCGACGCTCTTCTTACCGACGATGCCGCTCACCGGGGCCACGATGGTGGTGTAGCCGAGGTTCAACTTGGCTTGGTCCAGCGCGGTTTTCTTCTCGAGCAGCTTGGCCTCCGCGGACTGCGCGCGCGCGCGGCTGACCGTGATCTGCTGCGGCCCCGTCAGGGCGGCTTGGACCGAGGCGTCGGCCTGCTGGATGCGGGCTTGGGCCTGCTCGATCGAGCTTTCGGCCACCGTGACGTTCTGCCGCGCCTCATTCACCGCGGCGCGGCGCGCGGCCAGAGCGGCGTTCGCCGCCGCCGCGGTCTGCACCGCCTCGTCGTACTGCTGCCGGGAGATCTCTTCCTTGGCGACGAGCTGCTTGTAGCGCTCCACGTCGTCGGCCGCCTTCTTGTAATCCGCCTCCGCCTCCGTGACCTGCGCCTGCGCGGTTTCGAGGCGCGCCCGATACGCGTTCAATTGGCGTTCGGAACTGAGCAGGGCCGCTTCGAAATCGTCCTTCGACGAGCGGGCGGACTTGAGCGTGCTGGCGGTGTTGATCCTGGTGATGGGCACATCGGTGCGCGAGCTCATCACCGTCGCATCGGCGTCGGCCACGTCGGCTTCAGCCTTCGCCACGGCGACCTCATAGTCGCGCGGGTCGATCTTCACCAGTACGTCCCCGGCCTTGACGAACCGCTCGTCGGCGGTCAGCACCTCGGACACCTGGCCGATGATGCGCGCGCTGACCGCGTTGACGTGGCCGTCAATCTGCGCGTCGTCGGTGGACTCATAGGAGCTCAGATAGCCCCAAAGAAAGTAACCGCCCACCAGGAGCGCCACGACCGCCACGGGCACAAGAATCCGCACGCGCCCCGACCGCCCTCTGGCCGAAGGCTTGACCGCCTCCGCGCTCGACTCCTTCACCGTTGACTCCGCCATGTCATTTCACCTCGATAAACTTCATGAGCGCCTCCGCGGTCAGGCCCATGGCCCGCGCGAGCGACGACTTCGCGACATTGTGCGCGTACAGAGCCGCGATCAGGCTGTCGTTGGCGGAAGCCACCGACTCCTGCGCCTGCACGACCTCGATGTTGTCCGTTACGCCGGCGGCGAAGCGGTCCTTCGCCTGGTCGAGCGTCTGACTGGCCAGATCGACGTTGGTGCGCGCCACTGCCACCTGGTCGGCCGCGGTCTTGACGTCGAGCAGCGCGGCGCGAATCTGGTAATCGATCTGTCCCGCCAGGTTGGCCAGTTCGTCCGAGCGCTGCTGGAGCGCGGCGCGCGCCTGCTCGACATCGCCGCGGATGCGTCCGCCGTCGAAGATGTTGAAGTTGAGGGTGCCGGCCACTTCAAAGATCCCGTGCGAGTTGTTGAACGAGAGACCCGAGTCGCCGTAGTAGCCATTGAGACCCACGGTCGGATACCACTCGCCGCGCGCCGCGCGCACCGTCTCCTCCGCGGCGGCCACCGCGTGCTTCGCGCTGAGATAGTCGGAGCGCTGCCGGTAGGCGGCCTTCGCCACATCTTCCGGCGTCATGGCCTCGAGCGGGGAGAACGGCACATCGTTGGCCAGGCGGAATTCCTGGCCGGGCGCCAGACCGATCAGGCGGCCGAGAACGAGCTTGTCCTTGGCGAACTGATTTTGTTGGGCGAGCAATCGCTGCTGGTCCTGCTGAAGCTCGACGTGCGCGCGCAGCACGTCGATGGAAGGCGAAGTGCCGGCCTTCTTGCGATCCTCGGCGCGTTCATACAATGCCCGCGCGGTGGCGACCTGCGCTTCGAGCGACTGGGTTCGCGAAGCGTCCGCGATGATCAGCAGATAGCCGTTCGCCACGGCCTGGGAGACAAGATCCTTGGCATCGTCCACGGAGAGCCGGGCGGCCGTTTCCTGTTCCCGCGACGCCTTCAGCGTCTTCCACTTGTTGTAGTCGAACGCCGTAACCGCGACGTTGGCCTGCGCGATCGAATAATGGAACGGGCCGACAATGGAAGGGATTCCGCTAAAGCCCGGGATCGGCGGGAACTGGAAATTAAAGCCAAACGTTTTTAGGTTGATTTGTTCTTCAACTTCGCTCACCTGGCCCGTCACCTGAGGCATCAGCGCGGACAGGGCCCGGATGCGCTGGGCCTTCGCCGTCTGGCTGGACGTGTCGCTTTCGAGCAGTCCCAAGTTCGCGCGCAGGCCGCGGTCGATCGCTCCCGCCAGTGTAAGATCGATCGGCGGGCCGGCCGCGCCCGCGGGCACGCTCCCTTGATATGAAGCTTCCTGTTGAGCTTGGACGCCCACTCCCGCCAGAGCGAGCACAGCCACAGCGGTCGCCAGTCTTTGGTTCGAGTGCATGATGGTTTTCGTTCTGGCGCGCCCGGATTCGCCGGTCTCCAGCGCGCCACCCAATCCCATTGTCCCTAAGGTAGATGCTCGTAGATACGCGAAGGCTCCAACTATGATGGAGCGGGTGATACCTAATGGATATATTTTGATATCGAATTCATATTACCAGCGACTATGGCGCGGAGACCAGCGCGCGGCCGACGATGGCCACTTTCTCCCAAGCCGGAAGGCTGATGCGGCGTTCGAGCACGCCGGCGCCGCACTGGTCGATGCGATCGAGCAGGCGCCGGTAGATCTCGATCAGAGCCCACAGCGAAGGACGGCTGCGGCGGTGGATCAGTCCGAGCAAGGGGCGGGACTCGTCGTAGAACTGGCGCGCGCGGGCGGCCTCGAAGCGAAGCAGGCGGTCGAAGCCGGCGCCCGCTTCGAACCGCTCGACTCCGAAGCGCTCCAGGTCCTCGCGGGGCAGGTACACGCGGCCGTTCCGTTCGTCTTCGCGCAGGTCGCGGAGGATGTTGGTGAGCTGGAACGCGATGCCGCAGCGCTCGGCGAGCGGAAGTGCATCGGGCGAGTCGAACCCAAGGATGTGAATGGTGGTCAGTCCAACGACGCTGGCGACGCGATAGCAGTATCGATATAGCTCGTCGAAGGTGGCGATGGTGCGCGGCTCGAGGTCGCTTCGGACGCCGGCGATCATGTCTTCGAAATACTGGCGCGGGATCCGGAAGCGCTCGACGGTGTCGCAAAACGCCGGCCAGAGCGGATGCGGCGGGAGACGGCCCGCGAGAGCGGCGTCGAGCTCGGCATGCCAGCGGTCGAGCGCGGCGACGGTCGCGCCGGCCTCGTCGCTCAGATCGTCGCAGAAGCGCATGAAAGCGTAGACGGCGCACATGGCGTTCTTGCGCTCGCGGGGCAGCAGGATGAACGAGTAATAGAAATTACGGGCGCGCCGGCGGGCGACGCCGCGGCAATAGCGGTACGACCCGGCGAGACTGCCGCTCATGCCGCGCGGGAGAAGGCCACGCGAACCAGGCTTGAAACGAGCAGCGCGGCCCGCTCGGCGTTGCCGATCGCCGGACGCCGCGCAAGAACGTTGTAATCCTGCCGCTCGATTTTTTCGAGCACCCGCAGGCCGCCGCGGCTGAACAGATCGAGATCCAACGCGAGGCGCTTCTCGACCGCGTGGACGAGCGGAAGCCCGCGCTCGAACAACTCGCGCGCCACGCCGACGGCCTCGCGCATCGCGTCGCGGAACGCGGGGGTGAAGCGGCGGGCGAACAGGTCCTCTTCGCGGCAGCCGTGACGGCGCAGCAGCGCCAGCGGAAGATAGATACGGTCCTTGTCCAGATCGACCGCGACGTCCTGCCAGAAGTTGGCCAACTGCAGCGCCGTGCAGGTCGCATCCGACAGCCGGTCGCGCTCGGGGTCGCGATAGCCGCAGAGCCGCAATACGATTCGCCCGACCGGATTCGCCGAGCCGCGGCAGTAGCAGAACAACTCGTCCCAGGATTCGTAGCGGGTGACCGTCTGGTCCTGCTCGAAGGCGCGGATCAAGGCTCGGAACAACGGCGCTTCGAGGGCGTACTTTCGCGCGGTCTCTTCGAGCGCGACGAAGACCGGATGCCGCGTGCGCCCTTCATACATCGCTTCGAGCTCGCCGCGCCACCAGGCGAGCAGACGCAGGCTCTCCGCGCGATCGCCGATTTCGTCGCCGAGGTCGTCGGCCCAGCGGCAGAACGCGTATACGTTGAAGAAATCCTGATGCAGGCGCTTGGGCAAAATGACGCTCACGACGTGGAAGTTCTCGTAGTGGTGCGTAGCCAGCCAGCGCGTGTATGCGAGCGCCTCGGGGCGCGTCCAGGCGCGTTCCATGGCGGCGTCCTGGCGGACGAATTCGGCCGGCGGGGCAAAGCTGGCGGCGGGAGCGGGCATCAGGGAATGATGGCGGTCTTCATGTGCCCGTTATGGCTCATCAGGTGATGCAGCACGTCGAGCAGGTTGTCGAGCGGCTCGACGCGGTTGACGAAGTCGCGGGCGGTCGCTCCGCCGCGAGTCACGATGTCGAGCGCCCGGCGGATGTGAACCGGCGTGTGGTGGAAGCTCGCCGTGCAGGTGAGCTCCGAGTAGTGCATGAGCGAAGTGTCGATGCGCACGTTGGTGCCGTTCGGACATCCGCCGAAGAAGTTGACGACGCCGCCGCGGCGGGCCAGCTTCACGGCCGTTTCCCAAGCCTCCGGGCGGCCGACGGCTTCGATGACGGCGTCGGCGCCGCGGCCGGACGTACCGGCGCGAACGGCCTCGGCGAGCGCGCGGCTGTCGTCGCCCGCCAGCAGGCCATCGTCGGCCCCCATGCGGCGCGCGTTTTCAAGCTGCGTTTCGCGCCGCCCGATCGCCAGCACGCGCGCACCGTAGACCTTGGCCATCTTCACGAACATCAGCCCGATCGGGCCGAGGCCCATGACGGCGAGCGTGTCGCCGGGCCGGATGCCGGTCTCGTCCAACCCGCGCAGCGTGCAGGCCAGCGGCTCGCACAGCGCCGCGTCCTGATACGAGACGGAGGCGGGAAGCCGGTACGTGTTGCGCTCGACGATGCGGGCCGGGATGCGGATGTACTCGGCGTAGGCGCCGTTATTGAAGATGAGATTCTCGCAGAGATTTTCCTGCCCGCGGCCGCAGTAGAAGCAGGCGGCGCAGGGCGCGGAATTCGCCGCCACGACGCGATCGCCAGGCCGGAACGCGGTCACGCCGGAGCCGACCGCCGACACGTCCCCGGCCAGTTCGTGGCCGAACAGCGCGGGCGGCACAATCATCCGCGCGTGATAGCCCCGGCGAAACACCTTGACATCCGTTCCGCAGGTCAGCGCCGAGCGCACGCGCACCAGCATGTCCCCCGCGTTGAGCCGGGGGACCTCCACTTCCTCGATCCGCAGATCTTCCCGCCCGTATAAAACGGCCGCTTTCATCCGTTTCAATCCCGCCACCTTTGAGGCTGCACCACAATCTTGAGCGAACGCTCGGCCGGATGCAACGCCAGGCCGATCCCTTCGCGGATTCCGTCGAGCCCCACGACATCGGAGATTAGTTCCTCCACCGGCAAAGCGCCGCTGAACACCAGCCTGGCCGATTCCTTTTGTAAGTCGACCGATGCGCTGTAAGAACCGAGCAAAGCGCGCTCGCCAACGCAGACATCCGCGCCCGAGACTTCGATTCGTTCCTGATGGGAAGTCTGGGCGAACAGCAGCACGCGCGCGCCCGGCCGCGTCGCTTCCACAGCCTGGCCCACGATGCCGTGCGCCGAAGCGGCGACGATTGCGAAGTCCGCGCCGCGGCCCGCGGTCAGATCGTGCGCATGTTCCCGCAGACGCCCGTCGCCCGGATCGTAGGCCGCGGCGGCGCCAAAGTGAATCGCCAGATCGCGGCGGTGCGGCATCGCGTCGGTGGCGAGCACGATCGCGCCGGCGCGCCGCGCCAGCATGGTAAAGATCAAACCGATCGGCCCCTGGCCGAGCACAACCACGACGTCGCCCGCCGAAGTCCCTAACATCGCGAAGCCCTTGACGCAGGTGTTCACGGGCTCGACGAACGAAGCCCGCTCGAACGGCACGCCCTCCGGAATTTTCTCGATACCGCGGCGAACGATCCAGTCCATCGCGCGGACGTACTGCGCGAACCCGCCACCGGCGGGTTCGAAGCCCGCGGTCACGCCGACGCGTTTGTAAACCGGGCACTGCGCGTAGAGCTTGTGCCGGCAGTAGAAACAATCGAGACAGGGAATGTGATGGAACACGACGACCCGGTCGCCCGGGGCGTAAGCGTCGACGCTCGCGCCGACGGCCACGATCACGCCGGCCGTCTCATGGCCGAACACGCGCGGCGGGACCAGCAGGTCGAACTCGATTTTCTTGAGGTCGGTGTGGCAGATGCCGCAGCTCTCGACGCGAATGAGAACCTCGCCCGGGCCGATTTCCGGCGTCGGAATCGACTCGACCGCGACGTGGCGGTTGCCCAGATAGACAGCCGCGCGCATCGTGGACGGCGCCTCGCGCCTGCCGCGGCCATAAAGCGCATCGTGGGCCAGTTCGGCTTCGATCCCATCGAGCCCGGTTCTAGAATCTACAGGCGGCAAGGCCATCCCCCAGCGCTTCGGAGGCGCGTTCACAACGGCGCGCAAAACGAATCAGCGAGGCCAGCGCATTGGGGTGCGCGAGCGAGGCAAGCGCGATCCGCCCCCGTGAAAAGCGCCCGCCAGCGGTTCGATATTGGTTGAAATCCATTGGCATGTCTTCGTTCGCTCCGTCTGTCACGACCCGTATGCAATAAAAAGGCAGCCCCTGCTTGAGCGCGGCCGCGGCCACCGAGGCCGCTTCCATCTCGACGGCGGCGGCTCCGGTTTCCGCCAGTTCCTTTTTCTCCCGAGCTGTACCGATGACCCGATCCTGGGAAAGGATCCGGCCCCTTCGATAATGCAGCGGACATTCCGGGGTCCGTATCGTCCAGTCGTTAACCGCCGTTACTACCAGGATATCGCCAATGGCTAGGGTCGCGTCCAGGGCGCCACAATATCCGGTGCTGATCCAGGCGTCAACCTGGGGGTCCGAGGCGGCTTCGACGGCCTTCGCCGCGAGGTACGATCCCGGCCCGTTCGCCGCTAAACGCACCGGGCGCCCCTGCCAGAAGCCTTCCGCGAGAAAGTCCACCGGACGACGCCGGATCCTCACGCCCGCCAGAAACCGCAGGAAACCGCTGAACTCGCGTCGCTCGGCCGCTATGAAAGCGAGGATGCCCATACTAGCCGCTCAGCCGCCCGCGAGCACGTAGCCGTTGGCCTCGAACCAGGCCACGGCGCGCCGCAGCGCTACTTCCACGGGTTGTGGCAGGAAGCCGAGTTCGCGCCGGGCCTTGGCGCAGGAGACGAACATCTTTTTCTTCGCCATGCGCACGGCGTCGAGCGGCGCGCGGGGCTCGCGGCCCGTCACGTTCGCCCAGGCCGTACTGGCCAGTCCGGCGACATAGGCGACCGCATACGGGATCTTCCAGCGCGGCGCCGGCCTGCCGCTGATCCGCGCGAGCGCCGCGAGAATTTTTTCGAGCGTGAGGTTCTCCGACCCGAGGATGTAGCGCTCTCCCGGCGCGCCCTTTTCGCAAGCCAGCAGGTGGCCGAGCGCGGCGTCGCGCGCATCGACAAGATTCAATCCAGTCTCGATGTAGGCAGGCATTCTTCCGCGGAGAAAATCCAGAACGATGTGGCCGGTCGGGGTTGGTTTGAAATCGTGGTCGCCGATCGGCGCGGTGGGATTGACAATCACCACCGGAAGACCCTGGCGCGCGAATTCGAGCGCGACCCGCTCGGCCTGAAATTTCGATCGCTTGTACGCTCCATGCATGGCGGCCGAAGACCCGGGCGTATCTTCATCGCCCTCGCCGCCCGGCGGAATCCCGATGCAGCCGACGGTACTCGTATAGACCACACGGTCGACGCCGGCCTTGGCCGCGGCCTGCATCACATTGCGCGTGCCGTCCACATTCGAGCGGAACATTTCGGAAGCGTCCGGCGCCCACAACCGGTAATCGGCGGCCGCGTGGAACACCAGGCCGCAACCGGCAACCGCCCGCTCGACGGACGCGGGATCGCGAAGATCGCCGTCCACGCGCTCGGCATCCAACTCGCGCAAACGGCTCGCGGGCCGAGCCAGCGCCCGAACGCTGTATCCACGCTCGACGAGAGAATGCGCGATGTGCCAGCCGAGAAAACCGGTGGCGCCGGTAACCAGTACGGGTTTCATGCTTCGCGCGGGGTGCGCGCCGTCAACCCCGGCCAGAGCTCCTTGTCCTCAGGAAGCAGTTCAGGGCCATCAGCGGGAACGAGTGCCGGTACAGGTGATAACTGAGATAGAAGACTTTCGGGAAGCCCGTTCCCGTGGCCAGATCCTCGTCCCAGGAGCCATCGCCCGATTGCGTCCGCAGCAGGTAGTCGACGCCATCGTGCAGGCTCGCGCTCGTCGTATCGCCTCCCGCGAGAAGCGCGAGAACCGCCCACGCGGTCTGCGAAGGCGTGCTGGGCGCGGAGACATAGCGATGTTCGTCGTAACTCGCGCAGCTTTCTCCCCAACCGCCGTCGAAATTCTGGTTCGAGCGAACCCATTCGAGAGCCCGTTGGACGGGCGCCTCGCGGTCGCTGACGCCCGCGGCGGCGAGGCCTCGCAGCGCGAGGAACGTCCCGTAGATATAATCCACGCCCCAGCGGCCGTACCAGCTCCCGTCCTCTTCCTGGGTCCGCAGAAGGTATTTCACGCCACGCTGAACCGCCGGATGGTCTTGCGCCACGCCGCAGGCGCCCAACGCTTCGAGAACCCGGCCGGTGATGTCCGGGCAGGTCGGATCGAGCATCGCATTGTGGTCGGCGAACGGAACGTCGCTGAGCGGCTGCCAGTCGTTGTCGACATCGAAGGCCGCCCAGCCGCCATCTTTCGACTGCATGTCGAGCAGCCATTCGACGGCGCGCCGCTCGGCGGCCTGTTGCGCGGCTCGCGAGGAGGACTGGCCGCGGCTGAGGGCGAGCAGCACCATCGCCGTATCGTCGATGTCCGGATAAAACTCGTTGGCGAACTCGAAATACCAGCCCGACGGCGAAGTGCGCGGGCGCTTCACGGACCAATCGCCCTTCCGTCGAACCTCCTTCGTAAGCAGCCAATCGGCGGCGGCGGTGAGCGCCCGCGCCGGCGGCTCGACGGCCAGCCCCAGCGCGTAGCCGGCGATCGCCGTGTCCCACACCACCGAGAAACAGGGCTGGAAATAAAAGCCGCGCTCGTCGTCGACCATGAGCCGGTCGAACTGGCGCTGCGCCTCCACGCGGCTCGGATGATCCGCCGGATAGCCAAGCAGATCGAGCGCCATGATGACGTACATCATCGGCGGATAGATTGCCGCCAGGCCGTCGGTGTAGCGAGTGCGCTCCACGATCCATTGCTCGGCGCGGCGAATGGCCTTCTGGCGCAACGCGCGCGACCCGTGCCGCTCCCACCACTTCAGGAGCCGGTCCATCGCATAGAAAAAATTGCGCCAGCTAACCGGCCGGCGTCCATACGGGAATCCAGTGCCCATGCCCGGAAGGAAGAGTTCGTCTAAGTTGAATCCGGCCGGCGCCGGGCGCCGCGGGTTCATCGAGTGGACGATCGAAAGCGGGATCACGATCGCCCGCGTCCAGGAAGACATCTGGTAAATGAAGTTACCCGGCAGCAGCATCAGCTCGGGCGGCACGGCGGGCGCACCCTCGCGCGGATACAGCCCGAAAAGGCTCAGGTTGATTTTGACGTAACTGTTCGCCGCCTGAATGCCGCCCAGAGCCAGGATGCGGTCTCGAGCGCGCTCCAGCCGCTCGTCGCCCGGCGAAACGCCGGCCAGCTTGAGCGAGAAGTACGCCTTGACCGTCGCGCTGACATCGGATGGCCCGCTGGGATAGATGCTGAAGCCGCCGTCAGGCAACTGGCGCGAGAGAATCGACTCCACGGCGCGCCGGATCCGGTCGCGGTCCGGCGGGTTCCATATGCCATCGACGGGAGGGTGTTGCCACAAGCGCAGCAAAATCCAGTCGGATTCGAGCGTCGTGTCCGCGGTCAGCTCGCCCCACCAATAGCCTTCGCGCGACTGCCGGTCGAGTAGCCAGGCGGTGGCGCGAGCGGCCGCTTGCAGCGCGCCGCTCGACAGCGCTTGAGCCGCTGGCAGCGTCTGGCTCATGCTCTCAGTTCGGCGCTTCGCCCGCCAATCACCGGAAGCTGAAAACGCACGTCCTCTTCTTTCAATTCCAACTCCTCGAGACTGTCGAAGCCGTAATCCGAACGCAGCGTGCGGATCAGGTCGTCGACGAGCACCTCAGGCGCCGAGGCGCCCGCGGTCACGGCAACGGTTTGGACTCCTTCGAGCCATTCCGGCCTCAATTCGCCTCCATCGTCCACCAGGTACGAAGGCACGCCCTCTTTCTCGGAGACTTCGACGAGACGGCGCGAATTCGAGCTGTTCTGCGATCCGACCACCAGCAGCATGTCGCACAAGTGAACTACCGCTTTGACGCCCAACTGCCGGTTCTCGGTTGCATAACAAATGTCCTGCGACTTCGGACCTTGAATTTTCGGGAAGCGCTCGCGCAGCCGCTGTACGATGTCGCGTGTCTCATCCAGGCTGAGCGTGGTCTGGGTCAGATAGGCCATCTTATCGGGATCGGTCACTCGAAGACGGTTGACGTCCTCGACGGTGGAAACCAGAATCGTCGACTCCGGAGCCTCGCCGAGCGTGCCGATCACTTCGTCGTGGCCGGCGTGGCCGATGAGGATAATCGTATACGCCTGTCGCGCGAACTTCACGGATTCGAGGTGAACTTTCGTCACCAGCGGACAGGTCGCGTCGATTACCCGCAGATTGCGGTTCCGGGCCTCCTCACGCACGGCCGGCGAAACCCCGTGGGCGCTGAAGATGACGCGCGAGCCCTCGGGAACTTCGGTTAACTCTTCGACAAAGATCGCCCCGGCGCGGCGCAGTTCGTCCACGACATGCCGGTTATGAACGATCTCCTTGCGCACGTAAACCGGCGGGCCATAAAGATCGAGCACGATCTTCACGACATCGATCGCCCGGACCACACCGGCGCAGAACCCGCGAGGCCGGAGCAGAACGATCTTTTTGGCCGCGCCGTCTGGCGAGACGTTGTTAGGATGGCGCATACTCGGAAGCTTTAGTATAGCAACACGGATGCCACGTCCGCCGGGATGCGGAAACATCCGGGGAATGAATTGTTTCAGTGCGCCGCGGCGCGCCGCGAGCCGTTGCTACACTGAAGAGGAGCCCCGGCGCCGCCGTCCGATGTCAACGCCTTTCTCCACATCCCGTTGGGACGAACTGGTCTCTTCCGTCGTGGCCGAAACGGGAGCGCGCCTGCGGGCGGCGGCCGAGGCATACGCGCGCGAGGAGGCCGGCCGGCTGCACCAGGCGGTTCGCCGGCTGCGCCTCGCCGCGACGGAGGCGGAATGGGCCGCCGCGCTGGCCGAAGCGGCGGAGGCCGAGGCGCGCCGCGCGGCCGTGTTCGCGATCGACGGCGGCCATTTCCGTCTGACGGCGGCGCGAGGCCTGGAGGCCGCCGGGCCGCCCGGCGCCGAGCCGCTTCGCTCGGCGCCCGCATTCAACGAGGCGGCTGCCAGCCGCGAGCCCGTCACCGCTCTGCGCGCGGTCTCGGAGCTGGGTGCTCCGCTGCATCGCTGGCTGGTGGGCCGGCGAGACGCGCAGTTCGCGGTGTTCCCCGTCGAAGCGCATGGGCGCGTGGCGGCGCTGCTCTACGTGGACGGCGGGGCCGAGGATGGTGTGCGGCCGCCCGATGCGGCGCCGCTCGAGCTGTTGGCCGACCTTGCCGGAGCGATGCTCGACCGGAGGGCGGCGCGTTCCGCCGGCGGCCTGGTTAACATCGGACCAGGCGCGGCCCGGAGCACGGGCTGGGACGACCTGCCCATCGAGGAACGGCGGGCTCACTTGCGGGCGCAGCGCGCCGCGCGGGTATTGGCCGCCGAAATCCGGTTGTATCACGAGCACGCGGTCCAGGCCGGCCGGCGCGATCGTGACTTATACCGGCACTTACAAACACCGATCGACGCGGCTCGTGAGGCATTCCTCCGCGAGCATATGAGAGACCGGCCCTCGATGCCCGACTACTTTCACCTGGAGTTCTTACGGACGCTTGCTCAAGATGACGATACGCTCGCCGGCCCTGGTTATCCCGGTCCTTTGGCTTAGCCTCGGCGGCCTCGGGTTCTCTTCCGCCTTGGCCGCTCCGGCGGCCGCTTCGTCCACGAGCGCGACAAAGAAAAAGAAAAGAACTCATAAGAAGCCCGCGCGCAAGTCCGCCCGGAAAACGGCCCGGAAGACCTCACGGCGGACGTCCCGCATCAAGCCGCCCAAGGCGCCGCGCGTGGTGACGGCGAGCGCCGGGACGCTCGCCGCTCTCGGCCAGGCCTACACGCTGAAGCCAACGCCCGCCGGAGCGGCCGCGCTCGAACGCTACGCCGCCGCCCACGCGGGCACTCCCGCGGAAGGAGAAGCCAGCCTGGCGCTGGTCGAGGTCGCGACGAGCAACTGGAGGTTCGACGCCGTTCCGGGCTACACGCGAAAGATCCGCGGTCTTCTGCCGCAGTTGCCGGACTACGCCGCTTACTACGAGGCGAGCGCCCAGATCGCGCATCGAGCTCTCGAGGATGCCCACAAGACGCTCGCCCCGGTCTGGGATCAACAGCCGTCCTCGCCCTTCGCCGCTCCGGCCGCGCTAATGCTGGCGCGTGGCTACCTGCAGGCATCGGATGCGACGCGCGCGCTGGCCATCCTGGACGAACACGGCGGCGAGGCATCGCCCACCGGCGTGGCTCTGCTGCGCGCGCAAGCGCTCGAAGCCAAGGACCAGCCGAATGAAGCGTCGCGGCTGTATCAGGGCATCTTCTACGACGACCCGCTCAGCCCCGAAGCGCCCGCCGCCGCCCAGGCGCTGGCGCGGCTCAAGAATCTCGCGGGCCACCCCGAGCCAACCGCGCAACAGATCCTCGGCCGCGCGGGCAAGTTGCTCGATGCGGACCAGCCCGGCACGGCCCGGAAGTTCCTCGAGGACTCGCTCAACCGGCTCTCGGGGGCCTCTCGCGAGATGGCCCAAGTCGACATCGCCGCCGCCCTCTTCGCCGACGGCCAGGAGCGCCAGGCGTTCGAGCGCCTCTCGACGCTCGCCTGTACGAGCGAAGAGGCTGGCGCCGCCCGCCTATATTACCTCGTGCGCGCGGCCTCCCGCCTGGAGAGGGTATCCGACGCCTCGCGGGCCGTGGACGAACTGGGGTCGAAGTATCCAGCCAGCCGTTGGCGCGCGCGCGCGCTCATTGCCCTTGGTAACCGCTTTCTTACCGAGAATGACCCTGCATCCTACCTCCCGTTGTTCAAGGCTTGTTACGATTCCTTCCCGGACTCGCCCGATGCGTCGTACTGCCACTGGAAAATAGTCTGGAAGCAGTATCTCGACGATCGCGCCTCGGCCGAGCCACTGCTGCGCGCCCACTTGACGACTTACCCTCACTCGCCGAAAGCGAACGCGGCTCTATACTTTCTTGGGCGCATCGCAGAGTCTCGTGACGCGGCGGCCGAGGCGGCGGACTGGTATCGAGCCATCGCCGCGCGTTACCCCAATTCTTACTACGCCATTCTGGCCCGCGCACGGCTTAAGACAATCCAGACAACCGGAGCTTCGGACCCGCCCGCCGTCGCAACTTTCCTCGAGAAGCTGCCCAAACCATCCCTACCTCCATCAATGGACTTCGAGCCAAACTCGCTCACCAAGGTCCGGATCGAGCGCGCCAGCTTACTGGCCGACGCCGGACTGAACCAGGACGCCGAACGCGAGTTGAAATATGGCGCCTCGCATGACGGCCAACCGCAGATCGCGGCTCTGGAACTGGCATCGCTCGCCAGTAGCGGCGCCGCGGTCGATCAGGCCATTCGCTATATCAAGCATTACGTGCCGGGCTATCTGAACATGCCCCTGAGCGCCGCTCCGGCGAAGTTCTGGGAACTGGCCTTTCCTCTTCCCTATCGCGCGGCGCTCGAACAGTACAGTTCTGAGCATGCCCTCGATCCGTACCTCGTCGCCGCGCTGATCCGCCAGGAGTCGGAGTTCAACCCCCGCGCGGTTTCGGCCAGCAAGGCGCTCGGATTGACACAGGTAGTACCTTCGACGGGAAAGTACTTGAGCCGGCGGGCTGGAGTCGTCCGGTACCGGACAACTCTCTTGTTTCAACCGGAAGTTAATCTCAAGATCGGAACTTATTACCTCAGGTTGCTGCTTGATAGCCTACAGGGGAGCCCGGAGGCCGCCTTAGCTTCATACAACGCGGGACGTAGCCGCGCCGAGTTATGGCTAAGCTGGCACGCTTACAAAGAGCCCGCCGAGTTTGTGGAAACGATTCCATTCAGCCAAACCCGCGATTATGTAGAAATTGTGTTACACAATGCCGATATCTACCGCCGGCTCTACAAGAACGGCGGCGAATTAGCTGTGACACGGTTACCATGGTCCGGCGAGGGAATTTTTTGGGATTTTTTTTCTGAACACTCTTTCATTTTTTCCGAAAGCGTGGGACACTAGGAGCGGTGGAGGAGTTTGAAGCCTTCTTCCGCTGCTGCCGCCGTAGGCGCGATGCCACGCAGCATGGGCTTCTTCACAATAAGAATCGTGAGAGGTGCCTATGTGTTACATATCTCTGGTCCCAGAGACGATCATTCAAACGGACGGAGCCGGTCCCCTGACGGAGTTGGACTCTTCGAAAGGTAGGCTCTACGTCTTGACACTGGAAATTACGCGCGCAGTCGAACAGGAGAGCCTGGAGGTGGAAGTCTGGGGCTCCCCGGACGGCGCCAACTGGGGCGACAAACCGGTCGCCACGTTACCTCAGAAGTTTTACTGCGGCGTTTATTCGACCCTAGTGAACTTGGCGCGCAGGCCGGAAATCAAGTACCTCCGGCTGAAATGGCGCACCAAGCGCTGGTCCAAAGGCGACACCACACCGTTGTTCGCGTTTTCATCGTTCCTCGAAGAGTCCGGCGCACGTTTAAAAGCGGCGGTCGCTTAGAAGAAACCGATTACACGCGAAATTCATCCGGCCGCCAGTTCAGGATCGCCTTCTTGATCTCTTTCGCGGGGAGTTTTTCGTCGAGCGTGCGACGCACAAGCGCCTCAAGCTCGTCGTCGGAAGCGAAGCGCAACGCCGTAAACTGATCCGGCGCCAGTTCCGTCGTGCGTCTTTGAAGTTCCGCGGGCAGAATTCGCTGCATTCGCAGCGTCTCCTCGAGCCGGATCAAACGATCCTGCACTCGCAGCGGGTACGTCCTGATCTTCAGCACCAGGACGACGAACGTCACAGCCAGCACCAGCAACCACGCCGTCACAGGTCCCGGATGGCGGGACAGATCGACGCACGTCAGGCCCAGATTGAGCATGGCGACCGGCGCCAGAAAGTAGTGATACGGCGGATCGAACCGCCGGTGATTGGCATAGGTCTGAGACGGCATGGGAACATCCTCCATAACTTGGATTTACGGGCGCTCAGGCCCGGTTCATCAGGCTGGCGACGTAGCCGGCGCCAAACCCGTTGTCGATGTTGACAACGGTTACATTACTCGAACAACTGTTCAACATCCCTAGCAGCGCGGCGAGGCCGTGGAAACTGGCGCCATAGCCAACGCTGGTCGGAACGGCGATGACCGGCGCGGCCACGAGGCCGCCCACGACGCTCGGCAGCGCACCCTCCATACCGGCGCAAACGATCACGACCTTGGCCTGTTGCAGCCTTGCCGTGTTGTCCATCAGCCGGTGAATGCCGGCCACGCCCACGTCGTGGATGGCCTCGACGGTGTTTCCCATGGTCTCGGCGGTGAGCGCGGCCTCTTCGGCGACCGGTATGTCACTGGTGCCCGCGCACACGACGGCGATCACGCCGCGGCCCCGCTGCTCGCGGTCCCGCCAGACGCGCACCACACGCGAAACCGGGAAGTGCTCCGCCTCCGGACAAAGCGCCGCCACCCGCCGGGCCGCGTCTTCGCTGACGCGCGTCACAAGCACGTTCCGCGACTTCTCGAGCAGACTCGCCGCGATCGCTTCCACCTGTTCCGGCGTCTTTCCCTGGCCGAAGACGACCTCGGCCATCCCCTGCCGCAGCGCGCGATGGTGGTCTACTTTCGCGAAACCGAGATCCTCGAACGGCATGTGCCGCAGCCGATCGAGCGCGCCGTCGACCGGTGTCGCGCCGTCGCGCACTTCTTCAAGCAGTTGTTTCAATTGGGACGCGTCCATGCGGCAGTATCGCTTTTCGAGGATAGCAGACCGCGCCATTCCCGAATCCCGCCGCTACGCGCCGCGCTCAGTGCTGCTGGCCGCTTAAACGGCGATAGTAGTTCGCCACGGCGTCGGCATAGCCCGCCGGCGCGGGGTCCGGCGCCGTGGTCCGGATCGTCCCGCCGGTCTGCTCGTCGAGCTTGCGGCGTAGCTCGGCCTCGATCGTTTCAAGCCCTGGAAGCACGGTGTGGCTCAGACGGTCAGCCAGCTCGCGCGGATCGCCTTGCCAGTTCATGCGGCGGTAAGCGCCCATTAACGCGTCGATGTCCGCGGTCCCCAGCCCGCCGGCTGGGCCTCGCGCCAGTTGACGGAGATGCTCGAAGCCTTGCGCGATGCCGTCCTGCTCCTGCTCGGTGGGTTGCGGAATAGCGCTCCCTCCGCGTGCGGAGGAGGTTCCGTTTCGAGGACTTCCCTGCCCCGGCTGCTGGCCCTGGCCTGCCTGCTGGAGTTGCCCCGGCTGCTGCCGTTGCCCGGGCTGCTGACCTTGCCCCGGCTGCTGACCTTGCCCCGGCTGCTGCCCCTGTCCGGATTCGCCGTCCTGACCATTTCGGTCACCGGCCTGCAAACGTTCCACCTGCCGGCGCAGGCTCTCGACCTGGTTCAGCGCGTCCTCGAGCTGTTTGGTTGACGCATCCGTCGGCCCAGCGCCCGGTTTCCCGCCGTCGCGTTGCGGCGCGTGCAAGGCCGACTTCGCCTCTTCAAGCTGCTGGCTGAGCTGATCGAGCCCCATCGCCGTCACCGACTCCCGCATCCACGTGTAAGCGCCCTCGCCGCGACGGATCCACTCCGCGTTCTTTCGCATACGCAGTTCGAGTTCGTTCTGCTCCGCGTCGCCGAGCGCCTTCCGCAGCTTGGATGCGGCGTCGGGCTGACCGCCGGCCAGCGCCCCGGCTTCGGCCTCCATCTGGTTCTGCAAGTCCTTAAGCTGGTCGGCGAGGCGCTGTTCGTCGTCGCCCATGCGCCGCGAGGCGGCGCTCGATTGGCCGGGGCTCGGCCCGAGGCGCGGGTCCTGTTTCTCTTCCCGTCCGAAGGCGTCGCGCAGGCGCTTGGTGAATTCCCGATGCTCGGCCGCAAGGCGCGCGGCGCGGCTCGCCAGATCGTCCATGTCGCTCTGAGCGCGATTCCGCTGGGCGTTTTCGAGTGTCTGGCCGGCCTCGTTCAGCCGTTCGGCCGCCTGCCGCGCCGCGCCGGCGTTGCCGCTTGTGCCGGCTCGCATCGAGTCTTCGGCTTCGGCGAGATCCCGAAGCGCCTGATCGAGTTGGCTGCTCGACGAACCCGCCGCCCCGCCCTGGCTCGAAGACCGCGAAGCGCTCCGCTGGGACGACTGGCCCTGCGACGATTGGCCTTGTGACGACTGGCCCTGCGACGACTGGCCCTGCGACGACTGTGACTGCGCGGACTGGCTCGACGAACTCTGCCGCGCCAGCTCCTCCATCTGACGCCGCAGATCCTCGGCTTCGCGCCGCAACATCTCCTGCTGCCAGCGCTGTTCGAGCTGACGATCCGCCGAATGCTGCTGCGCCGCGAGCTCCTGCTGCCGGCGCGCCAGGTCTTTCAACTTTTGCAACGCCTCGTCGACCTTCCGCTCCTGCTCGCTCTTCGCCGACGCCTGCTGGCCGCTCTCGTACTGGTTCTTCTCCGTGTCGAGCTCGAGGTCGAGCAGGCGCTCGAGATCGCGGCCCGTTCCGAACCCGCCGCCACCCCCGCCGCCACTCGCTCCATAGGCCACTTGAATGTCGCGGAACACCGACTCGGCGCGCAGCAGGTGCTGGAGAACCTGCTGTTCCACCGGCATGGCCTTCGTCCATTGCCCGCCGCCCAGATGCCCGGCCGCGATCTGCGCTCCTTGCGCGGCCTGGTCCATGTTGTCCGTGAACGCCTTGAAGGCGGGCGAGCTGCCGTCGATCTGGCGGCTGCGCATGCGTTCGGCCAGGCTGTGCGCCTGCTGGCCGAGCTTGGCCTGGATCTCGTCCAGAAACTTCGCGTCGCTCTGGGCCGTGGCGGCATCGAGCGGATGCTTGGTCGCGTTCCACGTCGCGGCGATGATCTCCTTCTCGTGCTCCGAGATCTGGTCGTTATCCTGCTCCCCGCCGCCCGCCATGCCGCTCTGCTGCGCCTGCGAGTAGCGCAGATCGAACGGCTCGGCGTGGGCGAAGAAGATATCGGTCTTCTCGGCGTGGGTCGCGTCGCGCGCCGAAGCGTAGTAGCTCACGATGTCGCCTGGCGCGAGATGAAAATCCTCGAGCGCCAGCGTGGTCTTGCCGCTCACCTGGCGCGCGTTCTGCTGCGCCAGCAGCGAGACGGTCTTCTCCGGCCCGCCATTGACCGAGTAATGCAGCATCAGCTCGTGCAGGCCGAAGTCGTCGGACCCCTCCACCTTGACGGTCACCTCTTCGATCGGATTCACCCCGGTGTCGCGTCCCGGCCAGGTGATTTTCACGCTGGGAGGCGAGTCCTTCCGCGCTTCGATGAAGTAGTCTTCGCTGAGCCGGACGAGATCCCCGCCATCGAGCGCGGCCACGTAATACGCGCCGTCCTTACGGATCGGCACCGAGGCCGCGGGCCAGCCATCGGGCCGCGCATCGAGCGGGATCCGCGTGCCGTCATCGAGCACCAGCAGACCGTGCGCGAGCGGCGCCGACGTTTGTACGGCCACCTCCGCCGTGGTTCCCTCCACCGCCCGCAAGTCGCCGCCAGGATTCTCGACGGCATCCGCCAGGCCCAGCGCCGCCGGGAAGCGATACCGCACGCGCAGCGCCGTCACCGCGGGCAGGTCGCGCACCTTGAGCGTGAACGAATTCGAGCGGAGCCCGCCGGCCGTGACGTAGTAATCGAGCGAATCGTCAAGGCCCGCGAAGACGAACTCGTAGCTGTCCGAACCCGGCGTGGGCTGCATGCGGATGTCGTTCCACTTCGTCGTGCCGCGATAGCGCGCCAGCAGGTGGACCTCGCCGGCCGAAAAGCCGAGCAGACGCGCGCGCACGCGCTGGTCGGAGCGGCGGCGCACCGTGCCGTTCCCCGGCTCGACCAGGATGTCGCGCAACGGATGCGCTCCGGCGCGCGGCGTGTTCCCCCAGAGCAACGCGCTGCCGTAACCGAGAAAGCCCGGGCCCGCGAAAACAAACCACAGCAGCAGCGTGGCCGCGGCGCCCGCGGAAGCCATGCAGGCGGCAATCCAACGCCCCGGCGCCAGCGAGGCCGGCTCGTGCCGCCGCGCGACCTCGAGGGCGTCATCGGCCAGCAGTTCGGCGAACGGGCCGGCGTTCGACGGCTGTTCGGCGAGCGTGAGCAGGCGCTCCTGAAAATCGGGGAAGCGGCGTTCGGCGTCGCGCGCCGCGCGCCGGCGGTTCAACCGAAGCAGCGGCAGAACGAGGCCGAAGACGGCCGCCGAGACCAGCGCGAGATACAGCAGCGTGCGATGCGTGGCAAGCCGCGCCGCCGTGTAGCCGCTGAAGCTGGCGGCCAGCACGAGCACCAGCGTCGCCGCCAGCGCCACGCCCGCGGCCACCGCCATGCCGCGCGACCACGTGAGCAGCCGCAACCGGCTCTCGAGCTTCCGCAGATAGGCGTTCAACAATTCCAGAGCGCTCACGCGGCCTCCTTTTCCCATAAGTATCGAACACTCAGGACCGACTCGGCGAGAGCCGCCAGCAGAGCGAGGATCAGCACGTAGTGGCCCAGAGCCTCGCGCCTTGGCTCCCGCGCGCGGTCCGGCGGCGGCGCGGTGGGAGCATCGCCCCCGGCGGCCGGTGTCCACAGCGCGAGAGTTTCGGCCGGAACGACCGTAAGATCCGACTCGCGCCCGTCGGTATGCACGGCCACCAGACGGTGGCGTCCGTTCGGCGCGCGAATCTCGTAGAAGCCATCGTGGAGGAGCTCGAACGATCGCAAGGACGCGGCTTCGGAGAGCGACAACGCGCGCTTCCCGTCGGGACCCGTGACATCGACCGCCGCACCCTCCTCGCCTTCGCCATGCAGATCGATAATCGAGCCCGTGGTCAGGTTCGCCGTGCTCCCGGCCGTCCCGCCCAGGTAATTCGCGGTCTGCTCGACAAAAGGCACGAACGACGCCCGCAGCGGGAAATCGTTCGCCGTGTTGTCGAGCGCCGACGTGAGCGTCAGCACCTTGCCCGAACCCACCTTGTCTTCGAAAAGCAGCGGAGAGTGATCGTCCAGGCGGGCGATGACGCGGGCGTCCGCGGCTTCCGTGAACATCGCCTGGTAGAACTTCACGCCCTGCAAATTCAGCCCGCGCAGAGCGGCGTGGCCCGGCTCCGTTACGGATGCGGTCTGATAGGTCTCCCCGCGTCCCGGCGAAGTCGCGCCGCGCACGACCCGGCCAACGATCGGCGTCCGGCCGGTCCGGAGCGACGAGGGGCCGAGCACCGCCAGGACCGCGCCGCCCCTCCGGACGTAGGCCGACAGAGCGCTGGCCAGCGGCGCCGGCAGGTCTCCGGCGTCGGAGAGCACTACGAACGCGTAGCTCGAAACGTCCGCCGGCGAGAACCCGATGGCTGGCTTCTCTTCGAGCGTGAAGCCTGAATCGCCGGAGGCGCCGAGCGCCGTGCGGAAGTACAGCGCCGCTTTCGAACGGCCTTCCGAGGAAAGAAACAGCACCGGGCGCGGCTCGGACCGCTCGACGGCGAACGGGAAACGGTTGTCTTCTCTCAGAAGGTCATCGGCCGCGATCCGAACCTCGCCACGATGAAATCCGTACGGCGTCTCGAGCGACTGAAACTCGACCGTGGCGCGCCCGTTCGCGGCAACCGCGACGGACTTCGACTCAAGCACGCGGCCATCCAGCACGAGCGACGCCGTCATCGTCGCGGCGGGCGTGTTGTAACCGGCGACAACCGCGGCGACGCGCTTCTTCCCCGCGTCGAAGACCCGCGCCGGCGCATCGACGTTCGCCACCGTCCAGTTCGCCTCGTTGCCCGCGCCGGTCTGTTTCGCGGTCAACCGCGCGCCGGCCGGAAGATCGAGGTCGGCGAACGACGGCGGCAGAGCCGTGCGCTGCAGATCGCTGAACAGACGCATGTCGAGCGCGCGATGCTGAGACGCCGCGAGCCCACGCAACGCCCGCGCGAGCGCTCCGAACGACGTGCCGCCATCGCCCGCCTGGATGGACGAGATCGCCGAGTCGAGCGACGCGCGATCGTTCGTCGGGCCGGCGAGAAACTCGACGCCGGTGTCGAACGACGCGACAACCGCCATACCACCCGCCGCGCCCCGCAGCGCCTCCCGGGCGAACCGCTTCGCCTGTTCGAGATGGTCCCCATATCGCATGCTGAGCGACCGGTCGATCGCCAGCACCAGCAGCCTGTCGCGGTTCGTTGCCGTGGGAGGCGCCGTGACGAACGGATTCGCGAAGGCCAGCGCCAGCAGCGCCAGCAGCGCCAGGCGCAGCGCAAGCAGGAGCCAATGGCGCAGCCGCCGGTGCAGGATCGAGCTCTGTGTTCGCGGCTCGAAGAACATCAGCGAACTGAACGGACGCGGCTGATCGCGGTAGCGGCGCAGCAGATGCAGCCACAGGGGAAGAGCGAGCGCGGCGAGGCCGGCGAGAAAGCCCGGCGCGAGGAAGCCCACTTACATTCTCCTCCGCCGGACATCGATGTACTCGCGCAGAGCCGCGTCGAGCGGGCGGTCCGTCGGAAGCAGGAAATATTCCGCGCCCGCGGCCCGCGTCTTCGACCGAAGCTGCTCGATGTGCGCGCCGATCTTCTCGCGGTATTCCTTCGCCGCGTACTCCGGGCCGACTTCGAGCGCCTCGCCCGTCTCCATGTCGCGCAGCAGCGCCGGCCGCTTCAGTTGCGGATCGAGCTCGCGCGGATCGAGCACGTGGAACAGAACGAGATCGTTGCCGCGGTAGCGCAGCGGCTCGACCGACCGCACGATCCGCTCGGGATCGCCATAGAAATCCGAAGCCACCACGGCGACGCCGCGCCGGGACAACGATTGTTGGAAGCGCAGGAACGGCGCGTGAAATTCCGTTCCCCGGCCCGCCGAGGCGTGCTCGATCGCGTGCAGCATGCGCGCAAGCTGTCCCTGCCGCGTCGAGGGCGGAACGAAATTGCGGACCTCTTCGTCGAACACGATCAGCCCCGCCGCGTCGCGCTGGCGATTGGCGATATAGGCGAGCGAGGCCGCGAGGAAGCGCGCGTAGTCGAGCTTCGACAGCGCGCCGGATGCGTACCCCATGCTCGCGCTGGCATCCACGAGGATCGTGATGTGCGTGTTCGTTTCGCCGCGAAACCGCTTGAGGTATGCGCGGCCCGTGCGCGCGTAGACGTTCCAGTCGATATGGCGCGGATCGTCGCCCGGCGTGTAGGCCCGGTATTCCGCGAACTCCTGGCTGAATCCGAAATCCGGACTGCGGTGCATGCCGGCAATGAATCCGTCCACCACCGTGCGCGCCACCAGATCGAGATTCGCCAGGCCCATCAGGATCGACGGGTCGAGGAAACGCTGGCCGGGATTAACGCTGTGTACGGGCATGGGAGACCGGATGGTCGCTACTTTGGCTCCGGTCTCGCCTCGAGCAGCAGCCGCAGGATGTCGTCGGAGCTCATGCGGTCCGACTCCGCCTGAAAGTTGACCAGCACGCGGTGCCGCAGAACCGGCGCGATCAGCGACCGGATGTCCTCGTAGGCCACGTGATAGCGTCCGTGCATCAGCGCGCGCGCCTTGGCGGCCAGGACAAGAAACTGCGCCGCGCGCACGCTCGCGCCGAAGTTGACGTACTTGCGCACGAATTCCGGCGCCGAAGGTTCGACCGGCCGCGTCGCGCGCACCAGTTCGATCGCGTGCCGCGCCACCGATTCGGCGATCGGAACCATGCGCACGAGCGTCTGGAATTCGAGAATCTCGGCGATTCCGGTCACGGTGTCCGCCGACGGCAGCGTGGTGTGCGTCGTGAGATCGATGACCTTCATCTCTTCGTCGGCCGAAAGATAGTCGAGCACCGTGTTGAAGAGGAACCGGTCGAGCTGCGCTTCCGGGAGCGGGTACGTGCCTTCGAGCTCGATGGGATTTTGCGTAGCCAGAACGAAGAACGGCGGCTCGATGCGATACGAACGGCCGCGCACCGTGCAGGACAACTCCTGCATCGCCTCGAGCAACGCGGACTGCGTTTTGGGCGGCGTGCGGTTGATCTCGTCGGCAAGCAGGATGTTCGTGAAGATCGGCCCGGCGACGAAGGTCCAGGTGCGTCTGCCGGTCGCCGGGTCCTCCTCGATGATGTCCGTGCCGGTGATGTCGGAGGGCATCAGATCCGGCGTGAACTGGATGCGCTTGAACTGGAACCCCAGCGTCTGCGCCACCGTGCGGACCAGCAGCGTTTTCGCCGTCCCCGGCAGTCCGGTGATGAGGCAGTGCCCGCCAACGAACAGCGAGATCAGCACGTGATCGAGCACTTCCTCCTGACCGACGATCACCTTGCGCACTTGGCGAAGGATGCCGGCGTGAACCTCCTGAAAGCGGAGGACTCGCGCTTTCATATCGGCGAAATCGGGTGTAGGCGTGGCGGTTGTCATTCTATTGAGTGAGTTCGAGAAGGAGTTTTTGCGCCGGCTTGAATTCCGGCGCCGCTTCGAGGGCCAGCAGAATCTGCTCGCGGGCTTCCCCGGTGCGATGGGCCTGGTTGTAAGCGCGGGCCAGCTCGTAATGCGAACCGGCCTGGTCGAGCGGATTCATGGCCAGCAGGGCGCGATATTCGCGGATCGCCTTCGCGGCGTCGTTGCGGGCAAGATAGAGATCGCCGAGGCGGCGGTGCAGCTCTTCATCCTCGGGGTAGATGTAATTCAGCCGATCCAGCGCCCGAATCGCAAGCTCCGGATGGCCGGCTTCCTCCTCGAGCGTGGCGAGCTTCTTGAGCGTCTCCGGGCCGCGGCCGCCGGTCGCCGCATACGCGTCGAGCTGGGCCATCGCCGCCGCCTTGTCGCCCTTGGCCAGATACGCCTGCGCGAGCATTTCGTAAACGCTGTCGGCTTCAACGTAGTCGCGGTAGTCGTCGCGGATCGCGAGGCCCTGCCGGATCGCGTCGTCATAGCGATGCGCTTCTAACATTTGCGCCATCGCGCGTGCGCCCTTCCGCCAATCGTCGAGGTGCGCCACCGGCGCGGCGAAGCGCTCATGAAGCCAGGCGAGGAAGCGTTTGTCGAACTCGGCGGGCGCGACGCCCAGCTCTCCGGTAATGACATCCGGCGTGGATTTGCGCGCGCCGAAGTCGTGGATCATCGCGACCAGCTTCGCGTAATTCCACCGCTCGGCGATGAACGCGCAGACCTCGCCGGCCTCGAAATACGACACGGCGACCTGCGCCGGATAGCTCGGCCGGATGAAGCCGCGGTCGAGATCGGCCACCGGCAGCAGCTTCCCTTCGCGGATCGCCTTGATGTCGTCCGGCTGCAAGCGGTCGCCCCAGCCCGGTTCGGCGATCGATTCCTCGTACACCGCGAGGCCCTCGGTGAACCATCGCGGAACGAGATGGTTGGTCATCGTCAGCACGTACACGTGGCTCATCTCGTGCCACAGCGTGCTGCCCCAATGAAACTGCCCCGGCGGCCGGCCCGAGGGGCTATCCATCGCGATCACCGTGCCGAACGTCACGCCTAGCGCGCCCAGGCCGGGCATTCCCGTCGTGCGCACCGCGAAGTCCTCATGATTCGGGTACACCTCGACCCGAACATCGGAGGGCAGCTTGAAGCCATACTTCGCCTCGTAGGCGCGCATGGCGCGATTGGCGACCTCGGCGAAGTAAGGACGAAGCAGCGCGGCCTCCTTCTTGTCGAGCATGAGAAACGCCTGCCCATCCACACTCCGCTCGTAATGCTTGAAGCTGTCGAGCAGGCGCAGCGAGTTCACCGTCTCGTCGTTGCGGTATCCGTTGTTGTAACAAAGCACGAGCTGCGCGCGCGCCTCGTCGCCGCGGCCCGTGCGCATCAGGTTGATGCCGAGCTGAGAACGCGCCTCCCAGAGCCGCGGCTCGATCTCAATCGCGAGATCGTACAGGCGGATGGCTTCGACGTACCGCCGATTGATCACGAAGAAGTGCGCGGGAATCGAGTAGGCGGGGCCGTAGGCGGGATTGACGGCGAAGATACGATCGAGCCAGGGCGACTTCGGCTGGGTCGCGATGAGGCTCGAATTCAACCAGTCGATCGCGGCGTGAACCGCCATGGCGTCGAGAGCGTCCGGCGCGCGCGCCAGCGCCTCATCGGCCGCTCGCGCCGCGGCGGCCTCATCGCCGTCCTCGAGACTCAGATACGCGAGCAGCTCGCGCGCTTCGACTTGCTTGGGATCGAGCTCCGCCGCCTTCCGCGCGAACTCGATGGCCTTGTCGTCGAAGCTGGCGCTCGCCACCAGCGCAAGGCCGACGTATGCTCCGGCGTTCTTCGCGTCCTTCTCGATCGCTTCCTCGAACAGCGACGCCGCGTCGGCGCGATTGAACCGCTCGAGCAGCAGCCTTCCCCAGCGGACCTTGTAGTTCGCCGATTCTGGATGCCCGGCAACGGCCAGACGAAACTGCGCATTCGCTTCGTCATAACGCTCGAGTCCCCAGAAGCCTTCGGCGCGAAGATACGGATCGCGCGCCGCGGTAAGCCCGGTGAAGCATTCCTGCGCTTCGACGCCGCGGCCGTGGAGCCGCAGCTCAAGACAGCGGTCCACCTCGGATGCGCGGAGCGCGCCCGCCACGATCACGAGCCATGCAAGGCGGCGCCTCATTTGTCGATCTCCGCCTGCGTCTTAGCCAGATCCACCAGCAGCGCGGTCAGCCGCCGGCGGTACTCGTCCTCCGGAAGCGCGGCCTTGCGGTACTTGAGCTGATCGATCTGGTCTTCAACCTCCTGCTTATGCCGCAGCAGGGCGGCGCGCGCGGGGCTCGACGCCGTGGCCGCGCTCTCGCCGAGCGGCAGCAGGACGAACTGCGCGGCCAGCAAACCCTGGCCGTTCGCCGGCGACGGATGGGCCGTGCCCTCGCCGCGGCCGGCGTCCTGAAGCTGCGGGTGCTCGGTGGCCAGGCGCTTCTCCGTCTCGTAGAACCGCGCGGTCCGGTCCTCGGCATAACGAAACGCCTCGAGCGCCGAGAGCGCTCCGTTCTTGTCGGTGTTCGCGCCCGGATCGCTCAAAGCGTCGGCCCAGTAGCGCGCGAACACGGTGACGTTCTTCTCGTTGCCGGACTTGGTTGCGGTGATGACGATGCGCCCGGGCTTCTCGAGCGCCTGCATGCTTGCGCCGCTCGAGCTGGTCATGTTTACCATGAGCTGCCGGCGCGCCGGCACGCGATCGATCCACGCCGCCAGATCCGTTGCCGTGATGTCCGGGCCCGGAACGTTCATCTTGTACTCGAGGCCATCGAAGCTGCCGTGGCCGATCAGCATCACCACCAGCGTATCGCCCGCGCCCGCTTCGGTCGCGATCCGAGCGAGCGCCGCCTGGACATGCGCGCGCGCCGCATCCGCGCCGTGCAGCGTCACGATGTGCGCCGCCGCATCCGCCGCGCGCACGGTTTTCTCGATCGCCGCCGCTTCGCCGGAGAACTGTTTCTCGTAGTCCGGCTCGCCGCCGAGGCCCGCGACGGTGAGATAGAACGCGGCCGCGTGCAGCGCCGGCGCCGCGCAAACCAGCGGGACGAGCCGCCTCACACGAACCCCCATCGCCGCCGCAGCAGCCACTCCGCCGCGCGCAGCAGAAGAGCGAGCAGGAACACCGCGGGCATGTCCCACAGGTCGCGGACCTCGCGCATTTGAATGCCGGCGTCGGAGAGCGCCATCTCGTCGGCGAGCCGCGAAGTCTCCGACGGCTTCCAATACCGGCCGCCCGTTTCGCTCGCGATTTTCGCGAGCAGCTCGCGGTTCTGCTCCTGGTGAAAGTTCTCGGCCACGCCGTCCTCGCGGCGGAACGCGGCCACGGCGCGGCCCAGTTCCCCAGCCGGCCGCGAGGCGACGATTTCCGCCGCGTACGCGCCCGGCTTCGGCACGTTCAGCGTCGCGGTATAGACGCCCGGCTGGCTCGCGTCCGCATGAAGATCCACGGTCGCGGCGTCCGCGCCATCTCCCGTCAGGTGCGCCTGAACGGTTGCATCCGCCGCCGGCAGGTAGGTCGAATCGCGCACCTCGGCCCGTAACTCGACTTCGCTCGAATCGTTCACCACCGCCGCGGGCGTCGAGACGGCGACGCGCGACGGCGTATCGGCGACCAGCCAGCGCAGAAGCTGACGCCAGAAGATCTCATGGCTCATGTCCGCCACCGGCTGAAGCATCTGCCATCGCCAGCTTCCGGCCGTCGCGAACACGGCCGTTCTGCCGCGCCCATAATTCTCCGTCACCAGCAGCGGCAGCTTGGCGTTGTCCGCGGTCATGGATGCGAGCACCAGCGCGCCTGGCTTGGGCGCGCCGGCGTCCTGAAAGTTCGCCAGGTACGGAAGCTTCTTCCATCGCTCGACGTTCTTCGCCGGGTCGTCTTCGATGCGGCAGATCAGACTGTCGCGCCCGGCCGGCGTAAGAAACGCATTCGCCGCGTCGCGCCGGAACGTGCCGCCGCGGTGCGGCAGGTCCACCGGAAGCAGTTCGGGAAACGGCGCCGCCTCGTAGCCGCCGTCGGACAGGGCAAACCGTCCGGCGAGGAACAGAAGCCCGCCGCCGCGGCGGTCGACAAACTCGCGGATCAGCTCGCGCTGCGCGGTGGTGAAGTATCCGGCCTCGACGCTGCCGAGGATGAGGCCCTGATAGCCGAACAGATCCTCCACCGCCGTGGGGAAACCCTGATCGAGCTCCTTCGGGCTGTCGATGCCCTGCCGGTAAATCTTGTTCTGGGTCGTTCGCAGCATGGAGGCAATCTCGAGCGTCTTGTCATCCTCGACCGCGCGGCGAAGGAACTTGAACTCCCAGCGCGGCTCGCCTTCGACGTAGAGAATCCTCCGCGGCGCGCCGTCGATCGACATCACGCGCCGCACCTTGTTGTTGGCCGGGTTCGATTCGCCGGCGAGCGGCGCCAGCTCGACCTCGACTCCAGCCAGCCCGGCCGGACCGGAATTAAACAAAACCTTCTCGGTTTGTATTTGGCCATCCGGGCCGAGCGTAATCTCGCGGCTGGCGGCGGCCGCTCCGTTCAGGCGAAGCACGAGCCGCGCGGCCTCCCCGGCGAAGCCCTGCTGGCGGATCGAGACAAGCGCTTCGAGCCTCGATCCGGCCATCGCGCCCGGCGGCAGATCGAGTCCGGCGAGCTCGACATCGTGGGACAGCTTCTCCTCGCCGAAGCCGATCGTGTGGATCGGGACGCGCCGTTGCCGCATGGCGTTCATTTCGGCCAGCGTGGGACCGCCCGCGTTGTCCGCCCCATCGCTGAGCAGCAGCACCGCGCCCAGCGGCAGCGTCGAGAAGCCATCCAACAGATGCACCAGCGCCGGCCCCAGCCGCGTGGCGGGCGCGCCCGCGGGCAGCCCGTTTAACGACGCGATCCCTTCCGTCGATCCGTCCAGCCGGAACAGGCGCACCTGGAAACGCCGCGAAAGATCGCGCAGGAGCCCGCCATTGAGCAGCGCGAGCATGCGGCCGCGCCGCGTCTGACCGGCTTCGACGACATCCATGCTGCGGCTATCGTCGAGCACGACGGCGACGACGTTCTGCCGCGGCGCAAGCGTCGCCACGCTCAGCGCCGGATGCCACAGCAGCAGCAGCAACAGCGCCACCATCGACGTTTGCAATGCCCAAACCAGCAACGATTGCGCGGCGCGCAGACGCCCGGCCCGCGAGGCGGCGCCGCGGCGGCGGATCGCCCAGCCCAGCCCCACAGCCGCCGCGAGCACCGCCAGGCCAAGCACCCACACGGGCCACGCGGCAAGCAGCACGATCGTTCCCTTGCGGAACGCGAGCGGCGGATACTTGAAGAGGAATTCGAACATCGCTCCAGGCGTCGTCAGCTCGCGTTCCTAATGCGTCATCGAATACACCACGTAATTGGCCGCGATGCGGAAGCCGAGGGCGGAATATTTCTCCGGGTAACGCGGATTGTCGGCGTGCTCCCACGAATCGCCCAGGTCCATGTTGTGGCACATCGCGACAATGATCCGTCCTTTGTCGTCGCGAATGCATCGCCAGCGTGGCTCGAACCCATCGTGCTCGTACGTCCGGCCCGTTTCGAGGAACTGCGCGCCAGGCACCTGATACCGGTTATCGAGATCGTAGATGACGTGGAAGATCGGATCGCCGTTCGGAATTTCCGTGATCGGACGGTCCGGGAACACGCGCTTCATGCTGTTGGTGAAAATTTCCCACTCCCGCGTCCCGTGAAAATCGTCGCACATGAAAAACCCGCCGCGCAGGAGATAATCGCGCATCTTGGCGCATTCCGCGTCGGTCAGGTTCCAATAGCCCACCTCGACGCCGTACAGCCACGGCCAGTTGTACACGTCGTCGCCGTCGTCAAGGCTCACCGGCTGCTCCACCGAGCGAACGTGGATGCGCGTCAGCCGCCGCAGCGCCTGCGAAAGATGACGGTCCGAGCGCGGGTAGTCCATCGTCCAGCGCGGATAGCTGACCACGGCCGGATAAATCAAGCGCGCGAAGACCCATTCGGTCTTCTCCTGATAGTCGGGTGGTATCGGGAAGTTGGTGTACTCGACGCCCGGATACACGCGAAACGGCTTCTGGTACGCGTAGAGCGAGGCAAGCAGCAGCGGTATGGCGGCGGACGCGAAGAGTACCCGGCGAAGGCGCATTGTAAGGAAGCCCGGCTCGTGCGATCAGAATAACAAACTGCCGATAGAGGATTAGACGCGCGGCGGCGCGTATTGTTACGCGATCGCGCTCACAGGCACGCCAGGCCGCGCAGATTCCAGCCGCAGATGCGGCTCGCGGCGAGTTTGTCTCCGCCCGGCCCGGGCCAGTGCGTCTCCAGGCTCACGTACCCGCGATAGCCGCTGCCCCACAACGCCGCCATCTGCCCCTTCCAGTCGACTGACCGCGTGCCAAGCGGACCCCACTCCGGCGTGTGGTTTTCACAGTGGCAATCTTTCGCATGCACGTGCGCGATGCGCGCGGCGGGCAGCGCGCGAAATCCATCGGGAAAGGCGTTCTCGCCCGCGACATAGGCGTTGGCCGGGTCCCAAACCAACTGGAGATTGGGGTGCGCGACGCGATCCAGAATCCGGGCTGCCTCGGCGCCCGTGCCTATGTTGCAAGCGTGCTCGTTCTCGAGTCCGAGAATGACGTTCTCCGCGGCGAAGCGTGCCGCCATCTCCGCAAGCGCCGCCGCGACTCCATCCAGGCATCGCTCCGGCTCCACCGTTCTCCAGTATGAGAACACTCGAATCAGGGGCGCGCCGAGCCGTCTCGCCACATCGAGCGCACGCCCGGCAAGACGCGGCTGATCCTCGAACGTGTGCCGCGAGGCAAACACGTCATGTTGAAAGCGGCTGTCGATGGCCGGCGCGCCCGGAAGCACGCACTTCAGCAGCGGCGAAGCGATCGAGATCGCGTTCATGCCCCGCGCCGCCACGGCCTCGCCCGCGCGGTCCACTTCGTCGTCGGTCCAATCGAGAACGTTCTTCCCTTGCACGGTGCGCAGCTCCACGCCGCTCATGCCGATTTCGCGCATGGCGTCGAGCGCGGTATCGAGGTCTTGAGAAAACTCGTCGGTGACCGCGGCGAGCCGGAATCGGGGTTCGAGCACGTTTACGGGTGTCCTTCGCGAAGATTGAGAAACTGATTCGCCTTCACCTGCGACAGGCGATCCACCTGCCCGCTGGGCCAGCGAATCTCGATGGCCTTCACCATCTCATCTTTCCCCAATCCAAACGTCAACGCAAGATCGCTCGCCGAGCAGTAGCTCGATCCGCTGTGTACCGTCTGCGACTGTTTGCCCGAGGCCGATACGACGGTCACCACCGCGCCCAGCGCGCTGCGGTTGCTCTTCACGCCCTCCAGGCGCACGTTGAGCCAGTGGTTGCGATTGCCGCCGTCGTTGCGGAACAGGTATGCCGGGCCGTCGTTCGTGCTGACCATCACGTCCAGGTCGCCGTCGTGGTCGAAGTCCGCATAAGCCGCTCCCCGCGCGACGATGGGACGCTTGAAGTCCGGGCCGACGGCGCCGCTGATGTCGTCGAACTTCCCGTTCCCTTCGTTCAAGAACAGCAGCGGGGCTTCCTTGTACTGGATCTTTGGCTGCACGCGCCCGATCTCCTCGTCGATATGCCCGTTGGCGGCGAAGATGTCCGGATAGCCGTCCAGATTGACGTCGAAGAAGAACACGCCGAACGTCAGAGTAAGCAGGCTCGATCGGCCGACGGCCGAGCGCGGCGCTTCGTCGACGAACAGACTGTTTCCTTCGTTGTGATAGAGACCGAGCATCTGGTTCGAGAAATTCCCGACGATCAGGTGCTCGCGCCCGCTGCGGTCGTAATCGGCGAAGTCAACGCCCATCGCCCCGCGCGCCACGCCATCCTCGCCGAAGGCGACGCCCGCCGCCACCGCCTCTTCGCTGAACGTTCCGTTGCGATTATTGCGATAGAGTTTGTTCGGCTGCGTGTCGTTGGTGACGAACACGTCGGGCCAGCCGTCGTTATCGAAGTCGAACACCGCGACGCCGAGCGACTTGCTGGTCGCATCGCCCAGCCCGGCCTTTTGTGTGGCATCCTCGAAACGGCCGCCGCCCAGGTTGTGGTACAGCCGTACCGAGTTACCTAGATACGACTCGGGCGTGCAATACGATTTCGTCGCCCCGTCCAGCGAGCACCACAAATCGCCCTTGGCCGTCCACTGGACGTAATTCGCCACGAACAGATCGGCCTTCCCGTCGCGGTCGTAATCGAGCCATGCGGCGCTCGATCCGAAGTTCGCGTTGACGATGCCCGCCTGTTTCGTGACATCGCGGAATTTGCCGTGGCCCTCGTTGTGAAAGAGCCGGTCGCCGTCAAGCGCCGTGATGTAAACGTCCGGGCGCCCGTCGTTGTCGTAATCGGCCACGGCCACGCCCATGCCGTACATCTCCATGTCGAGGCCGCTGCCCGCGGTGATGTCGGTGAACGTGCCGTTGCGATTGTTGCGGTACAGCGCGCACAGCGACTTCCGCGCGTGCGGCTGCCATGAGCGGCTGTTGATCAGCAGGATGTCCGGCCAGCCGTCTCCATTCAGATCCGTGAAGGCCACGCCCGAGCCCATTGTCTCCGGCAGCCACTTCTTCCCGGCGCGGCCGCTGTCGTGGCGGAAATGGATCCCGGCGGCGCTGGTCACATCGGTCATGCGGATCGCCGGCGCCGGGCTGTCCGGCACGAACGCGAGCGCCCCTGCCGCGAGCATTGCCGCGACCAACGCGAACTTCATCGGCCCGCCCCCCGTCCTGCCCCATCGAGCGGCGCACTCTCGTGATCGTGAATCGGCTGCCGCTCGTTGTTGTCCTCCGGGCTCAACATCCGCCGCTTCGCCGTGATCGCCTGCGAGGACTCGTCGGCCTTGAAGCGCAGGAACAACGTCTGCTCCCGCCGCGCCCGCGCCGCGTCGCCCAGCCCGCGATAGCACAGCATCAGCGTGTAGTGCGCCTGCAAATCCTCCGGATCGACTCCGAGCGCGCCATTCGCGGCCCGCACCGCGCCCGCGTAGTCGCGCTTCAAAAACAAAATTCGGGCGATTTGATTTAACACGACTCGGTCCCGGGGATACAGCGCCTGGGCCTTTCGCAATGAGGCGAGCGCGCCATCGTAGTCCCCGTCGGCCTTTTGGACTAGCGCTTCGAAATAATCCGCGCGGGCCAGGTTTGGCCCCAACTGGAGCGCCCGCGCGAGGTACGGCTTCGCTGCATCCTCTTCGCCCTCCTGCACCAGCGCGCGCGCCACGTTCACCCAACCGTCGGCGTAGGACGGGTCGGCCTCGGTGACCTTGCCAAACGCGTATTCGGCGCCCTTCAGATCGCCCTGCAGCAGCAGTCCGATGCCCCAGTCGTTCCAGCGCTCGCGATCCTGTTTGCGAACCTCCGGCTCCCAGTCCGGCGCGGCGCCCGGCGCGCCGAGCGCGAGATCGGCCGAGGCCGTGGCCAGCGTGACGATCGGAGGGTCGGGAATCGCGCCGCGGATCTGGCCCGAAACATTTTTGGGGATATTTGTTACGGCGAAGCCGTACTCGCGGTCGTCGTGATCGAGCCCCACGTAGCCGCCGCCCACGGGCTCTCCGGCATAGGCGAACTGCGTGAAGTACCACGAGAACTTCCGGTAGTTCAGCTTCGCGGTCAGCCGGATCGGACCTTTGGCGTCCTTCGGAATCGGGATCCGGTAATGCGCCACGTCGGCCGCGCCAGGCGGAATCAGCCGCACATACAGCACGCTGCGCGACTGCCAGGCGTTGCGCTTGTCGATCGGATTGCCGTGCCCGTCGAGCAAGTACGAGCGATAAAAATGAGCGCCGGGTTCGACCGGGCCGTGCCCGCCGTCCTCCACCCGCCCGCTCCAGAAGATGAGCTTGCCGGCCGCGTCACACGCCTGCACTTCAAGCCACACGTCGGGCGCGTCCACGGTCCCGCCGGGAAAGAAATGTCCGATGGTCCGCGTCCGCACCACGGCATCCACGCGAACCGTCGAGCCTGGCTCGAATCGCGTGCCCGCGGCGTCGAGCGGCGCGGCGACCTTGCCCACCTCGCGGAAGAACACCGGCCCGTTCTGCTCGGCCTCTTCGCCCACCGCCATCGTCGAGCTTAGCCGCGGCCCCTCCGCCGCGCGCCGCCGCATCTCGACCTGCTTTGAACCCTCATCCACCGGCGACGCCGCGAACAGATCCACTGTGATGAACCCCGAGGTCAGAAACTTGCGTTCGGCCTCGAGTTGCGCGGCGTCGCCGTTCGCCGTCGCTACCGCGGTATTCGCCGCGGGAAACCGGTGCGAGTGAACGAAGCCGCCGCGATTGCCGGCATCGCTCGACGCGACCAGCGGCATGTGGCAGTCCGCGCATGCTTTCGGCGCGGGCGGGTAGTAGAACGACCGCGCGCCTTCCCCCGATACGCCGCTGGCCTGCCAGTTGTCATAATCGTCGAATCCGCGCTGCCAGCGGTAATGATTCGTGGGCGTATCCAGATGCACTTTGTGGCAGGCCGCGCAGAACTCGGCCGACGCCATGAAGGGCTTCAAGAATACGCGCCGGTGCGGCTCCGGATTGAGATACGTGAGAAACGTGTCGAGGCCGTGGATGGCCGGATTGCGGCTCGACGCCAGCTCGTGCAGCGGCGGATACGCGATGGTGAAATCGCCGTTCCCCATCGAACTATGCACCGACGTAATCGCGTGGCACGACGTGCAGCCGAGGCCGTTCTGCGCCTCCGGCGTGTCGATCTGCTCGCGGATCGGCCGGTCAAAGCGGCCGTTGAAGAACACGGCGTGATCGTGGCAGCCCGCGCAGAGCTTGCTTCCGCGCGTGCCCGACACGTCCTGCATGTACTCGATCGCTTTCCGGTAGAACTGATTGTTAAACGATGCGAAGTGATGCATCGAACTCTTCCACTGCTCGTAAATGTCGTGATGACATTCGCCGCAGCGCTCGGAATCCATGAAGAACGCCGATGGAATCGTTCCCCCCACGTTTGTCACCGCCGACGATGGGAAAAACGGGCTTTTCGCGCCGCCCCCTTCGTCATTCACGGACAACGGAGGAGAGCCCGGATTCACGATGCGCGCCTCGGCCGCGGCGCGCCGCCGATGCTCCCATCGCGATGCGGCAGGCACGAGCACCGCGGCCGCCAGCAGCGCGGCAAGCCATCGGCGGAAGCGCATCCCTCCGAGATCCCCGCGCCACACCACGGCCAGCAGCGCGGCCACGCCCGCATACGCCATGCCGATGTGCGCCCACAAGGCCCACGCGTGATCGCGCGTGGCGCCCGCGGCGGCGAGATAGATTCCCAGCGCAGCGGCCAGCAGCCCAAAACCGGCCGCGAGCGGCATCGCCTGACGAAGCCCGGCATCGCGCCACAGCACCCAGGCGAGCGTCCCGGCCAGCGCCACGCCCAGCGCCAGGTGCAGCAGCACGCTGCCCATGTAAATCACCGTCGCCGAAGGAAACGCGGCGACATACACCGTATTGGCGAGCAGCGCGAGCAGCAGGAGCGCAAGGATACGCCGCATCGTTATCGCGATCCGATGCCCGCCGCCGGCATCCCGGCCGCACGCTCATCCAGCCCTTCGGTGAGCGGCCGCAGCAGCCGCAGCGCCGGCCGGATGTTATAGGTCTTGCGATACTCCCGATGTTCCGCGTCGTCCGGGTAATGCTCGCTCGACGGATACGGATAGTGGCTCATCGCGTGAAATGGCAGCGGCTCGACGCTCTGCGAGTGAGCCGTGTTGGCATCCCGATCCTTCGCCCAGCCGTCGACTTTGAGAATGAAATCGCGCCGCCATCCCGCGGGCGGAGGCGGCAGAGCGTCCGCGCGATAAGTAAGACGCAGCTCGTCGCCCGAACCCATCACCACATACATGTCGTCCGGCTCGCGCACCAGCGGCGTCACGTCGCCGTAGCGCGTGTACATTCCCGGCGTCGGATTCCAATACGACACCGGCTTCGTGCGATCGTGGAAGAACGTCTCCGGCTGGCGTCGCAGCGGGTCGATCTTCGAATCGGAAAATCCGCGGAACTCGACCTCGGCCTTCTCGACCGGCGCCTCCGCAAGCTGCACCCGGGGCCGCGACGGCCCATCGCTCAGGAAGATTTCGTCCCAGTACACGCACATGTTGGTCACGATGCGGACTTCGCGCGATGACGAGAGAAACTTTCCGCTCAGATCGACGGCCATCGATTTCGGCTTGCCCGACGGCATGCCCATGTCCGCGATCACGGTCTTCCACTCGCCCCGCGCGTCCTTCACTTGCAGGGATGGAGGCGTGAGCCCGCCCTTGCCCTCCTGCGACTGCGCGAGGAACGTGCTGCCGTCCGCCCAATCCACCCATCCGTTCAGCACCAGCACGGCGCGGTTGTCCTTCGCCGCGCCGGGCCCGAAATCGAGCGTCAGAGTATGCAGGTCGGCGACGCCGATCAGGTTGTGCGGGAAGCCCGTGGGATACGCGCGGTCGATGCGTTTCAATTCGTCGCGCCCGTCGCGCCCATGGTCGTCGCGCGCCGTCACCGGATCGATGCGCCGCGTGACGCCGAACAAGCGGAACGGCGGAAATGGCGGCGACTTCCACTTCTCGTTGGTGAAGACTTGCTCGTTCGCCGGATGATCCACGGCGAGTAGCTTCACCTGGTCCAAATAGGACACCTCGCTCAACTCCTCGGAGATCTGTACGCGGTAGAGGCCGTGGTCGTTTTGAAGCGCCTCGCCGGGGATCTGAATGTACTCGCGATGATCGGTGGGGAAATACTGGCCTTCCCCCGACATCGCGCCCAGCGGCGCAACGCCGAGCACGTCGGTGACGAACTCGAATTTCTCGCCGTTCCACGACCAGATCATCGGGCAAGAGCCGGACAGCCGCTGCGCTTCCTTGTAGCTGTACGCCTTGTCCGCCGCCTGCTGGGTCTCGTTCTGGATGAGACCGTTCGGCCACGTGATGCGCACCGCATCCACGACGGCGTGCGCGTGCAGGTCGAAGGTCAGCGGTACGCCTTCATAGACCTTCTTCGTGTACCAGCGGCCCGCGCGCACCTCCACTTCAGCTTCGTAAGCCAGCTTGATGTTCTTGATGCCGTTCAATTGCACGGTGATCCAACGGTTCTTCGGCTCGGTGCGATTCATCCGCGCCACCACCGAGCCATCGGGCATCACCATCGCCACGTCGATGCGCCCGTCGCCATCGAAGTCCGCCGCGACTTCGGGCGGCGTGCCGGTTCCTGCCGGCGCCTGCAGCGCCCCGTCGCGATTGATAAGAACCCCGCTCGTTCCCGCAAGATCCAGCCAGCCGTCATGATTCACATCGCCGGCGCGTAATCCGCGGGCGCGGGCATCGAGCGCCGCCAGAGACTGCGCGGAGTAATGCCCCACCAGCTCGTCCCGATAAATCGTGCCCGCCGCCGAAGCATCCGACACAACCAGGTCGTGCGCCTTGCTATCGCGGATCAGCCGGAACGTCGTCGCGTCGACCGGATGTCCTTTCACGAACGGGAATAAGTCGCTGCGATCGGCGAACCCCGCCGCGCCCTGATTGCGCACCAGCGCGGGCTCCTCGCCAAACAGCAGCAGATCGAGATCGTAGTCGTGATCGAAGTCGAGCCACACGGCCTTGGTGAACGCGCGCTGGGGCAGCTTCGCGGGGACCGGCTCGAAGCGCCCCTTCACGTTGTGAAACAGCAGCGCGCGCGTTTCGGTGAGCACGCACAGATCGGCCAAACCATCGTTGTCGAAATCGCCCGGAGAGGCCGCGACCACGCCGGTCAACGACTCGAGCCCCGAGTCCTTCACCGGCTCGACGCCACGCCGGTAAAGCGTGAGCTTGCCCCCGGCCCATACCAGCAGGTCCGCGTGTCCGCCGCCGTCGGAGTCAATCAGCGCCACGCCCGCGCGTTTCGCGTCGCCCGCCGCGGCAAGCGTCACGTCCCGATACTTCGGCTGCGTGGCCGGCGCGGGCTCGGGCGCCGCGTCGATCGGGTCGTAAATCTCGGCATAGTCGCTCGATTCCATGTCCTCCGGAATCGCCGCGCCCTCCTGCTGTTTCTTGATCCGCTGGAACTCGGCCAGCTCCCCGGACGCACGCTCGCGCTCGCCGGCCTGCCGGTAAAGGTTATAAAGCTGGAAGTGCGGCGCGGCCAGGTTCGGGTCGAGCTTCTCGGACATCCGCAACTGGTCGCGCGCGGCATCCGTTTTCCCGGCCTGCCGGTACAGAACGCCGAGGTTGTAACGCGAAACCGGCTCGTCCGGAACCAGCTTCACCATCTGTTCGAACTGTTGGATCGCCGCCTGCGTGTCGCCGTTCTTGCGATACACGATGCCCAGGTTGAACCAGGTCTGCGGCAGCTTCGGGTCCTGTTGCTGCACCTTCTTGAGCACCGCGATCGCCTCGTCGGTTTTGCCGGCGCGCAGCAGGGCCAGCCCGTAGTTGAGTAACTCGCGCGCCGAATTCGGCCGGAGCGCGAGCGCCTGCTTGAACTGCTCGACCGCCTCGGCCTGCGTCGTCGGGTTCTCGTAGAACGCCTTGCCGAGGTTCCGGTACTGCCACAGACGATCCTCGTCACCCGGCGCCCGCGGCTGCTGAGCCAGGCTCGCATGTTCAAGAAGACAAAGTCCTACGCAGACGAAAATTCCAAGGAGGCGCATCAGCAAGGTTATCCCCCGAGTGTAGATCGCTATCGCCCCCTAAAGCAGTAATGTGTTTGTACTAGCGGCCGCCGGACACCCTCGGCAGGGCCTCGATCGCAATCCTCTCTCCCTTTACAATTCTTCAACTTCCGTTAGGTTCGTCACATGCTAGTCTCGAATCGTGCGGCTGCTGGTTGTGGACGACGACGTCGAGTTGTGCTCGCTTTTGGGCGAGTTTCTTCGCCGCGAGGGCTACACCGTCCAGTGCGAGAATGACGGCCCGGCGGGTGTCGATCAGGCGCTCAGCGGCGGCTTTGACATGGTGGTGCTCGATGTCATGCTGCCGCATCTGGACGGCTTCGAAATCCTAAAGCGCGTCCGGAGCCGTAGTTCGGTGCCCGTGCTGATGCTCACCGCGCGCGGCGAGGATGTCGACCGCATCGTGGGCCTCGAACTCGGCGCCGACGACTACCTTCCCAAACCGTTCAACCCGCGCGAACTCGCCGCCCGCATCCGGGCGATCCTCCGGCGCTCCGACGCACAGCCGGCCGCGGGCCGCCTCGAAGTCAACGGCGTGAGCCTCGAGCCGGGAAGCCGCCAGGTGTGGAGCGATGGGGCGGCGGTCGAGCTCACCACGCTCGAGTTCTCGATTCTCGAGATGCTCATGCGCGCGGCGGGCCGCGTCGTCTCGCGCGATGCGCTGATGGAGGGTCTTTACAACCGCAAGGCCACTCCGTTCGACCGCTCGATCGACATGCACGTGAGCCATCTGCGCCGCAAGCTCGAAGGAGAGCGGCCGTTGATCAAGACGATCCGCGGCGTTGGCTACCAGTTCTGCCGCACGCCCGAGGACGCGTTGGCGTCATGAGATCGCTGTTCACCAAAATTCTGCTGTGGTTTCTCGCCACCACGTTCCTTACGAGCCTCGGCGTGGCCATCACGTCGGCGCTCGTGTTCGAAGCTTCCGAGCCGCGCCGCCCGCCGTTCCCCGCCTTTGTCTCGCGCCAGCTCAATGAAGCCCGCGCGGCGTGGGAAGCCGGCGGCAAGCCGGGACTCAATGCCGCCATAGACCGCCTGCGGCGCATGGACCGTGCCCAGGTCTACTTTACCGACTCGTCCGGGCGCGACCTGCTCACGGGCGCCGATCGCTCCTCGCTCCTTCCAAGCGGCGGCCACGCCATCCTGTGGATCTTTAGCCGCCGCCCGCTCGCTCATCTCTCCGAGGACGGCAAATACTTCCTGATCCTGGTTGGACCGCGGCGGGCCGGCCCGTTCTGGTTCCTGCGCACGCAGCACCTGTGGGTTCTCGCGCTCGCCGTTCTGCTATGCTACGCGCTCGCCTATCACCTGAGTTCGCCGGTCCGTCAGCTCCAGCGCGCGGTGGACCGCTTCGGCCGCGGCGATTTTTCGGCCCGCGCCGGATCGAAGCGCCGCGACGAACTCGGCGAGCTCGCGCGAACCTTCGACCAGATGGCGGACCGCATCGAGAGCCTGCTCACCTCCGAGCGCCGACTGCTGCTCGACATTTCGCACGAGCTGCGCAGCCCGCTCGCCCGCTTGAGCGTAGCCGTCGAACTCGCCCGCTCGGACCGCGACCCCTCGAATACGCTCGATCGGATCCAACGCGAGGCGGACCGTTTGAACGAACTCATCGGCGGCCTGCTCGAGGTCACGCGCGCCGAAGTCGACCCGGCCGTTCAGCACCGCGAGCCTGTCCAATTCGACGCTCTGGTCTCGCAAGTGGTGGATGACTGCCGCATCGAAGCCACCGCCAAGGACTGCTCGCTGCGCCTGATTCGCTCCGAGGAGATCGAGATGAACGGCGATCCCGAATTGCTTCGCCGCGCCGTCGAAAACGTGCTTCGCAACGCCATCCGCTACGCGCCGCAGGGAACCGCCGTGGACGTCAGCCTGGCGCGGGCGGGCGGCTTCGTCTCGGTCATCGTCCGCGATCTCGGCCCCGGCGTCCCCGAGGACGCGCTCAAGCACATCTTCGATCCGTTCTACCGCGTCGACGCCGCGCGCGGCCGTTCGAGCGGCGGCGCGGGCCTGGGGCTCTCGATCGCCCGCCGAGCGGTCGAGCTGCACGGAGGAACGCTGAACGCCCGCAACGCGAACCCCGGACTCGAAGCCACGCTGCGGCTGCCCTTACTGCGGCTTGAGCATCTTGATGCCGCTCGGCAGCGTGAAAAGACGGTCCGGTAGATCCTGGTCTATCTGAACCGAGCTCGCGAACATCTGGTAGACCTTCTCGCCGTCGCGGCTGCGCTGGATCGAGAACGGCCATTGGACGCCTCCGCCCACGTCGCGGTAGAGCGCGTACACGGTGACTTCCTCGTTCATCTCGTGCGTCACATCGTTGCGCCGCTGAAACACCTGCCGCACGGGCAGATGATTCAACCGGTCCACGTAAACCGTCGTCACGCGGTTCTCGCTGTCGGTGATATTCACGATGTCCACCGGCCGGCTCTCGAACAGATCGCCGCGCTGGTATTCGAAGATCATGCCCGGCTCCTTCAGGCGCTGCAGCAGGATATAGAATACGTCGTGCATCACCGAGTCCCGGTACCGATTGAAGCGGTCGTCCGGGATGGGCCTCGCGCCGCGAAACGTGACTTCGAAAGCCTCGCGCTCGGTAAACAGAACTGCGCCGTTCTCTTCCTTCTTCTTGCCGAAGCTCTCGCGCTCGCGCACGCTGAGCTTGCCCGGCGTTGGGTTGAGGTCGTAGCTGGTATAAATGATCGCGCGGTCAAGCCCGTTCAGATCCTCGCGATAGAACGAGAACACCATGCCTTGCTCGACGCGGTTCCGCATGAGGAGGAAACGGTCGCCGCCGAGCGCCTGGATGCACCGGTCGATGACGGCCTTCCCCTGCCGCCGGATCTTTTGCTCGTAGATCTCCGCGCTGTCTTGCGCGCGCAACACCGCGGGCGCCAGCGCCAGCAGCGCTCCGATTCCCCGCACCCTCATGGCTTCTTCGATAACTGTTCCACGGTCAGCCCGGAATTGATCTTATAGTCGCCGATCGCCGCGGTCGCGAACTTCTTGCCGTTCTGTGTAATGGCGATCGCGAACGGCGCTTTCAGGCCGCCTACGTCGCGCCAGTCCGAGTAAGTCTCTTCGACCGCGGCCGGCCCGCCCATCCCCGTGCCCTGATAAGTCAGCGTCGCCGGAAGGCCGGTGGCCGGATCCAGCTCGACGCGGACCTGCTCGCCGGATTTATCGGAGATCTCGATCGTGCTGGGGCCCGTGGCGTTCACCGTGCGGTCCGGATCGCGGTCGCTGAGCGCCAGGCCGTATAGCTCGCGAAAGACCTCGCCGCGCACCTGCTTCAGCACCACCGCATTGAGATTGCCCGCGCCCTGCGGCGTGCTCATCCAGCCCGTTTTTCCGTCGGAGAACACACTCTGGCGTCCGAACGGCAGCTCAAGATCCTGACGCAGCGCCGACGGCATGACAAACGAATTGCTCTGCTTGACGGTCATCGGCGCCCCGCCGGTTTCGACATGCACCTCCGCGCGAAACGAGGTGTCCTTCAGCGCGCTCAGCTTCGCCGCGCCCCCGAGCGCGGTCTGCATCCGTTCGAGCAGAGCCTTGCCGCGGGCCAGCGTTTCCGGGCCGGCCTTCGCCTGCTCGGTTTTCGGCTCGGGAATGGTCAGATCGATCGGCTTTACGGACAAGCCGAGCTTCGTGAGCGGCTCATCGAACTCCTTCGGATTCCCGACGGCGACGATCGTGAAGCGATCCTGGGTAAAATACCGCTTCGCCACGCGGAGCACGTCGGCGCGCGTCACGGCCGCGACGCCCTTCTGATAATCGAAGATGAAGTCGCGCGGGTAGCCGAAATATTCGTAGGTCAGCAGCCGGTTCAGCGTCTTGCTGGGACGGTCGAAGAAGAACACGAAGCTGTTCAACACGCTGTCCTTGGCCTCCTTGAGCTCCTGCTCGCTCACCTCGGTCTCGCGCATCTTCGCCACTTCCGCCTCGACGGCGGCGATGGTCGCCTCGGTAGACTTGGACTTCGTGCTGCCGGCGATCTGGAACAAGCCGGGATGATCGAAGCTCGCCGCCCAACCCGCGTTAATCTCGTAGGCGTAGCCGAGCCGCGTGCGGACCTCTTGAAACAGCCGGCTGAAGAAGCCGCCCCCCAGGATATCGCTCGCCACCTCGAGCGCCGGATAGTCCTTGTCGCGCAGCTCGCCGCCGAGCATGCCAATTTCGAAAAACGTCTGCGCCACGTCCGTCTTCTCGGCCAGGTATACGCCGGGCGCCGGGGGGGCCGTCACGTTCGGAAACGGCGGCGCGGGATCCTGTTTCACGGCCCAGTCCGCGAAAAGCTTCTCGAGTTCGCCCTTCATCTCCGCGGTCGAGAAATCACCGTACACGGCGAGCAGGACGTTGGCCGGAAAAAAGTAGCGCCGGTAAAACTCCCGCACGTCCTGGCGCTGAATGCGATCGATGTCCGAGTAGTTCACGTCCCATCCGTAGGGCGTGTTCCTGCCGTAGACGATCGAGGCGAATTCCCGCGAGGCGATTCCCGCCGCATCGTCGTTGCGGCGCGCGATCGCGCTGCGCCACTGGGTCTTCGCCAGATCCAGCTTGTCCTGGCGGAAGTCCGGCCGCGTCATCACGTCGCGGAATACTTCGAGCACCGCGTTCGTGTTCTCCTTCAGGCACGAGAACGACACCGAACCCTCCGTCTCGCCGATGCCGCTCTCGACCGATGCGGCGATGTTCTCGAGCTCGACATCCAGATCGTCGGCCGGCTTGCCCGCCGCCCCGCCGCTGCGCAACAGGCCCCCGGTGATGTCCGCCAGGCCGTGCTTGTCGGGGGGATCGAACAGGTTCCCCGTCCTCACTAGCGCGATCCCGCTCACCAGCGGCAGCTCGTGATTCTCGAGCAGATACACCTTCATGCCGTTCGGGAGCGTGAAGGTCTCGGGCTTCGGCAGCACGATGGGCTTGAGCGGAGGGTACTTCAGGTCCTTGTACGACGGCAGCGGCCGCGAAGCGCTGGCGGCGATCTTCGGGCTCTGCGCGGCCAGCGGCGCAACGGCCGCCAACACGGCGAGCGACAGCGCGGTCCTCACTGCGCCTCTCCCGCCGCCGGCGCGGCTTCCGGTTTCGACGGCTCGATGAAGGCCACCGTCCGCGCGTCGTCCAACAGGTATTTCTTCGCCACGCGCTGCACGTCGGCCACGGTCACCTTGTCGATGTCATCGATCTCGGTGAACAACTTGCGCCAGTCGCCATATCCTCCGTAATACGAAGCCATCTCCTCGGCCAGTCCCGAATTGCTGTCCAACTGGCGAATCAACGACGCCCGCACCTTCGTCTTCACCCGTTTTAGAGCATCCTCGCCGACGCCCTTCTCTTTCACCCGCTCGATGATCTCGAGACAGGCCCTTTCGTTCTCCTCGATGCTTCGGCCGAGATTCGGCACCAGATAAAACACGAACAGGTTGGGGTACTTGCCACCCGGGAAACCGGGCGCCGCGAAGGCGCCGAGCGCCAGTTTGCGGTCGCGAACCAGCTCCTTGTACAACATGGACGTTCGCCCGCCCGAAAGGATTTCACCCAATGCCTCGAGCGGAGCGTCGTCCGGGCTGTACTTATCCGCGCGCTTGTATCCAAAGGCAATCAGCGGCTGGGAAACGGCATCCACGCGGACGCGCTTCTCGCCGTCCTGCTTCGGCTCGACGGTCGTCACCATCGGCGGCGGCGGCCCGCCCGGAATGCGCGCGAAATACTTCGCCGCCAGCGCCCGCACCTGGCGCGGATCCGCGTCGCCCGCGATGCCAATGGTGATGTTCGACGCCGCGTAATAGGTCTTGTAGAACGTATAGGCGTCCTTTAGCCGAAGGTTCTCGATGTCGCTCGACCAGCCGCCCGCGCCCACGCGGTAGGGATGCGCCGTGAACGCGGTGGCCAGAAGCATCTCGACCAACTGGCCCTGCGGATTCGATTCGACGCGCATCCGCCGCTCCTCGCGCACCACGTCGCGCTCCTTGTAGAACTCGCGGAACACGGGGTCGTAGAACCGGTCCGACTCGAGCAGGAACCAGAGCTCGATCCGGTTCGACGGCAGGCTGTAAAAGTACTCCGTCGAGTCCTCGCTGGTCTGCGCGTTCAGCCCCTCGCCGCCGTTGTCGTCGATGATGCGCGGGTATGCGTTCGGCACGACGAACGACTCGGCCTTGGCCATCGCGGCTTTCAGCTCCGCCTGCAGCGCGGCCAGCTTCTTCGGGTCGGCGCGAAATGCCTTGTCGCGCTCGGCGTCATAGGCGTCGTACACGCGCTCGACCTCCGCCATCGCCTTCTTCTCGGCCGGGTAGTTCGTCGTTCCAATCGTGGTCGTTCCCTTGAACGCCATGTGCTCGAACATGTGCGCGAGGCCCGTCTCGCCGCCCGGGTCGTCGACCGAACCGGCGTTCACGTAGGAATGAAACGAGACCACCGGCGCGTCGTGCCGCTCGACGAGAATGAAATGCATTCCGTTCGGCAGCGTGAACTCTGTGACGCGTTTCTCGAATGCGGCGAGCGACTGTGCCCGCAAGCCCGCGGCGGCGAGCATGAGCGCGACGGGGAGAACAAGGCGCCGCCATCGGGGGCGGTGGTTGAAGGGCATGGGATTCTCCCACGATTGTAGCGGCAAGCGCGCCGGACCCGCTCCGGCTGACTCGCCGGATGGTTACTCGTAGCGCAGCGCGACAACCGGATCGAGGCTAGCCGCTTTGTTCGCTGGCCACAGGCCGAAGAACAAACCCACGCCCACCGACACCACCACGCCCAGCACCGCCGTCCACAACGGCACCGCGGTCGGAAGGCTCGGAAAGATCAGCCGGCAGGCGAGCGACATCCCGTAGCCCATCGTCATGCCGATAAGCCCGCCTAGCCCGGTGAGCACCATGGCCTCGGTCAGGAACTGCACGATGATGTCGCTCCGCTTCGCGCCCACCGCCTTCCGCACGCCGATCTCGCGCGTCCGCTCGGTCACCGACACCAGCATGATGTTCATTACGCCGATCCCGCCCACCAGGAGCCCGATCGAACTCAGCACCACCATCACCAGCGCCACCATCCCCGTCACGCTATGGAACTGCTCGACCATCTGTTCCGATGTCGAGATGTTGAAATTGTCGGGTTTGTCGAAAGGCACGCGCCGCTGCACGCGCAGCACGGCGCGCGACTCGTCGATGGCCGCGGGCAGGTTGCCCGGCATTGCCTTGATGATGATCATGTTCTCCTTGGCCTGCGGGAACAGCTTGCGCATGCTGAAGTACGGCAGAAGAATCCGCGCGTCGTTCTGGCCCGGAAACGAGGCCGCCGGGCGCTTCATCACGCCGACGATCTGGAACTGGCGCCCATTGACTGCAATCCACTTGCCGATCGGATCTTCGCCCGACATCAGCGCCGGAGGCACGTCCTCACCTACCACCGTGACCGGCATCCGGTGCCGGCTCTCGTTGTCGGTGAAGAAGCGCCCTTCCTTCATGTCCGAGTAGCCGCTCGAGATGTAGGACTCCTCCGTTCCAGCGATATCGACGCTGTACATCTCGTTGCCCTTGTAGCGGGCGTTGTTGGTAAAGCCCGGCTGGTCGAATCCCTGCGGAAACAAATATGCGCTGACATGTTCTACCGACGGGCAGCGCGCGGCGATCGCCTCGGCGTCCTCGTAGGTGAGCGGCTTGCGTTGCAGCTCTTCCGGCGTCAGCCTTCCGCGAAAGCCGGGTTGAAACTTGAAAATGATCGCGCCGTTCGAGCCCATGCTGGTGAGCACGCTCGTGATGGCGCCGTCCAGCCCGGCGATGATCGAACCCACGCCGATAATCGTCCCGGTGCCGATGATCACGCCGAGCACGGTCAGGAACGACCGCATCTTGTGCTCGACCACGGTGGTCAGCGCCAGGCCGACGCCGGCCACTATACCCGTCCAGGTCACGTCAATTCTCCGCTCGCAGCGCTTCGATGGGATCCAGCCTCGACGCGCGTCGCGCCGGATAGACACCGAAGAACAAGCCCACCAACGTCGACAACCCCACGCCGATCACCACCGCAATGGCCGGCACCGCCATCGGCACCGGCGTCAGATTGCGCACCAGCGCGGCCACGGTCCACGACAACACGACCCCGATCAGCCCGCCCAGGCCCGCCAGCATCGACGACTCGACCAGGAACTGGTTCAGAATATCCTGCCGCCGCGCTCCTACGGACTTCCGGATGCCGATCTCGCGCGTGCGCTCCGATACCACCGCCAGCATGATGTTCATGATCACGACGCCGCCCACCACCATGAACACCGACACCACCGCCACGGCCGTCGCCGAAATCGCGCCCGTAATCCGGTCCCAGGCGCTCACCAGCGCGTCGGAGGAAATCACCGCGAACGTATCGTCCTGCCCCGGGCGCAAGTGACGATAGGCGCGCAGCAGCATCCGGCACTCGTCCTGCGCCTGCTCGAGCACGTCGCGGTTCAGCGCCTTGGCCAGATAGCTCATACCCTGGCGCGCGCCGTAGACCCGGAAATAAGCCCCCGCCGGAACGATCACGAAGTTATCGAGCGAATTCCCAAACACGCTGCCTTTCGCCTTCGCCACGCCGATCACAGCGAACGGCCTGCCGTCCACCTTCACGATTTTTCCCACCGGGTCCGTGCTCGGAAAGAAGCGCTGCCTCACGTCCGCCCCGAGCACCGCGACGTCCACGCGCCGCGCGTCTTCGGCTTCGATCAGGAAGCGCCCGGAGCTGATCTCGACGTTGTTCAGCGACCCATAGTTCGCCGTCACGCCATCGATGTCCACGTCCTCCAGGCTTTCGTTTCCGGCGGCGACGCGGCCCTGCCGCTCGACTTGAATGCCGATTTCCCTGCACAGCGTGACGTGTGTGCGAAGGAACTCGTACTCGTCGACGCTGAGCTGCGGGTTCTTCTTCTGGAACTCCATGTACTTCTTCGGATCGAAGTTCCCGAGAAACGCCATCCGCACCACGCGGAAACCGTCCGCGCCGAGGCTCGACACGTTGTTGGCGATGTACTCGTCCATCCCGTGAATCACCGACATCACGGAGATCAGCGTGGTAGTGGCCAGGATGATGCCCAGCAGCGTCAGGAAGCTGCGCAGCTTGCTCCCGCGCAGCGAATCGAGCGCCACTCCCGCCGATTCCCAGAATGAGGCGTTCGCGTGCATGACTTAACGATCCGATAGAACTACGCAATCGGCGGCGGTCCGGTTCCGCGGATTCCGCAGCCACTCCACCATCGTCTCATCCAGCCAGAACCTCGGCTTGCGGCGCGCCAGGAATCCAAGGTGTCCGCCGCTGCCGGTGGCGATCAACCGGAGATGTGGATTGCGCCGTAAGGCCGGATGATCGTAGACACGAAAGGGAATGAGCGGATCGTCCTTGGCCTGCACCAGCAGCGCCGGCACGCGGATTTCGTCGAGATACCGCTGGGCCGATTGCGTCGCGTAGTAATTGGCCGCCGATCCGAAACCGAAGCTCGGCGCGGTGAACGTGTCGTCGAACTCGTAAACCGTTCGAACCTCCCTCAGGCGTTCGAGCGCGAACAGGCCGGGCGAGAGGCGTTCCTTGGTCAGGATCCGCCGCTTCAGCCGGCTGACGAAGCGGCGCGCGTAGAGCAGGTTGTCCGGCCTTTTGAGCGTCTCGACGCAAGCGGCCAGGTCGATCGGCGTCGACACGGCGCACACGCCGGCCAGGAGTTCCGGGCCGCGCCGGCCGAGTTCCCCGGCGAGCTTCAACGCCACGTTGCCGCCGAGCGAATAACCGGCGACATAGATCGGCCCCCGGCCTTCGGCGACCAGGGCCTCGACGATCGCCCGCAGATCGCCGGTCTGGCCCGAGTGGTACAGCGTGGAACCGCTCCAGGCTTCGGTGCCGCCACAGCTCCGCAGATTCATGCGGTGCGCCGCGAAGCCAGCGGCGAGCGCCGCCTGCGCGGCGCTTTGAAGATACCCCGCCTGGCTCGACCCCTCGAGGCCGTGAAGGAAGACGATATCGCCCCGGCGAGGCCTCTCGGGCTCCTGCGTATGCACCAGAATTCGAACGCCGGGCTCGGTGTCGAACACGCGTTCGCAGACGGGAAACCGAGCCGTGTCGAGATTCCGGGGCCAGTAGTTCCCGGCGAGGGTCAGCAGGTGTGGATTCGAAAAGATGGGAACGAACGGCCGCAAACCTCCAGTGTAATCCGGAAGGCGTCTTGCGGCCGTCCGCGTTTTCTCAGGATGCCGCTTCGACGGACCCGGCGCCGCCACGGCGCGTGAGTTCTTCGGCCATGATGATCGCCTCCGCCAGATCGCGCATCGGACGCCGCAGCCTCCGGCTCTCGTTCCGCAGCCGGAGGTAGGATTCCTCCTCGGAGAGCTGATGCCGCTGCTGGAGAATGCCCTTGGCGCGTTCGACGAGCTTGCGCGTCTCGAGCTGCCGCCGCATCTCGAGCGACTCCTCGATCAGCTTCACGTTCTTCTCGACCAGATCCCACTTCGTGATCGCCCCGCCCATCTGCTCCCCGATGAAAGTCAGCAGCGAGATCTCCTCCACCGTGTGACGGTGTCTCTGTCGGTGGTGAACGTTAATAACGCCAATCAACTCGCCCCCGCTCACCAGCGGAACCGAGAGAAACGCCTCGTAAGTGTCCTCGATGAGCGACTGCTGCAGCTTGAACCGCGGATCGGCGAACGAATTCTCCGACAGCGCGACCACGGACTTGTGCTCCGCGACCCAGCCGGTCACGCCCTCTCCCATCTGCATGCGCAGTGTGCCGAGGTCGGCGGCGTGCGGAAGCTGCGAAGCGCGCAGCACAATATCCCCAGTGTCTTTTTCGAGCAGGTAAACGAGACAGGCATCGCACTCCGTTGCCTGTACGGTCAATCCGACGATTTCGCCGAGCATCTCATCCAGCGACAACTCGGACGCGACGATGTTGCTAATGCGGTGCAGAAGCCCAATGGGCGACGACGGAATCTCCACAGCGAATTGGGTGGCCATGCTCCAGCCTAGCCCGCCTGAGCGTTTGCGGTCCAATTCAAAATTTGGATTGAGCTTATGTGACCAATTTGATCGCATTTCTCTAAGCTGCTGAAAAATCAGCCCATTTACCGTGATGGCCGCCCCCGGGCGAGCGATGCCAGGCGCCCGGCGGACGGCGCGGGTCTTATTTTTTCAAAGCGATCTTCTGGATGACGATCGCGTGGGCGCCCGCGCGCTCGTAAGGGACCCCGGTCACGGTCACCATGCGGCCCGCGAAGGGCATCAGCCGGGCATTTTGACCCGCCGCAGGCACGTGGTCCGAGATCGGGAGGTAGATGGTCCCGTCCGTGGCCTGGATTACAAGCGGCGACCCCTTGCGGGCGCAGGCAACCGCGCATTCCGGACTGATCGGCTTCTCGAGACTTTGCGTGAACGTGCAGGCCGAGTCGATCACCCAGCCATCGACGGTGACTGGCGCGGGAGCGGCGAACGCGGAGACGGCGAGAAGCGCGGCGAGTAGTTTCATAGGATCTTCCTTAGGCGGCGAGACATAGCGAGTGTTCGCACAGTATACGCACAACGAACAGCGCATCACAATAGTTAATTCGAGTTATGGAGACACTTACTCTCGCCACGGCCGATTCCCGGGCTTTTCATGAGGCTGGCCCGGCACGGTGTGTCACCTCGCTGGGCGGATCGCATCTTTAGCTATGGAGGCGCCGGGCTTGGCTTGGCTGGCTTTGTGTTTCCAAGGAGAGAACAATGAACTCCATACGTGGGGCCAAAAATTTGCTGGCGCTACTATGCGCCGTGGGGATTCCCGTCGCGCTCGCTCAGCCCGGACCCGGCGGGATGCGGATGCCGCGGTACGACACATCCACGGAGACCACCATCACGGGAACGGTGCAAGAGGTCATCGCAATGAACTCCGGACGGATGGCGGGCACCCACCTGATGGTCAAGACGGAGAGCGGCGCCATCGAGGTTCACCTGGGACCGAACCAATTCCTCAGCCAGGCGGGCTTCCAGTTCGCGAAAGGCGATGCGGTCAGCATCGTCGGCTCGAAAGTCACCATTCGGGGTGTGTCCGCGCTTCTCGCACGCGAGGTAACAAAAGATAAGAAGACGCTGACGCTGCGCGATAAGACCGGCCGTCCCATGTGGGCCGGGCGGCGGCAGGCGCCATCGAAGATGAGCTTTGTCCTACGTGGCGGCGAAGCGCGTCGATGTCTCGCGTTGTAGTTCTCGGCGCCGGAATCTCCGGCCATACGGCGGCGGCCTTCCTCCGAAGGTGGCTGGGCCGCGGCGATCAAGTTGTCGTGGTTTCCCCAGAGCCCGGCTATAACTGGATTCCGTCGAATATTTGGGTGGGCGTCGGGCTGCTTCGGCCCGACCAGGTCACCGTCCCTCTTGCCCCGGTTTACGCGGCTCACCAGATCGAATTCAAGCAGGCGCGGGCGGTGGCTTTGTTCCCGGAAGGCGACGAGGGCGATCGTCGCCCCTCGGTCGAAATCGAATGGACGCTCGACGCGCGGCGGGGCCAGCATGAACGCGTTGCCTACGATTTCCTGATCAACGCCACTGGCCCAAAACTCAATTTCGGCGCGACGCCCGGCCTCGGTCCGGACGCCAATAGCCTGTCGGTCTGCACGGCGCCGCACGCCGCGGAGACCTCGCGCGTATTGGTCGAACTGGTCGAGCGGATGAAGCGCGGCGAGAAGCAGCGCTTCCTGGCCGGCGTCGGCCATGGAAGCTGCACCTGCGAGGGCGCGGCCTTCGAATACGTGGTCAACCTCGAGTTCGAGCTGCGCGCCCGTGGCGTGCGCGACAAAGCCGACATCCTCTTCGTGACGAACGAATACGAACTGGGCGACTTCGGCATCGACGGCGTTCACATCCGGCGCGGCGGCTACGTGACGCCGAGCCGCATCTTCGCCGAGTCGCTATTCGCCGAGCGCGGAATCCGATCCATCACGAAGGCGCACGTGCGCGCCGTCGAGCCCGACAGGGCGCACATCGAAACGCTCGACGGGCATCGAACGGAGGCGCCGTTCGACATGGCCATGTTGCTGCCGCCGTTTTCGGGCGTTGGGCTTAAGGCCTTCAACCGCGGCGGGCAGGACATTACCGGCACGATCTTCGCACCCAACGGCTTCATGAAAGTGGATGCCAACTACGAGAAGAAGCCCTACTTGGAATGGAAAGCGCAAGACTGGCCGCGCTACTACCAAAGCCCGGCGTACGCAAATCTCTTCGCGGCGGGAATTGCCTTCGCACCGCCGCACCCCATTTCACAGCTACGCACCAACGCCGAGGGTCTGATGATCTCGCCGGCCCCGCCGCGCACCGGCATGCCGTCGGCGATGATTGGCAAGGCGGTGGCTCGCAGCATCGTCAACATGCTCGGCGGGAGCAATACGCCGACGCATAGCGCTTCGATGGCGGAAATAGGGGCGGCCTGCGTCGCCTCGGCGGGCGCGAATCCCTTCACGGGTACAGCGGCGTCCATCACTGTCTACCCGATTGTTCCGGACTACGAGCGCTTCCCCGGCTATGGACGCGACATCGCGCACACCTTCGGCGAGATCGGCCTCGCCGGCCATTGGATCAAAATCCTGCTTCACCATCTGTTCCTCTACAAAGCGCGCATGCGGCCTGGCTGGTTCCTGATTCCGGAGTGAAAGCATCTATATGAACGACCCGAAAGCCCTGCCAACCACCGTCGAGGGAAACGGGCGCGACGAGTGGTTCTATGCCACCAGACCGACGCGCTGGACGCTGTTCCTGCGCACGTTCCTGCCATGGCAGGCATGGCGTTTTCTCTGGATCAATTTTAAGATGATCGGCATCATCCGCCGGGGCCATCGCACGCGATGACGGCCGCGCCGAATCCTGCGTCACTGCCCGGAGGCGGCTGCATCTAATAAGTGCGGAGCCGAACACGATGCCAATGATCCACCGTTCGAGTATCGCGCTGGCGCTTGTGGCAGCCGCCGTTACGGCGCAAGCCGCCGAGTTGACGCCGGAAACGACGGAAGCCTGGGACCAATACGTGCATACCGTCGATGCCCGCATGAAGATGCGCCTCGACGGACGAAAGCCCTTTCTCTGGCTCGACGAAGATCCATCCAACATGCAGAGCGCCCGTGAAGGCGAGGTCGTCGTGTCGCCCGTTGGCGCCGCGGGTTGGGAAGCTGTCCCGCACGGACTCATTCACGATTGGCAAGCCGGCGCTTTCATTCCGGGCGCCACGCTTCACGACGTCCTCTCCGTGGTCCAGGACTACGATCGGTATAAGGATTTCTACCGGCCCGTCGTCGACAGCATGCGGCTCCCGGGGCCCAGTGGCGGCGAGGACCGCTTCCGCATGATCTGGCGGGAAAAGGTTCTGTTCGTGACAGCCGCGCTCGAAAGCGAATATGCGTCATCGTACGTCCACGTAACGGAGAATCGTTGCTATAGCGTCGCCTCCACCACGCATGTCCGGGAGATTCGCAATTACGGAAGGCCCGCCGAGACGAAGCTGCCCGAAGGCCAGGGCAGTGGGTATCTCTGGCGTGTGTATAGCGTCGCTCGTTACGAGGAGCGCGATGGCGGGGTCTATGTCGAGATCGAGGCCGTCGGCCTGAGCCGCGACATTCCCGCTTCGCTGAGCTGGCTGGTGGCGCCCGTCGTGGCGCGCCTTTCGAGAGACTCGGTCGCCGCCTCCCTGCGCCAGACTCGCGACGCCGTGCGCTCGGCCTCCGATGTCTGGAGTCCCGCGATGGCCGCGAGGTAGGAATCGCCGCCGCAGGGCGCCCATTGGGCCCGGTTACCTCGTCCGCGATGAAACGACTCGCCGCCGGCCTACGTTACTATTAAGGAGCCTCTTCTCGTCTTGCCGGATCAACGTTGCCCCGGCGGGCGTCCAACCAAGAAAGAAAGGACCGCGATGAGAACAGGAGATGTCCTGCACGCCTGGAGTAAGATCCTAAAAGGAGAGCGCCCTACGCTTTCCATCGAGATTACTCGCGAGTGCCCGCTTCGCTGCCCCGGATGTTATGCGTACGACGATGCGCACGTCGGCGGCGGCGTGACCTTGCGAAGTCTCAACGATCGCAAAGGGCAGGAATTGATCGACGGCGTTCTCGAGGCCGTCGATCGAATTAAGCCCCTGCATCTGTCCATCGTCGGCGGCGACCCGCTCGTGCGATACCGCGAACTCGAGGCGCTCGTCCCACTCCTCATCGCGCGCGGCATCCATGTACAGATCGTGACGAGCGCCTTCCGGCCGCTGCCACCCGCCTGGGCCGGCGTTGCGCACCTCACCGTGGCTGTGTCGATTGACGGATTGCAGCCCGAGCACGACACGCGCCGCGCGCCGGCAACCTATCCGCGCATCCTTCGCAACATTGCCGGGAACAAGGTGACGATCCACTGCACCGTCACCGGCCAGATGATGAAGCGGCCCGGCTACCTGCGCGAGTTTCTCGAGTTCTGGACTCCCCGGCCCGAGATCGAAAAGGTGTGGTTCAGCTTGTTCACGCCGCAGAGAGGAGACCGGCTGCCGGAGATCCTCACGCCCGAGGAGCGCGCGCACGCCATCGCCGACATGCTCTCGCTGCGCCGATGGTTCCCTAAATTGGATATGGCGCCCGAGCTGATCCGTCAGTTCGCCAAGCCGCCCGCGAGCCCGGCGGACTGCGTCTTCGCGCTCACCACGGAAACCCTGTCGGCCGATCTCACCACGCGCATAACGCCGTGCCAGTTCGGCGGCAATCCGGACTGCGGCTCCTGCGGCTGCGTCGCCTCGATGGGACTCGCGGCCATCGCGGATTACAAGCTTGCCGGAATCCTCCCGGTGGGCGTTCTGTTCCGAACCTCGATCAAAATCGGCCAGCTTCGCGGGCAGCGCAGGGACGAACCCGCGCCTTTGCGCGACGGACTCCGCGTGTTGCAGTAGGGCGCCCAAATCCCGCACGCCTGCCGCCAAGGGCATCGCCACGACATTGGCCATCCGATTTCCGTTCGTTTCCACGCGGGCGGGTCGGCGGCGCGTCCGTGCGCGTCGGTGGGTAATGACGCAACGTGGGCAAAATCGTCCCTTCCCTGACGCGATACCGTTTAATTGAGCGCCGCATCCCGGCGCTCTGTCGGTGACCGGATCCGAACTGGCAACGGCACAAGTCCGGCACGCCAACTTATCCGGCCGAGTGGATCACTTCCGGATTCCCGGCCCACTGGGAGCTTTTGACCTGCCTGCTATTCTGGGGATCGAAATGACTGTTCTCGTGCGGCCTCGGTTTGACCGTCCGGCTCTCTACGAAGCGCTGGACGCGAAGCGCCGCTTACGCGGAATTTCCTGGCAACAAGTTGCCCGAGAGACCGGAGTGGCCGCTTCCACCATCATCGCCACCAAGCGAGCCGGGCGCATGGAGACGGACGGAATGCTGGCCATGGTGCGATGGCTGGGCAGCACGCCGGAGAGCTTCATTCGTGGTTCCGAACACCAGTCGGTTTTCCAAACGACCTCTGGAACGGGCGGGCTCCCCGCAGTACACCGATTCAGCACGAAAACTCTCTACCAGGCGCTTGATGCACAGCGTCGCTCGCGGAACTTGACGTGGCTGGAGGTCGCTCAAGAAATCGGGGATGAGATTTCACCTGCGATGCTGACCCACCTTGCGAAGGGAGGGCGCATTGGCGTGCATGTGATGGTGGCCGCCGTCGGATGGCTGGGGACAACCATCGAGCGCTTCACACGAAGCTGATTGAGCCTTCACTCGCGAGTCAGGCGGGTTCCATCCGTTGAAGAGCCCGGCCAGACCTTATCGATGATCGGCCCAAGCGCGACGCGGTGGGTAATAGCGGGCTCGTCAGCGGCGACACACCGTGCCTGGGTTGGCGCCTAGCCGAAATCGAGTCTGGCTGGATGATCGACGATAATCGCGCGCCCGTCGGTGAGGGCCTTGACCGAGTGACGTACATTGCTCGGCACGATCGCAACCAAGTCCGCTCGCGCGATTTGGGCGACGCCGTCGATGGTCACCTCAAGCGCACCCTCGATGACCTCGTAGACCTCTTCCTCGGGATGAAAGTGCTCGTGAATGGAAGAACCGCGCGTGAAGTCGTAATGCGCGAAAGTCATGTTCGGCGAGTGAAAATAGCGTCCTTTCCAACCGGGCAATCGCTCGATGACCGGAAGAACGCTGGTATTCACAAAGGGCATGGGGAACTCCTTTGCGGGCAGTTTAGCACGCCGGCTTCTGGCGGATCGCCCGGCAGCCTGGGGTTTCGAATAGGCCCCATCGTGCCTTCCAGTCTGTCGAGTACTGAAGTACTATTGAGAATCGGCCAAAGTTGGTATGGTAAAACGTTCCACTGAAGACCCACGCCTCTCCCGTGTAACTGAGGTTGCGCTTGCGCTTCCGGAGGCCAGCCGCCAGATCTACGGGTCCCACGCGCGGTTCCTGGTCCGAAAGAAGACCTTCGCTTACTTCCTCGATAACCATCACGGCGATGGCATCGTCGCCATCGCCTGCAAGGTATTGTCCGGCGACAATAAGGCGCTGGCTGAGGCTCATCCAGGTAGATTCTATCCGCCGGCTTACATCGCATCGAAAGGTTGGGTGGCGTTGCGTCTCGATGCAGGCAAGGTCGATTGGGACGAAGTAATTGAGTTGTTGGTGGGTAGCTACGTCCTGATCGCGCCCAAGCGGCTAGCGGAACGGGTGAAGAGCGGAGCCTGACCCGAGAGGAGAACAAAAATGGATTTCGACGTGACCGTGCGGGAGCGCATTCTGAAGCCTGTGAACGAGGTGTTCGATGCGGTTGTGGACCCGAATAAGATGTCCAACTACTTCATCTCGGGCGCCAGCGGCCCTATTAAGGTAGGCAGGGTCGAGTGGGAGTTCGGCGATGTGGGCGCTAAGGTGTCAATCGACGTGCTGGAGGTCGAGGACAATTGTAAGATCGTCTTGGAATCAAGCGCGCTCGGGCCGCGGATTCGTACAACCATCGATTTCGCGCCGGACGGTCCCGACGCCACCGTGGTTACAATCACGGAATCGACGTTTCCCTTGACCGAAGAGGGCGTCAAGCGGGCGTTGGGCCAGAACGCCGGGTGGACCTACACATTATGCGGCCTGAAGGCCTATGTGCAATTCGGCATCAATCTCCGCACGGGGCTCAACAAGAGGCTTACAGACGTTGAGAGTGCGGCGGGGAAGCGCCTGTAATGCGCAGAGGCTCCGGTCGCTACGAATTCATCGAAGCTGTTGTTCCGTCAGCGCCCTCCCGCACACATGCGCGCGGGTTATCTCAAGACAGCCTCCGGGCCGATGAACCGCCACCGGATTTCGCGACCGCTTCACGCCGCGAGGCACGAGAGGCGCGCCCGGTATTACGAAACGATTTACGGCGTAACCGGGAACTATGCACTTGGCCGTATGCCCTCTCCGCGGACGTGCGCTCCGGGCGCGAGCAATATGTCCCGCCGGGACGCGGCTCCCTCGGAATCCGTTCTTCCCGTCTCGGCGTTCCCCGCCATTCGCTCAAGTGGGTTAAGTGAACAGCATTGTTCCCAAGACGGGTTCCGTCACCGTCCTGCAGTTGCCGAAGTTCAAGACCGAGGCCACGGAGCTTATCGGAGCGGATGGCATCGCGGCCGTGGCCATTTATTTGAGCGACCATCTGGACGTGGGGGACGTGACACAGGGCGCCAGGGAGCGCGGCGGCGGACGGATCATCTACCTGTACGTCGTGATCGCCGCGCGCATCTGCCTGCTCCGGTGCTACGCGAAAAGCGTCAGGCCGGATCTGACCCCCGACGAGAGGAAAGAATTACGGCGGATCGCGGCCGATCTGAAGGGAGTGGCATAGAATGCGGTCGAAAGCCAAGGCGAGGAAGACAACGTTTGGAGCGGACCTGATCGAGGGCATGAAGCTGGTCCTTGTGCCCCAGCGCGGCAAAATCGAGCTGGAACAGGTTTGGCCAAAGCCGGTCGATGTGAAGGCGATTCGCAAACGGGTGAAAATGTCGCAGGCCGCATTCTCGCGAGCCTACGGCATCAGCAAGCGCGCCCTCCAGGAGTGGGAACAAGGGGGCCGTCAGCCAGACTCGGCCGCACGCGCGTACCTGACCGTTATCGCGAAAGAGCCGGCCGCCATACGCCGCGTACTCGCCCGCGAATGACCACTGCGACTGCCTTTCGCGGAGTGTCGCGTCCTTCCGGCTGCGGCGCAAGGGCGGCATTTTGTTGGCTCGGTAATCTCCTTCGGATGGCTTTAGGACGACGCCCCACGGATGGGGAACGGTAAGACCTCGCGCGAAAGGTGGGCTAGGTGGCTGCGGACGACGGAGACGGCCCCGGCAATGACGTTCTGTCTTTCGATCCTGGGGGAACTGAAAAGCTGATCGAAGTAAAAACGACGAATGGGTCGGCGCGAACCCCGTTTCTTCTATGCCGGAACGAGCGCGAACTGGCTGCGGAGCGCCCAGCCGACTGGCGCATCCATCGGGTTCACCTTTTCGCCAAGGACGCCCGGATTTTCACCATTGAGCCTCCGTTGGAAAATGCCGTAAAATTGATGCCGGAAACATGGCAGTGCTCGTTCTGAGTCGAGCACCTCGGCTTGCAGTTGCGCAGCGATCAATCCGGTGATGGAAGGTGTAAATGCAACAATTCAAGTGTTATGGTGATCGGCGGAACAAGGGCTTCTGCGTTCACTGCGGCGGTCCCGATGAAACCGACGACCATGTGCCTTCCAAAGTGCTCCTGGACGAGCCGTACCCGGAGGACCTCATCGTGTGTTCCTCGTGCCTGTGCTGTAACAACGCGCTTTCCATTGACGAGACATACCTTGCCTGCCTGCTCGAATGCGTCCTTGCGGGAGAGGCAGATCCGGCGAAGCTGCGCCGTCCTAGGATTGCAAAGGTTTTGGCAAACAACACGTCATTGCTGGAGCGCCTTCGGAAAGCAAAATCGGACGGTGACGGTGGGCCGGTGTGGGCCGTCGAAAACGAGCGCGTTAAGGCGGTGGTGCTAAAGCTGGCGCGGGGCCACGCCGCCTTTGAATACAACGAACCGCGGTTGGGGGAACCCGATTGCATCAGCTTCACGCCGATGGTGAGCATGGGTGAGGCGGAGCGTCAGGCCTTTGAAGGCTCAGGTGAGACGGGTTTAGCCGCATGGCCTGAGGTCGGCAGTAGAGCCATGCAGCGTTTGCTCGCAGTTGGCTCGGACGTGTTTAGCGAAGGATGGCTGGTGGTCCAGGAAGGCAATTATCGCTTTCGGGTTTCACAGGAAGACGGCCTGACGGTTAACATTGTGCTTCGTGAATACCTCGGCTGCCACATTGTCTGGGGGTGAAACCTCAGAGACGCGTCGGCAACACGCCATTGGAAAGATGTGTCCACCAACAAATTAGGGTAATAATATAGTGGCCAACTCACCAAATGCGTTACAATCGTAGCGCGGTGACAGGCCGGGAAATCATCATTGGATGGCTCGATTTTATTGCAAGAAATCTGGCTTGGTTATGCCTTCTTTGGCTCTTTCGAGGATGGCTTCAAGCTTGGGGAGATCGTTCTGAAGCGCTTGTGCTGATACCGGGGTCAGCAAAATCGTCACGGGCATGTAGCTTGTCACCGGGTTTCCCGGTTGGCCAAAGCCGCATTCAAACACCAATGCTACAAGTCCTGTTTCCGGGTCGAAAGAGAACTCAATCGGCTTATCCGTCAGAAACACATTGAGAAAATGCGTTGGCACTACGATGCTGTTTTCTCCGCCCGCTTCTTCGCGCTGGAGCGCTTCAGCCGCGCTTCTTTCTTCAGCAGTTCGTCTTTCGAAACGGTGAGGACCATGCGGAGCGCGTTGCTCATGCGCTCGGAATCGGTGTTGCCGGGAACCGGCGGTGCGGGGAGTGGCTTCATCTGTCCACATCATACCGCCATTGATGTAGACTGCCTTTAATGGCACCGCAACCCGCTCCCGACTGGCAACCGGTTTGCAAGGTCTGCGAACGTGGTACGCTTGCGCGCAAGAAAGTATTTCGCATGAGTGGCCCGGTTGTATTCATCGGTTTCGTTTTCCTGATTCCATCCGTGCTCGGCGTCATCGTCAGCGCCCTGATGCTTTTCGGCGTGCTCTCATCCGGCGTTTCGGACGTGACTCGCGCACGGAATGAAGCGATAGCTCAGATGCGAGCTAATGACGTTCCAGAGTCCGTCATTTCGACCGTAATCGCTAACCCGGATTTGGACGCCAACACATTGATGGATCGCGTCAGCATGGCGCAACTCAGTTGGATTAAGGACGCTCAGGAGAAGATTCGTACAGGTAATATTTCCTCCGGCGCGGGCATTCTCTTCGGTGGAGGATTTGCCGTCGCGCTCGGCATCGCATCTTTCGTCGGCGGATTGCTCGGCTGGCTGCTGGTGATGAGGAAGCGCGTCCTCCAATGCTCAGTGTGCAGAGCCGTAGTCAGCGCATCGTAATAAATCGCAATACAGTTTATCCTCCACAATGCTTACAGTCGTATCACGCGAACAGCGAATCGAAACTAGTATATCGTTTCAATAAAACATGTCCATATAGATTTGTTTACCGCTATAC
>VFSW01000058.1_pt1 | contig 126138 bp, 115 predicted proteins | sample 5358111 | NCBI WGS metagenome assembly VFSW01 (sample SAMN11554181, study PRJNA540505) | mine drainage metagenome | isolation source: sediment from site ElyBrook_90M | place: USA: Ely Copper Mine, Vershire, VT | collected 2017 | reverse complement strand
TCCTTGCCCTGTGGAGTAGGCGAAGCCGCCACTCCACAGGGCAAGGATCCGCGCTTTCTGAATTTAAAATGGGAAGTATGGATTCCATTCTTTAAGGGGACGACAGAGGGGAAAGTGCTTCGGTTTCGACAGAATCGGCGCTGATTATAGATAGTGAGGGGCTACACGGCGACTTATTTCCAATTCCCCTCAATTTTGATAGAATGCTATCATTATGAACCTCAAGAAAGCTCTTATCATCCTCGGTACGGTCGCCGTCCTGCTCGGCATCGCCGCGGTGTTCGCCGTATTCTATAATCCGTCGATTTCCGTCATACCGGGCGTTGCGTCACCGTCATCAACCTCTCTTTTTTCGCTCACCAAAGGAACCTCGGGTATAGCATCGGCGGGAAACGCAACCGGCAGCGCGGCGGATGCCTTTTTTGGAAATACCCCGGCGGGGGGATCCGCGTCTTCCACGGGAAGCCAATCAGGTACGCCGCAATTTGCAAGCACGTACGCATGGCCCTATCCCCTGCAATGGACGGAAGGACAGTCAACGCTCGTGATCGCCGGCGCCGCCATTGAAGGGAATCAGCTCGTGCTTGCGATCGTGACGCATATAGGAAGCCAGCAGGAATGCATACCGATGAACGTAGACCTTGTCGTTGATGAATCGGGTAATACGGAAAGTTCGACGCCGGCGCAATTTTCATTTCCCGATACCAATAGCTGCAACGGGACGCCGAACACGACGTATGACGCGCAAAATTTTTCTTTTAATTTGAACCCGAATATGCAAGCGCCTTTTCTTCTCACGACCGGCGGCGCTTCGAATATTTTCTTCGAAGTCGCGACCACGACCGACGGCGACGTGACCATCACGCTCCCCGCAACAACGGACTAGAACCCGTCTCAAAAGCAGGCCGGCGGGTTCTCTTCCGGTTCCCGTGTCCGCCTCAAAACAAACGCGGCACCTCTCTTTTTTTTATTTTTTCACCGATAACCGCACCGATAACCATTAACCTTTCGCTATCTATAAATCAGCGCCGATTCTGTCGAAACATTTTCCCCTCCGTCGCCCCCCCCCGAAGGAAGGAATCCATACTCCCGATCCGAAGATTTCAAGAAGATTTCAAAGCGCGAATCCTCGACCGGAGCCTGCCCTCGACCCGATCGAGAAGGACGGAAAAGAGGGGCGTGAGAGGTTACGATAACCTTACTGGACGGCAAAAAAAAGATGCGCTAATATTCTAAAGATTCCGCGATAGCTCAATGGTAGAGCGGCGCCCTGTTAAGGCGATGGTTCCTGGTTCGAGTCCAGGTCGCGGAGCACTTAGGAATATACTATCTCTATGGAAAAATCTTTCGAGTCCGAGGAAGCTTCGCGGGAAAACGAAAAAGAAGAAAAAGAAACGCTTTCAAATAAAGAGAAGTTTGAAATCATTCTAAAACTTTTTGGAACGGATAAAGCCCGTGACATTTTTATTGAAAATTGCAAAAAATACGCCGATGCGCGAATAGCTTCCGCAAGGAATGCCTATGTCCAAAATCATGGCGAAAATTATATATCGCTGAGGGATCGTTATTCCCCGCCGAAACGCGCCCACTACCATAATGAAATTATGTACACCCTTAATAATCTTTCCCTTCAAAAACTTGACCCCATTCAAGAAATGGTATTAAAGGAAATGAGAAGCAGTCGCGAAACGGCGTGGTACATCATCGAGGATTGGCTACTGTCACAAAAAGCCAAAAAAACAGACGAGGAAAATGATAATAAAGAACCCGATACGTGGCTGTATCCTTCGCGGCGAATAGAAGAATAGAAGAATAGAAGAATAGAAGAATCGGATACCGGTTTCCGCGTTTTGCGCGGAGCATCAAAAGCAAAAAACCCGTGGCGAAGCCGCAGGAAATTATAAAATAAATAAAAATGAAAATAACGCTCGTTGCCAGGCCGCAAAAAAACATTGCATTTGTTTTCTTCCTTTTTGAAAATGACCGGATCGACGCCCAGCCGCTCTTCCTTTTCCTTGAAAAACCGGAACAGGACTATCTTCGCGGCGCGGAAAAAAGTCTTGCGCTTAAAGAAAGGGAAAGCAGGACGCTCATCATGCCCGGCAGCGGTCGGAAAATCATCACGATAGGCCTCGGAAAAGCCGCCGACGCTTCGGTCAAAAAAATGGGAATCCCGCACCGGATGGCGGTGCAGGCGGCGAGAGCGGAAAAGATAGAACGCTTTGCCTATTGGGCGGCGGCGCAAAAAACATCCACGGCGACCCGGGAAACGTATGAGGTTGCCGCGTCAAATGCGATCATGGCGAACTTTGAATTCGTGAAATATAAAACGCCGACGCCGGAAGGCGGCGCGTTCGTCAAGGAGATCGAAGCGGTCGCCGCGAAATTACCGCAGCATGATATTACGGAAGGGATCCGCCGCGGCATCGTGATCGGCGAGGAGACGAATGCCTGCCGTGAACTTTCCAACACGCCCGGCGGCGACATGACGCCCGCGATCCTCGCGGATCACGCCGTCAAAGAAGCCGCCAAGGCCGGCATCAAAGCTACCGTGCTCGACGGAAAGAAAATGAAGACGCTCGGCATGGACGGCATTTTGGGCGTAGGCAGGGGATCGGACGCGCCGCCGCGGTTCATTATTCTCGAATACATGAAAGGAGCGAAAAACGAAAAACCGACGGTGCTGGTCGGCAAGGGCGTGACGTTCGATACCGGCGGGCTCAACCTCAAACCGGGCAACCATATTTATGAGATGCATATGGACATGTCCGGCGGCGCGGCCGTCATCCATGCCGTTATCGCCGCGGCGCGGCTGAAACTCAAAAAGAATATCGTGGCGCTCGTACCCGCGGCGGAAAATATGCCGTCGGGATCGAGCTATCATCCTGGCGACATACTGCGCACTATGAACGGCATAACGATCGAAGTGCTCAACACCGACGCCGAGGGCCGCGTGATCATGGCCGACGCTCTGGAATATTCAAAAAAATACGACCCCGCATTGGTGATAGACGCGGCGACGCTGACCGGCGCCGCGGCGGTCGCTTTGGGACAGCAGTATTCGGGGCTTTTCACGACCGATAAGAAACTGGAAGAAAGATTCAGGGAGCTCGGTGAAGCGGTGAACGATCCGGTGTGGCCGTTGCCGCTCAGTGCCGAGTACGAAAAAGACATCAAAGGAACATTCGGCGACTGGGCGAACGCCGGCAAGCCCGACACGGCAGGCGCCTCAACCGCAGCCGTATTCCTCTGGCAATTCATAAAAGGGTATCCGTGGGTGCATCTCGACATCGCGCCGCGCATGACGGCGGGCGAAGGCGATTATCTCGCAAAGGGCGCACTCGGAACGCCGGTGCGGCTGCTTGTACGCTTTCTTGAAAATTAACGGCGGGCCCCCGCCCTCCTTCAAACACAAACCCCGGCGCACAGCCGGGATTTGTGTTTATTTTTTACGGACAAACCGCAAAAAATGAATATCTATCTTTCAAAACGGATTATCATCATTTCTAATAATCCTCTCCTCCCATCATGCCGCCGGGCATACCGCCGCCCATCGGCGATGATTTCTTTTCGGGGATGTTCGTTATCGCACAGCCGACCGTGAGATAATTCGCGGAAACCGAAAGCGCGTTCGTGAACGCCATTTTCACGACCTTCAGCGGATCGATGATACCGGCCTCTTTCAGATCGCCCATCTTGTTCGTGAGCGCGTTAAATCCTTTCCACGGCTCGTTCTTCCTGCGACGCAATTCGTCGATCACGCGATCCGCCGATTCGCCGCTGTTCGCGACGATGGCGCGGATCGGCGCTTCAAGCGCGCGGGTCACGATCCGCGAAACCGCGCTCTCTACCGTTTTCCCGTCGCCTTCTTTTAATGAAAGCTCCATGCTCACGTTGAAAAGCGCGATGCCGCCGCCCGGCACGATACCTTCCTCCATCGCGGCGCGGGTCGCCGCGACCGCATCCTCCACGCGCTGCTTCAATTCCTTCTGCGCGGATTCGGTCGGCGCGCCGACTTTGATGACCGCGACGCCTCCGGCAAGCTTGCCGAGACGCTCCTGCATTTTTTCTTTATCGAAATCCGATTCGGTTTTTTTGATCTGCGCCTTGATGGCGGCGATGCGGCTTTCAATGTCCTTCTTCTCGCCTTTGCCGTCAACAATCGTCGTCGCGTCCTTATTGGAAATAACGCGATGCGCGCGGCCAAGATCGCTCAAGTCGGTATTTTCAAGCTTCTTACCGAGATCATCCGAAATGAACTGCGCACCCGTCACAATTGCAATATCCTGCAGCATCTCCTTCCGGCGGTCGCCGAAACCGGGCGCTTTCACCGCAAGCACGTTGAAAACACCGCGGAGTTTGTTCAACACTAATGTCGTCAATGCTTCGCCGTCCACTTCTTCGGCGACGATCAAAAGCTCTTTTTTCCCGCTCGCCACGATTTTCTCAAGCAGCGCCAGAATATCCTGGATGGACGATATTTTCTTGTCCGTCACCAGAATATACGGATCGTCGAGCACCGCCTCCATCTTTTCCTGGTCAGTCACCATATATTGCGAAACATAACCGCGGTCGAACTGCATACCCTCCACGATCTCGTGCGCATTGCCGATCGTGTTCGAATCCTCGACGGCGACCACGCCTTCCTTGCCGATCTTTTCCATCACCGCCGCGATGAGCCCGCCAATCTCCTCGTCCTTCGCGGACAAGGTCGCGACCTCTTTTATCTTTTTGTTGTCATTGATAAGCTCGCGCTGGTTTTCGAGCGCCTTGATGATCTGGTGGCTCGTTTTCTTCAGCTCCTCCGCAAGCTGGATCACGTTGAACCCTTTTTCGCGGATCACTTTCTCGCCTTCGTCGATCATCGCGTGCGCCAAAACCGTCGCGGTCGTCGTTCCGTCTCCCACGCCGTCGTTCGTTTTGTCGGCTGCCTGCTTGATGAATTCCGCGCCGACGTTTTCCCATTTATCCTCAAGCTCGATTTCTTTCGCCACCGTCACGCCATCGAACGTCACCTGCGGCGCGCCATAGCCCTTTTCGATGACAACCGCGCGGCCGCGCGGACCGAGCGTCATGATCACCGCTTCGGCGAGCTTATCGATTCCCTTTTTTATCGACACCCGCGCGTCTTCGTTGAATTTTATTTGTTTTGCCATGGTAATAGATATTTGTAATTTAAAAACTTGAAATGAATTATTGCCCGTCTGCCGTTATCCGCGAAGGCGGATAATCCATGCCTCCCGTCCTAATTTTTAAAAGCACGGATCCTTGACTCCGCGGGGACAACAGAAAAAATTTATTCTAAAATCGCCAAAATATCCTCTTCTTCGCCGACAAGATATTTTTTTCCGTCAAACTCGATCTCATCCGGTCCGTATTTCTTGAAAAGCACCGTGTCGCCGACCTTAACCGACATCGGCTGGATCTCGCCCTTGTCGTTCCGCTTTCCCGGACCCGTCGCCAGTACTTTTCCTTTCATCGGCTTTTCTTTTTCCGCCGTATCGGGGATGACGATGCCGCCTTTCGTCACTTTTTCTTCCTCAAGCGGCTCGATAAACAAATGATTCGATAATGGCTTGAAATTCATGGTTTTTATTTAAAATGTTTTTTTGTTTTTATAATGCAACGTTTGGCAATCCCGACCTCTGATTGCCAATGCTTAGTTTAGCCGAAGAAAAATATGGTGTCAACGGACTCCGCTTTCCTGCTTTAAAAGGACGGGCTCTTTTTAGTCCTTTGAAAGCAGGAAAGCTCCGTCTGGTGCGGAAAAGGAGGGGCTCTTTTTAGTCCTTTGAAAGCAGGAAAGCTCCGTCTGGTGCGGAAAGAAATGGCAGGCCTTCTTAAACCCGCTACAAACAGAGATGTTTCGTCTGGTGCGGAAAAGGACGGGCTCCTCTAACTCCTTCTCGAATAAGAAAGCTCCGTTGCGGACAGAACAGCCAGATCGCAAATTTGTCATCGTTCGGCTTCCTCTGTCGTCATCCGTGAAGACGGACGGACTACCCATGCTTCCCATCTTATCTTTTAATTTTTTAAAGCATACATCCTCGACCGGAGTCGAGGATGACGGAGAAAAAAAGAATGGATTTTCGGCGGAGTTTATCCCCTATCACCATACAGGGTAAGAACGACGGAGAGTTTCAGGTGCGTTTTAAAACTACTGCTTCTTCAGCTGATCGTAAATATTCAGCACTGCTTTCACGGCATCACCGGCAGCAATGTTGTTCTGTTTATAGAGCGCGTCCGTCACGTCGCCCACCGCCCATATGCCGACGCAGGACGTTTGCTGCGTTTTCGGATCGGCGATGACCGCTCCGTAATCATCCAGCTTCACGAGATCTTTCACGAAATCGGAGTTCGGGAAAAGACCAATTTCCACGAACACGCCGTCCAGCGCCAGGTCTTTCACCTCGCCGCTCTTCGCGTCCCGATAGCGGATGCCCGTCACAGAATCCTTTCCCAAGACCTCCTGCGGAACGGCATTCCAAAGAATTTCCACGCCAGGATGCGTCTTGATTTTATCCTGCGTCACGAGATCGCCCTTCAAAACTTCCGAGCGCACCATGAGATAAATTTTCGACGCGTACGGAAAAAGATCCACCACGGCCTCAAGCGCGGAATTGCCGCCGCCCACGACCACCGCGGTCTTGTTTTTGAAAATCGGGGCATCGCAGGTCGAGCAATAAACGACGCCTTTGCCGTCTAGTTCCTTCTCGCCCGGAATACCGAGTTTTTTCCGGTGGCTTCCCGACGCGAGAAGCATGTATTTCGTTTCGAGTGTTTTTCCGCTCTTCGTCGTGATTGAAAATCCGGCATCGATCTTTTTCGCCGTTACAACGAAGTCATCGTCGACGATCTCGATATCTTCCTGCACGCGGAGATGCATTTCGAGTTTTTTCGAAAGGTCGTACCCGGAGATGGACGGCTCCCCGATCCAGTTCCCGATATCATTCGAAACCACCGACTGGCCGCCGAAGCCGTCCGTGATCAAAAGCGTCTTCATTTTTTTCCGCGCGGCATACACGCCCGCGGCAATACCGCCCGGTCCCGCGCCAATGATAATAAGATCGTACATGATAAATCGTTGTAATGTTCGAGTGTCGCAAGGTTGTAATGTTATGATGTTATAACCTTCCTTTCCATGAGAACATCTGCAACATTAAAACAATATAACTCACCGCTTATTTGATTCCCAGCGCTTTTTCCAGCGTCCCTTTATCGAACCCGACGATAATCGTCCCGTCGATGTCAATCACGGGAACGCCCATCTGATGCGATTTCGAAAACATCTCGTTCCGCGCCGCTTCATCCGCCGCGACATCATGATCGACATACGCGACATTATTCTTCACGAAAAAATCCTTCGCCATCCTGCAGTAAACACATGTCGGCGTACTATAAATCGTTACTTTTGCCATAGTTAAAATTATTTATTTTGTTATTTTTTATAATGACCTTTTTATTTTCTGCCATCCCCGCGGAGTCAATGATCCGTGCTTTGAGAATTTCAGATTGAAAGCATGGACACTTCTCTTCGGGGGGGGCCGACGAACAAATAAAATTTTTTATTTCCCCTCTCCCTCATGATCCATAGGTTCTTTCCCGAAAAGCGCCCACGCGTTCATGAGAACCAACACGAGTCCGCACAGCACATTACTCCACTTCATGATGCCGATGCTTGAAAATCCAAGCAGCCACGGGGAAACCATGATCCAAAGCCCGATTACAAGCTCCGTCCAATTGCGGATCATTTTATTGTCCTTGGTTATTGTCCTTTTAACAGGGCATCAATACCCGCCTGGAATGTCGCATAGGGCTGGGCTCCCAGAACCTGCTGGCCGTTCACGAAGAATGTCGGCGTTGAATTCACGCCCGCAGCGACACCGCGCGCCTCTTCCTGTTTCACCTCGTTCGCATATTTATTGCTGTTGATACACGTCGTAAAGGTCGGAATATCGAGATTGAGCTGCTGCGCGAGTTTTATGAAGAATGCGCTGTTCATACTGCCGTCGTTCTCGCTCCCGCCACCCGCTTCTTCCGCATATTTCGCCCTATAGAGCGCGTCATGATAGGCCGCACCCTGGTTCTGGTCTATTGCACATTCCGCCGCTTCGGCTGCCGCAACCGATTCAGGCCCCAAAAACGGGAAATTCCTGAAAACAAGCCTTACTTTCCCGGTGTCAACATAATTCTTAACGATAAGCGGCTGTGTTTCCGCAAAAAATTTTCCACAATACGGGCACTGATAATCACTGTATTCGACGATCGTAACCGGCGCATTCGCATTACCGAGGACGATATCGCGGCCCCCCACGTTCATAACGTCAGTCGTGGAAGCGGCCTGACCGTTGGCGTTATTCCCGTTCTGCGCCGCTCCGTTGCCCGCGGACGATCCTCCTTTATAAAGGAGCGCAAACACGACCGCGCCGCCGATAAGGACTCCCGCAACGACGATGCTTGCCGGCAAAAAGTAATCTCTTTTCTTTTCGCTTTTTCCGGCCAGCGTTTCTTTTTTATTGAAAACCTGTACTTCCTCTTCGGTTATTTGATGTTGATTTTTTTCCATATTAGAAATTATATTCGACCTCCCCATGCGTGTCAAATTTTAATAAAACTATTCAAAAGTTTCCCTTCTGCCATCCATCGTCCTGCTCCCTCTGTCATCGTCCGTGAAGACGGACGGACGACCCATGCTTCCCGTCTTTATAAAGATAAATAAGACGAACCGAAAGATTGAAAAACTACAACAAAAAACGATACATTGAAGTCGAATAATGATAAAAAGAGGCGCGCATTCCAAATAGCGCTTTTTCTATGTTAAAATGAACGCATGAAAAAAGGGGCGTCCCTTAAAATAACTTTGCTTTTCTTGGGCGATATTGTCGCGCTCTACGCGGCGCTTTTCACCACGCTTTTCATCCGTTACGGCAACGGCTTTTACCGCCAATTCATAGACGCCCATGCCGTTCCGTTCACCATCATTTTCGTTCCGTGGCTTATCATATTCTACATCGCGGGGCTTTACGATCTCCGTCGCCTGCGCAATAATCTTGATTTTACAAAAACGCTCGCGCTCGCGACCATTATCGGCGCCGTGGTCGCAATGCTTCTTTTTTATCTGATTCCCGCCTTCGGCATCGCGCCCAAGACAAACCTTTTTATCTTCCTCGTCGTCTTCATAATCATAGAAACTATATGGCGGCGGACATTCAACCGTACGGCGGCATCCCATGAAGCCCTCAATAACGTCCTTTTCGTCAGCGACGGTTCCGCGGCGGAGGAGGTCGAGAAGGTTATACGGGAAAACCGCCAGCTCGGTTATGCGATCGCGCTTTCCATAAAAGAAGATTCCATAAACAGCCGCCCCGAATTACTGGAAGAAGCGGCGCGGGAAAAAGCGGCGAATATCATCGTGGTACCGCGGCACCTGAAACGCGAAAACCGGCTCGCCGGAATACTCTACCGGCTTTTCGGGGAGGGCGTTCTCGTGATTGATATCGCCGACTTTTACGAGATTGTTATGCATAAAATCCCTCTCGTCGGAATCGAGGAAGCATGGTTTTTCGAGAACATAGAACGGACATCGCGGTTTTACGACCCCCTGAAAAACGCCGGCGAATTTATTTTTGCGATTGCCGTCGGAATAATCCTCCTTCCTTTTGAAATACTCATCGCCATTATCATAAAATTGACGTCCCCGGGACCCGTCATTTACCGCCAAGTCCGCGTGGGACACAACAGCCGCCCCTTCACGCTCTATAAGTTCAGGACTATGCGCGTTGACGCCGAACGCGCGGGCGTCCAATGGGCCGCGAAAAACGACGCGCGCGCGACGCCTTTCGGAAAATTCCTCCGTGCGTCGCATCTTGACGAGCTCCCTCAGCTCTTGAATATCGTAAAGGGAGAGCTTTCGTTCGTTGGACCCCGGCCGGAGCGCCCCGAAATCGTCGCAACCCTTAAAGAAAAAATTCCTTATTACGAAATGCGGCTTCTCGTGAAACCCGGCGTGACCGGATGGGCGCAGGTCAACCACCGCGCCGACCGCACGCTGGACGATGTCGCGCAAAAACTGCAATACGACGTGTATTATCTCAAGAACCGGTCGCTGATCCTCGACTTCGCCATTATCCTTAAAACGATAAAATCGATATTCGTAAATCCGGGATAAAAGAAGTAATCCGCTCGCTCAAGTAAACCCTTTGGACGACGGCATTCAATAAAAATATTTTTATTGAAACACAACGCGCGCGGACACGTCTCATTTCTTTTTTGTCCGCTTCTTCGTCGCCGCTTTTTTAATGTAATCTTCCAAAAGCCACGAGCTGGACTGTATTTTCCCGCCGGCGCCGATATTGAAAATCATTTTGCAGCCGATCGCCTTGCAGACCGGCACTTCGGGGATGTTGCCCAATTTTCGGTCGCCGCCGTTCGCGAAAATATCCGGTTTGATCTCCGCCAATTCGCGGCACACGCTCATGTCGGACGCACCCGCCTCGTGTTTTGTGAGTACAACCCGGTCGACGCCGCGCAACGCTTCGATCACCTCTTTCCGTTCGCGGTCCGGCATGAAAATATGCCCTTTCTTTTGGCGGAGCCAGTTATCGTTATTCAAAATCACCACCAGTTCATCCCCCAACGCCCGCGCACGGCCGAACATCCGCACATGGCCGATATGGATGGGATCGAACCCGCCGGAGACCGCGACCACCGTTTTCTTTTTGTTGGTTTGTTTTTTATTCATTTTTTGTTTTTCGGACATGACACCAAAGAATCCGTCCGTTTACGGGCGCTTTTATTTAATATATTCTTAATCAGTAGCGATAACGCTGCTTTGAATGTTTTTTCATCGGTCATTCCGGAATCGGCAAGATGTCTTTTTAATTATAATGTCTTTTTTTAGAAAACTGAAAGTCTTCCTCTTTAGGAATACTTCAACAAAGCAGACGGTCGCAAAAAACACCGTCTGGCTTTCCGTCTCGAACTTCGGAGGGCGCGCCATTAAAGCGATCATCGTCATTTACGCCGCGCGCGTCCTCGGCACCGCCGCATGGGGCGTGTTTTCCTACGCCGTAACCCTCGCAGGATTCTTCACCTCGTTCCTGGATCCCGGCGTGAATGCCATCCTAATGCGTGAGGCGCCAAAAGCGGAAGAAAAAGAAAAAATGACCCTGTTTTCGACCACGCTCGTCATGAAACTGACGCTCATCGCCGCAACGGCGGCCTTCATCATCTTCGTGGCGCCTTCCTTCAGCACGCTTCCGGGCGCGAAAATACTGCTGCCCATCGTCGTTCTTATCATCGCCTTCGACACGTTGCGGGATTTCTTTTCCGCATTCATCCGATCCATGGAAAAAATGGAATGGGAGGCGGGCATCTTTCTGTTTACCAACTTGAGCATCGTGGTCGCCGGATTTATTTTTCTTGCCATTGCACCGACGGCGCAGTCGTTCACTTGGGCATATGCCGCCGGAACCGCCATCGGCGCCATCGCCGCAATATTCGTGCTCCGGCGCTATCTCAAAAAAATATTTTCATTTTTTTCCATTCGCCTCGTAAAACCCATCATCGCTGCGGCGTGGCCGTTCGCCATCACGGGCGCGCTCGGCGTACTGCTCACGAACACCGACATTCTTATCGTAAGCTGGATGCGCACGGCATCCGATGTCGGTATTTATTCGGCCGCCATCCGCATCATCCAGGTTATTTATCTCATCCCCATGATCTTCCAGTTCAGTATGCTCCCCCTGTTCGCCCGCCTTGCGCATCGCGATAACGAAAAATTCCGCATCGGACTCGAAAAAACCATCGGGTTGATATTCCTCGTTTCGGTTCCCCTCGCGCTCGGCGGCGCGATCCTCGGCACACAGATCATGGCGCTTGTTTTCGGCGCATCGTATGCCCCGGGCGGACTTTCATTCAAAATCCTTATGCTCACGATGCTCGTTGATTTTCCGTCGTCCGTCATCAGCGCCGCGGTCTTCGCCTACGGCCGCCAGAAAGGGCTTATCATCACCTCGCTCATCGGCGGCATCGGCAACGTCATTTTCGATATTCTGCTCATCCCGCGTTTCGGCATCGCGGGTTCCGCCGTGGCGACGCTGCTCGCCCAGACCGCAAGCAATGGGTACCTCTGGCACATGATGAAAAAAATAAACCGCTTTGAGGTGCTGCCGAAGCTCGGCCTCATAGCCATTGCCGGCGCCGGCATGGCCGCAATCACGGCATCGCTTTTCGCGCTCCATGTCGAAGTCGTTCTGAACGTCGCGCTTTCCGCCGCCGTCTATCTTACAATCCTCGCGGCGTTCCGCGAACCGCTGCTCGTGGAAATAAAACACATCCTTCGTCCAGCAGCGGAAGTCGTCTCCGAATCGATTAAAGTATAAAACCCGTCCCGAACGAAAAACGGCAAAGCGAGCTTATTTCGGTGCAAATCCAAACGGTTTTTCTTCCTTTTCAATCGGCGGATCGATAAGCTGTTTGAGCATTATGATAATATTCTGCAGGTCGGAATCGTGCGCGCCAACTTTATTTTCCAATACTTCTATCTTAAGAGCGAGTTCGCTGTTCATGGCGAATACTCGCCGCATTCTCACAAAGGCGCGGACAACTTGGATGCTTGCGCGAATCGCTATGGAGCTGTTCAGTACGCTTGCCAGCATAACCGCGCCATGCTCCGTAAACGCATACGGCGCGTATTTCAAATTTTTACCTTTCTTCAAGGTCGCAAATTGCGACCTTGAAACCAACAACGCCATTCCTTCCTCCATGGTCAATTGAAACATGAAGTCATCGGGGAAGCGGTCTCTGTTGCGTTTCACCTGTTCATTGAGGCGCTTCACCGAAACGCCGTAAAATTCGGCAATATCACGATCAATCATCACTTTATGGCTCCGCAAAACAAATATTTTGCTTTCGATAATCTTAAACGGGGTTGGCGCTATTTTATTCTCTGATTCTTGCATGCCCTCATTATCACACAAAGGCATTAAAATTTTATTAAAACCAGCATCATACTTTTAAATAAGGCTGCGATAAACCGCTAAAAATCTATCATATCAAAAATGATACGATAGGCCGCATACATTTGATACGATTTTATATGATAAAAAAATATTAAACACGCGGCATTATATCATTCTTGCAACAATCACCGCGAAGAAATTCCCCGTTTCAATTTCGACAGAAAGCCGTGCGACATCCGGCGGACGCCCTCCGGCAGAAGACTGTAGCAATATTGCGCGAGGTTCACCGCATAAGCCGGATAAAAATTCGGATATTCTTTTTTATGGGCGCGGACTATCCGCAAAATTTCCTTCGACTGCGACCGCTTGAAAAGAAACGACTTACTGCTTTCCGCCATGAGATACCGCACGAAATATTCCTGAAAGTTATGGAACTTTCCGCGCGCGCCCATCGTGAGCCACAAGTCCCAGTCCTCGGCGTTCTTGAAATCGCCATAGCCGCCGACTGCAAGCGCAACATCGCGACGGAACATCACCGTAGAATGCGTGAAAGGATTCGCGAACAACGCCCTTGAACGGATCGCCGCATCGGTCTCCAGTTTCAGATACCGGAACCGCTCGCGATCATTCTCGTCAATGACGATAGTCCCGCCGCCCGTGACGACGCAGTCAGGATGCGCGTCCAAAAACGCCGTCTGTTTTTTAAGTTTATCAGGGTCGCACCAATAATCATCGTCATCAAGCCGCGCGATATATTTCCCCTGCGCCAGTTTCAATCCCTCGTTCAGCGTCCGTGAAATGTCGGGATAATAGTTCCGTTCGTGATGCACCGGCCGCACGCGGGCGTCATGCTTTGCCAATGCATCGAGATATGCACGGGTTCCGTCCGTTGACGCGTCGTTCAAAACGATAAGCTCATAATCGGAGAACGACTGATCAAGAACGCTCCGCGCCGCTCTTTTTAAAAGGTCGACTCGATTATAGGTAGGGAGCAAAATACTGACTACGGGAGATTTATCCATGTTATTGCAACAAGAAAAACCGGCCTTATTATTTGATCGCCTCTTCAAACTGCCCCATCCACACCGAAAGCATCGCATTGCCTTCTTTTCCCACAAGGTACTGCGAAAGAATTTCGCGGGCAACGGCATGTTCATCTATAACGGCATTGCCTTTGCGAGCTACCGCCACGACATTCGGCAATTTATGTCCCCCTCTTTTTTTATAAAAAGATGCCGGCAAAAAATTTCCCGCCATGTTCAAAAATGGAACTTTCGGAAAATGCTGCGCCACGGCATTCTGATAGGTTTTAATGACGACTTTTTCGAAACCGCATTTTCCAAAAACATATTCGAACTTCGGCGCATCCCAAAAATCGTAATGGACCGCCCACGGCGCTTCCTGCGATCCCAGCATGTGCCGTCCCAGCTCCATGCGCCTTTTTTGCGTTAAAGCGGACGCATAGGCCGCGGCGCAACCGTAAAAATCGGGCGTTTCGATAACGAGCTTTCCGCCCTGCTTGAGCCAGCGGCGCCATCTCATAAGAATTGCGACTGCCTCGGCACGCTCGAAATGCTCAAAAAGATGGTGACTGCGGATCTCGTCGACCGAATTGTCAGTATAGGAAAGCGTGCGGATATCATGATAAACATCCGCCCTCACCTTCATAACCGAGTGCTCGGATTGCGGATAGTCTATGTTTACATATCCTTCAAGATATTTTTCGCCGCACCCGATATGTAATTTTATAGCAGGTTCTTTTTCCATAATTTATTTGAATATTTTTTCATGAATGCCGCCGCAAATCCTTTGCCATACTTGAAGAATAAAAATATTTTAGCATGAAACGGCTGGCCATAGGCATCGCCAATGGCAAGCATTTCCCGATATCCCGCTAAAACCCCCTTCAATGATTGCGAAGCGGCTTCGTCGCCTCTTCGATATGATCCGATGACGTCGCGCAGGCAATATATTTGCGGATTATTTTTTAAAACCTTCAGCCAAAAATCATAGTCCGCGGCAATCCTATAGTCGGTATTGAACCCGCCTGTTTTTTTATAAAGTTCTTTTTTTAAAAAAGCGGACGGCTGCAACGGTATCGCCCCCGTATTTTTCAGGAGCGCATTTTTAAAAGAAACTTCCGGCGCACGATAGATGCCCCTATGCCTCCCATTATTCGCGACAATCTCAATATCGCCATGCACAATGTCAATGCCATTATTTCCTTCGAAAACATCGGCAACTTTCTTTACGATACCGGGATGAAAATAGTTATCGCCGTCAAGCCATGCATAAACCTCTCCCGTCGCCATGGCAAACCCTTTATTAAAAGCATAATAAATTCCGCCGTCTTTTTCGGAAACCCATTTTAAATGATAGGTTCCGGCATATTTTTTAATGATATCCACCGTCCCGTCTTTTGATCCTCCGTCAATGATGATGTGCTCGATATTCGGATAATCCTGATTTTTTACGCTTAAAATGTTCTCTTCGATATAATCGGCGCCATTATAGACGGCGGTTATTATGGAAATGGTAAGGCCGCTCATTGCATTCATCATACCAGTATAATATATTAGTTCAAAATGGTAACCTTATAAAATATGAAAGAGAACCTGAAACACATAATGAAACGGGCCGTTCGCCGCACGCGTCTTCTGTTGCTCGGCCTCTTGTTCGCGCGGACCAATAAAAGCGGATTGGCAAAAAGAATGCTCCTCATCAATCTCGGCGCCATCGGCGACCTGGTTGTCTTCACGTCGGTACTCAAACATTATAAACGCGCATTTCCGGACAAAGAAATATCTTTATTGATAAGCGGCGCGAATGGCTTCGACCCTGCGCTATTCCGGGGATATATCGACCATATCATTCTTATCAATCCAAAAAAATTTAACGCCGATTTCCGCTATGGCTACCGTTTCGTCAAAAAACTCAGAAGCATAGGTTTTTCCACCGTCGTAGAGCATAATCCCCACTTGGAATGGGCCGGAAAACTCATCGCCGCAGAATTGGGCGCCGAACGGGTCATTGGATATGAAGGGGTCCATATAGATATAGAACGGCCGATTACGCCGAGTTACGCGCGGGGATATTCGTACATCAAGAAAAAAATATTCCCCCTCTACACCGACGTTATTGCGAATACCATCGAACAATGGAGAATTTCCGACGGTATGAAGTATCTTCCCCATATCATCAATCACCACATCAGGATATTCGAGTATGTAAGCGAGCGTGCCCATGCTCCCCAACAAGAATACGCCACCGAGCTCGTGATGGAAGGGCATCGTTTACCCGGGGAGGCGCAAAACCTGCTTGCCAAAAACGGCATCCGGGAAAACGGCTATTGCCTTCTTTCGCTCACCGCAGGGTTATCGGCGGAAAAAGAATGGGAGATGGAAAAATACGCCGAAGTATGCGATTATCTCGCCGCGAAAAATATTCCCGTCGTACTCATCGGAACAAAAGGAGATGCGGAAAGAAAAAAATCCTTCCCGCGGCTCGTTCAACGCCCCGTCACAAACCTCACCGGCATGACCGGCCTCTTGGACATAGCGGCATTGATGAAAAATTGTCTTTTCACGCTTTCCAACGAAACTTCGGTAGGGCATATGGCGATCGCTTTGAAAAAACCATGCATGGTAGTGTCGGGCGCATGGAACCCGGGACTCTGGACGTTCTATGGATACGAAGGAATCAACCGTTGGGTGTTCCAAAAAAACGCTCCCTGCATGGGCGACAATGGCCAGTGCATTGCCGACAGAAATATACCGGCGCCATGCGTAGCGGCAATCAAGCCGGATGAGGTCAAAACTGCGATTGACGGGCTATTGGAATATTTACAATCAACGCCCGCGCATCCTCAAAAACCTTTTGCCCTTGATTTCGGAAAATAAAACTTTTACATCCACCCACGCAATAAAAATAAGGATCGTTCGCGCCCCCCCCTTTATCGTGGCCGAATAGGGTGTTCCCAAAAGAGATATTGCATTTCAAGCTTGAACTCGCGTCAAAAAAAATTGACATTTTCTTTATATTATACTAATTTTTATTCAGTGGCGCGTGGGCGCAAAAACTAAATAATAAAATAACAGAATATTAGAAAAGGAGGTTAGACGATGAAACGGAATACTGGAGTCTGTTTGGTGATACCGCCGTCAGCGTTTTTGCTCGATGAGCGCGTGTTCATGGCCCTGGGAATCCTCAGGATTGCCGCAGTACTTGAAAAAAAGTTTTTGGTTGAAGTACTTGATCTATCGGGCATCGAGAATTACGAGGATGTGATAGTGAATTATCTGCGGTATTCGCCAATCCGCACATTCGGAATTACGGCTACCACGCCTCAAATGCCGGCTGTCGGCAAAATAACGAATGTTATAAGAAGAGAATCTCCTGAGTCCAAGGTGATCTTAGGTGGGCCGCACACCACTCTTGTCAATGCCGCCTACCGAAAGGAAACATTAACCGGTGTGAAAGGTCGGGCCACAATTGCTTTCGCGGAACTGGAAAAAAGGTTTGATGTCCTCATAGCAGGAGATGGAGAAAAAGCCATCTTTCACGCAATAGAGGAAAACGCTCCAAAACTGATTGACGCCGACAATCCCAAAACCGACCTGTTTTTGAAAAACACCGATCTCGATATTCTACCCTGGCCAGCCCGACACCTCATTGATGTTGGTAGCTACAATTATTCCATTGAAGGACATCGTGCCCTAAGCTTGATTTCACAACTGGGGTGTCCATTCAGCTGTGGTTTTTGCGGAGGTAGAAATTCTCCGTTCCTGAGAAAAATTAGAACCAGGTCCACGCAAAACGTAGTGGCGGAAATCAGTCACCTCTACAGCACGTACGGTGTAACAGGTTTCATGTTCTACGACGACGAATTGAACGTAAATAAGAGATTAGTCGTGGATATGATGAATGCCATAGCCAATCTCCAGGAGAAGCTCGGAGTTGAATTCCGCTTACGTGGCTTCATCAAATCCCAGCTATTCACGGAAGAACAGGCAGAGAGCATGTGGAGAGCCGGCTTCAGATGGATCTTGGTTGGCTTCGAATCCGGATCTCCACGCATTTTACGCAACACGAATAAACGGGCAAGCCGCGAGGAGAATACCCGTTGCGTGGAGATTGCTAAAAAATATGGTCTCAAGGTAAAAGCATTGATGTCTATAGGACATCCGGGTGAATCGGGCGAAACCATCCACGAAACCTACGAGTGGCTTTTAGCGGTTAATCCTGATGACTTCGACGCGACCATCATCACCGTCTATCCGGGGACACCGTATTACGACGATGCAATTCCGCACCCCGACCGCGAAGGTACTTGGATTTACTCTTATTTCGGCGACAGGCTTTATAGCCAAGAAATTGACTATTGCGCCGTGGCCGAATACTACAAGGGCGACCCCGACGGAGGATATACTTCGTTTGTCTCTACGGATTTTCTTCAGCCGGAAGAAATTGTCTCCCTTCGAAATAATCTGGAGCGTGACATTCGAAAAAAACTCGGCATACCGTTTAATCCAACCAGTTCCCGTGTTCGCTACGAGTATTCCATGGAGCAGCAAAGATCGTTGCCGCCAAATATTCTGAAACGGTCAGCTTAATTAAATACAACAAAGGACGCCTTACAAGCGCCCTTTTTTATAACAATGATAATTATATGGGCTATCGACCTTTATGTCTCTCTATATATAGATATTAGGTATACGATAACAGCATAAGAAAGATTATGTGATTTGCCATTTTATAATTAAAAATCATCCCAACATTATTGCACGCACGTCACTCAATGCTCGCGCCGCACGCAGCGAGTATCTTTTTCGCCGCTTCCGTATAGGTATATTTCAGCCCCTCTTTTCTTGCGGCTTCCGCCATTTTTTCCCTTTCCTGGTCATGTTTTAAATAATATTCTATTTTACTTTTCAGTTCTTCGGCGTCGTTAAAATACGCGACCGAATCCCCGAATAATTGTCGCGACAAAGGGATATCCTCGGCGACCTGGAATGTCCCCGACAGGGCTATGTCGAATATCCTCTGCGTAGGGCCGGTATACGGTTCCTTTGAAAGCCATAGCGTCCCGATGGCAATCTTCGCCCCGCTATAGATTTTATTCAATGCCGGAGTTGAGGCCACGCCGCAGTAATTGCTTTTCAGCCAAGGATACTTCGTAAACCCATCCTCCCAGCCATAGCCGTATATTTTTATCTTAAATTCTTTCAAAGAATCCATCACATCGGCGCGCGCCGGAATATACTTTCCCACAAAAACGATATCGGCGGTTTTTGGCCGGTTCGGCAAAGGGAAGAAAATCGTTGCATCCGACGCAAGCGGCAAAAGCCGCACCCGTTCCTTGTTTTTCTTTTCCCGCAACGCGTCAATCCACGTGCCGTTGCAAGCCATAAAAACGGAATCGAAATAATCGAACAGCGGCTCCCATGAAGCATCCCGTACGGTTGATTCGCCAAGCCAGAGCACTAACGTAATATTTCTCTTTTTCAAGAATTTCAAAACCCATGCCGATCCGGGAACCCAGATATACACGCAGATATGGTTCGCATGCTTTTTGCTTAAAAAAATTTTCAGGCACAACTCCGCGTCCGACAAAAACCTCCTTGCCTTCTTCAAAAACGGAAATAAAAAAGGGAAATTCTTTTGCACATAAGATTTTGCCCGTTCAAAAAAAGAAACCAGCGCGTCACGGTTGCCGCCCATGGCGGCCGGAAACGCATTTACGTAAATAATATCGGCGGCAATCCCAAGCCGGCGGCACGCCAAATAAAAATTCTTCGCCCAATCCCCGTACCAAGCGGATCCGATGACGGTCACTTTGAGATCGTTCTTTTTCATATTCATATGCGCGGTGCGTCCCCGTATTGATCAAACGGGATCAATAAGTTTTCTCCGATTTTTTTTACGATTGCCGCATCAAGAACAGCGCTCCCGCCGGATTTCTTTTTCTCCGTAATCGCTTTTCTTATAGCATGGATAAGCCGCTCGTAATCCCCGTCCGGCACGACAAATCTTTTGCCAAAAAGATACAGCGAACCGTCGTTCTCGAGATAAAAAAGGCATAACCGTTTTGCCGATACTTTTTTGTATTCCGCGAACCGCCCGCGGAGATCCCGGGATTGCATCCATGCGGGAAACATCAGCCGCAAGGCCTCAAGAAACGTGATTTTATTTTCAATCCAGACTTCCCATGCCATAGAGCGGTTTGCAACGCTGGAATCCCAGGCATAAAACTGTTTCTTTTCGAAAAAATGGGCAAAATCCTCTCTCATAGCGTCTTCAATGACCGCGCTCCTTTGCGCTCCTCTCGGTTATCCGTATAATGTCACGGTTTACCTCGACATATAAATTGAGTCCGGCCGCCATTTCGTATATTTTATCCATAGAAGGATAGGTTCCGTCCGATCCGAAGGAATGAGCGTCATCTATCAAGATAACGCTCCCGGGTTTCCATTTCGCAAAACACGTTTTCAGTTCTTCGGTGATGGGACTTTCCTTATCGGCGCCGGCAGTCCGTTCGCCGGTTTCCATTTCGCAATAATGGGCGTCAAGCCAATAGATGACCGGAACATCGAGTGAAAGCTTTTTCAGAAACAAAGAACTGTCATCATGAAAAAGATGAATTTTGGGATCACGGAAATTATGGAGCGCTTTTTCGTAAAGAACATCGTCAAGCTCCACCGAATAAAGATGCTTAAAATATTTCCGGAGCCGCCCCAGTGTATACCCAAGATTGGTGCCCGTCTCTACGAAAGTAGAGAGTTTAAACTTCTTGGCATATCTTTTAATGGTGGATATTTTATATAACGGGTGCCCCTTGGGGCGGATAAAACGAGTAATATACGCCTTTCCTTTTTGGATAGGCCTGTACAATGGATGGGAACGAATGCGATCTTTTATGCTTTTTATATTCATGATTTTTTATCTGATTATTTTCAACAGTATACTATGAATTTAATATTCTTGAAATCTTCCTTATGATTTTTTTCGGCATCGGCATAGGACCGCATAATATATGGAATCGAATATCGGCATCCCGGCACAGTTCCACTTTTTCGGAATGAGTAACCGGCAGAATAGGGGATGTCAAAATACTCGCGCAGTTGCTATCAATGTCCTGCGTATGCGTCGCATCATCCCCAAATCCGATATTACTGACAAGATTCACGTTCGGAATAATCGACAATCCGCGCTTGTTCCAGATGGAAAAGAGCAATTGGGGGTCCCATGTGGTGATCGCCTTATCACCCTTCACGCGCTTAAAATATTTTTCCCAATAGTTCCTTTGCGGCTCATAATGAAAATAATATTCCAAAGCATTTTTGACGTCCTCTTGCTTCACGCTGTCCAATGCAAAATCATAGATGTCCCATGTTCTTTTCCATATTGCATACCCCCACAAATGAGGGAACGCGGAAAAATAATACGAACCGGCGCCCCATTTTTTGCCGCCCTGGAAATTATTGCCACCGACGAGCGCCACCTCTTCGTTGTCCCGATAGCGCTCAAGCATTGCCGCGCAATAAGGGAAAAAATCAGGATGAGGCATGCAATCATCCTCTAAAATGATCCCTTCCTCGACATTATCGAAAAACCATGAGATCCCCGAAGGAACCCCTTTCGCGCAGCCAAGGTTCACGTCGGAATATTTCCGATGTACCTCGCATTCCCAATCTATCTGTTCGGTTATCTTCCGCGCCTCTTCGCATTTCTCTTTTTCGCCAACCTTCCCTTCCCGCGGTCCGTCGGCGACCACGAACAGTTTCCGCGGCCTGACTTTTCTTATCTCGTCAAAAACAACCCGCGTGGCGCCGGGACGGTTGAAAATTATGAAAAGGACAGGGACGCTGAATTCCGGCGTGTTTTGCATGAAGATTTTATTCACGTCAATAAGCGATAAGGTATTCTTCAAAGAGCGGGGTTAATGGATTGGTGTGCACTATTTGAAATTTATAATCCGGGTTTATTTTTTTGATATATTCCGGAATCTCAAAAAAATCCCTTCCCGAGTGGTATAACGCAATAGAAAGAACCGGCTTATCTTCGGAGAGAACCCGGGCGGCGCCTTTTACGGCATCAAACTCAGCCCCTTCGATATCCATCTTTATCAAGCCGATCCTCTTGCGATTGTTTTGCTCTTTCAGGTCATCTATGGAAACCAACCGCACTTTTTTATCGCCCTTATCGCCGCTTTCGGAAAGAAACGCCCCGATCCCTTCGCCGCGCAAAAACGCTTCCCCTGACTTATCCGAAACGCCTGCATTAATAACGGTGATGTTCCTCATATCGTTCAGTTTAATATTTTCTTCCAAAATGCCGATATTTTTTTCTTCGGGTTCTACGGCAAGGATGGCGGCAGGGCTATATTTCTGGAGCGCGTAGCAACTATCCCCGATAAATGCGCCGCAATCAATAAAAAGCGAACCCTTGATCCCTTCGCGGGCTTCGGCGGGGATAAGATCCATCCCGCAATTATTTGCCAAAACGCCATATTCGAACCCCGGCACTCCCGTCCTGAACCCCCGATAATCGTACATCCCCTCTTTCTTTCTGATATTATCGCGATGCGCCTTTTGTGCGCGCCGGAATAGGGCATAGGCATCGCCCGGAAAAACATTTTTCCAGGGAATATAATCTTGATAAGCAAATTGAAAATGGGCCGTAAGGAACCGCTCGATCTCTTTGTGCGAATCTTCGTCAAAATAATTCATATGCAGGGAAGGCCGGCGCTGAAGAATATAGTCAACATAATCGATCGCAAATCTCTTTTCTCCCCCGGCAACGGGATATTTAAGGAGGGTCTTGCAGTGTAATACCGACTTGGCTGTCTGCTTCTGTTGATACGTCAACCGGTCCGCGATAAAACGCCACCAGAAAGAAAGGTCATTCTTCTTTTTGAATTCTGCGTACCCGGCGCTTTCCAAGCCCAATGCGCTGCCGGCATATTCTTTCGCAAGCCAATCTTTATAAAAAACTACGCTATCCATGTTTAAAAGGATAATCGTTCAAAAAAATAAAAACAAGTAAAACGCCCGCCGCAAGAATTGCGACGGGCGCATAGTAAAACCAATACCTTGGCTCTTATCATTTCGTCGCGATAGGAGCTTCTGTCGATTGCACGCCGTAGAGCAGATGATCATAAAGCCAGTGACGGGTTTCATCACCGAGCCGCTGAAAAATGATTTCATCTTCACCCAGGAAGATACCCTCATCCAGCATTTTCTTTGCAAATCGGCCGCCCGACGGCAGGAAAGTAAAGTAATGCGGGTTTTTCGCGATCGGCAGCGGTAATTGATCAGGTCCGGAATACCCCATGGCATGAGAAAGTTCAACCTCCCATCGTACGGCTTGATCGCCATATCCGACAGCTGCGAGATGCCGCTTTGTAAGATGTCCCAGCGTGGCCCACGTCCATTCATCCTTGGGAAGATATATGAACTTCCGTGCGAGCGTATGGCCTTCCGGCAGTTTCGCAAGCCAGTTGAAATTGCGCTGGAGAATAACCATCTGATCGCAATACCGCTCATTCTCCGTAAAACCAAGATGACAAATCGTCGCACTAATACCGTCGAACAACGGATTATGACTCTGATTGCGGACAAGCGACCGAACGGATTGCTCAATTGAAGCAGGCCCTCCGTCCGCATGGGACAAAACACTCCGATTGAAAAACGTATCGTCCAAGTCATCGTTGCCCCCGTGGTAGAAACCATATTTCGAAGTGATGGCGCCCATCTGCGTCCCTCCATAGGGAGAAAGAATGGATGTCCACGCAATCTCCGGATTAAGACGGACATTCAGCTCGAGCGTCTGGATATCCGTCTCGATATCACTGAAAGGCACTCCAAGAATCTGTTCCGTGCGAAGCGCGAATCCCCGGTCTTTAATTTTTTTGATACCGTCAACAATGAGGTCATCCGGCATCCCGCGCGAGAGAACAAAACGCCGAAGAAAATCATTTCCTGACTCAATCGCCAGGGTAATGCCCGTACATCCGCCTTCACGAAAAAGGTCTATCCGCCGCTCGTCACGCGTAAGTTCGAGACGAATCTGGCAATGCCATGGAATCCCGACTTTCTCCTTCCACTCGCGAACAAATTCCGCGAGCCAGGCAATGTTGAGCCCGAAGTTGTCATCCTGAAAATAAATCATCGATAATGGCCAGCGATTTTTGATCGCGAGCGCCTCATTAATGATTTGCGGAATCGGCCGAAGGTTCAGCCTAAATCCGCCATACATCTTATTGTACGCAAGCGCGTAGCAATAAGAGCACCGAAAGGGACATCCAAGAGAGCATATGATGCTTTTGATCGGGCTTTCCGCAAGATGCGGATAAGCATTGTAAGCCAGATCCCTGCCCGGAACCGGAAACCCTTCCGCCATTCGCGTTTCGTCGAAATGGATTCCAGGCACAAGCTCGCCTTTGAGTAAACGCCGGAAGTTACGGAATGCCTCGCCCTTAATGACCCATTGAGCATGCTTCGTGCATTCAGCCGAAAAATACGTCGCATGCGGGCCGCCGATTACAACGGGCACTCCCATCTTCCGAACTTCATCGCAAGCCATGAAAGATTGTCGATGATATCCGGTCCAAATCGAGAACGCCACGATGTTCGGCCTGAAAAACCTGACCTCGTGATACAACGGTTGAAAATCAAAGTCATCCACGAGAACGACTTTCACCTCCCATCCAAGCTGCTCGGCAAGTCCCACTAAATGAAGAATGCCCAACGGCTCAATGGGAGAGTTTTTCCCTACTATAACGATCTTATTCACGGAACACCTCCTTTTATTGGTGATAAAATGTGTCAAAGAACTACATTTAATAATAAAACATTCAGAAAATATTGCAACCTCGCCATTATTCAAAGATACGGAAAGAAATGCCCGTAAGGCTATGTGCCGCAATAATAAAACTTCTAGCAAAACACATAAAAAGAGCAGGAAGACTTTCTTCTCATATAAAAATCCTGTTCTTCTTTATATAGGCAATGTCCATAATTCTCTACATCCTTATCCATCCTTCCGGAACGATGTCTATCTGGTCCCCTTTCGGGGACGGGTTCCATTTTTCTGGCGCAACCACTATTTTATCGGGATTGCCGTTCAGCCATGCGCCCCACCAGGAAAACGCGCTGTTCACGATTTGAATATTTTTATTCACTGCTTTCCGCTGCCACGATGCGCTTCGCGTATTCCTCGTACCACGGCAGCATCTCCTGGATGGCGCAGAAAAACATCTCATAATCTTCTTCAATGTCATAGTCATGGACAAGCACATTCCGCACGGCGACGCTCCGCGCGCACCGCGCGGCAAGATCGTCCGAAATGATACCTAACGGAACTAATTTGATAAATGAATCGCGATAGGTATCAGGCGTTTTCTTCGTCTTCGCGATAAGGATCTTCGCGTTGATATCGCTCGCAATCTCGACCATCAGCTGGAAATTTCTTTCGGAAGCGCGGATCAGCGCCGTATCCGCCGCAAACTCGGCAAACGGCCGCGCGGTCCACGCGCGAAGTTCGACGATCAATGCGCCGATCTGCTCCAATTTCTTCTGGATAATTTCATTGCTCATAGGTATTGTTCCGCGAGCATCGCGCGCCGCGCGCGGCGGAATCGCGCCGTATCCTGATAATTTTTCCATGCGCGAAAGATGAAATCGTAAAAATCATCCGCATCGCCGGAAAACAACGAGCCGCCGGTCGCTATTTCGTATTGCAACAAAGGCGGTACGGAAAAAGCGTCAACGAGGTCGATGTTATCTTCGGAAACGCCGAGTAATCGCGCCGCTTGTTTTATATATTCCTCTTTTTCGGCAAACGAAAACGCATGCGACGCAAAAACGGCGACATCGTAGTCCGAGTTTTCCGTCGCATGCGCGGACGCGCGCGAACCGAATAAAATAAAAAGCGGCTGATGCATCTTTTTATTATAACAATTCTCTACATCCTTATCCATCCTTCCGGAATGATGTCTGCCTGGTCCCCTTTCGGGGACGTATTCCATTGTTCCGGCGCGACCACTATCTTATCGGGATGCGCGTTCAGCCATGCGCCCCACCAGGAAAACGTGCTATTCGCGATAATATTGTGCTTGCACAGCGACATCAGCTGAAGATGAAATGCCGCTTTCGGACCGGCGCTTGCGTCGTCGAGATACGTAACCGAATAGGGAATTTTTATATTCTCGCGGCACCATGCGCTGTCATCCGAAAAAATAAAGAAATGCGGCGCGGAAACATGGTCCGCCATATAAGCGACCGCGCGGGAATAATACGAAAGATCGGTGCCGCCCGTTATCTTTTTCACGCTTTCGAATTTTACGTAATCGCCGCGGCGCACGTGGAGCGAAACGGAATTCGAATTTCTAATTTTTTCCGCAACCGCCGCCGCTTCGCCCGCAAGCTCACGCTTGAAACGGAATGCGCGCCGGACATCGTCCGCATTGTCCGCAAAATATTTTTCGCTCTGCCAATAACCCCATAAAAGAAAATTGCCTTGCGCGCGAAGGACTTCCGGATCGAAGTGATGCTCGTTCTTTTCTTTTATTATCTTTCGTCCGAAAAATATTTCCCGAATTTTCATAAACGCAATATCAAGGCCGAGCCAAAGCCCGGGAACCGGAAATTTTTCAGAAAGTTTTGACAGGGCGGTAAAATGTGGTTTATTCTCCTTGATTTCGTCGGACGAAAGCGTAAAAATATCGAGATCGAACACGCGGTACGTAAATTCCTTGCGCGGAAAACGGTCGTTCAAAAAAGTCGTATCGAGAAGAAGCTGGGCATTATTTTTTTTCGCGAGATGCAGCCCCAGCGCATACTGGAACATCTGATTGCCCAATCCGCCGAACAGGAAAACGGTTGTTGTTTTTTGAGCCATAATGGTCAATACCGTCACTCTTTAAAAACAGATATTCTTAAGCCCGTATTTAGACACTAAAAAAACCTTCTAAATCTTTCTTTGTAAATCCCGCCTCGCGGATAATAGCAAAAAGCGTACCAATCGGCAGATCACCAGGATGCCGCGGCACGACCGCGCGACGTTTTGTGACCGGTTCATAAAATATGAAATGGCTTCCTGCCGCATAATCCAATTAAAATCCTCTCGCTTTAAGAAAGATGATGACCCTCCGCGCCGTAAGTTTAGGCAATTTTGACATAATCAAATTCAACGGAAGCGATAAAAGTTTCCGCATCGGTCGGTGCCTGTTCGCCGTGCTTCCGCAAGCTAGAAAGATAAGCGCTGATTGCTTCGCGCGCCATTTTTTTCGCCCCATCCAATGTCCGCCCGTACGTCACACACCCTGGTAATGCCGGCACCGTAACGGTAAAACCGCCTTCCGGTTCCGACCGAAAAAGAAGATTGTAGTGAAGCTGCTTCATATTAAATAAAGTATATTGGTTGAAAATATAAGTCAATTTTTACGGTCTACCACATACCAATCAATCGTCTTTTTAAGCCCCGTTTCGAAATCCGTTTTCGCCTTGAATCCGAATTCTTTTTCCGCGCGGGACACATCAAGCGAACGCCGCGGCTGGCCGTCCGGCTTCGTCGCGTCCCACCTGATCTCGCCGTGATAATCCATCAGACGGCATATCAATTCGGTGAGATCTTTTATCGAGATTTCCATCCCCGAACCGATATTCACCGGCTCCGGCTTGTCATAACGCTCCGTTGCAAGCACAATCCCTTCCGCCGCATCGTCGACGTAAAGAAATTCACGGCTTGCGCTTCCCGTTCCCCACGCTTCGATAAACGGCGCATGCGCGATCTTGGCATCGTACACTTTTTTGATAAGCGCCGGGATGACGTGCGAGCTTTTCGGATCGAAATTATCCCCGGGTCCGTACAAATTCACCGGCAAAAGATAGATGGCGTCAAAGTTGTATTCCTGCCGGTATGCCTGCGCCTGCACAAGCAGCATTTTTTTTGCCAGGCCGTACGGCGCGTTGGTCTCTTCGGGATATCCGACCCAGAGATCGTCTTCCTTGAACGGGATGGGAGTGAACTTCGGATATGCGCACACAGTGCCGAGAGCGACGAATTTTTTCACGCCCACGAGACGCGCCGCTTCCACTAACTGCACGCCCATCATCAAATTTTCATAAAAAAAACTTCCTGGATGCTCGCGGTTCGCCCCGATGCCGCCGACGACCGCCGCAAGATGGATAATAATGTCCTGTCCGCGGACTGCCGCTTCGCAATTTTCCCATTTCCGGATATCCAGCTCGGACGACCGCGGCACGGAAATATTTTCCCGCGGAACGCCGCGCGCCACAAGCGCGTCCACGACGCGGCCTCCCAAAAAACCGGCTCCGCCCGTCACAAGAATTTTTTTGTTTTGTAAATCAATTATCATGGAAGTTTCCGCTAAAATTATTTCTCCGCGTTTCTCAATTCCTTGCGCGCCAGGGAAAGATCGTAAGCCGCCATTTCGCGGACGAGATCGTTAAAAGAGGTCTTCGGCGTCCATCCGAGTTTCATCTTTGCCCTTGTGGCGTCGCCGTGAAGCGAATCGACCTCCGCCGGCCTGAAATAACGCGCATCGACCGCGATAATCTCTTTCCCTGTTTTCATGTCAACGCCGACCTCACCCTCGCCCTTCCCTTTCCATGCCAACGCGATGCCAAACTCTTTGGAAACAGCATCGCAAAATTCACGGACGGAATGCTGTTCGCCGGTCGCAATAACGCAATCATCGGGATCTTTCTGCTGGAGCATCAGCCACATCGCTTCGACAAAATCCCGCGCATGGCCCCAATCGCGCTTCGCGTCCAGATTGCCCAGAAAAAGCTTATCCTGCGATCCGACGCTGATGCGCGCCAAGCCGCGCGTTATCTTGCGCGTAACGAACGTTTCTCCCCTGCGCGGGCTTTCGTGATTGAATAAAATGCCGTTCGCGACGAACATTCCGTATGCCTCGCGGTAGTTCACGCCGATCCAATACGCATAAAGTTTCGCGACGCCATACGGACTGCGCGGATGGAACGGCGATGTTTCGTTTTGCGGCGGCGGCGTCGAGCCGAACAGTTCCGAGGTGGACGCCTGGTATATTTTCGTTTTCTTTTCCAATCCAAGGATACGCACCGCTTCAAGTATGCGAAGCATGCCGAGCGCGTCCGATTGCGCGGTATATTCCGGCGTTTCGAAAGAAACTTTCACGTGGCTTTGCGCGGCAAGATTATATATTTCATCCGGCTGTACCGTCTGGATGATGGAAATAATATTGGTCGCATCGGTCATGTCTCCGTAATGAAGCACAAGACGCCGATCCTTTTCGTGGGGATCCTGGTAAAGGTGTTCAATGCGGTCGGTGTTAAAACTGGAAGAACGCCTCACGATTCCGTGCACGTCGTATCCTTTTTCGAGCAGCAGTTCAGCAAGATAGCTTCCGTCCTGCCCCGTCACGCCGGTTATAAGCGCTTTTTTCTGCGCCGCTTCGCCCGCCGTTTCTTGTTTTTTATTTTTTGTTTCCATAGCTGTATTTTATCACAAAGAAAAATTTTTCATAGTCCCGTTGAACAGATTAGCTTTGTAACCTTCTTCGTCGTCCTCGCCCTGTATCGTGTGGTATAAGGTGAACTCCGGCTCGCCCTATGGAGCGGCGGCTTCGCCTGCTCCGCGGGGCGAAGAAAATAATTTTCGAGGGTGGCCAGATTCGTTCTATTGCCGCAAAAAAAGCGTATACTAAAAAAATCCCATGATCATCCTTCTCACGGGCAACGGCAAAGGCAAAACGACCGCGGCGATCGGGCAGGCGGTGCGGGTTTTGGGACGCGGAAAATCGGCGTTGATTATCCAGTTTATCAAAGGTAGCTGGAAATCCGGCGAAGACGAGTTTGCGGCGGCGGCAAAAATTCCCGACAGCCGATTTGTGATCCGAAAAATGGGACTTGGTTTTGTGGGAATAGCGGGCGATGCATTGCCGATCGAGCAACATAAAGAGGCCGCGCAAAAAGCGCTCGATGCGTTCATTGAAGAAAAGAAAACAGGCCTCTGGCATTTGATCGTGCTGGACGAGATCAATGTCGCCGTTGCGCTCGGCCTTCTTGCGCCGAAAAAAGTTTTGGACGCGATAAAGGATTTCCCCGAAGACAAGATCCTGATGCTCACCGGCCGCGGCGCGCCGCAGGAATTCATCGATGCCGCCGATATCGCAACGGAAATGAAAGAAATAAAACATCCGTTCCAAAACGGTAAAGAAGGAAGAGAGATGGTGGAATTTTAATACTGCTGTTTTCGTCTTCTCGAAAGAGACGTCTCCCTTCTGTCGTCCCTACAATCCTTCTGTCGTCCTCGCGAAGGCGAGGATCCATGCTTCCCGTCCGACGGTGTCGTCCCATCGAAGAAGGGGATCCATGCTTCCCGTCATAAATCCGTGAGTTTTAAATCTTGAATCGGAAAATTCAGAAAGCGTGGATCTCCGCCGGAGTTTATCCCGAGTTTTCGAGGGGAGAGGACGACAGAAAAGAAAGAAAGCGGACAAAACACAAAATTTTTACGCCGCTATCGGTTTTATCTTGAATGGTTTCAGAAGATTATAGAAATCGTCGTGCTCGAGCGTTTCTTTTTCCATAAGTACGGTCGCGATTTTCGTGAGCGCGGGCTTCTGCGCCTTCAGAATCTTTTGCGCCATCTCGAAAGCGTGCATCAGGAACGCGCGCACCTGCTCGTCGATCTCCGCCGCAACCTTCTCCGAATAATTCTTTTCCGTGGAAATCTCGCGCCCGAGGAACAGCAGTTCTTCGGTCTTGCCGAATGTCATCGGCCCCATATCGCTCATGCCGTAACGGGTAACAAGCTGGCGGGCGAGATTGGTCGCCTCTTTCAGGTCGTTCGACGCGCCGGTAGAGACATCGCCGAACGTCAGCTTTTCCGAAGCGTAGCCGCCCATCATCATCGCGAGATCGGCCAAAAATTGCTGCCGCGTTTTCAGGTGCTGATCTTCCATCGGAAGCTTCATCGTATAGCCGCCCGCGAACCCGCGGCTCACAATCGATACTTTCTGGACGGGATCCGCGTCTTTCACCGCCGCCGCGACGAGCGCATGGCCGGCTTCGTGATACGCCGTGATCTCTTTTTCTTTCGGCGAGATCACGCGGCTTTTCCGTTCCGGCCCGAGGATTATTTTTTCAGACGCCTCGAAAAGTTCGTCCTGCCCCGCCGCTTTCTTGTTGCGCCGCGCGGCGATGATCGCCGCCTCATTCATAAGGTTCGCAAGATCGGCACCGGAAAATCCAGGTGTCCGCACCGCAACTTTCCGCAGGTCAACGTCTTTCTCAAGTATTTTTCCCTGCGCGTGAATCTTCAGAATCGCTTCGCGGTCATTGAGATCGGGAAGGTCGAGGATCACGCGGCGGTCGAAACGCCCCGGGCGCAGCAACGCCGGATCGAGAATGTCGGGACGGTTCGTCGCGGCAAGAATGATTACACGCGTATCGCGGTCGAACCCGTCCATCTCGACAAGGATCTGATTCAACGTCTGCTCGCGTTCGTCATTGCCGCCGCCCAATCCCGCGCCGCGCTGGCGTCCCACCGCATCGATCTCGTCAATGAATAAAATAGCGGGCGCCGCGCGCTTCGCCGTCGCGAAAGCGTCACGCGTGCGCGATGCGCCGACACCGACAAACATCTCGACAAACTCCGATGCGGAAATGTAAAAAAACGGGACATTGCTCTCCCCCGCGACCGCGCGGGCAACAAGCGTCTTTCCGGTTCCCGGCGGCCCCATAAGCAGAATACCGCGCGGGATGCGCGCGCCAAGATCCATGAATTTTTTCGGATTTTTCAAAAAATCAACAACTTCAATAAGCTCCTCTTTCGCCTCTTTGAGGCCGGCGACGTCCGTGAACATCACTTTATCCTTGAAATTCGAAAGATGAAGATTGGAACGCCCGAAATTGAACGCCTGATTCGCGCCCGCGCGCGACGAGCGGAACATCATCCAAAAAATAAAACCGATAATAAGCAACGGGAGCACGGTCGGGATGAGGAGATTCATCCAGAATGCCCACCCGGACTGATTCTGGACCTGAAAATCAACGCTCTGCATCGCGGTCGAACTGACGCCGAGATTCTTCAATGTTTCCGAAATCCCCGATTCGGTTTCCTTTTCGGCGATCGCACTGCTGCCATTCTTCATTTTGATCGCGAGATCGTTGCCGTTCACCATGATCTGCGTGACCTGGCCGGAATTTATATCGGTCGTCAGCTGGTTGAGACTCAGGGTCTGCGGCTGCTTCGCCGGCGTCATGAAAAGAGAAAAAAGAAGCGCGACAAAAATAAGCGCGAGGACCGCCCAGAGGATGTTCTTAAAAAGATTGGACATAAAAGTGAAAGTAAAGATTTAGTGCGACAGGTTTCAGTATATCAAAAGTGGAAAATTCCGCCATATCCGCGCGTCAACGTCCTTACAATGAACTCGACTCCGGACGTCCCCTAATGGTGTTGCGATTTTTCCTTAATTCATTATGATAGAAAGGCGTAAAGCATCATGGTGCCTCTAGCTTAGTGGTAAAGCTCCGCTCTGTGGCAGCGGCGATACGGGTCCGATTCCCGTGAGGCACCCCTGACAGGTCTTAATATAACTTTCTCCTTACTCGCGCGAACCTTGCGTATCGGTGCCACCGTTTCCGCTGAAATCGCTTCCTGCGCCCCCGAATCAGTCACGGCGCCGACCGCTTCCAATGCGAGTATCACGGGTGCTTTCCTTGCTTCTGCGATTCGCTTTTGGGTCACCCTGAACTCGTTCCAGAAAAGGCCGAGGTAGAGCCGCTTGAGTTCGTAGGGTGCCTTCTCGTACGCCTTGCCGATATCCCGAATGAGCATGAGAATTTCCTGAATCACGTCGGTCTTGAGGTTTCGCGACCGTTCCACTTTATGTATTTCGTCGTCGATATTGTCGATCTGGCCGCGAACCTGGTTCTTGATCCTCGTGAACGCGTCGTCCGCCAAGACGCCGCTCAGGAGCTTCTCCTCCGCGACCATAAGCTTCTTTTCGAGGTTCAACTTGAACGCCATGAGTCGTTCCTTTTCCTCCGAGACTCCGGCTTTTTTCTTATCATAGAGTTCCTTTGCTTTTGCCATGACCTTCTCGATAAAAGCTGGTGAGAACTGCAGCCGGTCAAACCGCTCCTGCACCTGCTGCTCCAAGTCCCATGTATCCACGTATTTGTCAGTGCACTTGATTCGATCGCCGGAACGGTTGCAGTGGTAATACGACTTCCGTTTCTTGAAATTATGCTCGGCGGTGTACCGCTGACCGTCCAGGGCGCAAAATACGAAACCGTTCAGGAGGAACGCGTGCTTGCGCTTGCGGCATGCGTACCGATTATTCTCCGCAATGACCTGCTGGCACCTATCGAAAATTTCTTTCGTGATGATGGGCACATGATTTCCTTTCTTGCTTTTCCCAAGCCAGCGCATCTCTCCATAGTAGAAAGGGCATCGCAGAAGCGCAAACATCTTGCTCCGCGCAATCATCTTCCCTGCCAGTGTGACGAGTCCTTTTTTGTACGTCATATCCCGCACGTCTACCACTGAATAGTCGCCGGTGCTGTATAGCTTGAATATTTCGGCGACGAGCGGTGCTCGCAAAGGATCAGTGACGACGATCCGCTTTTTGGGATTATCAGAGTCTCCCGCGTTCATGTAGCCTATCGGCGCCTTGGTCGGCCACCATCCCTCGTCAAATTTCTGATCTAAGCTCTTAAGCGTCTTACGGGATGTGATCTGCGACTGCAGCTGGTTCACGCCCGCGATAACCAAGTCCATAAAGTTTCCTTCTGGCGTGTCCTCCATACCCGGCTGGGACACCGAGATAAGCTTCACACCGGCCTTCCGAAGGAGCGCTTTTATTGTGAGATGATCATTCGCGTTCCGTGCTAGCCGATCCGTATCTTGCACGAAGACGGCGCGAATACTTTTATCCTCGCGGATACGCAAGAGAAGGTCCTGGAGACCGGGACGATTCATGGTAGTCGCGCTCCTGCCAGGATCCCGGTAAACGCAGCCCTCCGCGAGCCGGTAGATTCCGCCCTCCTCGATTGCCCGCTCGCAAAGCCGGAGCTGGGTTTTGAGCGAATGCCGCTCGTCGCCGGCTTGCTCGTCGGTTGAAACTCGACAATATATCAATGCTTTATCCATGTGTGTTTTGTTTAAAAAGAAGAAATTATACCATCGCGCAGCCGCATTATTCTGCCATCGCCAATATCAAAAGTCTGTGTGCTCAGTTCTTCGAAAGACGCTTGTTCGGCCGCCATCGACGCGTCCCGCTGCAGCCGCTGATTCCGTTTGTACAAATACAAAACAATGAATGCCGCTCCCACCGCGATTAATGATACGGTCATAAACACGAAGGGACCTTTTCCTTCTCCCCGTGGAAGTTCCGCATCCTCCCGCTCCGCGCGATTTTTATTATTCACCGCTTCCCGCAGCCTGTCGCGATGCCGCCAGTAATATGTCCGGGCCCGTTCACGGTGTTGCAATCTCTGCTTCTCCTTCTTCGCGCGTTCCTCAGAAAACTCTTCTCCGGAATCCGCTGACAGAGAAATGTTCTCTTCAAGTACGTTTGTCATATAAATGTGTTGGATTTGTTTTACCGACCTTTGATGGACACGATGCCGCCGTTCGGCTGCCAAGTCAACTGTTCCACTGGCACTCCAAAGCCCCATGTTTTTTATTTTTTAGCTCGCAGACATTACTCATTCTGTTATAGTTTCTTTGAGTGCTCTCCCGAATTCCGAGCCAAGATGGCGCCAAAGGAAATCAATCATCCGCGGATCTCCTTCTATCGCCTTCTTCACGATCAACTTGGCCAGCAACTCCTCCCAGCTCATGCGCTGACCCGGCGGCACTTTCTGCAACTCCGCTTTTATCCTTGCGGTAAGCGAGATGCTACCGCGCGGCTTACCCTTTGGATTCCCCGAGCACCCTTGCCTGAATCTGCCCCTTTCATCCCTGATATTACCTGTAAAAGCAGGTAGCTGATGCGCCGACATATCTTTTGTTTTCATCTTGATCATAGCTATTAATCCCGTCCATGCCCGAATTTCTTGCAATGGCTCAACGTGGTTGCTCTGATGCCCGCCCACGGTTGAGTAATACGGCCTTTGTTCCAGAAAATTTCTCGAACCTTGCGATGATAACCTCTGTGTAGAATGGATCGATCTCTATCGCCCGACACTTCCGTTTCATAATCTCGCACGCGATGAGAGTGCTGCCCGACCCGCCGAACGGCTCCATGACGATGCCGCCCCGCGGGGAAAGAATTTTCGCATACGGCACGAGAATCTGCACTGGCTTCGTGCCAAAGATCAGGCCTTGCCCAGAGGATTTTCCCGTTTCGGCGGACCAGGTGACATGGTCACTGACTCTTGCCCACCGCGTATGCTTTCTTTTGTCCCATGCGCTTTGGCCTTTCTGGCCGTACAGACAGACCTCATACGTATCTAAAAGTTTTTGCCCTTTCGCCAGAAGGTAATCGTCCAACTCCTTTTCGTATTCCTCATTTGAAACTCCGTCTCCGGCCAGCGGCGCGATGTCGTACTTTGAGAACAGTCTGTGCGGCGCCGAAAATCCCTGGCTCCGGTTCGGCAGCCACCAGATCACCATGTTGCGGATTTTCCAGTACTTCTCCAACGCATGCCACAATTCCGGCGTGTTTTTCCAGTTCTCGAACACCATCACATTAGCTCCTTTCGGATTCTGGAACTCGTTCGCAATTGAAAGCCAGCGGTCGTAAGGCGGGACGCCGCCCCGTTCTTTCAAACCGCGGTATTCCCGAAGTCCTTTATATCCGAATCCTCCTTTGGTTTTCGTCTTGAAGCCATACTTATGCGAGCCGACTTTCGTATCGCCCATATTCGCGCCTATTTTATAAGGAGGGTCCGAAAAGAGGAAATCAAACCGTTCGTCCCCAAGCAGCCGCCGCCAGTTTTCCTTCTTCGCGCAGTCTCCGATGAGAAGCCGATGCTCGCCGAGCTGCCAAAGGTCTCCCACCCTCGCGTGCTTCGGCTTGCCGACCGCCTTCCGATATTCTTTTTCAAAATCGAACGTCTCAGTGGTTGCGACTCCGAAAGTTTCGTCCAGCTCGTCCGGGCTCCAGCCGACATCTTTGAGCAAATCTTCGCTGAAATTCGCCAGTAAGTCCGTATCCCAGTGGCCTTGATTTTTATTCAAACGGAGATTCAGCTCGTTCACCTCCTGCTTGGTAAGTTTTCTGTCGGGCACCCGGACATCCACTTCCTGCACGCCTTTTTCCCGCAAGAGCCGGAGGCGGAAATTCCCGCCGATAACCTCGTTATTCGTATTGATGACGAGCGGCTCGGCCAGATCGAATTTCGCCAAACTTTTATTGAGATCCGCTTCCTCTTTTTCGCTGGCCTGGCGGGGATTACCTCTGAAAGGAATGAGGTCGCTTACCTTTCTTCGCGAAGGACGCCAGATTATCTTTTTTTCGGTTGGTTGCTTCATGAATGTTTTATTTCGCGGTCTTCTGGCTTAGGCCTGCAATTCTCAAACTCGACCTGCGCAATCAAAATTTCCGCCAGCCGTTCCGCAGCTGCTTCAATCGCTTTGCTTTCCGCTTCTTTATTTTTTTTGTTCTCCTGTTCCATGATGTTTTTCGCATCCTCATCATTACACAGGAATTTATCATGCAGCACATGGGACGCTTGGTGTATGACGATATTCTCAAGGCACGACGCCGAAGCCAGGGCAGTTTCCGTTCAAGAGCGGCCTGCGACGTGCGTAATGTCTACCCCAACTACCGCAGCTAAGATTTTCATTGCGGTTCCTTTGGTCTTTCAGATAGAAAAACAGCCGCCCAACGGGCGGCTGTTCCTGCTACGAATTTCCCTAATTTACCGATGTCGAAAGTTTGGAACCAAGTAATTTTTCAATTCTTTTCTTCTCCATATCAACGATGCGAGAGGGTATCGGATTAAATCCTAATTTTTTGACGATTTTATTGGCTCCTTTGGTAGGTAATTCTTCCTCGTTCCTTAAGTAAAAGAAAATAAGGTTTCCTAACAGTTTCTTGTAATCATGCCTTGCAAGTCGTCCGAATTTAAATCTATAGGCGGGGAACCGTTTTTGGGCCGTTTGTACCCCGCGAAGCTTTTTCTTCACTTCGGAAATAGGCGTGTCAGGATAGATTTTCAAGACGACGCAGTGATCAAAGTTCTCCATGATATCGCGATAGGCCCGGGAATGATCCAGCGGCCTCCGGGTTTTCAAGAGTTCAAAGAAATCACTATCCATCATTCGAAACAGATGACCCGGAGAAGTAATCGGATGCAACTCCGGTGGCCGCGTCTTCTGCGGAAGATTTCTGGAAGAAATGTGGCCGACTGAATTGTAAAGAATGTAATTTTCTAAATCCCATTTCAAAATAGGAAACAAAAAAGGCAACGGCCCCAAGCAGCTTTCGGTTAAACGTTCCTTCAAGGCGGGAAATTTCTTCTTCACCCACTCGGAAATTTCAGACCTCATACGCATCTCCTCAACAATGAACTTCCTGTTTTCTGGAGCGTAATCTATGATTATCGGCATCAACGCTTGCGCCGCCTTGCCGGAAAATTTCTTATGTAACTCCTCCCTTACTTTCACGGGATCAATGCCCTCTGTATTCCTGATGCTCTCGACCACTTCATTGAAGACGGGAATGAATCTAAATATCGTCATAAATGAATACAGTGATGGGTCTCCTTTTCCGATCTCGTATTCGGGCGCCAAAATATCCATAACTTTTTGATAGGCTTCCTCTTCTTTCGGTGTAAGCACCTCCGCTTTTTCCGACAGTTTCCGTTTTTCAATCAAGGCGGTTTCCTTTTTGCGCTCAATTAATGTCCGATGTAATTCCTTCAGGTCATGAGGAGTTTGGTAATCTGTTTTAACAAAATTAAACTCCTTGAGCAGGTCAGGGGTTATTTTCACCCGTAAGCCTTTCTTATTTTCGGCAAACATAGGGCTCCGATTTGCCTCCTTGCAGAAGTCAGTTATGTTCATGTCGCATCTTTGTTAATCTTTTTACTAAAAGTAACGCAATTTTCAGCTTGGATATCCGAATGACCGGAGAACGGCAAGCCAGCTTAAGGCCAGAAAATGATCTACCGAAAGTTCGGGATATGCCGCGAGGAGATTCCCTCCTTTCTCTTCGCTCTCGAAAAATAATTTATAGTTGTCTCTCATTTTCAGAATAGAGGAATTTTTAGATGAAAACAAAATACTGATACGCTTTCGGTATAACACTTGCCCCACACCACCCGTGCGCGCGTTATAAAGCTTTTTATTTTTTGCTGATCTAAGAAGATCGGCAAAACTCCCTTGTATTGAAATTTATAAAAGGTTATGCAGGGCACGCCATATCGCGAACATCGCGTAGGTATCAAGGCCGCAATAGGTTTTTAAGTTGGCGATGGCTTCTTCTTTTTCTTTCTCGTTGAAAGAGCCGTTCGTGATCTTGTTCCACGTTTCGGCCGCAGCTCCTCCTTCGTGGATCGCAAGTTCCTTATAAGAAAGTTCGGGGACGAGAACGGGTAGGATTTTCTTGATCGAAGAACTGCCCCTGAAATCCTTGTGGACGTGATATTGTTTTTTGAAAATATCTTCCAAGTCATAGACGCGGGCGTTCACGGAATCCATAAACGCCTTGGCCGAAGGAACTCTCGCGGCGATCTCGATATTCCTTCCGCACTCGAAGCTTTTATGCCAAACGATGACGCTCCCCGTTTCGCCTATGTGCTTTTGCAAAGATTCCGCGAACGGTTCGCTCGGATCGTCGGCTCCGGCGTAGAGAAAATCATAATTTTTAGGTTCGCCTTTTTGAGATTCCAAAACCTGAACGGAATACTGGAACGGTATCTGATTGAAAGGAGAATACCCGTCGAAGCGCGGGATCGCCGACGGGAACGTTTCGTAATCCAAGAAATACAGAGGGAAAACCAAAGTTTTCAGATCATCCGCGATCTTTTCCTTGTCTACCAAAACCCTATCGGAAACATAGGCATCAACTTGCCCCTGTTGAATCTCGCTTAGCTTGATATGTTCCGGAATCTTATCGAGATGGAAAATATTGCCGTCCACCAGCTCTTTCAGCTTCGCCTTACTGTTTCCAATGCGGGCGATGTCGTGGATGCCGTATTCCGGAACGTCGAGATTGGAATGTTTAAAGGTTGAGCAATGGCTTGATCTGCCTTTATAGATACAGCAGCAAGAACCCTTCGGTTCCGCTTCTTGCGAGAGATATTTCAATGCCGTCGCCGCTTCCACTTCTATGCCATTTATAAGATTATCCACTTCATGGCTCACATCGACGATCTTAAAAAGTTCTTCCAAGTTCAGCTCGCCATGCCGGACATACTCGGCATTGAGATGGATAAGATACGCCTTATCTATTTTCACGCCGCATTTCTTAAGCAGATTCACCTGAAACGTGAGATCGTGATAATGCACCTTATCATCAATGCTGTTCGTCGATTTTACTTCATAGATCGAATATCCCTGCGTTGCGGGATCGTATTTCAAAATATCGACGGCGGCCAAGTAGTTATCTTTGACGAAAAGCGGCTGAAACAGCACTTCCTGTTTCTTCACGAGATAGTCCTGCGTCGCCGCTTGCGCCTTCTCGTCCCTACCCTCGATCAAGATGCCATTGGGGAATAATTTTCGAGCCACCAGCTCGACATCATTTCCGGTTTCGATAATGGACTTCTCGAACTCTGACAACTCCGATTCAAAATATATGTCCGGCTTGTGGATTTTATACCAAACATTTTTAGGACATTCGCGATATAGAATATAATCGGTTTTTGAGAGCGTGATCGGCATGCGCGGATTATTTATTCTTGCCGATTTGAAGATCGGCTACTCCCTTTTATAGTTTTATAACCTATAAAGAAAGTCCTAGTTTATCTCTCCTTTTAGCTAATGCTTTTTTACCTCCTTCTAACACTTCAATAATTTCGTCCTTAATTATTGGGTTCTCAATAGCACCAGAAAGATATTTAAAATTCGGGTTTCTGCCTCCATGTTTATTCGATACAATGACTTCATCGCTATCGCCGCATACAACAAGGTTTGCATTGTGAGACGCAACAATAATTTGTCTTTTTATTTTCTCTTTTTTTATAAAATCAACTATGTGCTTTGAGATCGCCTTAGCATCTAAATCGTCTTCTGGTTGGTCAATCAATACAGGATAGTTATAATCATCAAATTTAAAAATAAACTCCAGTAAGGCGAGAGATTTTTCGCCATCTGACATGTCCTCAAATTCATCACCCCTTTTATTTTTTATACTTTTCAAGAAGTCTACTTTAAATCTGTTTTTGAATAGTTCTATGAGCACACTTTCTTCTTCTCTACCTGATTTTAACAATAAACTTCCCGATAAAATTCCACTAAGCAACTGTTTTAATAATCTGGGAAATTTATTTTTATCATAGCTCCATTGCTCTGGAGTATTTAGAAAATCATTTGCATCCTTGTATATCTTTTTTCCATCTTCAGTTCTAAGAAAGGTTGAATAGTGATAATTTATATTCTCATCGCTAAATGACCTTAAAAGATCGCCAGCAAAACTGGTGGTAATTTCTACAGTAGAAAATTCTAGAGCACCAATATCTATGCTGAGATTTTTGTATTGTTCGTTAAAAAGAATGTATTTTTCTATAATTTCTCCCTGTTTGTCGCTGTAAATTTTTCTTAATTCTTCTAACTCTTTTTGAATGGTAGTTATGAGTTGCAAGCTTTCTTTTTTATCCTGCAGGGATTTTGTAAGTTCAACTAATGCTTGGTGCTTTTCTACTTTTGCCCTTAGCGGCTTTAAATTTGTCTCTATATTAGAAAGAGTAAGCTCTAGTTTTTCCTTGTCTTTTTTGAGATTATTTATTTCCTGATCGACAAATTCTTTTTTAAAGAGTTCGTCGGATTCTTTTAATCTTTTTTCTATCTTTTCTCTATATTTCTGTGAAAATTCAAATTCAAAAATTTTTTCTGTAGTTATAACTTCTTCTCCTTTCAATAATTTAAGAGAAGCCATATCTCTATCTATAATTTTTAGATTATCTTTTTGTTTAGATTTTTCAGCAGTAAAACGCTTATAATCCTCTAAGTCCTTGCTAGTAATTTTCTTCCCAGTTTTATTAATTTCTCCCAGCTTGAGATCAATTTTTTTTATCTCGCTTTCAATATCCTTTTTCTCGCCAAGTTTTTTAATCTTATTTTGCTTTTCTTTGCCGTTTTCTCTGACCACAAGTAATTCCCTAATTAGCGATGTTATCCCTAAAGCATTTTCATTCTCAAATTTTCTATAATTTTGTATGGCTAAGCTGAAATCTTCTTTATTTTCAAATAAATTAGATAAAAAATCATCGAATTGAGTGCTTTTTTCATATACCAGTTCTCCTAAATATCTCTGGGGTATAAATAACAACCCCTTTTCTTTATTTTCCTTTAAGATCAGAGTGTTCTCTTTGGTGTCTTTCCAAAAAACTTTAAAGTCTTTTAGTTGGAGAAAATCTTTCAGCTCGATGCTCTTTGCTCGACACTGTTCGGGATCAATAGAGAAAGCGATATTTTTAAGCAAGTTAGATTTTCCTGTAGCGCGGCTTCCGATAATAGAATTCAGATTTTTATTAAAATACGCAACCTGTTTTTCACCAGAAGCATTTTTATATTCAACCCTATCAATAATAGTGTAATCGGATTTTTCCTCAGGTTCTAATTCTTGGATTTTAACTCTGTCCTGCGGTTCGTAAATAATCTGCCTTAGACCTTCGAAGGTTGGATTTGCCTTTATCCAACACGACTGCTTTAATTTATATTTTTTGGCGTTATGATTATCTGAACAAATAACCATAGGATGTACACCAATTTTGGGAAATACTGATTTGATATAACCCTCTTGATCTTTTTCTTTCCCTAACTCAAAAATATCAATCCATTTAGTGATGTCTTCTTTTTCGGCCATTTTTGAAGGCAGAGAATTGGTAATTTTTTCTATGGAATTTGATTTACTACCAGCGTGAACAGAAATAATGCCCTTTAAGCTCTTTATCAACTTTGAAGTTTTCTCTAAATCACAATAGATTTCATTATCTTTTTTACCTTCCTGTTTCTTTTTGGCTATATCAGTTTTTGAATTTATCTCACTCCAAATATATTCAGCATCACAGTCCTCAGAAAATATTCCTATGAAATGAATTGGATCACTTCCCCGTGCATCCGAGCAAAACTCTATCCCAACAAAGAAAACAATATCATCTCCAGCTAACTTTTTAAGATTTTTAATCCTCGAAATATCAATAAAATGATGATCCGTAATTGCAACGACTTTAATTCCCGCTTCTTTTAAATTAGCGATAATATCTTCATCCGTTATTGATTTATTATCATAGTCATAAGAGCTGGGAGTATGAAAATGTAAATCCCACCTCCCCCATTCAGAACCTCTTGAATATGGACTATTCATAGAAATTTATTGTTTAATTTAAATCCAAAAATTTCCAATCCTTCAAAGCTTTCGGATTATATTCGTATTTTTCATTATCGTTATATCTCCACTGGCCATCAGTGGGGATAACAATGCCACCCGATAATTTCTTTCCCTTTTTCCTTTGTGCTTTTATGTATTTTGCTAATCCTTCCGCTCGCTCTTTCGCGTCCTCGGCGGTTTGTCCCTTTTTGGTATCCAATAACCATACCTCTCCGTTTTTCAATCGGATAATAAAATCGACATAAAACGCCGCCATCGCTCCATGCTTGTCTTTGTAAGGAACAGCGAAATAATTTACCTCGCCATAGCCATTTTTAAACCACCATTCAATCTTCTTGGCCTTATCAATATAACCGATAAAATCGGCTTCTGTTTCGCTATCGAACAAGGCCTGCTGATTGTCCTGCTTAAACTTTGAATAGAAAGGCAGCATCACCGACTTCTTATAGGCCTTCGCTTTATACTTGCTGTTATAGCTAAGTATCTTCGGCACATTCCAAACGAGAGTTTCCATTTCTCGTTCTTCTTCTTTCGCCACAACCACCCGCTTATATTCCTCTCTCGCCAATGCCAACGCCGCGCTTATTTTCGCGGTATTGGCCGGATTCAAAACGATTTTATGAAATTCAGGATCGTCGTTTTCAAATTTAAATGATTTGACGAAAAATTTATTGAGGGCGGTTTTAATCCTATCCATCGAATCAACGGGCGCGAATTCTCCCGTGCTCGCCTTGCAGAAAAGATCGTAATAGGTTTGTACTTCCATCGCGGGCGAGTGATAACTCATTATCGAGTGTTCGATCTCTCTCGCCTTATCAAGATTGATAACCTTTCCATCAACTATTATTTCATGGGAAATGGTGCGATTTTTTATATCTATCTGCGCTTTTAATTTCTGCTTCTCGGCAACGGCCATAAAAATGGGAGTGAATTCGCCGGACAGCCTTGTTTTTTCTCTTTGCCGCTTAAAGTGTATCGAATACAAATTTAAATCCTTGTAGATGTCATCCCTACGCTTCGCCTCTTGGATGGTAAAGTATTCTTTAGCTATCTCATCGCCAAGCTTTATTTCATTAACGCCGATATTCGTGAAAACATAGGCCTTATTCAATTCAGGATGATCCTCATAGTGTCGGAATTCGGGCATACGCATAATGCGCCCGACGGTTTGGATAAGAAACACCCTACTTCCCGTTTCCCTAAAAATAACCAATATCTGCGCACGCGGGCAATCCCAACCAAGCGCAATGGCCTGTTTGAAAATTAAAACCTCGACCTCATTTGAGGGCTTTTCAATGTTCACCAAGTTCGGCGTTTTATTTTCCGCGAGCCAGATCGCCAGTCGCTCGTTGTCCTCGGTTATGTCATGTTTCGCTTTCAAGATTTTCTGCACATCAAGTAAAACATCCTTGTCTAAATCGTTTATGCCTTTTTGTAAGTTTGGTAATTGAATAAGCAAAAGCGGATTCACATTACTTCCCTCGGCTTTATATGCCTTACAAAGCTCCTCGCGTTTCGCTATCGCGGCATTGATAACCATTTCTCGACTGCTCTTGCCGTCCACTCTGAATTTTTGGAATTCGGGATTGATGGCAATTTCTTTTTTGATCATTCCCCCATCAATCACTTTTTCAAAATGGACTTTTACATGAGCGTCGGGGTCTTTAAATATCGGCGTGGCTGAAACTTCAAGCGTGATCTTTGCCGCAATGTCGGCGCGCACCCTTGTGGCGTTCGGCCCCAAGCTCGTATGATGGCTTTCGTCAATAATCAGAATAATATCCCTGCCCGCTTGCTTGGTATTTTCGACGATATTGGAGAGATTTTTACCTTTCTCGTTATCACGAATATAAACCCTGTCTTGGTTATAAATTTTTTCCCAGTTTAAAAACAAAATCTCGTTCTTTCCGATGACATTGTTTCTCAAGTCCTCGAAATGCGAATAACGAAAGTCATTCTCAAAATTCTTTGTTAATGCTTTTTTGCTTTGGTTATGCAAATCGCGGACGGAAATCCAAATGAATGAAAACTGCTTGCTGTCTTCTCGATCAATCGGATTCACAAGACGCTTTAAAAATTCCCCCACCATAACCGTTTTGCCCGATCCCGTAGGGGCTTCGAATATACAAAGTGAATTGCCGTCCAGTTCCAAAAGTTCGTTGATCTTGTCCTTCAACTCCTCAACCTTTTCTTCCTGATAATATTTTAATTGCAAATTCGGTTCCATAGTTATTTTTTGAATATCTCCAAATATACCTTCAAAATAATGGCAGGTATCGGCTTAAAAGTATATTTATTGTTAAGATTTTTGAAATCTTTTTCCGGCGTTGTTTCATTATAGGAAAAACAGTAAACAGAGAAGTTGCCCTTATATTTTTCGGCGGTTTTTTTGAAAGATTCCAGTGAGCCAATATCGAAAACAACGCCTAAAAACTTCTTACCCTTCTGATAAATCTTAAAATCGAATCCCTCGTCAGCTATCAGATCAAAAATGTCTTCCTTAATGCAGATCATCTCCGTTGACTGCTTCACCAAATCACGTTTATTCTTATCGTTCGCGTCTGAATCAACAAAGTCTGTTTTGAAATATTTTAAGTTTCCGCCAAGACCAGCAACTTTTTCACCCTTAGAATTTTTATAACCTTCAATGACCTTCTCTATTCTCGGATAACAAACATCTGTGCAAATATTATTGTCGTTATTAGTGCAAATAATAAATTGACGCTCTCCGCCGTCCTCTTTGTTTAATTGCAAAACTGCATGTCCAGTAGTGCCAGAACCAGCAAAAAAGTCGAGGATAACGGCAGATGTGCTTGGGTGTAAAGAAATTAAGTGTTTAATAAAGCTAATATTTTTGGGAAAAATAAAATACTCCTTACTTAATAATTCTGCCAACTGTTGTTTTGCTGACGTTGTTTTTAGATCGATTTTATAAAGGATTTTTTTATTATTTATAATCGCCTCATACTCATTGTTAGTAAGCATACTTTTGATTTGCATCAGATCACTAAAATGCTTCTCGTATATTTTGTCCTTACGAATATCCAATGATTTATTTTCAAAAAGTTCTTTAAACTTTTCTTTTGTGTAAGTATTCTCCACAAATTGTCCATCGCGAAAAGTTATATAGCGTTTGTAACCATTTTTCATTAGTTCTCTATCAACATCATCAAGTGTTTGTTCTTGCTTCAATATTAAATCGAAATCTTTTATATAAGCGGAATAATGTTTTGACGCTTTAAAGTTTGATACCAACTTATTCAAAGTGTTTTCCCCCATAAGCACCCGTTTGCCACTTTTTCGAATAAAATCACCGTGTTCATCTTCCGCCATATCAGCAGCGTGTTTTGGAATAATTTTTTCGAAAGTTGCTAATTCAAAGTTTTTTACATAAATCAAACAATATTCGTTTGTAACTGATATAAATTTTCCATTTTTTCTTCCTTTCGGATTGTTTTCCACACTAAACATACCGACAAAATTTTCTTCTCCAAAAATCTCGTCGCACAATAATTTAAGTTGTGCAAACTCGTTATCGTCTATACTAATAAAGATCACTCCGTCGTTTCTCAGAAGATGACGGGATAGGCGTAAACGCTTATCCATGAAAGAGAGCCATTTTGAGTGTCGGTACGGGTCTTCTTTATCTATAAATTTGTCATTGTAAATAAAATCCTCCTTACCCGTGTTATACGGCGGATCAATATAAATAACATCAATTTTATTTTGATGAGTAAAATTCAACACGGCGAGAGAGTGATAGTTATCTCCCTCAATCAAAAGATTCACTGGTTTCGTTTTGTCTGTTTCAATTTCCTTATTTTTAATTTCTTTTAAAACTGGAAATTGCTTTGGTACAAAATTTTCTGGGACATTCTCCCAATTCACAAAAGCGTCGATTATCTCTTGCGAGTTCTTTTTGTCCCAAACCAACCCGTACTTTTTCTTCTTCAAAGTTTCGAGTTCGTCTATCAACTCATCCTTCGTGTAGCTATCGTATTTATTACTCTTGGCCATAGTTTTTGGCTAAATTTATTTCATCAATTCTTCAATCGGTACGCCTACGGCTTTTGCGAGTTTTGCAATGGTCGCCAGCGTCGGATTCGTCTTCCCATTTTCGATATTGCTTATAAATGCCTTATCCATTCCAAAAGCACTCGCAACCTCGCCTTGCGATACGCCTTTTTCTTTTCTAATACGCTTCAGATTCCGGCCGAGCTTTTCAGCTTCGTTGCTCATGTCTGTAAGTATATCGCTTTGTTGTATTATACGCCATTTTTTACTGGTTGTGATATACTACAACTATGACCTACTTTCTCTACGCCCGTAAATCGACCGATGTCGAAGACAAGCAAGTGCGATCCATTGACGACCAGCTTGCCGTTTTGCGGGCTTTGGCAAAAACAGAGGGGATAGAAATTACCCAAGAGTTTATAGAAAAGCAATCAGCCGAGCACCCCGGCCGTACCGTCTTCAACGGCATGATCGACCGGATACGGCGGAGCGAAGCGCACGGCGTCGTCTGCTGGAATCTTGACCGCCTTTCCCGCAATCCGGTGGACAGCGGACAGGTAAACCGCTGATCCGTTTAAAAACATCCGCTCAATATACATCCTTGATGCGTGGATGAAAAATTATCCGCTACCGGATAATTTGGTTTATTTGAATCGCTCCACCTTCACGCCAAGCAGGCGGATCGCTTTGATCAACGGATTCTCGCGCCGGTCGAGGAATGGCATAAAAAGTCGTAGGGCTTGAAATTGAATTGTTTTCAATGCTACAGGGCTGGATGCCTTCACTGGTTCTTTCAGTGTCACGATGCGCGTCTTCGTTATGAAATCAGAAAATCGCACGGTGATGCCGATGCTGCGGAATGTCGTGAACGGCATGCCGTCCGCGATCTCGCGCAACAACCGACGATGCACGTTTTTCGCAAGCGCAGCAAGCGCGGCTTCAAGCGCCTTCCGATCTTTCAGCGATCTATTCACGGGAATATCCTCGTTAAACGTGGTCTGTTCGCCGATGGATTTCGGTATCCATTCGAGAACGATCGGCGCATCGTCACGACCGCGCAGTTTCAGATAAAGCTCCGCGCCCCATTTGCCCATCATCTCAATAAGTCCGGCTTTGGTCATCCTTTTTGCGTCACGCACGGTGCGTATTCCTCGTTTCATAAACGCCGCCTCGCTCTTCGGACCAACGCCGGGTATCACGCGGACGCCAAGCGGTTCAAGGAATGCCTCGGCATCCTCTTCGCGCACCACGGTCAATCCGTCCGGTTTTTGCCGATCGCTCGCAATTTTCGCGATAAGTTTGTTCGGACCGATGCCTACCGATGCCGTGAGCCACTCTTTTGTTTTTATGTCGTTTTTTATTTCGCGGGCGACACGTTCCGCCTCCTCGTACGAACCGGCGAACGAAAGGTCGAGATATGCCTCGTCAACGCTCGACTGCTCCACAAGGACGATACCTTTGGAATCCGGCAGCACGTGCCGCCGGACGATCTCCATAATACGTTCCGATACCTCGCCATATTTCCGCATGTTCACATCAAGGAATACCGCAGGCGGCAATCCTTTCTTTCGCGCGGCCTCGGAAAATCGCCACGCGGTCGATATCGGCAGGGCGGAACGGATACCGTAGACCCGTGCCGCATAGTTTGCGGTGGAGACCACCCCGCGTCCCTTGCCATCCTCCGGATCAGAGCCGACGACAATAGGCCTCCCTGCAAGACGCGGATTGTCTCGCTCTTCTATGGAAGCGAAGAAAGCATCCATGTCGATGTGTCCGATGATGCGCATAGAGATATGATACACCCTTTTACGAGATGTAAAGTTATACTTCACTCCTCGGAAAAGATCGCCAATAATCGACCGAAAGCTTGAGGAAAAGCGCATTTTTTGTGCGATATAGTTTTTATTGCAAAATATGCAGAAAATTGGCTTTTTCCTACCGTTTTTCTGCCGTTTTTAATGCTTATGCGCGTTCATTATTGAATATGCCATTTATATAAGCTTTTCCTTGTTATTGCGCGTATTTTATTGCCTTTTTTAAGGCTATAAAAAGGCGAAAAAGGCGCATATTCTGAAATGCGCTCTATTCAGCGTGAAATGAAATAGGGAAAATACGTATTTTTCGATGAATATTCCGTTATGTTTTTAACCATATTTCAGCCCCTCTTGTATGATGATTTTTTGCGTATGACGGCGCCGTATTGATCAGTATATGCCGCGTGTTATATTGAAAAGCGTGACGAGCGCATATACGCAAGAAAAACAGCGATGATATGCGCAGGAAAATGCCATAGAAAATTGAGTTTAGACACAATTCGTGCCGATTTTGCCGCATTTTTTTGCTATTTTCCTTTTGGGACGCACAATTCCCCATCCGGCGCCGAATCTCCTCACGTGGCCCCGTGTGGTTGCAAGGTTTCCCTTATGTCCATGTTTATGCGCATAAACTGGTGCCTATGAGAGAAAATGGCAAGGGTATGAGTTCAAAGAACGTAAAACAAAATTATGTTTGTTTTTATGCAAATAAAAACAGCTCCGATATTCTCGGAGCTGTTTGACTATATACAGAATTCGTGGTGCTTTACCTTTTAGCCCACTGCGACGCTCTGGTTCATAGAATTTGAGATTAGTAAATCCGTCTTTCGTTTACACGAACAACCATCGACGACTTACTATTTCTTCCATTGAACTTTACTGGCATACCCATGATCACTGCAAGATGGTATAGGTCGTCGTCACCCCGGAAGGGGGCGTGTATTGCAAGACAGAATCGGAGATCCACTTTGGCTGATAGTAATACGTCGGGTCGGTAGTGGTTGCGACAAGATAGCTTTGTTTTGTGAGTAAATTGTAAATATAGAATAAGCTGATTTTTCCTGATTGCATCGCCTGGTCGCGATATTGTTGGTCGATTTCAGAGCTGCCGGTCCAAGGCGCTGCATTGGTGCGATAGGTCACCATTCCGGTATCAGGATTAAAGGCGTCACCGCCCATCGTTGTTATCGGGGCAGCGAATGTCTGGTACGCCCAGTTGCTGCTGTCGACCCTTACAAAGCCCGTAGTATTCGCACCTTGCGCGAAGCTAAACCAAAAATAGCGGCCATCAATGCTCCAACCGCCGACTTCAAAGCCGAGATCAGCGATGATATTCGGGTTCTGTTTCGCAATATCAGAGACGGGAAGAACAAATACGTTTGATAACCTATTCAAATCTTTTATTACTAACGCGTAATCAGAAGAACCTTGATATCCTCGTTCTAATGCAATGAAAGATTCATTCGGACTTACCCTGAAATCATAACTATAATCGATGGAAAGCGTGCTGGTGGATTGCCCCTGAAGAGCCTCGAGAACAAATAAACGATTCCCTTTCCCGCTATAATCATATTTCCATAACTCAACTGAAAATCCGGGGAGAGGTTCCCAGCTACTTTCATTAAAGTTGAATTGCCTAACGACATAGAGCCCACAAGGATGTAATTCATAGTCATGATAATTTTGCGATATCACGTTTTCAATCTGAAGATTAGAAATCTTCACGCCAGTTGATTTGTCATCAATTACAACAGTACCAAAATCAGGATTTCCTTTACTTCTTGTGGCCGAATAACTCGCAACTTCATTACTGGTAAGACATACCCCGCTGCCAACATTTACTTGGGTAGTTGATGATCCACTTAATACAACCGATGAGGTAATCGCAGCCGGAAGTGAAATCAAGGATTTCGGTCTTGCCATCCAATAATAAGCCATGGCACCTACAACCAAAAAACCTACGATCACGAAAAAGACAGTTTTTCTTTTCATCTCAGTGAAACCAACACTGTATAGCTATTTCCATCATCCAAAACGACCTTGATCTGCCATATGCCGGAAGTCAGCTGCTTTGTATTGAAGTTATAAATATATTGATTATCGGAACTGTCGTAGCGAAAAAGATTGCCGGTATTGGCCGTTGAAACGGTGATGGTGATAGGCGTGGAGCCCGTAATGCCGTTCTGAATATTGGTTACGACAAGTCGAGCAACGGCAGTCGAAATAAAGTTGCCGTTCGCGTCGGTGAGCTGAAATTTGACGGGAAGAGTTCTGCCGAGGTTGTAGACGCCCGATCCATTGGCCAGTACGGGAGGCAGAAAACCGCCGAAATGATATTTAACGTTGTAGTTGACGCTCGTGCTCGTGGCATTCCCGGCGGGATCGGACGCAGTGACGACAATCGCGTGGTTGCCAAGTTGGTTTTGACCAAACGTAAGAGTATACGGCGACATAATCGTGGTACCGTCCAGCGTTGAGGCGATACTAGCTACCGGACTGTCGGGATCGGTCGCGCTGAAGATGAATTGGGTCGATGAAGAATTGAGGAGATATTCCGGTGAAACGGCGCTGTGCGAGATGACGGGTGGCGTTGTATCCTGCGGCACGAGGGCGATATTCTGCGGTTGTTGCGGCGTGAAATTCAAGTTATAGCCGTTCTCTTTATCCGGCGTCGTGCTCCCGACAACTACCGCAGTGTGCGCCGTACCGCTCGCATCGTACGATAAAGTTTGAAGGGTGTAATCCCCCGATCCGGTACCGATTACTTGGATATTGTAGGTGCCGTTTACTGGATCTGGGATCCATGCGTATTTGCTTTCCGTCGGCACGGACGGATTTGCTTGGCTGCCGTCGCTAATGCCTTCCGAACCGTATACTCCGCCATTCACGCCGTTATACGTCGTATTTGTGATTGGATTTATGCCCAGTTGGTTGCCGTTCGGATCGGTGATCAAAAGTTCGGCGGGAGAGCCAAGATTCATGTAGATGCCTTGCTGCGCGATATGCGATGATATAAAGTTTGCGCTGAAAAGGCGGAGGTTTGTCCAAGCATTCTGATAATCATGTGTTGTGGTAGTATTCGCGACATTATCATTCAATGTTTTCGTGAGGTAGAAATCAGGATCTTTGATCGTGTAGGTCGTGGCGAGTTGCCCGTCAGCGACGATATAATGGCCGATGTTCCGCTCATAAAGGATCGTTGGCTCATCTTGGCTCAAATATTGATTTAACGTGCTCACGGCTTGACCGCTCGTCAACCCGTCAAAATGCAAACCTATGCCAGTGGAAAAATCCTGGGCATATGCTGCAGCTTGAGGCCATTTGACGTTGCCATGGGAATCGTAACCGGCCATTAGATTGCCGGTGCTTGTCGCTTCGAGCCAAGAATTAATCGAACCAGGATTTATGTCCTGTCCGTCAATTCCTTCCATGATTCCATAATACCGAGCATTCATTACGAAAGAGGTGATAGCGCAACCACAGCTTCTAATGTCTGGGCCGCAAGCACCAGGAGAAAGAATGCCCGTCCCATTTGCATAGATCTGCTGCGACCAAAGACTTGTTTGAACGACAGAGGGAAAATTCGATGGAACCTGTGTCAATAACGGTACGGTATGCACCACAAAATCAACATTCCCCGCCGTTCCACCATATTCCTGCCAATCGGAAGCGGCATTCGTAACAGTATCCATCGCTCTTGCCTGCCAGTGATATGAGCCGTCAATCAGGTTGGGAATAGTCATTGAAGCAATCTGTCCAGACATAACTGGTCCACTCATGGCCATAATCGGATTTGAAAACCAGTTGTTCGGGTCAGTGCTGGTCGAAAGCTCGAATTGAAGCTTAAGGTTATCCGTAGACGATGATTGCGGAACACCTTCAAGGACGATGGTATTTCGGTCGTCGTTCCGCCTTTCGCTATCGTAGTCGTCGCATCGGATTTGTATTGAGCTAGCGAGGAAGTTACCACTGTGGGCGGCGCGGTTTTATTCGCAACGATGTACGGATAAAACTGATAGTAATTTTCAACACGTCCCGATCCGTAGATGAATTGATCGTACATCGCCTTGCCGAATACAGTCGTTCCCCGAAGGACGACAAAGCCATTTTGATATTCATAGCCAGTGTCAAGGCGGTAATAACGGTTCGGATTGAGAATAATGTTCAATCCACTAATGAGAGTTTCATTGGTTGACGTGCTCATTATCGTCGACAAAAAACCAGAGAATAATGGTGTCGAGGCGACCATACTGGTATAGTTCGGATCGAAAAATTCTGAAAGGGTGATATACGAATCACCTTCTTGATAATAATTTCCGTAATTCACCGACGCTTCAAGAATCAGATCGTGGATCGTGCCGCCGAATCCTCTCCCCAACTGGTACCAGTTATCGCTGTACCAGCTACCTATGGAAGAAGCGGCATCGCCAGCTTGGTTAAAGGGCACTGGATGCGTATTGATCGTAAAGTCAGTCGAGGTTGCGCTCGAACCGAATTGTTTCCACGTTGACGTCGCGTCGTCAGAATCCATTATTCTTGCCTGCCAATGATAATTGCCGTCTGGCCCCGTCCAGCTTGTTGTCGCGTTACTTGATACAAAAGGGCTGGTAATGGTCGGGATTCCGGTGAAATTACTCCCCGCCGGTTGCACTTCCACCTGCAGCTGGAACGTACTCGTGTTTATCGATTGGAGAGCGGTCCCGAAAACAACGGTTGGTTCAGTTATTATCGATCCCTCCGCGATAATTGTTGTTGCATCGGATTGGTATTGATTGAGCGACGCGATAGAAAGCGACGGCCACGTTCCGTCATAAGAAAGAGTCAGTCCCGTGAAGGAAATCGTGGACGCCGAAGGACTGCATTCGACACCAAGGCTGACGCGGTAATATCCGGACGGCAGAACCCCCACGTCCCGGGTGATGTCCGTTCCCCCCGTCTGATAAGAAGTGTACAGATCTGCTGTTGTCCGCGCAGCGATCTGCGACGTATAGCCAGGATCCGAGAAAACTTGGACTGTGAGGAAACCGCCGTTATACGCCACGCCGACAGAACCGAAAGTGGCAGAAACATCGAAATCGTTCCCATACACGTACCCAATATTGAGGGAGGGGTATACCGAATAGCAATTGCCCGCCATTGAGAGCGTGCTACTCGCATAGAGCGTCGCCGCGTGCGTTTTCGAGACCGCTAAAAAACCAAAGGTGAAGACAAAGACACTGAGAATAATAACGAATGGTTTTAAAACGTTATTTTTCATTAAGTTAACAATACCACATCATGTGGGGCCGCGTCTATGTGAGCGTAATCTGACCTGCCTGCACTTTTTGATATAATACAAACGTAAGAAAGCGCATCGTGCAGTGGATGAAGCGCGCGTCATCGAATCGACGCATGCGTACCATTCCCACGCGGTCATCCCGTCCATATCATCATCCGCATACTCTTGCGCAAAAGATGGTCGATGTTGTAGCCCCTCATACCCCTATTACGCGCGGGCATATATGCGCAAAGAAAACGGATAATGGCAGAGGCGCACATTATGTTATAGAGAATTGAGTTTAGACACAATTCATGCCGATAGTATCGCTTTTTTGCTCTTTTCCATTTGGAGCGGAGAACCTCCCGTCCGGCTCCGAATCTCCCCACGTGGCTCGATGTGGTTGCAAGGTTTCGATAAGGGATATGGATTCAAGATGCGTAAAAACAGCTCCGATATTCTCGGAGCTGTTTGACTATATGCAGAATTCGTGGTGCTTTACCTTTTAGCCCACTGGGGACGGACGCGTCCCCTTTTTGACGCGCCAAAGCGATAACTTTCGCCTTAAACGCCCCAATTCATTCACCCGCACTGGCCGCCTTGCCAATGTTGCGCTAAAACGGAAACTATGGCATCATTTTAATTAGCATTTAACTTGAGCACAGAAAGGAGGTGAAAGCAATGAAAATTCCCAAAAAGTTCTCGTGGAAAGTCACTGCGGAACAGAAGCCTGCACCCGGCACGATCCGATGCCAAGAACAGTGCAGTTCCGGCAAATGTAGCGGCAAGTGCAATAAAGATAAATAATTGCACTGCCACGCCAAAGAAGCGCAATGATCGTCATTGCGCTTCTCTTTATTTTTGAGCAATTCTCAGTATTTCCATGGAGCTTAATTTCATAATATCGCCCCAAGATAAATTCGGTTTTTTGCGGATCAACTCTTTCACTATCCAATATCCTATCGAATATCCCGTCCAACGTTTATACTTTTTGTTCCCAAACAATACGTTTCGATGGACGGTATCGTTTTTCGAAGAAAGTAATTTGTCCAAGGATTCCAATGCATTAAAAGCTCCTTTTCGGGTGAGGACCACCGCCCACGGAGCCGGTGTCCCGCCAACAACCTGCTCCCTGAAATTTTCCGCGAGTCCTTCAATGATCATTTCGTCAAGAAGCGTATAGTTATTCAAATGGTCGTAATGGCGGTAATAGAAAATCGTGTGATTCAATTCATGGGCGACGGTCTTCGCCAAGGCCTTCAACGACCCCATATTAAGCGAAAGGAAGACGTGAAAGACGCAACTGTACGGGGCGACTCCCATGACACCCTCAAACGCTGCATCCTTTTTTGTCGGCAAATAAGGAAAAACGAAAACGTAATTCTTGGTGGGAATAGGAAGAATGGCGCTACATTTGCGGATAGTCGCTTCGATTTGTCTTAGGACTTTCTTTTTTTGAGATTCCGATAATGGCTTATAACGCGCCGCATCCGCGTCGCCCAAGTGCCGCATAATGTTTTCACGCAGACTCTTTTCGTCCCGATGTCCCGCATATGCGATACTGCCGCTTTTTCTCATCATATCCAATATCAAACCAGCAAGTTCTCGCTTGTTTTTTACGCCGCGTTTTTCGGGAAAATAAAATTCGATATGCGCCAGATTTTTCATCTGGCTTTATTATACTAATAAAAAAAGGGGGCGGGAAGTTTTACTTCCCGCCCCAGCGATCACTCGAAGGGATGCGGAAATTTCGTAAGCTCCCCATAGGAAAGCTTTTTGTTTCCGATTGCTTCGGCAATCGCGTAAATGCGTTCCATGCCTGCCGGTTCTTGCCGATAACCGAACGTCATCGGCACCATGCCGGGCACGACGGAACGGATGATGTACAAGTCGCCGTTGCCGCCGTACTCATCCGAGAGATGGAGTGGAATCACAAAAAGACGCCATCCCTTGTAGGCAAATCGATCAAGGAGTTCATTCCATGAATGGGCGACGTTGCCGCCGATCTCGCCGAATGAAATACGATCTCCGCAATGAACCAGGAAATCAGCATTGCGGAAATACTGTTTCTGTCCGTAGAGCCTTCCGTGGTCAAGCGGCATCACGACTTCATCGGGTCTCGTCGGTTTCGCCGGTCCGTTCTGGAGGCGCGATAGCACGGACGCTTCGACTTCCATCAAGGCGTGGCTCACCGCGTGCGCGATGTCAAAACTTGCGCACGAAGCGCAGGTAGTAAACGCAAGTTCCTTGTTTTGAGCAAACACAAATGCCACGGGCGCGCAATCGAGCGAGTGATCCTTGATCCACACCTTGAAGCCAAGCGATTGGAGATCGGCAATCCTCTTTCGGATATCGCCGGGAAATGTCTTCTCCTCTACCGTAGGGAGCGCGAGCTTGCACAAGTAAGCGTTCATGAAAGCATCGCGCTCGACAAGTTCAAGCGTGGCCGTCTCGATGGCCGTTTGTTCGTCGGGGTGCGCGGCGCATCCGGATGAATTTGCGAAGGCATAATACGGCGTATCGGGGAAGTACGGAAAATACACGTGATCAGCAAGAATATATGCCTTTGATCCCGTCACGGCCTCGTACCCCTTTGTCCATGCGTATTCCCTGTTTTCATCGAAGGGCGCGAACGGAAAATATTTCACGCGATACTGCGCCGGATGGAACTTGATGATATCTCGCGGATCAACCGCCGATTCAAGTTCGCCGAAACGCGCACGAACCAGATCGGGAATACGCCCGCATGCTGCCCACTCTTTCGCTTCGGCAACGGCCTTGGTAAGCGCTATGATCGGAGATGCATCTCTTCCGTGCGACCAGCTGCGTTGAGCCGACACTCGCGCCGAAGCGATAGCGAACGATGGACAGTACTGGCCAGCTACGGGGATCGCCCATTCAACCTCCAGCGTCGATTTCGGAACTACAATATCCAATGCGTTTGCCTTTTCCCCGAATGCGATCGCCGTGAGCGGCCGATATCCCAGCGGCAGATCGATTGCTTCTCCAAGAAACTTATCGACGAACCCGCCGATCTCAAGGGTGGCAACATCGTGCTCGACTGCCTCAAGAAGAATGTTTTGAGCGGCATGACCCGCTTCGAGCGGCACATACAGCATGCTCCGATTCCCGTATTTTTCTCCCGTTATGGAGAATGACCCGCTGATCACGATAACTCCATGGATACCTTTCAAAATGCCCGCAGGGTTAAGAAATGAACGCGCGAACTGCAATACGTCCTTCGAAGCAAGCTTCAGTCCGACATTCCCAGAAGAGTCATAGCACACACGATACACCGAGGGTTGCAGCTTGTCTGTTTCGGTAAATAAAGCGACATGGATAAGAAGCGGATACAACGCGCCTGCGGAAGGACTCGTCCTGTGCGAACTACCATCCTTCGTGGCATACTCTCCGTATGCGCTCCAGAGCATATTAATGATGCTTTGAAACGGCACCGGAGCTCCCGAAAAAGAACGAGTGGATTGACGTTGAGCGATCAGCGATCCGTGCGAACTTGTTTTCGCCCTGTAAGGACACTTGTCCGAATCGGAACGATGCCGTTCGGTTGCAACACGAACAAGTTCTACGACATCCTTCTCACCGATAATCATCGGAAAACGCATCGGATTTTCTATGGCTTTCCATGCTTCTTCGCCGAGATTGCGCGCGTTAATAAGAAGGTTTTTTTGAAACATATCCTCAATAAGCCCTCTCATCGATTCCTCGTCCCATTCTCCTTTGATGCGTTGGATGACCTCTTCGAAGGTAATGCTCCCGTCACAGAGTTCGACAAGCTTCCTTATAAGATTGCCGGGAGCTTCCACGATAACCTTCTCATCGAACGCGTGGAATATGGTTCGGTGACTCGAGATTACCGCCGGTACGTTGAACAACGGCAAAGAATTTGCTCTCATGGCTTTTCGCCTCCTTTTTATTTTGTTTTAAAAGTACTGCTCCATAGAAACCATCATTGGTTTTCTGTTACATATATTGCCACAATTCTTATATTTACGCAAGACTGTTGGTTCAACCGCACGATCCAGGAGGAATGTCTTGATCGCATTCCGAAGGAATGCAAATCCTATCGGAAAGCCATCAAGATTTACCTCGCTTACTACAACGGAGAGCGGAGTCACATGGGTATCAATTTCCTTACGCCGTTCAAAAAAATCGCCGAAACTATTCCAAGCTATTGACCAGAAAACGCTTTTACTTTTTCTTGTCAAGTTCTTATAATTATAAGAATGATCACGTTGAAATTCGTCGCAAATAAAGACTTCGTCCTGCAACACGCGCTCAAAAGCCATTCCGATTATCTTCCCTTTTTAAAGCTGAAAAGGAAGGTTTGGGATACAAATAAGAATCTCTATGAGGTTCTGTCCCAGAACTTGGAACCGCTTATTTTTGACGATGGGCTTACGAAAGGGCTTTCCATGGCATTCTCCAATCTAAAGGGTAATCTTTCCGCAATCTATGGAACCGCCGAGTTCAAAAAGATATTCCGCGAAGCGGAACGATATGCGATGACCGTAGAGAAACAATGGAATAAGAATTATGATTTTTCCCTTTTGCATCTTACCGACATAACCAAAATAGATCTATCCAAGATCAATAAAGAAATAAAAGTGTATGTCTCGCATCCGAAGCTCTGGCGCGGAAGAACGTACGTGGAGAACAACGCCATCGCATGGTCTCATCCCGACGAATGGAAAAACTACGCGACGGTATATTTATGGCATGAAATAATGCATCATATTACCTCGGGGATACCCGTTGCGCCGCATTTGATGCACGCGCTTATCGAACTTTCCTGCGATAATGAACTGCGCATCCGATTGAATGACAGTAAGAAATATTTCGAGGAAAACGATATTTTAATGGGACATAAGTATCTTGCCGGCTTGAACAGAAAACTCCTTCCCGATTGGAAGAAGTATCTGAAAAATCCAAACGAGGATATATTCCAATTCGAAAAAAGAATGCGGAAAAAATTTCACAGAGAAGGGCTTTTAAAACCACGATCTAAAATTACCGAATGGGCCGACTGGCATTAAAAGAAGATAATAGCGTCCCTCGTAAAAGGGACGCCATGTTTTGGTCCCGGCTTACGCCGGAATGCAGGCGGGGCCGCAATCGGGACCGCACTGCGGAATGCAATTGCTCTCTGAGGAAGATTCGAGAGTGACCTTCGTCAACTCCATCCCCTCGCCCAAGATGTCCTTTTCCATAATGAGCACCCTCCCCCGCTTTCTCTTTTGAATTAGGACAGTCGGTCGCCGAAAAATGCGATAATATGAGAAAAAACAATGATCAAAAAAATCATGGAAGCAACTGACGGAAAGCGATCGGCGCGAGATCAAAGGATTCTTGAAAAAGAAATATACCCTCCGTTTTATCGCGGAGCTGATGGAACGAAGTCCGAATACGATTGCGCTTGAAGTCCGGCGCAACAAAGTGAAAAGGCGGTATAGCCCGAAGAAAGCGCAGCACAAAACGTATGTCCGGAGAAAGTACGCGCACTATCAAGGGAAGAAGATCATCGATCATCCCGAACTGAAACAGGCAATCGTTGCCCGCCTGAAGGACGGACAAAGACCGGGGAACATCGCCCGACGCGTCACAAAACGAGAAAAGCATCTTCCTTCGATATCGAAAGATGCCATCTATCGATGGCTCAAAAGCGCTTCGGGAGCGCAGATGGCGAACTGGCTTTGGGTACATAGGAAAAAGAAACGGCGTCCTCGAAGAGGACGCCACCAAAAGCTCAAAGACAGGAAATTCATTGAAAAACGCCCGAAAATAGCGGACAAGAGAGGAAGGGTCGGCGATATTGAATTCGATTTCATCGTTTCGGGAAAATCAGGGAAAGGCATCCTGCTTACCGCGGTTGATCGAAAAATACGGAAGCCGTTCATCGAGAAAGTGTTTCCGGTTTCAATCAGAAATTTTGAAAAGGCGTTTCTCCGTATCAAGCAGCGTTTCCCCGAGATGAAGACAGCAACCACGGACAATGATCTGCTTTTGCAGCATCATAAACATCTCGAGAAATTATTGAATATTACCATCTATTTCTGCCATCCCTATCATTCATGGGAGAAAGGAAGTATCGAGCATCTGAACGGCGTGATTCGCGAAGATATTCCGAAAGGAAGCGATCTATCAAAGTATTCAAAAAGATGTATTAAAAAGATTGAAGCAAAACTCAGTCGGCGACCAATGGGATGTCTTGATTCATTCACGCCGGACGAAATGCTCGCGAAACACCGGAAGAAAAAAAAGAAAAAACAAAAAACACCGCCAAAACGGGGTGTCCTAATTCGGCACTTCCGGTGCCAACTTGGAACCGCTTATTTTTTGCCGATTTTGTATAATTGGCATTTTGACCCTCTCTCAATTAGGAGTTTATTTTTGTACCCCTATACCCTTATTTTACAGGGTCATAGGGTATCATTTCGTGCAATTCGCATCTCATATACGAATACGAAAACCCACTTTCAAGACGCCTATTTCTTTCTTGGTTGATTGACCCCAAGGTCCCGACAGATTTTCTTTGCCAGGTATCCGTTTATTTCAGTGTGCCGTGGCACGGTGGAAACGCTTTTCGTGCGAGGGTTGAGGAATACCGTATGCCGTCCGCCTTCCCGGACTTGGACGCAGCCCTCCTTTAAAAGATGGCCAACCAGATCCTTCCGTTTCATTGGGTAAAAAGGTTTATGCTCCGATTGCGATATTTTCCCGGATCAGATCTTGGCCATAATTCTCCGCAGAGGAGATGGTTCGATTGACTTCTAAAACCAACGAGAGAGCTTCCTTCAGATTCTCTTTGGCTTCCCTGAGCGTCTTGCCCTGCGTGTTGACGCCGGGTATCTCTTCGATCCAAGCGAGATATTGCTTCCCCGCCTTGCGAAATACCGCCGTGAATTGTCGTTGCGTTTTTACCATATCGTTTACAGTGTAGCAGTCGCAGTGGAAAAAATCAACGCACGTTATAGCTCATTGAAACTGTTACCGAAATAGGAGTGGATAGCTCATAAATGGGTTACCGTAGTCATCATGACTATGGAAACCAAAAACAGCATATTCGAGGAGTATAAAGCGGCGTATTGGCGGAGCGACAGAAAAGAAAAAGGAGCGATATTGGATGCGGTCTGCCGGGTGGCAAAGATGACGAGAAAAGCGGCTATTCGGAAATTCAGAACGATCCAAAGAAAGGATCCGACTCATGAAGACGGACGGGGACAGAAAATCGTCTACGGCGCCGATGTCGATGCGGCGCTCAAAACCGTCTGGGAGGCCGGCAACCGCGTCTGCGGAGAACTCCTGCATCCCTCGGTCGGAGAATACGTCGACATCCTCATGCGCGACCTGGATGTGGGGGGCATCACGACGCGAAAGCGACCGCGAAGCTTCGGCTTGATGAGCGTGGCGACCATGAAACAGAGGATCAGCGGATTATTGCTCATCCTGCCGTGAACGGAGAAGGCAAAGCAAAGCTCAGCGCCGAGCACGCAGAGCTGAATCCGCTCATCATGAAAATCGAGATTGAGAAATGAGTTTGGAAGTTGTATGATATCCAAAAGCGCTACGGAAAATCCAGAAATTGAGTCGCCGATTTCGTAACAGTTTCTTATAAGCTATAGCGCACCCATGGAGACCCCGTTTTCTCGACCCGTATGGCTTCGTAATGGCATTTCCCGATTTCTGCAAGATTTTTTATTCTTTCACCGGTTTCGCCATCGCCGCCTTGAACGCCGCGATAATGTTCAGTTTTTCTCTCACGGCCGCCATATATTCCTGGTCGTAAAGTGCGGTTATGGCATCGTTCTGACAGTGACCCCTATTGACCCCTTAATATAACCCTCTTCATATTTTCCGTTGGTTTCTCGCGGGTCGATACTCGCAATTTGAGCATTTCTTCAAAAAGTTCGCTGTTGGGATACGAATGAATAATGAATAAAAAAATCAGGATTGGTATCGTTATGGGCATTATTTTCCTCGGCGTTATCGGCGGCGTTTTTGCATCGATAAACTATCCCCGCGTGATCGTCATTGACGGCGGCAACGACCCCGCTACGGCGGCGCTTTCGGCAACAACAATGATGAATACCGTAACAACGCCTTCCGATCTCGCGCCGCAGCCGTCGCTCGATATCGCCGCATATAACGCAAAACTGCTTCAAGTGGCGAATCTTAAAATCATCAAGCAGGTGACCTTTATTAAGGGGACAAAATTCACTCCGACATCGACTATCATCACGACATCGACCCTGCCGGTCGGCTGGCCCGTAAAAACCATCTATCCCGACGGCGGCGCGTTGCTGCCATTCGACCGTATTGTCGCCTATTACGGTAATTTCTATTCGACGCAAATGGGCGTTCTTGGCGAATATCCGCCGGCGCAGGTATTGCAAATGCTCGCGAGTACCACGCAGGCATGGCAAACTGCCGATCCATCAACGCCCGTGATACCCGCGCTCGATTATATCGCGGTTGCCGCTCAGAATAATCCTGGACCGGACGGCGATTACCGCCTCCGCATGCCTCCGAGCCAGATAGAGAAAGCCATTCAGATGGCGTCCCAAATGAACGGCATCGTGTTCCTTGACGTGCAAGTCGGATTAAGCGATGTGCAAAATGAGATTCCGCTTCTTGAGCCGTATCTTAAGTTGCCGCAGGTAAATCTCGCGCTCGACCCTGAATTTGCCATGCATAACGGCGAAAAGCCCGGAACCGTGATCGGCACCATGGACGCATCGGATATCAATTACGCGGCTGATTACCTGGCGAATATCGTCAAAGAAAATAATCTGCCGCCGAAAATTCTCGTGATACACCGCTTTACTCAGCCCATGGTGACGCATTATCAAGATATAACCCCCTTGCCGCAGGTGGAGATTGTCATGGACATGGACGGCTTCGGACCGCCTGCGCAAAAGATAAAAACGTATGAAGATTTTATCGAAAGCGAACCCGTGCAATTCACCGGTTTCAAATTATTTTATAAAAACGATACCCGTGCCGGCCATCTCATGACGCCCGCCGAGGTTATGAAACTCAGCCCTCAACCGAGTTTCATACAGTATCAGTAATCAGTACTATGGTTATAGTGCCCGGAAAATGCCCCGTACCCGGCACACGTGCGTACGTCCTGTATAATAAGACGCTGTACCATGAAAAAACAATTTTTTCTTTTTTGTTCATCGCGGCATCGGTATCACGCCCTTCCGCAGCATGATCAAATACATGCTCGATACGAAAGACGCCCGCACGGCAACGCTTATTTATTCCAATAAGACGGCGGAAGAAATCGCCTACAAAGACATTTTGGATCGCGCGGAGAACGAACTGGGAATAAAAACGGTTTATTGCGTTACCAGAGAACAGGCTCCGGCTTCCGGAATCTCGGCCGGACCCTTGCGTCCCGGCATCATTGCGCGGGAAATCCCCGACTACCGCGAGCGGCTCTTCTTTGTTTCCGGCCCTCCCGCGATGGTCGCCGCTTTCCTGGAAATACTCCGTGCCATGGGCGTTCCGCGCCGAAAAATAAAAATCGATTTCTTCCCCGGCTTAGCGTGATTAAAAACATTCATCCCGGTTACTTGCTTAACCTGCCGTAACCCGAAAGGGAAAAATGAAACTCCCCATCAGCTTTACTGGCAGGGTTTTGTTTTCGGCATGGATAAATAACGAAAGGTCAAGGAAAAACGACGGGGTTCCCATCAACTCTGACTCGTTCCCGTGAGCAGTTTCTGGATGATGTCGCTCACGTTGAAAAAATTCTGATAAGTGTCGGAAAGCGATTGCAAAGACTGCTTGATGACGCCGAGCGTCTGGTCGGAAGACAATGATTGCACGATCGCGCTGCGCGCCGAAGCGTTCTCGTTTTTCGCGGCGGCAAACGACGTCTGCGCCGCAGAAAAAGCGTTCGCAAGGTCGCTGTTGTTCGTCTGGGACAAGAAAGAAACCATCGGCGTTATTTGCGCCATCCGCGCCGAGGCGGTTTCAAAAAGATTCTGATTCTCCGACCATAAAATAAAATTATCGACGCGGCCGGCGAGCTGGACATAGGTGCTCGCGCGCCATGAAAGAACTTCCTGCGCGATTTGTTCGGTCTCTTTTATCCCCGAATCGTTGAGTTTTCCAAGTTCGAGATTGTAATAATCGATGGCAACGTCTATATTCCCCAGAAGCTGGCTTTTAATATTTTCATCCGCCGCGCTTACGGAAGCGCCCGCCATGGTCGCCCGCAAAGATTGGGCGTCGTTTTTTGCGCACGTGATCGTTTTTGATAAAAGATTTTTTCGCGCGGCAAGCTCCTGGTTTATCTCGTCAAGATAACCGAGGTTGGGATTCGATTGGATTGCCTGGATCGCGGCGATGTCATCCTTAGAAATACCGCAGTTGTCCGCTGCGCGCGCCATAGGCAACCGTGCAAAAACCGCAAAACCGAATACCGCAAGCGCCGCCACAGCGGCAAACCTTATATTTTTCATAATAATCCATTATAGCACAAAAACCGCCTCTGTCATACTGCCGAAAAGGACGATTCATACTTCTCATCTGTCGTCCTCCCAAACCAAAGAGAAGGATCCATGCTTCCAGTCTTTCCATTCTTCATGCTTCCATTCTTTTTTCTTAATCCTTACCTTACCTTAAAAGAACGGCCGATGGCAGAGAAAATGAAATTTCTATTTCGTCAGTTCTTCAAGCGCCTGGTCGATGGAAAGGGTCGATGAGGAGAAAGATGAGGAGAAAGATGAGGAGACGTCATTCGTGCTTGAGGGAACAGAAACAGTGGAAGTTGCGGGAGCGATGCTCGATGCTTTGTCGTTTTTGTCTTTATGGAGAGAATCGGCAATTTTCTGCGTCGATTCCGCGACCGCGGCGGGCTCGGAATAATTCAAACTGGCAAGATTGATCTGCGCGTCGATTGCCTGCGCTTCGGCGCGAAGCACCTTCGGATCAATCGCGGAGAACCGGACGGGAGCGATTGCCGTTCCGGAAAATCCTCCCATGATAAGCACGATAAAAAGCCCCGCGAGCGCAAGGGCGGCGCCCGTTTCGACGAACCGGAAAATGAAGCGGCGCGCCTTGAAAATCCCCATCGAGGTCTGGCTTTCAAACTGCGATGACGCCAAAACGGCGCGGCGCGAGCGTTCGGTAAACGCCTCGTCCGGTTTTATAAGCCGGCACTGTTTTAATATTTCAAAAAGTTCCATTGATTTATAGTTGCGAAACCGCATCGCCGATATTTTTTAATTCCGGTTATAATTGCGCGATCGAATTGCCCAATATTTTTTTCAATTCTTTTATCGCGCGATGCTGCATCAGTTTTACGGCGCCCTCCGTTTTCTTGAGCGCTTTCGCCGTATCGCGCAAAGAAAGATCTTCCACAAATCGCAGCATAATGACATCGCCATGCTCCGGTTTCAGTTTTTTTATCGCGAGAAAAACTTTCTCCACGGCAAGCTTCACCGAAACATCGACCGGATCCGTCGCCATGGAAGGCGTGAAAAGCTCCGGTTCACCGTCATCAAGGCTCGCATTATTCTTCTTCGAACGGTAATAATCCACTACCTGATTCCGCGCGATCTGATAAAGCCAGCTTGAAAAAGGATGTCCGCGATGCTTGTAGTTCCTGACATTCTGCCATGCGGACAAAAAAATCTGATGGGTGAGATCCTCGGCCTCCTCACGACGCCCCGTTTTGACCAGCGTAAACCGATAAATCATCGGCTGATAATGATCATAAAGAACGCCAAAAGCCGAGGAATCTCCCCCGACGGCGCGATCTATAAGTTTTTCCTCGCCATCTATCATGTAGAACGTAATAAAGCTTGTTCTGGTTACGACCTTCGCTTATAAGAAAGCGGCCTTCTTTTCCGTCGCCCTCGACCCTCGATCGGGTCGAGGGCAGGCTCCGGTCGAGGATCCATGCTTTTGAGAGTAGAGCGGGGAAGGCGAGAAGCATGAATTCCCTCCTGCGAGGGGACGACCGAAAGAGAAATACTCGAAACGAACGCGTCTTATCTCAATAAAAACGCCCTCATTAACACAGGGCTTATGCCTGTAAGTATACTCCTTTACGGCAAGAATCACAAAGCCCCGCCTGCGCGGGGCTTTGTGATGATGAAAAAGAATTCCTTTTCCAAAAACTACATGACCGCTTCCTTGAGGGCTTTGCCCGCGCGGAACTTCGGCTTGATGGAAGCCTTGATCTGGATCTTTTCGCCGGTCTTCGGATTGCGGCCCTCGCGCGCGGCACGTTTCGCAACGCGGAACGTTCCAAAACCCGCGATAGCGACTTCTTCGCCGCGGCCCATCGTCTTCACGATAGTATCAAACACCGCTTCTACCGCCCTCTCCGTAGCCGCCTTGGTCTCGATCCCCGTCTCTTTCATCACTGCCTCGACCAATTCTTTCTTGTTCATAAAAATGAAAAAATTATTTTTTTCTCGACCTTTGCCCCGCGAATCAAAGACCCGCAGGATGATATCTTCATTTAATATAGCAAAATCAAGTGCAATGCGCCAGAGCTGGACGGTGGATAAGGAACTCCGCTTTCCTGCTTTCGAAAAAGAGGCTCCCTTAACTCCTTCGAAAGCAGGAAAACCGCGTTTGGTGCGGAAAGAGGCAGCGCTTTTTGCGGTCCCTCACAAGCAAAAATGCTGCGTTTGGCGCGGAGCGGAAATGAAGAAAGGGCTTTTGCTCTTTATCGGAATGTACACAATTTACTTCGCTTTCATTTTTTTCTCGATTCTTCCCACGCGGAACCGGAGATTGAAGATATCGGAACGGAGGTCAATCGCTTTCATTTGATCTTTAATCTCTTTCAATTCCTGCGCAACCGCATCAAAACCGTATTCCATTTTTTGCTCCAGCCGGTCGACGCGCTTTGAAAGCGCAATAAGATCCTCGCGCGTTGCGCCAATCTCGTTGCGCGCGGCGCCAATCTCCCCAAGAAGCTCCTCGCGCGTTGCGAGAAGGTCGGCTTTTGTCGCCGTTTCTTCGAATCCTTTCTGAACCATCATCGCAAATGAGTCGATTGCCGCATCAATGGCCTCCGCCATGTCAACCTTGGTGGGAAGCGGCTTAATTGCTATAGCGATGGCCTCCGCCATGTCGGACTTTATGGGTAATGGGGCAATTGCCGCATCGATGGCCTCCGCCATATCAGACTTTGTCGGTAATACGCTAACCGCCGCATCGATGGCAACCGCCATGTCGGACTTTGTCGGCAATGAATCGACTTTTATCGCCAATGAATCTGTTTTTGCCGACAGCGAATCTGTTTTCAATGACAGCGCATCGGTTTTTGCCGCCAATGCACTTATCGATGCATCGGTTTTTGCCGACAGCGCGCCGATTGCCATGTCGGTTCTTTTCGCCAGCACATCGATTGATACCGCCAGTGAATCAAGCGTCGCTTTTTTCATAGTGCTCTCACTATAGAGCGTCAAAAAGGAATGTCAAAAGGTTTTTAATTATTTTTTAATAACCCTTGATAACCCGCAAAACTTTTCCAAAATGCTTTTATCGAAACGATTGTTTCGATAAAAGCGTTTGATTTTTAACTTTCGAGACGGCCTCCCGCGCCATCGCCGGACGCAAAAATAATCGCAAAAACAAAACAGCCCCGAAGGGCTGTTTTGTTTCTCTGATCCGAAAGTCACAAGCGATCGGACCGTATGAGGGAAGACTAGTTGGACAGATTGGTAATGTTCTGGCTCGCAACCGGGATCGAGATGGACGGGCTGAGCGTCGTGATGCTCGTCGTTACGCCATCGGTCCATGTTACAGCCTGAAGAAGTACCTGATAAGTGCCCGTACCGGCGGAAACCGCAACCAAGTTAGTAGGCGCGGCAAGCGTCTTTACAAGTAATGTCCTTGACGCATTTGTCGAAAGCGCCCACTGGTTGGCGGTCGTGGAAGCGATATTGAACACGAAATTACTCGTGCTTGACGCAGACGACGTAGCCAAGACAACTGACGGCGCCGCGGCGTCATAGAGCGCCAAGTACTGCGACGTGCTGGCCTGGATCAACGTGCCGTTCGTCGACAAGGTGACTTTTTTCACGGTCGGGTTGATACTGCCACTGCCTACCGTGAAGGTGAATTCGCCTACGATGTTTCCGACACCTGAAATGGAGGTCGGGTTCGTGAACGAAGCACCCGTTACGCCCAACGTGGTCTGATAGACCGTGAAGAGATTACCAATATTGTTAGAGGTAACGTTCGTCGTGGTCGCAACAGAAGCGTTGTTGTAATTGTAGCTTGTCAATGCAAACGCGTGCATAGCGGACGAACTTGCATACGGGTACGCATTCGTATCCGCCAACAAGTTGACGTATGCCGTCGTGTTTGCAGGAATGCTCAAGCCGGTGAGGTTGAATGTTATCGCGCCGCTCGAATTCTCGGTCGCGGTGCTCAACACGTTACCGCTCTGATCGGTCAACCGATAGTTGATAAAGGTTGAGTGATCGGTCGCGGGATTGGTCGTGGTCGCAGAAGAAGAACTGTCGAGGATATTCAACTGCGTCAGGGTCTCGGCGCCGTTCGCATCAGCAGTGAACTGATACTGCGCGACGGACACGCCTGCGATACCCATACCAAGGTAGGACGCCGAAGGCGTACCTGCCGAGAGTGCCGCGGTCAGCGTGCCTCCATTGCTGGTGGCAACGCTCTGGCCCGAAACATTTCCGCTAATAGACACTGCGTTACCCGACTGGGTCGTGGCGTTCACGCTGGTCAACGTTGTCATTGCCGAGGTCGTGGTGGCGGTTACGGTCGAATTGATATCCGCATAGACATTAAGCGTGACCGAACCATTCGCCGCGATCATGATCGGCGCGGAAGTGTTGAAGTTGTACGTGGTACCTGCCGCAACCGTACCCTGGGTCTGACCAAACTGCGTAGAACCATCCATTACTTTGAGGTTCTGCAACGATGCCGCCGTAGAAGTATTCGCTGTCAGGATGGAAATGCCGGTCAAATTGATCGCATTCACCTGGCCCGCAGTAAACGTGTACGATCCGATCTCTACGTTCGTTGCGCCCGCCGGTGCCTGCACCGGAGAACCCAAGCCGTAGTTCTCGCTCGCAACGAGGTTCGTACCTGCGGCCAAAACCGTAAGAGTGTTGGCTCCAACGGTAGAAACCGGAACGCTCGCGAACGTTGTGTAGCTCTGCGCGGAAGAATCGGCTCCGTCGATCGACACCGCTACCGTTCCCGTGGCACTTGAAGCCAGATCACCATAGACCGTCAAGACACGTGTCGTGTTGGCCGGAATGATGTAGTTCAAGCTGCCGCTTCCTGCCGCGTAATCAACGCTAGAGGAAACATTTGCCGCCGTGGTACCGATCTGCGCACCCTGGTCGTCAACCACGCGGAAGTTTTGAATGGATGCACCGGTAGTAGAGAAGTCAAGTTGATTGAACTTGATACTGTCGCCGGAAGCCAATACATCAAACTTCGCAAGGACCTGGTTGGTGTTCCCTGCCACCGCATAGGTGGTCGGGCTCGCCACGTCCTTGGAGATCACGAGACCTCCGTTGTTGATCTGGACGTTGTAGAAGTCGACCGGGAATGACACTCCCGTATTAAGGCTTGCGCCAATGCCGACTCCATAAACCGTATCAACCGCCTGGACATCAGACGACTGCTGTATGGAGAACTGGAACGTGCGGTTTACGCCGCCCGTAACATCGGCATAGAGGGACAATGCCGCCGACTGGCCGGAGGTCAACATAAGCGGATCATTCGAAAGATCGAATGTCACCACGTTGCCGCTGCCAAGCGAAGATACGGTCGCGCCAAGCTGGGTCGAACCGTTCATCAACTTGATGTTCTGGAGGTAATTCGACTGTATGCTTCCGACATTCGTGAAGCTCAAGCTCGTTACCTTGACCGGATTATTGCCGGCCTGAACGGTGAATTGACCCGCGAGGAAAACCGTCTGGCCCGCATTCACGGTTACGGAGCTCGACGAGTTACCGGAAATGGTAAGCGTCGCCAAGTTTGAAACCGCGGCAATCGTGAACTGGCTGCTGTTCAACGGGAAGTTACCCGTGAACGTGCCGCCCGTTACGTTGCTCGCAGAAGCCAGGCCGATCTGGAAGATGTGGCCGGATCCTGCGGTCGTGCTGATATCAACCGAGACGGTGACCACATACGTGGAATTCGCCGGAACCGTAAAGAGTCCCGCGCCATTCGAGAAGGTGATCGCGCCATTGTTGAAACCAAGGTTGGAAGCCAGCTTGGTCGCGCCATTGTAAAGGTAGACGTTGTTCAAGTCAGCATCCTGCGAAAGACCCGTCCGGTTCAACACCAAGTTCGTGACGGTGACGGGCGTCGCGCCAGCCGTGAAGTCAAGCTTCAAGACCGGAGTGTTCACCGCGCCCTGCGCCAAATTTGTTGCGCCCGGGGTCTGTGCATCGAGCGAGACCGACATCGGAGCGCCGGTTGCCGTCGTGACCGTCGTAGCGGAGCACGAATCGCCGGTCGTCGGACTGAAGCCGGACGCCGAAGTGCAACCAGCCGGAAGGGCGGTTGTCGCGGAGCACGAATCGCCGGTCGTCGGACTGAAGCCGGACGCCGAAGTGCAACCAGCCGGATAGGTCGTGGTTGTCGTCGTCGTGGTCGTGGTCGTCGTCGTCGTACCGACACTCAAGGAATTCACATACGCTCTGGTTATAGGACCAAAGTAACCCGCCGCCGGCTTGATGCCCTTTGCCGCCTGGTATTTAGCCAAAGCCGCCTGGGTCAACCCGCCGAAATAGCCGGTCGGAGCCGCAATTTTAAGATCGCCCGCATTGATCAAAAGCTGCTGAAGAGCGTTGACATCCGCGCCTTTCGAACCGAGGGTGAGGTCCTTGGTGAAAGAGTAGGAAGCCGACGTTGCCGCCGTGCCGCTCTGCGTGTTCAATTGACTCTGGAGCGTCTGAATCTGCGCAAGCAACGCCGCGATCTGCGACTGAAGATCAGTCGTGGTCTGGGCGTTCGCCGCTACAGGAAGAAAAGCAACGCCCACTGCCCACGCAAAGGTGGTCGCCGTGAGGGCTGCCGAAATCAATTTTTTATTCATTTTTTAATTTAATTTATCTTTTATATATATCGACCGTAGTATTCGTTATTGAACACTATTGCCGTCGACCTTGTGTTGAAACGCTTTGTTGGGTACCGCTTCCGCTTTTTGCTTTCGCCGAATCTCTGTGAGGTAAAGCCGGCAAAAGCAATAACGGAAACAGGGTTGGTGTCTTATGGAAATAAAAAAACTCGCTTTGAAAGCGAGGCCGATGATTAAGAGACAAAAACCGCAAAACGCAGCTTTGTGTCGTTATCTTTAGTCCGGCCTCACTTCCGAACTTATTTAATTATTTTCATCATAACAGACATATCTGAAATTGGGAAGAAGGGCATTTCCCTTTCCTCTCCACTTCCAAAATGCCATCATTCATTACAACGGACGGGCGTACCGGAAAGTTACCCGGCAAAGCGGAAAAATCCGGCAAAACAGGGCTGCCGGATATCGCCGTCGTCCGCCCTCGATCTGTCATCATCTGGCTTGACCGGACGACCCATGCTTCCAATCCGGCGCACTTCTTATTGCGTCGTCTCCCCGAAGGAGGGAATCTATGCTTTCAATCTTCTCTTTTATTTCTTAAAGCGTGGATCCTCGACCGGGTCGAGGACGACGAAGGAGAGAAACTATAGTTATCCCCTTCTTTTATAGAACACCGCCGGACCGCCGCTGCCTATTTTCTCTATTAAGTTTTGCTCGGCAAGCAATTGAAGGTCATGTCTGAGCGTTCTTTCACTTAATCCGGGGAAAATATCCTGGACGTCCTTGATGCGGCAATTGCCGGATTGCCGGATTATTTCAAGAATCGCTCCCTGCCGATTGCCGGATTTAATCAATTCGGCAATGCCATAGTTGCTGTCGTTGCCGGATTCATGTTCATTTATTGCCGGATTGCCGGATTCTTTGCCGGATTCTGCCGGATTATTTATGAAATAATCATCGTTGCCGGATTCTGTTGCCGGATTATTGCCGGAACCGGTTTTTCTGTCGTCCGCGTTCCCCTCTGTCATTGTCCGTGGAGACGGATAACCTATGCTTCCAGTCTTAAAAGATGCATTAAGATTGGAAGCGTGGGCCTCCGCCTGCGCGGGGATGACAGAAAGAGCGGATTCTTCCGCCGGAGTAAAAATTCCTGAAAGGTCGGCAGGTTTTGCTTTGGATATATTCAATAATCCGGCAATCATCCCGTTGAGTCCGGCAATCTCGCCGAGAAGCAATTCGCCGTTCGCGGTATCGATAGAACCGATACCCATACCGAGCTTTATAAAATACTCCGCGGCGGCGAGCGAGTTTTGCGCATTGCCGGATTCCCCTTCCGCGGCAAAACCAAGCAGTTTCACGCCTTCGTTCGCAAGCGCATCCGCAAAATACTTTTCCGGAATTTTCGCCGCGATCCGGCAAAGCGCGTACGCAATCTCGTATGATTTCTTCAGAACAGGAGTTGTTTTGCCGGATTCAAACATGCTGATGAGTATAGACCCCATCTCAAAAATAATCCAGCCCGCGTTGTCGTTTTCTCCGAGCGCAGGGAACAGGGCGCGGAAACGAGAATAAAGCCAACCTCTACGGTTTCCAGGTTGCCGAAGCAAGAAGAAGAATAATGATCGAGAAAAAAACGCCGACCGTTACGAATGTCTTTTCCCGGGAAAGATCGTTAAAGAAATATCCGGTGATAAGTTCATAAAGAAATGCGGCGGCGACAAAAACGATGACGGATTGATAAATGAAATCAAGCGGAAGAAAAAGACCGACAAGAAGCAGCTGCCACGAAAGCAGGGCGATGAGCCATGCCGCGACAGGCCGGAGGCGGTTCCGGGGAATTCTTGCTTCCGGCGAATAACGAAGAGAGGAATACTGGAAGCGCGGATCCTTGACTTCGCGAGGACGACGGAGATGGTCGTTAAAAACATCGCTGTCCATATTTTCTCCCGAAACGGGCTCCTGATCGCCGTCAAGAACAGCGTCCCTGGCAGATACAGAAAGCGATGCGGAAGAAAAATTATCAACCGCGAAAAAACGCATCATGCTGTCGGCGAGCAATCCTATTGCGACAGCGATCCAGAATGACCAGAAAAAAGCGGCTGCGCCGGGCGCATAAAACCCTCTGAAAAAATCCCTGATCAGGAAAAACGAGAGTGCGAGAACAAGGATATCATAGGCGGATCGCCGGTCGATGATCATCAGGTCCTTGATAAGAAGGAGGTAATAGAAGACGGCTCCAAAAATAAGCGCAAATAAAAGAGACGGCGATTGCGCGGCCGTGAGCGCCACAAGGCACAAAAAAGCGGCAAACGTTTTCCATGGCTGGAAAAAATGATAGAAATAAGAGCCAAGCGCGACGAAAAGAAAAAGCCACCATGGCAGAAAAAGCCACGCGGCGGCGAAAATAACGGCTCGAGAGCCCAACTCAAAAATAGGCCGCCAATTTTCGAGATGGGCTCTAGTGATTAAAGACCAGTGCGCCCGCTTTAAGATTGATCTTAACTTTTCCGCCATCTTTGAATTCACCGCGAATGATCTTATCGGCCAATGTATCAAGGATAACCTTCTGCATCAAACGCTTCAAGGGGCGGGCGCCGAACTCCGGGCTGAAACCCTCCTTTGACAGGTATTCTTTTGCCGTCGAATCAAGCGCAAGCGTGATATGCCGCTCGGCAAGCCGCTTTTCGATAAGCGCCAACTGGATGTCCACGATTTTCTCGATGTCCTCTTTGCCGAGCGGTTTGAAAACGACTATTTCGTCGATGCGGTTCAGGAATTCAGGACGGAAGCTGCGACGCAATGCTTCCATCACTTTTTCGCGATAATCCCCTTCTTCGAGCGTCGCCTGCGCGCCCGCCGCGCTGAATCCGATACGCGACACCGCCTTTAAGTGCTCGCTTCCCGCGTTCGAGGTCATAATGATGATCGTATTCTTGAAATTCACCGTTTTCCCTTTGCTGTCGGTCAGCCGGCCGTTGTCCAAAACCTGCAGCAGAAGATTAAACACTTCGGGATGCGCTTTTTCGATCTCATCGAAAAGAATGACGCTGTACGGACGATGCCGCAATATTTCCGTCAGCTGGCCGCCTTCTTCATGGCCGACATAGCCGGGCGGCGAACCGACCAGCCGGCTCACGGCGTAACGTTCCATATATTCCGACATATCGATCCGGATAAGCGCCTTTTCGTCGTTGAACATGAACTCCGCGAGCGCCCTCGCAAGCTCGGTCTTGCCGACGCCCGTCGGGCCGAGGAACATAAACGACCCGATGGGACGGTTGATATCGGAAAGTCCCGCGCGCGCGCGGCGCAGGGCGTGCGCGATCGCCGCGATACCTTCCTCCTGTCCGACGACCCGTTCGTGAAGCACCTCCTCAATGCGCATCAGTTTTTCGGTATCGGATTCGAGCATACGCTTCAAAGGAATGCCCGTCCATGTGGAAACCACCGCCGCGACATCTTCCTTATCCACCGCTTCTTTTAAGTAACGGTCGTCCGAAACGCCCTTCGCTTTCTTGCCTTTTGCCGCCGCGCCGAAATTTTTCTTTTCAAAAATAGTGAAATCCTTTTCCGCCTGCGGCAGTTCGCCGTACAGGATCTGCGCCACGCGCTCCAGGTTCCCCTCACGCTCGGCAACTTCCGATTCCCGCTTCAAATTGTCCACTTTCTGGCGGAGCTGATGCAGCGTCTCGAATTTTATCTTTTCCGCATGCCACTTGCTCGAAAGCTCGTCGTTCTGTTCTTTGAATTTCGCGAGTTCTTTGTCGATCTCCTTCACGCGCGCGGCATCCTTCGCGCCCTCTTTCGCGAGCGCCTGGCGTTCCACCTCGAGCCGCATGATATCGTGCCGGATCGCGTCGATCTCTTTCGGCAAACTTTCCGAATCGAGCCGGCGAGACGCGGCGGCCTCGTCTATTATATCCACCGCCTTATCGGGCAGAAACCGGTCGGTAATGTACCGCGCCGACAGATTGACCGCTTCGACAATCGCCTCGTCGCTGATGCGCATGCCGTGATGGATCTCGTATTTTTCTTTCAACCCGCGCAGGATCGCAATGGAGTTTTCTATGGACGGCTCTTCGACCGTGATCGGCTGGAACCGCCGCTCGAGCGCGGGGTCTTTTTCTATGTGCTTCTGGTATTCCCTCGTGGTCGTCGCGCCGATCGCGTGCAGTTCGCCGCGCGCGAGCGCCGGCTTCAAAAGGTTCGAAGCGTCCATTGCCCCGTCCGCCGCGCCGGCTCCCACAATCGTATGGATCTCGTCGATAAAAAGGATGATATTGCCGGAAGCGTTTTTCACTTCTTTTATAAATGCTTTCAACCGATCCTCGAACTCGCCGCGGAACTTCGTGCCGGCGATAAGCGACCCCATATCAAGCATCAAAACCCGCTTGCCTTTCAACATTTCCGGAACGTCGCCCGAAGCGATGCGCTGGGCAAGACCCTCCACGATCGCCGTTTTGCCGACGCCCGGCTCGCCGATGAGGCACGGATTATTCTTCGTGCGGCGCGAAAGCACCTGCATCAGCCGCCGCAATTCCTCTTCGCGGCCGATTACGGGATCCAGCTTGCCCGCTTTCGCCGCCTCGCTTAAATCAATGGCGTATTTCTCGAAGGTCTGGAATTTGCTTTCCGGCGTTTCATCCGTCACGCGCACCGTTCCCCGGAGCTGCGCCAGCACGCGGAACGCGGCATCGCGCTTGACGCCGAATTTTTCCAGCGTCGTTTTCGCCGTCGTCGACACCTCAAGCAACGCAAGTAAAAGATGCTCGCACGAAACATATTCGTCTTTCTGCTGCGCAGCGATCTTCGCCGCCTGATCGAGAACCTGCATCAATTCCTGAGAAAGATAGAGCTGGCTGACGGCGGTATTACCCACGATAGGCATGATGCGATCAAGCTCGAAATCGATCAGCTCGTCCATTTTCTCGAGATTTACGCCGGAACGCTCCAAAAGCGGGATGACCAGCGATTGCTCATCTTCCATAAGCGCCGCCAAAAGATGAATCGCCTTCAGCTCGCCGTGATTTTTTTTCGCCGCGATCTCCTGCGCGTTCTGCAGCGCTTCCTGCGCCTTAATGGTAAAACGATGAAAATTGGGCATGGCTTGGTTATTGGTTATAAATTTACTTGTTATTCAGTTTAGAATCCGTCTCGAAAATAGCTTTTCAAGAAGAATCCGCGGGTCTTGCGGTTATTTTCGTTCTGAAAGCGCGGACTTCGCCTTGAAATATCCTGATCCCGATATTCTTTCGTTGCAATGCGCGCTTTCCGCTCCGAAAATTCATCGCAATCCCCGCTGGCCTATTTTCGAGACGGGTTCTAGTTATAGTATAACAATTTTTTATCATTATTGTCGTCCGATGATGGTTTTCCCTTGTGTCATCCTGAAATTCCGAGTCCGCAAGGAATATCCAGGATCCGGACCCTCTTCATCATCATCCAAAGAAAATTAATTCCGGATCCTGGATAAACGCCCGAATACTCGCGTTTTCCAGGATGACAGAGGGCAAAATAACTCATTGGCAATCCTATACCGAGAGTGCCAATGAGTCAAGAAGTTACTGATTCGCCGGCCTTTTCGCAAGCGTCGCCTGCAACGTAATGACTTTCCCTGCGCGGTTTATCGTAAGCGTCACCGTATCACCCACGTTGTATTGCGCTATCACCGTTCCGAGATCGTGATCGGCGTCGATCGCCTGATTGTCCACTTTGGTTATGATGTCCTCCGCCTTGATGCCGGCTTTTGCTGCGGGAGATCCCGGCATCACGGCCGGACCGCCCGCACCGCCGCGCACCAAAGCGCCGCTCGCAACCGGCAGATTTTGGGCCTTCGCCATATCCGCCGTCACTGCCATGTACCGCACGCCAAGATAGGGCGTCTGGATCTGGCCGCTCGTTTCCACGGAAGTGATATCATGCTTCGCCTGATCGATCGGGATCGCGAACCCGATGCTTTGCGCGCCCGATGCGATTGCCGTATTGATGCCGATCACCTCGCCGCGCAAGTTCAGCAGCGGCCCGCCGGAATTGCCGGGATTGATCGCGGCATCGGTCTGGATCACGCCACGGATTGTTTCCTCCTGCGCGGAATTCGGATCACCCGCCGTTACGGTGCGCGAAAGGCCGGATATGACGCCGACCGATACCGTATTGCTGTATTCGCCGAGCGCATTCCCGATTGCGATGGCGGTCTGCCCGAGCGCCAGGCCGTTTGAATCACCGAGCGTCACCGTGGGCAGTCCGGTCGCATCGATCTTCACCACCGCGAAATCCTGCGAAGGATCCCTTGCCAGAACTTTCGCGGAATATTTCTTACCGTCGTTCATAAGAACGGTATACGACGCGCCCGCGTCCGAAACCACGTGCTTGTTCGTGAGAATGAGCCCGTCCGAAGAAATAATAAAACCGCTGCCGCCTCCCACTTCCTGCAACTGGGTCTTGCCGGTATCGCACGGGGCCGTAAGGCCCGATGCATCGCCGCCGAAAAATTGCTGGAATTCCGGCGGAAGATTTTGATAGGGATTATACGGACACTGTGCGACGATCGGCACGTTCTCGGAAATGGTGATGGAAACCACTGCCGGCGACGCTTTTTTTACGGCATCCACGACCGCCTGCTCGTAATCGATCGCCGGCTGATAAAGCGACGTATTGCCAGCTGCCGCGGATGATTGCATCGCGGCATTATGTTCGTATTTCCGGAAAACAAACGGCAGAACCCTGCCGTTCCAGAAACTGGCGATTGCGGCAGCCGATGCCGAACCGGAATTCAAAAACGCCGCTGCGGCGAAAATAATGAGGACGATCGCAACGATGGCGGCAAGATTTTTTTTATAATGATCGTTGAAGATGCTCATGGCTATGATGTTTGATTATTTTTTCCGTTAATCCCGTAAAAATCCGCCATTCCCGCGAAAGCGGAAACTCATGCTTCCGGTCTTTTAAAATATGGATTCCCGCCCTATGCCATCCTACACAAAGCGGGATGACGGACAGAAAGATGCGAACGACAACAGACACAAACCATACACCCTGCTTTTAAGGAGCTTCCAGGCATTATTATATAATACGAATTTCCGGAAAAAAAGTTTCAATTTTGTCGCTAAAGGCCGCCCCTATTGCCGAATATCCCCCTAAAATTAAGCACAACCGATGATTGTATCAAAATAAAACGGATATGGTACCATATTATGGATAGGTATTATATTACTATATTATTAATTATTTTTAAAGAATAAAAAAACGAGGTTAAACATTATCATGCCGGAGAAAAAAAAGACGGTTAAAAAACAACTGCCTCCCCGCGCTCCCGCAAAAAAACGGCCGGTTAAAAAATCCGCGCCGGTAAAGAGAACCGTCAGAAAGAAAAAAATCGCACTACGCATTCCGCGCCCGCCCAAAAAGAAAAAAACTGCCCGTCTTGAAAAATCGGAATATAATCCCATTATTTCCCCCCTCGGGGAACACGCATGGGAATCGGGCCAAACTTTCAATCCCGCCGCCGTGCGCATGGACGGAAAAGTGCATCTCGTCTATCGATCCATAGGAGACGACGGTATTTCGCGCTTCGGTTATGCCGCAAGCTATGACGGCGAACATGTGCATGAGCGGCATCCCCATCCCGTCTTTTCGCTTTTGTTGAATACCAAAGAACCGCAGCCGCATCGGATCTACACATCGGGCGGCAGCTGGGGCGGCGCCGAAGATCCGCGGCTTACCCTGCTTGACGGCACGCTCTATATGTTCTTTACCGCTATCGACGAAGGAGGATTTCCGCGCGTCGCCATGACTTCCATCGCAAAAGATGATTTTCTTTCGAAAAAATGGGATTGGGCCGCGACGAAAATAATCTCTCCTCCCGGCGAGGCACATAAGAACTGGGTGCTATTCCCTGAAAAAATAAACGGGAAATACGCCGTCCTGCACAGTATCTCGCCAGAAATCTCCGTCGAGTACCTCGATAATCTCGATTTTCAAGATACCCCTCATTTGAAAAGTTTTTTTAAGCCGGCCGGCATAAGCGGCGGATGGGAAAAAAGCGTGCGCGGCATCGGCCCTTCGCCCATCAGGACAAAATATGGATGGCTGGTGCTGTATCATGCCTCAAGCGATGACCACGGCTATGCCATAGGCGCGATGCTGCTCGATATCGATCAACCGGAAAAGATCATCGCGCGATCGAAAGAACCGGTCATTGAACCGAAGGTATGGTATGAAAATTACGGATGGAAAGGAGGTATTGTCTACAGCTGCGGCGCGGCCGTCATCGGCAGCAACCTCTTTGTTTATTACGGCGGCGCCGATTCCGTGGGATGCGTCGCAAAAGTAAATCTCGAAGATTTTTTGAATGACCTTATGGATGCGCGCAAACCGAAACTCGCCACAGCGATGCGAAAAAAATAATTTCCGTCAATGATAGTCAAGAATGTTTAAAGGTCGGCTCCCGTCCATCATCCTCGACGCTGGCCGGAAATCTATGCTTTGATAAATAGATACAATCATTATTGTGTCATCCTCGCGGAGGCTCGCCCTATGGAGTGGCGGCTTTGCCTACTCCACGGGGCAAGGATCCATGCTTTCGGTCTTTTCTCTTTATTTTTTTAAAACACAGATCCTCCTCTTCGGGAGAGGAGGGCGACAGAGGGGAAATTATAAATTCTTGACCGCCAAAATTTTTCGGAGAAAAACTCGAGCCGGCCCGTTTTCCATTTGACGGGCACACGACAAACCGCGAGGGCGACAAACTAAGACAAAGAAGAAGAAAATTTACAAATAACCTTATGATCACCGTTACCCGATCGAGCCATAATCCGATCCTGAAACCGGACCGCACGAAAGCATGGGAAAGCCAGGCGGTCTTTAACGGCTGTCCTGTCCGGCACGGCGGAAAAATTTTTCTTCTTTATCGCGCATTGTCATTCCCCCACTACCACACGGAAGCAGGGGTTCAATTGAGCGTCTCGGATATCGGACGCGCGGAAAGCGAGGACGGTTTCCATTTCACGAAACGGACGCCGTTCATCGTCCCCAAAGAACATTGGGAACGGTTTGGCTGCGAAGATCCGCGCGTGACGTTCTTCGAGGGACGCTATTATATTTTTTATACCGCCCTTTCCGTTTACCCGTTTGCGCCGGAGGGCATCCGCGTCGGCGTCGCCATAAGCGACGACCTCGCGACCGTGAAAGAGAAGCATCTCGTGACGCCGTTCAACGCGAAAGCGATGGCGCTGTTCCCCGGGCGGGTGAACGGAAAAATATGCGCAATCCTTACGGCTCATACGGACATGCCGCCGACCTCGATCGGCATCGCGTTATTCGACCGTCCGGAAGACCTCTGGTCTCGGGAATTCTGGCAGCAATGGGAAAAAACCATTCCGGACCACGCCGTCCCTCTTTTAAGGAATCCACTGGACCAGATCGAAGTCGGCGCACCGCCCTTAAAAACAAAAGACGGCTGGCTTATCATCTATTCTTATATCAGAGGATACCGCACGCCGAAACCGCTTTTCGGCATCGAAGCGGCGCTGCTTGATCTCGATGATCCCACAAAGATCGTCGCGCGCACCGACCTGCCGCTCATGGTCCCCGAAGAAGAATACGAACTATACGGCATCGTACCGAAGATTATCTTTCCGTCGGGGATCCTTGAAGAAAAAAAGAATGTTCTGATTTATTACAGCGCCGCCGACACGACCTGCTGCGTCGCATCCGTGAATCTTGAAGAACTCATCCGCTTCACGAAAGATACTTTTGAAGCGAGAAAAAACGAGTTCCAGGTGCGGTTCGAGCGGGCGCCCGAGAATCCCATTCTTGCGCCGGACCCCGGCCGGCCATGGGAGACAAAAGCGGTGTTCAATCCCGCGGCGATCCTGATTGACGGACGCGTTCATCTTCTTTACCGCGCCATGGGCAACGACAATACATCGGTGCTGGGCCACGCCTCGAGCCGCGACGGCATACATTTCGACGACCGCGATCCAAGCCCCGCCTATGTTCCCCGCGCGTCGTTCGAGATGAAGCTGGTTCCGAACGGCAATTCCGGATGCGAAGATCCGCGCATCACCCGCATCGACGATACGATTTATATGTGCTACACCGCGTTCGACGGACGGCATTCGCCGCAAGTGGCGCTCACGTCGATCCTCGTCGACAAATTTCTGAAGAAGCAATGGGAATGGGCGCCGCCCGTCATTATTTCGCCGTCCGCGTTCGACGACAAGGACGCCTGCATTTTCCCCGAAAAGGTTGGCGAAAATTATATCATCTTCCACCGCATCGGCGACAACATCGATATCGCATTCACGCCGACGCTTGATTTCACCGGAGAAACAACGCTTGAAGAACAGCAATGGCTTGAACGGAGGGACGGTTTCTGGGATGGAAGAAAAGTAGGCGTCGCCGCACCGCCCATAAAAACGGACAAAGGATGGATCCTTATTTATCATGGCGTTTCGGAATCATCAGGGATCTATCGCGTCGGCGCCGCGCTGCTCGACCTGAAAGATCCGTCGAAAATAATCGGACGGACGGATTATCCGCTTTTCGAACCGCAGATGCCGTATGAAAAAAACGGCCAGGTGGCAAACGTGGTGTTTCCGTGCGGCAATGTCCTTATGGGAGACCGGATATTCATCTATTACGGCGGGGCGGATACCGTCGTCGGCGTCGCGAGTATCGAAGTGGCGTCGCTTTTGCGCGCGCTGACATAAAGCCGCCTCCTCTGCCGTCCTCGCCGTGCGTGGTAAAACCCCGCGAGAACAACTGAGGAAATTCTATCCGCCAGCGACAAGGCGCGCTATTTTCAAAATCGCAATAAGAACAATCTGGATGGCGATATTCACAAGGATCAAACCGAGCGCCATAAAACCCAAACCGGCGAAAAACGCTGACGTTACGAAAAAGAGGACGATAAGGACAGGCCATATGTTTTTCAGATCCTGCGGCGACGGCCCGATCATGGCGCCGGCGTTAAAAAACAGAAAAATCATCACCCAGCTTTGCCACTGAAACAGGTTTATCTGGAGCAAAAATCGCAACGGCAGGATAAAAAGATCCCGCCAATGCTGCCAGCCGGAAAATTGCGGCAGCACGAAATAATTTCCCAAAAGATAGCGGTTCACGAAAAAAAGAAACAGCAGTCCTCCGGCTATCGGCGCGAACGATATAAGAACCTCGCCCAAAACCGGCAGTTTCGATTTTCGATGCACCACGCGGGGCTGCGATGAAAAAACCGTGAACTCTTCTATCTTCGCTCCGGTCACGACGCAAAGCACCGCGTGAGACGTTTCGTGCACAAAAGCGCCTATGTAATACAAAAAACGGATGACGCCGAAATTCAAATACCGCCAGTTCAACGCATTGCTGGCAAAACCCGCGGCCGTGATGAGAACAATAATAATTCCGAGATTTATCATGGCGCGTACAGTTTTCAAAACGCCGCTTATTTTTGTTTCTTACTTCTTATTATTCCCCGTCTTTGCGGCTCGGCATATTTCTCTTAGGGCTTGCGCGCTTGGCCGTTGCGGTTTGGGAAATTTTCTTATGATTTTTTTCAAATGCGCACGTCCTATCTCTTCTCTAAAAAATTTTAATTGCATTCCGCATCATAAACCCGCTTCCGAAGTTCCGAGGTCGAGTATCCGTGATCGCGGGAATTATAATAAACTTCCATAGGCAAATCATAACCCGTGAACTTTTTACCTTTCCAATCCGCGCCGATAATACGGATATCGGGTTTCAGTTTTTTCAATAATTCATAAAGACCGCTTTCCCCGTCGTAAGGTATGATTTCATCAATGTAACGGATTCCCTGCAATATGATAAGCCGTTCGGCGAGCGACAGGACCGGCTTGTTTTTCTTTTTTCCGCGGTAATCCGCAGGAGTGTTTGACGGATCTATTTCAAGCCCGACCATGAGATAATCGCAGTGCTCCCTGGCTTCTTTCAGCATCAAAACATGACCGGCGTGGCAAAGATCGAAAGCTCCGCACGTGAATCCCTTTTTCATAGGTTCCATAATAGCACAAATGTTCGACGCCGCACGCGCCAGTTTCTCAAACCTGCGCAAAACTGCGATTAATAAAAAGCGGAAAGGGAGGGATTCGAACCCTCGGTACCTTGCGGTACACAGTCTTTCCAGGACTGCCGTTTAAACCACTCACGCACCTTTCCAAATGAAAACTGTTGTAGAACTCGTCTCAAAAATAGCTTTTATAAAGGCAAAGTCCGCGGATCTCGCGGTTCTTTCCGGCTGCGAAGCGCGATTTCCTCCTCGCACTATGATTATAGCGCTCGTCGGAAGATCGCGCTTCTCGCTCGGAAAGCCCTCGCGAGTTCCGCTGGCCTATTTTTGAGACGGGTTCTAGTGTTGAAATATTGTAATGTTCTAATGGCAAATTCCTGCATAGCAATTCCCCGACACTGCGACACGGGAACACTACAACATTAAAACATTCAATCCCCGATTATTGTGCCCTGAAAATCCTTTCCGTTCAAGAGGTCGCGAAAATTCTTGATTTTCCGTCCGTCGATGATGATTGCTTTGATACTTTCTTCTTCGCCAAGCGCGGCGCCGACGGGATCCACGGGCGCGTGCAATCCCGGTTTCCATTTCCGCGGAACGAGCTTCCGATAATTCCGCCAGCTCAATTCGGGCAACGGCTTTGCGTCGGGATGCTTCGCATTATCCTTTTCGTACACATGCGCCGGCTTCCCGGCGATGATGACCCCGGAAACGCCGTAATCGGCGGCGATCTGGATCGCCACGTAATCGGTTGACCATCCCGGCCGCCATCCGGATGCGATCGTTATCGGATATTCAAGATGCGGTATTTTCCCGCGGCTATCGATCACAACCGGATCCGCGAGTTCGCGGAATACGGTCCGCAGAAGATGCGCATTGAGGCGCGTTGCATGGATGCCGATCCAATCCTTGTCGTCATCGGTGATTTTCACCACTGCCGACGCGGCGTCCTGAAAACGGCGCGCCAATGCGCCGCCGCCGATCACGATCACAAACCGCATGCCTTTTTTGATGAATGGCGCAAGAAATTTTTTGAAATCTTTCAGGAATGCGGTATTGATCCCGTCCGGATGGACAATGGATCCGCCGAGCGCGATGATAACCGTTTTTCCAAATCGATATTTCATATATTTTCGTTTCGATGCTTATGCTGCGCGCGGCAAAGTCCGGTCACACGGATATTTTCTGCAATGCGGCGATACGCTCTTCGATAGGCGGATGCGTCATGAATAATTTATGCCACCACGAAACCTGCCGGCCCTTAAACGGGGTATCGATCCACATATGCGCCGTGGAATTTTTCGCGCTCGCCATCGGCGTTTCGTCATGCTCAATCTTCCGCAAAGCGGCAATAAGCCCTTCGGGATAGCGCGTGAGCAGTACGCCCGAAGCGTCCGCGAGCGACTCGCGCCGGCGCGCAATCGCAAGCTGGATCAGCATCGTGCCGATGGGCGCAAGAATGGAAAGGACGATTGCAAAAATAAAAAAAATCTCTCCTGACTCACCGCTGTTGTTTCCGCGCCGTCCGCCCATACCGCCGAAAAAAAGCGATTGCAAAAAAATGTCGGCAAGCAAAGAAATAATTCCGGCAAGCACCGCGGCGACGGTCGAAACGAGAATATCGCGGTTCCCGACATGCGACAGCTCATGGGCGAGAACGCCCTGCAGCTCCGTTTTATCAAGCCGCTGGAGCGCGCCCTGCGTTACGGCAACGGCGGCGTGCTTCGGGTCGCGGCCCGTCGCAAACGCGTTAATCTGCATCTCGGGCGTGATATACAGCTTCGGCATGGGAAGCCCCGAGGCAATGCAAAGATTTTCGACGGTATCCCACAGCATCGGATTATCTTTCTTTTCGATTTCAGTGGCGCGCGCCATGGAAAGCGCGATGCCCGCGGAGGAATAATAACTGATCAAGGAATAAACGGCGCTGAAAATGACCGCAAAAATAAGGAAACTGTAATCGCCGTAGATATACGAAAAAAACCAGCCGATGCCCGTGACCACGGCAAAAAACACGATGAACAAAAGCCACGTGCGGCGGACATTGGAAGATTGATAGGTGTATAAATTAGCCATAAAAAATATGAATGCTCCTTGTCATCCCTGTGCTTCTGCCATTATCTGCCCTTTTTCTGTCATCGTCCGTCCTTGATTGTGGTCGATGGCAGGATCCGGCGGACGACCCATACCTCATTTCGAGCTTCCAGCTATTAGCTATTAACTCGAAGAGAGCATGGATCCCCGCCTCCGCGAGGATGACAGAAGGAAAATCGAGCGCAAAAAATCTAAAATTTAACCTGCACGGCCTGCTTCTCCGCGTCCGTGAGATCGTTGCCGAAAAAATCCATCTGCTTGAAACCGAACGCATTCGCGATGATGTTCGACGGAAAAACCTGGATTTTCGTGTTCAAGTCGCGCACCATACCGTTATAAAACCGGCGCGCCGCCTGAATCTTGTCCTCGGTGTCGGTCAGCTCGCCCTGTAAACTCAAAAAATTCTCGTTCGCCTTCAATTGCGGGTAGTTTTCCGCAACCGCAAAAAGCGACTTCAAAGCGCCCGAAAGCTGGTTTTCCGCGCCCGCCTTCGCGGGGCCCGTCGCCTGCATTGCCTGCGACCGCGCCGCCGTCACCGTCTCAAAAACGCCCGCCTCGTGCGCCATATATCCCTTCACGGATTCAACGAGATTCGGGATGAGGTCATACCGGCGCTTCAATTGCACGTCGATGTCCGAAAACGCCTCTTTCGCCTGATTCCGCACGCGTACAAGCCCGTTATATTCGACCACCAGCCACAGCACGATGACCGCCAGCACGATATATAAATAAATCATGGATTGATGATAACAGAAAAGAAGATGACATTGCAAACCTCCTACCTTGTGGCCTATTATGCTCTTCCGAAAGCTTTGTAAAACAAGGTAGGTAAGCAAGGTAGATAGATAATAAACATAGGTAAGATAAATAATAGTATAATAGAAACACATGAAACATCGATCTCGCGTCAGAAAAAATTCAAAGTGCCTCATCTATTATATATAAATATATAAATCTCAATAACCTAGAACGGTTGTGTATAGAATAGAAAATCACCCCTTATGTCATGGAAACGGCGAATGAAATGAAGCTCCGTGCGACCACATGACCGCATCAATGCGTTATAGAAACTTCTCCATCCTCCGCGCCGCAAGGAAAGAAAGTGGCGCTCCATCTTAAAGCTCATCCCCGCCCCAAGGGGCGGGGATGAGCTTTAAGATGGAGATGGAGTAACTTTCACAATTATCTTATGGAAAAGAAAAGAACAGAGAGAGCTATCCTATCTTTTTATAAAAACAAGTATATTATATTATCATATCAAACAGGTTCTCGCACAGCTCCGATAAATAGAGCAGCGCACGACCCCGATTCTATTGTTAAAATGCAATCAATACAAAAACACTCGATCCAAATCCCCGAACCGAATATCTCGCGGTTTTTGTTCGCCGACACACGGATGGCGTGGCTATGGCTTCCGCTTCGCTGCTATAGCGGCTATATATGGCTCATGGCAGGGTGGGAAAAAATGATAAACCCCACGTGGATCGGGGCGCAAGCGGGCGTCGCCATTCGAGGATTCTTCGCAGGCGCAGTCGCGAACACAGGAGATGCCCATCCAAGCGTTTCCTCATGGTACGGCTACTTCCTTACAAATGCGGCAATGCCCCACGCCGTTCTGTTTTCATATCTCATCACATACGGAGAAGTCGCGGTCGGCCTCGGACTTATCTTCGGCGCTTTTATCGGCATCGCGGCATTTTTTGGCGCGTTCATGAATCTTAACTATCTTTTTGCGGGAACCGTGAGCGTGAATCCACTCCTGCTTCTTATCCAGCTATTTTTGATCCTGGCATGGCGCAATGCCGGATGGCTTGGACTTGATCGCTGGTTTCTTCCGTGGCTTGGTGTTCCGTGGCAACCAGGGAAAGCATTCCAAAGACAATAGTGCATTCAAAATCTCAGGCAAAAAAATAATCCCCTCTCAATAGGAAGGGATTATTTTTTTGACCAATCGGCATTTTCTCTATTTAGTGAGCATTGCACTAAGCTGCGCCTGCAACTGTTGCACAAACTGCAAAAGGCTGTTGATCTGAGCCTGAATGCCCGCGTTAGCCTTGCTGATAGAAGACACGTCGACGACGCTCGCAACATTAAGAACATGTGTTGCCTCATTGAAATTGCCACTCGCCGAAAGGATATCTCCCGGCTGGATGTCGCTTACCGCAATCGTCTGCCCTGCTCCCGTAATAACGGCCCCCGCCAAGCTTATCGTTCTTACGAAACCGTAAAACGTCACGTTCACGGATGTCGAAGATGCGTCAACGGAATTCACCTTTACCCCCGTCACCGAAAAATCACCGTTTGATTTCAGGGAAACCGACTCGCTCGTATCCTGCGACGTCAAGCCATTTTCGTTTTCATTTGCAATCTGACTTACGATATTGCCATGATTTTCCATTTGCGTTTGCGCAAACTGACTTACCGCGTTGCCATGATTTTCCATTTGCGTTGACGGAGTGTCACTGCCATTTCCATTATTGCCGTTATCATCGGCATAAACGGAACGGGCTACAACGAATACGGCGACAAACGCAATCACCGCAAAACCGGCGATGACAAAGCGTCCTATTTTTTTAGCCATAGATAATTGAATTGTTTTTTTGATTCGACCTTTCTTTCTATTATTATAGGATATACGCACGCAATGCGCACCTATGCATCGTTTCCCTGCTTGACCGGAAAAATATCAGCCTTATACTTTAAATAAAATAAAAAACAATGGCATCCACTATAGAAAACCTTCATTGGCGGTACGCGACGAAACGCTACGACGTCTCGAAGAAGCTTACGCCCGAGCAACGCGCCATCATCATGGAGGCGCTTCGCCTCTCCCCTTCTTCATTCGGCATCCAGCCATGGAAATTCGTCCATGTCACAGATTCCGCGCTTCGCGAAAAACTCCGGCCCGCCGCATGGAACCAGCCGCAAATCACCGAAGCGTCGGATCTTTTTGTGCTTGCCGTCCGAACGGACATCAATGAATCTTTCATCGACCGCTATCTTGCCGCAGTGGCAAAAGACCGCGGCGCGGATCCGGCATCGCTCAACGATTATAAAACCATGCTTATGAAAGCAGTCGTCGGCCGGTCGGAACCGGAACGCATCGAATGGGCCACGCGACAGGTATACATCGCCCTCGGCATGGCGCTCGCCGCCGCCGCGGAAAACGAAATCGACGCGACGCCAATGGAAGGATTCGACACGAAAAAATTCGACGAAATACTCGGTCTTGCTCCGCTCGGTCTTGCTTCGTGCGTGCTTCTCGCCGCCGGCTTCCGCTCATCGGATGATCCGTATCTGCAATTCCCGAAATCCCGTTTCGGAAAAGAAGATGTGTTTATGGAAAAATAATATTCGGAAGTTTTCGCTTTCGGATAATATGAGCGCACTCAAATTTAAAAAAGTCCGCGGCGATGCCTGTCGGACTTTTTTAAAACGTATTTTTAAGCACGCCGCATAACAATCGAAAACGCGCCGCGATGATCGCTCCGCGGCTAATCCGCAATGACGACGTGATTGCGCGTGACCGCTTCTTTCGGAACTTTAATAAAAAAGGCGGCAAACGCGCCTATCATAACAATAAAAGCGGCGACTTCAAAAACAAACGCATAACCGGACACCTGCGCTTTTAAAGTGATAAGTCCGATAAACTGCTGTATCGCCTGCGGCGACGCCGAACGCACCGCGCTGTTCTGCGCCACCTTAAGAACATTGGCATTGATGGTATTGTTAAGCAACGTGCTGAAAATCGCCACACCGAACGCGCCCGAAATATTCCGCACCAAAGCAAGGATTGCCGAGGCCTCGCCGATATCCTTGTGCGGCACCGCGACGGCGATGAGATTCGTGCGCTGCGCCATGCCGAAACCGAGGCCGAACGCCATAATGGACATCGGAACGGAGATCTGAAGCGCCGTAGAACGCGGATCAAGAGCCGAAAGCATGAGCATTGCGATACCCGCGACGAACGTGCTCGCGAATATCACATACGCCGGTTTCACTTTTCCGATGAGACGGCCGCCGATCGGCGCGGCGACCATCATGGCGATTGCAAGCGGAATGAAAAGATACCCCGTCTGCGTCGCATCATAGCCGAGAAACGTTTCCGCGAAAATAGGAATGAGGAATATCGAACCGATGAGACCCATGAAAACGATGAAATTATTGGTCAGCGTGCTCACGAACGTGCCGATCTTGAAAAACTTGAGATTGACGATCGGTTCCGGTTCACGCTGTTCAATCATGATAAAAATAGCCGTAAAAACAACGGTGGAAAGATAGCAGATGATGCTTGCCGCCGACATCCATCCCCATGTCTGCCCCTGATCCAGTACGAGAACCAAAGTGGAAAGCGCGGCGCCGAGCGTCACGGAACCCCGCCAGTCGAACTTGACTGCCCGCTTTATTCCCACCGATTCGCTGATAAAGGTGATCGCGAGAAACAAACCGATAAGGCCAAGCGGAATATTAATCAAGAACACCGCGCGCCAATTGAAATTATCGATAAGCGGCCCGCCGATAAGCGGCCCGAAAACGGAAGCCACGGCGAATGCCGCCGACCATATGCCGAGCGCCTGCGCGCGCTCTTTAGCGTCGTTGAACGTTATGGCAATGATCGCCATTGCGGTCGGATAATCGGCGGAAACAGCGAAACCCTGGATAATCCGGAAAACGATCATCGAACTCAAATTCCACGAAACGGCGCACAAGGCGGATGCCGCGACGAAACCGATGAAACCGATGAGATATATTTTTTTCCGGCCGGCGGTATCGCCGAGCTTTCCCCATACGGGAACGAAAACGGCATTCGCCAGGATATAGGCGGTCGAGATCCACGCCGCATCGGATACGGAAATACTGAAATCGCCGATGATTTTCGGAAGTGCGAGATTGACGACCGTCTGATCGAGGCGTCCAAGGAACGTTCCGAAAATGACGGTTCCCAAAACCACCCAGCGCCACGTGCTACTTTGCTCGTTGGTCGGCATAGCGCAAAAGAATCCTATTGTTTATAAACCCAGATGCGCGCCGACATGCCGTTCTTCAGTTCCGGATATTTTTCAGGATCGAAACGCACATAGACGTCGAATTCGTTCGTCGGGCGCTGGTCGGAAATGTCGAATATGGCGCCGCTCGCCCGCGACGTCGGACTCACTTCATCCACGATGCCCCGGTACTGCTTTGCGCCAAATGCGTCTACGGTAAACGTCGCCGGATCGCCGACTGCCACATCCGCCAGCCCTTTGTTTTCATCAAGATGGCCGACAACCCGAAGCTGTGTCGTATCAATCATCGTCGCAACAACCGCCTGTCCCGTAAGCGCATTCTCGAATTCTCCGATGTTCTGGTCGACGGAAACGATCTCTCCGTCCGTCTGCGCTTTCACGATCTCATTGCCGACTTCCGCAACGGGTTCGTCGGCCGTTACCGTATCACCCGCCTTCACGAAAACAGCCTGCAAAACGCCCGAATTGACCGGCGACAGATTGATGAGTGGCGCCTTGATGACCGACTGGTCGATATACACGCTTTGCGCGGATACATATAAGTAGAGCCCGCCTCCCGCAAGACCAAGAACGACGAGTACCGCCGTGATCGCGATGATCGTCCGGTTGCCGCCGCGGGAATTATTTTTTGATTCCGCCTGTTGTTTATGTTCGGCCATAAGATTAAAAATTTATTAAAGCATCGCCCGCCGCCACGCCCGAAATTATTTCCGTCATGCCGTCATCGCCCGAAAGGCCGGTAACAACCTCCCGCTTTTCGACCATGCCGCCATTTTTCACCAGGACATAATTTTTGTCCCCGTCGTTCACGATGAGCCGCGACGGAATTTCAACGACATTGTCATGTTCCGCGGTGATGATATGAACGCTTCCCGTCATGCCGTCTTTTATACGGCTGTCGGGAGCCGTGAAATACAAAGTAACTTTATATGCCGGCGTGCCGTTCACGACCGTTTCCGCGGAATCGACGGTTGTTACGGTCGCCCCGAACACGGTCCCCGTGCCGTATGCATCAAGCGTTACGTTCGCCGCATCGCCGGTCTTCACTTTTGCGACATCACCTTCGGAAACATACGTTTCTATTTTCAACCCGCTGTTATTCGTAAGAGAAAGTACGGGGGCGCCGGATGCGACCACCTGCCCGACCCTCGCGCTCAAATTCCGCACGACCCCGGCGAATGGCGCGGTAAGATCGGCATGATCCACCGCGACCTGGGCGCTCGCAACCTGGGCCTGCAGTTGCTGCACGACCGCTTTCTGCACTTCAATATCCTGCGGCGTCGAACCGGCCTCGGCGAGCGCACGCTGGTTTTGCGCGGTTTCCAAAGCCGACTCCGCGGCGGTCAACGCCGTGATCGCCGAACCGACTTCCGTCCGGGCGGCAACAACATCCGCTTTGTACCCTGCAAGGGCGGTTGATGTCAGTGCAGAACTCGGCGTTGCGCCGTCCACCGCGCGCGCAATCGCGTCAAGGTATGATTGTATCTGCTGTAATGCGCTATTGGCGACCAACGAAAGAGAAACTGGCGTGGAACTCGGCGCGCTCAATGCCGCATACCAGCCGTCAAGCACCGCGCCGATGACGAGACGCTGATTTTCGATATCAATCTGCGTTTGCGAATCGGACATGGAAATAAAAAATATTGGATTGCCCTCATTTATCGGATTTTCGAATAAATTATCCGTTTGGTTATGGATGGCATCATCCGCAGCCGAGTACGCGGTTCCGTCATCGGCGCCGAGTGCCGCCACGGCATTCGTAACGGCGGCTTGGTCGATCGCCAATTGCTCCGGCCGCGTTCCGCTCACAAGCTCGTCAAGCTTTGCCTGTGCCGCCGCGAGCCCGGCATCCGCCTGTTCCAATCCCGCCCGAAGCGACGACTGGTCAAGCGAGGCGAGTACTTTTCCGGCCGGAACGGCGTCGCCCTCGTTCACGTTTACCGTCGCGATCTGGCCGCTCTCCTGGAACGAAAGAGTGACGTCGTCGTCCGTAAGGACATTACCTGGTTCATCGATTGACGCAACCACGTTCCCGCGCTTCGCGGTTGTCGTGCCGAACGACGGCGGCCGGTTCGCCGCGATATACCACCATGCTCCGGCAGCGCCGGCGGCCGCAAGAATAAAAATCCCGATCACCGCAATCAATTTTTTTATTGAAAAAAAATCCTTCATATTAATTTAATGGTTTTCCGTTTTGCCGCCGATTATTTTTTCCAAAAGAGCGGCCATGCGCGCGCGTTCTTCCCCGTTGAGAACCGAAAAAAGTTTCTTCAAGCTGTCCTCCTTTCCCTGAATGCCGCGCGCAATAAACCGGTCTCCCTTTCTCGTAAGATCAATGCGGACGATGCGGCGGTCGTGTTCGTCAAGGATCCTTACTATCAATTTTTCTTTTACCAGACTATCGATAAGGAGCGTCGTCGCGGGCGGCGTAACGCAAAGATAGCGCGCAATATCGAGCATCATCGGCTTGGGATGGCTCTTTGCATAATACAAAACCTCAAACCGGAGCAACGAACCGGAAGGAGTTCCCCGTTTTGCGCGCAATCCTTCCCGCACCAGCCGTCCCAACATGAACGCAAGCGAAGTAAGTTTTGCGATATCCGGCTTATGGTCCGCCATACGAGGCATTGTTTTATTACTTTATGGTAATAGTTATATAACTTAATCAGTTTATACAAAGCATTACGGGAAGTCAACACTTGATGTACATTCTTAGCGCGTTAGTACGTTTTTGGGTTCTCTTGAAAATTAGTGTATGTCATATTGCTCGTAATAATCCTTCCCACGTCTTAAAGAGCGGTTTTACCCCCGCCTCTTTTGCGGGCGTGGTATCTTTCAGGGTGATATGCGGACGGAAAAAGTTGTAATTGATGATAAAGCCGTCCAAAATCAATGCGGTGGTCTTTACGAACTTGAACCCGCGCAATACCTTCGTCCGTTCTTTTAATGTGTAATGTGCTATGAAACCCGCTCTATGAGATTGGTGTTCGTGGCAGAGCCGAACCCGTGCGATTGGAGATGGACGGTCTGCTTGCCAAATATCCTCGCTATGCCCTTCGGATATGCTGGTAGCTTGTCGGAGAGAATGGTATCGGGGTACTTGCCCGCCCTTTCGTATGCCCTATTCATTACAATAGCAACATCTTCGATAGTCCTCGTGGCAGATATGTGCGATGCCAGTAGAAAGCACATCTTTTCGTCTATCACATCCCAGAACCAGACATTTTTGCCGTTGATATTTATGACTGTTTCGTCCACGACCCATACATTGCCGAGATTGAGCTTGTACCACTTCAAAATGATTATTGCTTCCAGTGAGTATTCCATAACCCAGTGATATATCGTGGACGGGTCTACCTTATCGAAATATATCTCTTTGAGTAGTTGGCTAGTCTTCGTAAGGGACCATCCGTCAAAGAACATACTCAACGATGCCCCTATTTCTGTGGTGGGCGTGTGTCTGCCGTGTAAAGTATCCTGATCGCCGAACTTATACTTGCAGTCGCGGCAAAAATACTACTATATCCCGTTTTGCGTTCCATAGCGGGTTACGTTCTCGGAATAGCAGAACTTGCACGTCATGTCGGTTATGGTGCGAACCTGCTTGAAACGCGTCTTTTTATCGTTGGGTAGGGTTTTCATAGATAATAGATATAATAGATAATAGATAATAGATAATAGATAATAGATGGAGGAGATATTGTAATATCAGAACTACTATCCCACCTATCGCGCCAGAGATAGTGGCTACAATTTTGGGATATTTTTCAAAGATAGTTTCAGGCAATCCAAACCAGTCAATAAATAGCGTTCCGTCTGGCAAAATTATTATGACCTCTCCTTTAATTAATAGTTCCATAATGAAAATCCATAATTCTTATATATTTCTCGCGGCAATCAAGCGCGGTATTTGTTATATCACGGTCTAAATCTTTTTTATCCCAAAGGGGATATACCCGTTTATGGTCGGTAATTTTCTTTATGAGATAAGATACGAAATCCGTAAAGTAGATGGCTTTGCCATCAATACTATCTGCATACATCTTTACCTCTTTGATTAAGGTATGACGTTTAATAATTGCTTTCACATTTTCTATTTTACCGCGTTTCAACTTAATTTCAAGAGAACCCTATTAAGAATATCGTCTTTTATTGGGGTAAGGCGGAGTTTCCGCAAAAGCTCAATCCAAAATTTATCCCTGCATTTTTCGGATCGAAGCTTATCGGCACTCCGAGTATTACTTTCAGCTTGCACGCATCCTGCTCGCTAATCCCCAATACCTGGATAAAAGCCTCTGATGCCGCCGCGCGCGTCGGCATGGTAAGAGGTTGTTTCAGGGAAATTATAAATGAACTATCGCCGGTATAATAACTGATATCATAGGCAGGATTATCGACAATGAGAGCGCCTGATCCGGGAGAAACTATTGCCGCATTTTTATAAAAATTATTCATTATTACGCTTCCCTGCGGCGTTCCTATGGTAATCGTATTGCCCGTGGGAATGGTCGTTGAAGCGATTATAGACGAAGACGTGCTTGTTCCGACTGGCGGAAGCTGCCCGCCGAACGGTATTGCAGGCGTATTCGTTCCGCGACCAAAATACCAAAAAACTATTCCCAATACTCCGAAAAAGATGATAACGACCGCGATTAAAATTATTTTTCTCATAAAATATGATATTTATAAACCGCACGCACTTCTTGTCGACGGCCCCCATTGGCTGTAGTTCGATCCTCCATTACGAAATACTTGACACGCGGCGGCGATATTTGTCGCCGGATCTTCCGCGGCGGCGACGCATTCATTATACAACGATGGATCGACAATGTTCGGCTTTCTTCCCTCGGCTATGGTCGTACCGGTAATCGGAAATTCGAAAGCGGCAGGACAATTCAAGTTGCCGATCTGATTCGCGCTGATATTTATCTGGAATAATCCGATGGAAGCGGGACTTCCATCGGCGGCTAAGTCCGTTCCGCTTTTTGCATATTGGTCACCATTACTCTCCACGTTACATACGCCTGCTGCTGTATTAATAGAATTCCCAAAACAAGAAGATCCACTGTATGCCTGGAGATTCGAACAAGGACCAGTCGACGGAGACTGACATGACACCGACGGAGCGCCACCGCTCGACGCCCCATTATTTACACCGCCGCTCGACGGAGCCGAGAATTGCGGCAACGCCGAGAGCGTCGGCAGCGTGCACGTTACGAGCGCCGGATTGATGATATTCAAAACAAAATACGAACCCGCCAAAAGAAGGATTCCCAGCAGCGCTCCCATGATCCATTCCTTGCCCTCGCTTTGGCCGGACGGATTTCCCGCGGCCATCGCGTACTTGATCCCTCCCCAGACGATGGCGCCGAAAGCAAGAATGCCGCTTACGAGAAGCGCAAACCAATAGAAGTTAATGATCGTCGTGCAGGGATTGGTCGCCGAATACGCCTGCGCTCCGGGAATCTGATAGTTAATCGTCGTCTGCGCGAAAACAAGGAGTGGGAAAACCGCCGCAAAAACGGCGGCTGTCGAAAAAAATATTTTTCGAAAAAATCTCATAAGAAAAAGTTATTTACTGCCGCTGTCGACACAGCTCCCATCGTTAGCCACTATACACACCTCTCCGGTATTATTGAGGTCTGCGCACTTATCTGCGCTATTAAAACCGCAATAAGGCGGATTGCTGCAACCTATTGAACAACCCTCCCCGGTACTGTGCAGATCTACGCAATTACCATTAACCTTCTCGCAATCAGGCGCAACGTATGGCGTCGAATTAAGCGATACAGCGGTACAGTTTGGAAAACCAGTACATGTTACATTGGGATTATTACTAACGCACTTTCCCGTGGTGGTATCGGCAGTACAACCGGATGGTGTGGAAGGAAGAGGGGGATTTATCAAATTAAGGTTCGGCTCGCTATTATTATTTCCCGAACCGGACGAACCGGACGACGGTGCCGACACCTGCAACGTGCATGTGCCGCCGGAACCGAATCCGCCAATGCCGGATATGCCAAGCACACCTACGAACGTGTTCACGATAAGCCACCCGCCGAGGACAATAAGGACGCCGATAAGCGCGCCGGTCAATATCTTCTTTGCCGCGCCGGTGCCTTCCGGCTTGCCGCGCGAGATCATATACATAATACCGCCCCACGCAAAGAGGATCGGTGCGATGATGAATATGGCAACGGAAATACCGAAATAAATGACGTTCTCGAATGTCTGGATAAGATCACACATACTCGCGCATGAAGGCAGCCCGCCACCGCCATTTCCCGTACATGACACGAGCGGCCCCCAAAATCCCGTCGGAAAAACGCTCGGCGCGGCCGCAAAGACAAAAGACGGGAAAAGAATAACGCCGGCCGCGAGGAGATAAAAGATATATTTTTTTGTCATTTTTACAAATAGATAGGGCGTTATTAATCGGTCGTTGCCGCGTCCCCTCCGTCGTCCTTGCGAAGACTCGCCCTATGGAGTGGCGACTTCGCCTACTCCACAGGGCGAGGATCCATGCTTTTAATCTTCTTTCTTCTACTTAATTCTTAAAGCGTGGATTCTCCTTTTGAGGAGGACGACGGAAAAGCGTAGGCTCTCATCTTCTCGAGAAAGTAAGCTTATGTTTATTTTCATTGTTTTTGCATCAGCGCGCTTACGGCACTTTGCGCAATCTGGAGCGCCTGACCGGAACTCACCGATCCGGAAAGCGCGGATTGAATGGCGGTATTGAAGATGCCGTCGATTGCGCCGCTGTCCGCCTCGTACCACGATCGCGCCGTAAGCGCCTGAAAAGCAAACGTCGCAAGATCGGGATTGCTTTCCGCAGCGCTTATCGCGATTCTCTGCGCCGGCGGAAATCCGGTATCCTTCAGATAAATACTCTCACCTTCGGCATACGCCGTCAAATAGAGGACGAAATCCCATGCCGGCAGCACCTGCCCTTGTTTCGAAACGGCGAGTCCCTGGTATTTCGGATAGTTTACCGCAATCGTCGCATCCTTCGGCTGGGGCATCGCGGCGATGCCGATATTCAAAAACGGCGCCTTCGCTTTTATCGCCGCAAGCGAAGATTCATAATCGAAAATGATCGCCGTTTTCCCCTGGATGAAACTCTGGGTGGCGTTTCCCATATTGTCGTTCCACGTGTAATACGGCGACGCGGCATCCGCGAACTGGAGGTAAAAATTGAACGCGGCGAGGCCGGTGCTTCCCGCGCCCATATCGCTCGCGAATTCAGCCGAAGAAAAATCGGCATTCGTCATAATCGTGCCGTTTTGCAGCATCAAAAGAGAAAGGATATCGGGCGCGTCCGCGATACTTGTTTCACTGCCTCCCAAAGCAGCCGCGGCGCGGACGATCTGGCCCTGGCTATTCAACACGCGTAACTTCGTCACATCGGTTTCAAAATCATCCCACGTTACGGGCGGCGTCGCGATTCCTGCGGAATTGAAAAAATCGCGGTTATAGATCATGGCGAGCGTGTCGATGGAAAGCGGAAGGGCGTAGATCTGTCCGTCGGAAACAAAATCCTGCCCGACAACGTCCGGGAAATAACTTTGCAGTTTCGCAAGATCGAATTCCGCCGCGAAGGTCGACGTCGGCATGGGCGCAAGCGCCGGCTCCCATTGTGGCAGGTCGCGGTTCCCGATCTCGAAAACATCGGGGCCGTTCCCGTCCGCAAGCGCGGACAGCACCTTGCTTTGATAATCGGCGGGATCTATAGGAGTATAGGTAACCGTCGTGTTCGGACGATAGGCGTCATAAGACGTTATAAGGTCCTGGAAAACTTTCAAGGGCTCGGTTCCCCACACGGTCAATGTTATCTTCGGCGCCGCCTGTTGTTTTTTACTGCCGCCGAAAAAAAGAAAAAGAAATATGCCGATGACAATAATGCCGAGAGCGGCGAGGATCATTATTTGTTTTTGGGTGAACTTGGGCATGAGAAGAAGTAAAAAGTGAAAGTTGATGAATTCGCAAAGCGAATGTCCGCATTTTTCACTTTTAGTTTTTCATTTTTCACTTTTAGTTTTTCATTTTTCACTTTTAGTTTTTCATTTTTCACTTCTTCAAATCACCACGGTTGCCGCGATGCGGTCGCCGCTCTTCATGTCCATAATCCGCACTCCCTGCGCCGCGCGTCCCGTCTCCCGCACCGTTTTCAATTCCGTGCGGATCATCTGTCCTTTCGCCGAAAGCGCGAATATCTCGGCCTCATCCGTGATCACGTGCGCGGAAACAAGCAATCCCGTCTTCGGCGTAATTTTCGCGGTCGCAATGCCCGAACCGCCGCGGTTCTGGACCTTATAATCCTTGAGCGGCGTCTGTTTCGCAAAGCCGTTTTCCATGACAACCAGCAGTTTCGCGTCCGCTCCTTCTTTTATTATATCAAATCCGGCGACCTCGTCATTCTTTTTTTTCAATCTTATCGCGCGGACGCCGGCCGCCGTCCTGCCCATCGGCCGCGCCTGCTTTTCGTTAAACCTGACCGACTGCCCCTGCCGCGTCGCAAGTACCGCCTCGCTCGATCCGTCGGTGAGTTTCGCCCACTGCAAATGATCGCCCTTCTTCAATGAAATCGCGATGATGCCCGTGCGGCGGATATTCGTGAAATCGTCGAGCGTCGTTTTTTTCACGACGCCCTGCCTGGTCACCATCATAAGATATTTCCGCTTTTCCCCTTTCTCGGAATAATTCACGATTGCGTTCACATTTTCGTCCGCCGGCAGTTCGAGAAAATTCTGGATCGCTTTTCCTTTCGATGTCCGCGTCGCCGGCGGAATCTCGTACACTTTCGTCTGGAAAACGCGGCCGCGGTCGGTGAAGAAAAGGACATTGTCATGCGTTTTTGCGCTGAAAAACTGCGAAAGAAAATCGTCATCGGCGACATCCGACCCGATAAGCCCCTTGCCGCCGCGCCGCTGGACTTTGAACGTTTCGGGCGGAAGGCGCTTGATATAGCCGCCGCCGGAAACCGTGACAATCGCATCCTCTTCGGGAATAAGGTCTTCGTCCGCGACCGCTTCCGGCGCATGGGTGACCACCCGCGTCCGCCGTTCGTCGCCGTATTTTTCTTTCAGCTCCTTCACTTCGTCCGTGATGATACCTAAAATTTTTGCGGGGCTTTTCAGGATAAGCATCAGCCCGGCAATCAGCGCGCGCTTTTCTTTGAGCTCCTCGTCTATTTTTTTATGCTCCAGCGCCGCAAGAGTCTGGAGCCGCATCTCGAGAATCGCCGTCGCCTGAAGATCGGAGAGTCTAAAAAGCTTCATCAGATTCGCATGCGCCTCTTCCTTGTCTTTCGATTTCTTGATGGTTGCGATGACGCGGTCGATGGCATCGAGCGCGATGACGAGGCCTTCGAGAATATGCGCGCGCTCCTGCGCTTTTCTGAGGTCAAACTGCGTCCGTCGGCGGACAATCTCCTTCCGATGGACGATATAGGCCTCAAGAAAATCACGCAGCGACAAAAGCTGCGGCTGGAGCCCGCCGCTCTGCGGCACGAGCGCCAGCATATTCATATTGAAATTCTTCTGGAGGTCAGTGTGTTTATAGAGCCAATTCAAAATTTTCTGCGGCGCCACGTCGTTCTTGAGCTCGATCACGATCCGCATCCCTTCGCGGTCGGACTCGTCGCGCAGATCGCGGATACCTTCTATTTTTTTATCCTGCGCAAGCTCGGCGATGGATTTCACGAGCTCCGCCTTGTTCACCTGGTACGGAATTTCCGTAACCACGATATCGAATTGTTTGCCGCTCTTTTTTTCAACGATCTCCGTCTTCGCGCGCGTCAAAACCGCGCCACGGCCGGTGATATACGCTTCTTTGATCGCTTTTATATCATAAATAATGCCGCCGGTCGGAAAATCGGGGCCTTTGACAAACTGCAAAAGATCTTCGGTGGTCGCATCCTGGTGTTCCGCGAGATAAAGAATCGCGTCGCATACTTCGTTCAGGTTGTGCGGCGGAATGCTCGTCGCCATGCCGACCGCAATGCCGACCGTACCGCTCAAAAGCAGGTTCGGCAGTTTCGCCGGAAGCACCTTCGGTTCGTCGCGCGTCGCATCGTAATTCGGCATCCAATCAACCGTTTCCTTGTCGATATCGACAAGCATTTCCGCGGCGATCTTCGAGAGCCGCGCTTCCGTATACCGGTACGCCGCCGGAGGATCCCCGTCGACGGATCCGAAATTCCCCTGCCCCTGCACGAGCGGATACCGGAGAGAAAAATCCTGTGCCATGCGGACCATGGCGTCATAGACCGAGGTGTCGCCGTGCGGATGATAACGCGCAAGCACCTGCCCGACCACATTCGCCGATTTCCTGAACTTCGCGCTGTGCACGAGACCGCTGTCCCACATATCCCACAAAATCCTCCGATGCACCGGCTTCATGCCGTCGCGCACATCGGGCAATGCGCGCGAAACGATCACCGACATCGCATAGTCGAGATAGGATTCCTGCAGCTCGGTGATTATTTCCCTTTTTTCGGCGTCCATGATTTTAAATAAATTTGATCTCTTTTGTCGTCCTCCTGAAGAGGAGGATCTCCGCTTCCAATCTTATTTCCTGAATCTTAAATCATAAATCGCGGATCGTAAAATTCATAAAGCGCGGATCCTCGCCCTATGGAGCGGCGGCTTCGCCCACTCCATAGGACGAAAACAACTGATAAAATCTTCATCGCTACTGCCCCGCGGAAGGATATCCGGCGGCCGGTGTTCCCTGCGGCGCGCTGACGGCAACGAACGGATTGAAATACGCGAGCCACACGAAAATAATAATAACCATACAAACGATGGTCACAACGATAGCGACCTTCCGTTTCGTCGGTTCGTCCGCCGCGCGAATGTTTTCCAAAAAATTTTTTATCATGGTGCCGTTTATGTTTTTATGTTAATAGAACTTACGTACAGGCCGCTGTAGTTTGAAATATTGTCTTATGATTTTTTCAAATGCGGAAATTCCATTTAACTCTCCTTTATTATCACGGGGCGGCCCTTGTCTCCCGCAATATCTTTCTGTTTGAAAACGAATTTTTCGACGGAATCCGTTTTTTTGCCAAGCGCCTTCAAAAAATCGTCGTGATTCTTCGCAAAACACGGAACAACGATCTTCGCCTCAAGCTGTTTTACCATCTTCGCCGCAACCTCCGGCTCAAGGTAATGTCCGCCGCCTACGGGCAAAAAAAGAACGTCGGCCTCGAAAAATTCTTCCATAAGCGTTGCGTTGAGCGGCCGCGAAAGATGTCCCAAAAAAACGAATTTCATATCGTCCCATGCAACGACATAGGCCGTCTTCAGAAATTTTTCCGTCGATTCCTCGGCGACCGGAAATCCTGAAATCATAATGCCTTTCGTCTCGTACTCTCCCGGGAAAGCGATTGCGCCCGCGGATAATTCCTCCGCTATCGTTTCCCGCGCGGTGGACGTCAGCGTCTTCAGTGTTATATCCGCCTTGAGGCGGTTGTTCTCCGGATCGACGAGAACGACCGTATCCCCGCTCTGCAATCTGAAACACCCGTTCCCAAAATATGCAACGATCATAATAGAGCCATTATACCAAAGAAGCGGCGAAAATTCCAGCGGCAATTTTATCTTTCGCGCACATTGCCTTAAATGGCGGACTCAACCAAGAACAGGCAAGAAAGACCTTTTTCTGACGAGCTTTTCCGATAATCGGGACGGTCCGGAATGGCAGTTCAAAATTTTTGTCGACGGGGCTTGCCTTTGCTCTTGCTAAAAATCAAACTTCCTTTATAATGGCTTTCATGCAACAAGTGGAAGAAAACAAGACGGTTTTGACGGCGCTGGCGCAGATGATGAAAACCGAACTGACGGCGACCGACTGGCCGCGGGAAGGCACCGTGGTTGATGCGACGCTCATTAAAAAGCTTTCCCGTAAGGCGTATTTCGACCTGGGCCGCTTCGGCACGGGCATCGTTTATGGCGTCGAAATCGGAAATGCAAAAGAAACGCTGCGCGCCATGAAAACCGGCGATGCGGTGCACGCGAAGATTGTCATGCTTGACGGCGAAGAAGGCCTTATCGAACTCTCGCTTTCCGAAGCCGGTAAACAAAAAATCTGGCAGGAAGCGAAAGATCTTATGGAATCGGGCGAAGTGGTCAAAGCGAAGATCATCGCGGCAAACGCCGGCGGATTGATGGCGGCGCTTCCGGGCGAGATCAAGGCGTTCCTCCCCGTTTCCCAGCTTGCGATAGAACATTATCCCAAAGTGCAGGACGGCGACCGCACGAAGATCACGGAAGAACTCAAAAAATTCATCGGCGAAGAACTGAGCGTGAAAATAATAGACGTAAACCCGCGAACCAATAAGATCATCGCCTCCGAACGCGAAGTGCTTTCCACGAACGTCAAAGAATTGCTTTCCGCCTATGCCGCGGGGCAAACGGTTGATTGCATCGTTTCCGGCGTGGCGGACTTCGGCGTATTCGTCCGTTTCGCGGACAATCCCGACATTGAAGGCATGATCCACATCTCGGAACTTGACTACAAGCTCGTTGAAAATCCGAAAAACCTCGTGAAGATCAACGACGCGCTCAAAGCGAAGATCATTGACATAAAAGAAGGCCGTGTTTTCCTTTCGCTCAAAGCGCTCAAAGAAGATCCGTGGGAGAAAGTCGGCGACCAGTTCAGGCAGGGCGATGTCGTGGAAGGACGCATCCATAAGCTCAATCCGTTCGGCGCCGTCGTCGCGCTTCCGAATAATTTCCAGGGCATGGTGCACGTTTCCGAGTTCGGCGGGCAGGATGAAATGAAAAAAGCGATCATTTCCGGACAATCGTATATGTTCGTCATTGATGCCATAAAGCCGGAAGAGAAAAGAATTATGCTGAAGATGAAGAAATAGGCTCGCCATAAGCATCGCGAACAAAAACTCCCGCCGGCGGGAGTTTTTAATTATGATAAGATAGTCGCCTTTGCTCCTTGCTTCATTCAAAATTTCATCCGACTGAAAAAATATTGCGACGAAAGCGAAAATACGATAAGATAAAAACCACTCCGCGCTGGAAGCGGTGGATAGGCCGGGCTAGCTCATCGGTAGAGCGCTGCCCTGAAGAGGCAGGCGTGCCCAGTTCGACTCTGGGGTCCGGCACAAAAGAAAATAAAACTCCCCGCGGCAAAGCAGACGGGGAGCTTTATTTAGTAAATAATATTTTTTGATCCTTTCGGCATCAAAATCATTGCTTGGTCGGGCCGCTGGGAATCGAACCCAGTCTATCTGCTCCCAAAGCAGACGTACTACCGGTATACTACGGCCCGTTTTCGCCGTAAAGCACAGTGCCCGGCTATAACGAGTTCCTTCACAATATCTTATTGTTGTTTTAGAATCAATGCGTTGACGGCATTAATGCCCTCGTAGCTTAATGGATAAAGCAGGACTCTTCTAAGGTCTTGATGGGGGTTCGATTCCCTCCGAGGGCACAAGTTGGAAAATGGCAAGTCGTTTATATCTTCTCGCGGATTCGGAAATTGATTGAAATTGATGGAGTCAAAAAAGAATATAAAGTGCTGAAATTTTATTGCGACTGGGCCTTGCATGCAGAAATTGAGGACATGGATGCGGTTAAAGACATCATTGATAGAATTCTCGCCGGAGACAAAGAGACCATCATGCACTTTGTGCTTGCCTTCAATGGATTCCACAGAGCATTCATTAAGTTTTTAGCGGCCTATAAATGTACGCACTCAATCTACGACAAGCCATTTACAACCCACGCCTTCAATAAGCTACTATCACAGATATATACCGATACGCCCCTCATCATAAAAACAACTCAAAAAACGAAGATAATATGGAAGGGAATCGCCGATGAATCCACCTCCAACTATGGGGGCAGTATCAAAGTTGAAAAGATTTTATAGCTATCGAACCTACGCGTGAGTCGAACACAGAACCCACGTCTTTCAAGGTAAATAGGAAGTCGGGCAGGGGTTTTGATTCAGAGAACGTCAGGGCACAAGAATATTACAAAAAAAGGAAACAAGAAATAAAAAAGCCCGGAAAAAATATCCGGGCCTGAACCATATCCTCTTAAAAGAGGAAAAATTATATCAAATCACGTACGTCGTACACGGGCGCAACCTCAAGCGGAATATCTTGCAACCGCTCGACAATGCTGTGGAGCTCGGGAGGAACGACTGTCCAGCGATCAATAAATGTTTTCGCGCGATCATAATCGCCGGCCGACTGAAGGTTCAGATATTCCGCGCTCAAAAGTATCATCTTTTCGAGTGAGCGATTGGAATCGATGCGAAACACTCCGCTCTTCGCGTCATAATGCATGGCGCCGTATTCCGCGAGCCAATTGTACTGCATGAGATTGCCTTTGGCATGCGCTTCGACATAACCATGCCTAAAACTCTGCATCCATCCCGAAACCTCCGAAATAATACAGCCGGCAACCGTCGCGTCGTCAATGATGCCGCGTTCGCGGAAGTAACCGAGAAGCCGCACGCCAAGCATGTCGGCTTTTGCTTCCTCAATACAGGAATGTAAATCGCCAAGCTTCACTTCAAACGGCACTGCACGGTCGCCGTTTCTGACCATGCTCGGACCCAAACCATGCGACAATTCGTGGGCAAGAACGAAAAGCATCCTTGCATGGAAATTGAAATATTCCATATCTTCCGGAGCAAGAATCCGTTCGGCAATGGGACGATTCAGGGCTTCGAACTTCGCCCGCATCATCGTGCTTGAAAATACCTTCTTTGAACCCTTGATCTCGTGCACGCGCCGGTCATTCGGCAGGCTATAAGCGATAAATCTGTAACCGAATGCCGCTTCGCCGCCGCGGTAGACGTCGGCGACCACCTCAAGCGGAGTCACGGCGTCTTTCGGTTTGAAGTTGAACTCTCCGCTCAATATGCGGTCGAAATCGGGGATGACGGGTATGAATTTCGCGAGCGCCGCCGTTGCGTCTTTGTCAGGCAAGCCGATAAACGCCGTAAATGCGGCTTTCAAACCGAGAAGTTCGTCGAAATATACTTCATAAGGACCGATGGTCACTTCAAAGGGATCTCCGGTTGTGTCGACCCAGGAAAGGTCGGAACTGAAATAGTCATTCGAATTGAAAAACGACTCGGCGCGCAGTTTAAGAAATGACTGGAGATTCCCCTTGGGCAATTCCTTCGCCGCCGACCAAAGCTCGTTGGCCGCTTTTCGGAGAGAAACCTTGTAAATTTTCGCATACGGAAACGCAATAAGCGCATTCCCGCGCCGGTCGATCGCCGTATAGCTACTTTCAAACCTTTCTCTGTCTTCCGGATGCGCCGCGAGCCATGCATTCCACTCCTCTTTCGTGAAATCCCGTGGATAGAACGATCCGAATTTCGGCCTGGGACCGACGCCGGGAACAAACGGTTCGTTGCGGACATACTGATCCCATGGAGATCCCTGCACCCCGAAATAGCGGGCAAGGTCTTTTCCTTCGGCATCGCTCCGTAAGGAAATGGCACGATACATTTCAAAATTACCGTGGGCAACCTGGCGAAGATAGATGTCGGTCATAATCTTTGCCGCACGGACACAATGCCGTAATGCACGGCGTTCTTTGTCGCTGAGAGCGGAAAGGTCGGGCTTCACCGGAAAAAAACGGACCTTCCCGAGACGTTCCTTAATATCCATAAATCCTCCTTAATTTAAGTTTTTTAAATTTTTAAAATACTGCCAATAAAGTATAATAAAACCCGATAAAGCGCAAGGGGATGCGCTGGGCGATATTTATTTTAAATTTTAAGACGAATCCCCACCTTCTGGATTCGAGAAATCCGCTTTAAGATAAAATAAAATATCAGCCGGGCAATACCCGGCTGATATTAAATGGATGCGGAAAGCCCTCTTTGATTAACGGGAAGACCAGATCTGGGACAGTTTTTCCGCATTACACGCCTTCACCGTAACAATACTGGTACTTGCCTGTACGGTAATGGCGTAACCGGTATCCGATGCCGTGCCGCCCGACGGATCTATCGGCGCACCCTTTAAATAAGAAGCATACGTTGTCGATGCATCAAAACAATTCGTGCCAGATGCAACATCACAGCCGCCACCGGTATTGGCCAAAGCGGTACCCGCTGCGCATGTTCCTATCATGGTGTCGGTCGAAGTGGAAATGCCAGTCGGAAGCGTTCCACTATTATCCAGAATATATTCATGCGTCGCGGTCAAAAGAGCATCCACGTCCGCCGTCCTTCTCGCATCGCGGGCCTGCGCAAGACGCAAAGCGGGATTCAAAGCGACGAAGACGGTTACCGCCAACGCCACGATCACCGCGATAACAAGCAAGAGCTCGATAAGGGTGAATCCCTTTAAATCATCAACTGTTTTTTTCATTTTAAGATTGCTGTTTTATTCCCACGCATTCCCGGAATATCTCTTGGTCTTGCCGCAGAGACCGATACCTCGCAAGAATACGTGGAGCCTATTTTTTTCCAATAATTATCTTCACGTCGACCCTTTCGATCTCGCTTAAAGGAGATCCTTCGCTTATAGTATATCCCATTGATAACGCCTGCTCAAGCGCCGCGCGGTAAGCGCCGGGGATATCTTTTTTATAACTCACTACCGTATCCGCATAGTTGAAATTATTAGCATTCCCCGTGGCCGCCACCGTAAATCCATTTTTCTCAAGAATGCCCTGCATTATTTGCGCCGCACCGGAAACGCCGCTGCCGTTTAAAATCTCAATGCTGTAAGCCGCGAGATCCGGCGCGGGCGAAGAAGAAGACGCGGTAGTTGTAGTAGTGGCGGCGGATATTTCGGCGGCGGAAGAAACGTCCGCGGTAGTGGTTGAAACCATGGGGATACCTTGAGTCTGAATGGAAACATTTGCGGAGGATGCCATAATCGCAGCGCCGTTCATTATTTTTTCAACCTGGTTTCTTTGATACAATATCCATCCGTTTCCCGCAAGGACAAGCAAAGAAAGCCCGAGCATGACGGAGGTGACAAGTTTTCCCCGCAGATGTTCGCTTTCGCCGTTCGTTCCGATAGTTTCGTACTGCCCCGCCCACGGTTCTTTGACGATCTCCGAAATGCCGACAATTTTATTGCCAAGCCGATTTTCCTCCGGTAGCGGCACGGCGTTTAATATGATATTCAAGCTGGTTTCGTCCTTTTTGTCGATATCGGTCTTCACCGCCATCCCGGAAAAAAATCAAGCTCCCCTTTTTCGACATCCCATCCCGCAAACGCGGAAGTTTTTTCGCTTAAGATCTTGAATTTCCCCGAAAGAAAAACTTCCTTCGGGAAAAAACCGAATTTTTCTTTTACAAACTCGGAAAATTTCACGATCTCTTCCTGTGTCGGTTCGATGTCGAAGCTCTCCACGAAAAACACAAGCCCGCGATACGAAAGGAACGTCAAAAACTTTATCGCTTTATGGATGACCAGCACCGGCTCCGGGCGTTTCTCGAGCAGGCGCGCCAAGGAACAGGCGATCGGCTCCACCGCCTCTATTTTTATACCGGAATCTTTGACGGCCGCCGAAAGATCTTTATAAAATTGATTATCAAGCGAGGCGAATTGGACGATTTTATTTTTTTTATCCGCGCTCTCGAGCACTTCTTTGAAATCCCAGCCGAAGTCGCCGATTTCTTCCGGAACGTCTTCCGCGGCTTTGATGCGCACGAAATTCCTTTCTTCTTTGGTATCGGCGGGAATCGTGATGCCGAACGTGAACGTCAGATCATCGTCGACAATGACAGAAAAAACGTTGCCGAAGTTTTTTTAAAACCAATGAGTATCGTGGCAAGCGTTTCCTTTATCCACGGCAGTTCCTTTTTCGCGTTCTATTTTTTGCGACTGGAAAGAACCGCTCGCCATGGCAAGCTGAACTGTTTCCCTGGAAAAATAAAGAATGCGCTTTTTAGGGTTAAACATAATCAAAGAAATTCCGCCTTGAAAATTTCGGGTTTGCCTTGTTTCTCTCGGTGACGCAGTCCATACGCCGTCCGCGGGACACGTGACACCGTTCAAAATTCCCCTGAATAATTATACTCTTTGAAACGTGCGCGGTAAAACCAACTAAAAAAATAAGGCCCCCTTTGAGAGAAGGGGGCCTTTATAAGGAGGTGATATATCAGATTTTCCGAGTCTCCAACCGGAAAATCCGTTCTCTGTATTTAAACTATCAGATCCTTAATATTCCGTCAACCGAATGATCGGCGGTTGATACCCCTTTTTTAAAAACCAGCTTCAAAGATCTATCGCCGCTATATCCTGATCCTAAAAAATCGCTTCTTCCCGATTTTTACCGCCTCGCCGCCACGCACGCGCACCATTTCCGCGGCATTTTTAACAACCTTTTCCGCAATCTCGAACCCTCCCTGCTCAATAAGCCGCCGCGCTTCGCTCCTGCTTTTCATAATGCCCGCCGCGAGCACAATATCAAGCGCCGAAAAACCGCCTGTTTTCAATATGCCGTCTGTTTTCAATTTCAATTCCGGAAGATTGTCCGGCATTTCTTTCCGCGAAAATAATTTCTCGAAATTTTCCCGCGCCGCCTGCGCCGCGCCGGCGCCGTGATAACGCTTCACGATCGCGAACGCGAGAAGCTCTTTGAGCTCTTTCGGATTTCCCGAGCTCTTTAATTTTTTCTCGAATTTCCGGATGTCCTCCATGGATGCATCGGTCGTTTTTTCAAAATATTCCGGAATCAGTTCGTCGCGCAATGTCATTGCCTTCCCGAACTGATTATCGGGTTCATCCTCGATATTAATGACATTCCCCCAGCTCGTCGACATCTTGCGGCCATCCAAACCGACCACCATTGCGGTTGTCATAATATCCTGCGGCTTTTGACCATACCGCTCCTGAACCTTCCGTCCCGCCAAAAGATTGAAGAGCTGGTCGGCGCCTCCTATCTCCACGTCCGCTTTGACCGCCACCGAATCATAGCCCTGCATTAAAGGATACATCCCTTCGCGGTAACTGATTTCTTCGTGTTTTTCCCACCGCTCGCTGAAATTGCGGCGTTCTAAAATCTGCTGAAAACTGAAAATGTCCGCGAGCTCTGAAATTTCGCGGAGGTCGAGCTTGGCAAGCCATTCGCTGTTGTAACGCACTTCGGCTTTTTTGATATCAAGAATTTTTCCGATTTGCGGGAGATAATTTTTAAGATTTTCCTTGACGTCGGCGCGGGATAAAAAGGGGCGTTTTTTCAGTTTGTCGGAAGGGTCTCCGATCTGCGCCGTAAAATCCCCGATTATCAAAACGATTTTGTGGCCCAGCTCCTGAAACTCGCGAAGTTTCCATAATGCGACGGCCCGGCCGATATGGATATTTGCTCCCGTCGGATCAATACCGAATTTCACGCGCAATTTTTCGCCGCCGATGAGCCGTTTTTGAAGATGGGCGCGGTCAATGACATCCTCGATATTCCGCGAGAGCAATGTTTCTATCTGTCCGTTCTTGTTTTCCATCATGCCTATTTTAGCACGAACGCACGCTTGGCACCGCTCTCATGCGAATGTCCTACCTGCCCCGTATGATCGATTTCACTTTCAGTTTTTTCGTCCCGAGATATTCCTTGAGATACCGCACCGCTTCTTTGGCATCAAAATCGCGGCAGGAATAAACGTCGATTGCCACATACCGCTCTTCCGGCCACGTATGAAATGAAATATGGCTTTCATAAAGGATCACGAAACCCGACAGACCGGTCGTGGGATACTGCGGGGAACTTATCTCGCCGATGACCGGCTTGCGGAATATACGCATCCCTAATTGTCCGGGCATCTCATCGAGAAGCCGTTTCATCTTTTTTTTGTTTTCAAGCAGTCCGCTGTCCACCTCGTACGCATCAATAATAAGATGCCTGCCTTGAAATGTTGTCATCGCTCATCTTTATGATTTTTAATAATCTCGTCGATCACGCCATACGCTTTTGCTTCCTCCGCGGAAAGCCAGAAGTCACGGTCGGTATCCCGCTCGATTTTCGCAAGCGACTGCTTGGTGTGTTTCGCCAAAAGCTGGTTGAGGCGCTGCTTGGTCTTGATAATCTGTTTCGCCGCAATCTCGATCTCTATCGCCTGTCCCTCGGCGCCGCCCATCACCTGGTGGAGAAGGATCTCCGAGTTGGGCAAAGCAAACCGCTTTCCGTTCTGTCCCGCCGCGAGCAGGAACGCGCCCATGGATGCGGCAATACCGACGCACATCGTCGCAATATCCGGATTCACGTACTGCATTGTGTCGTAAATCGCCATTCCCGCCGTCACCGATCCGCCCGGACTGTTGATATAAAGTTTGATCTCTTTTTTTGGATCCTCGTGTTCGAGAAACAGCAGCTGGGCAATCACCGTGTTCGCCACGGCATCGTTGATGGTCCCGCCCAAAAATATGATGCGCTCTTTAAGAAGGCGCGAATAGATATCGTACGCCCGCTCGCCGTATTGCGATTTTTCGATGACGGTCGGAATAAGATATTGGTTTTCGGTATCCATGTTGTTGTTATAGTGTTCTCATGTTGTAAGATTGCAGTGCAATGCCCGAATGCGATGCGCTTTATTTTTTACGTCGCATCAGCCATTCGCATCAGTAGAATATTACAACATTAAAACTTTTTGATAAAAACACAAGACCATAAAAGCGCACCGGACGCAGGGGTGTCGAGGATTTATTTATGAAGAGGATCCTCTTTATACACCGTTGCCGCTTTCGCAATCTCCGCTTTCGCCGCCACGGCATTATCCCACCCCAAAATCTCCACTTTTTTTCCCTGAAGCTCTTTGTAGGTTTCAAAAAAATGCGCTATCTCCTTCAAAAGATGCGGGTTCCATGCCTCAACATCCGTAATGTCTTTTATTTTTTCGAAACGCGGGTTCTTATCCTGGACGGCAAGAACTTTGAAATCGGGGTCTCCGCCGTCGATCATCCGGAAAAGACCCACGGGGCGCGCTTCCACGAGACATCCCAATACAACGGGTTCGCTTCCTATAATAAGCGCATCAAGATGATCGCCATCCTCAGACCGCGTTTGCGGAATAAAACCATAATCAAGCGGATAGTAAAACGGCGAATAGAGCACGCGATCCAGTTTGAAAATCCCGAGCCGCTCGTCGAATTCATATTTATTATTGCTTCCCCGCGGAATCTCAATAATAACGTTGATGGTCTCCGGCGCTTTATCGCCGAGCGGAACGTTTTCCCAAAGGTTATAGATATTCATAGTTTATTTATATTTATTATACATCAAAATATATCAAAAAATATCTGTTATTGCTATTGCCTATTCTTGTCATCGTCCGCTCTCAATCGTTGCCGAGGGCAGGCTCCGGCTTGCCCGCTAAAATTTTTCGGAAAAAACTTTGTGGGCATGCCTCCATATATAAGGATGATCGTATAGAGAAATTTTCTGATTCGGTTCTCACTCCGCCTCCTTTTCAACCTCTGCGGCTTTCGACATGTCTGCAACACCGCCGTCCTGCACTTCCTCGGGATGCGATTGCGACCGCACGTCAATCTTCCATCCCGTCAGCTTCGCGGCGAGCCGCACATTCTGGCCGCCTTTTCCAATCGCCAAGCTCAACTGGTTCTCGGAAACATACGCGCGCGCTTCGCGGCGGGGAAGGATCTCGACGCGTTCCACTTTCGCCGGCGAAAGCGCATTCGCGATGAATTTTTCCGGATCCTCCGACCATTCGGCGATGTCTATTTTCTCGTTGCCAAGCTCGTTATTTACCGCCATCACGCGCGTTCCCCGCTGGCCGACGAGCGCACCCACGGGATCCACGCCATCGGCAAGCGATACGACCGCGACTTTCGTCCTATTCCCCGGCTCCCGCGCAATGGACCGTATTTCAATCGCACCTTCCAAGAGTTCGGGTACTTCCATCCGGAAAAGTTCAATAACAAAATTCGGATGCGAGCGGGAGAGCACGATGCCCGGCAAACGCGTGTCCTCCTGTACCGCAAGCACAAGAAAACGCAGCCGTTCGCCCGAGCGATAATGCTCTCCGGGGATTGATTCGTTCGCGAACATGACGCCGACCGTTCGCCCGAGATCGACAAAAATATTTCCCCGTTCGAAACGCTGGACGATGCCGCTCACGATCTGCTCTTCCTTTCCGCGCCACTCGGCGAGGATCGATTCCCGTTCCGATTCACGCAATTTCTGAAGGATGACTTGCTTTGCCGTCTGCGCAGCAATCCTTCCGAAATCCTCATGCGTCTCAAGCGGAAAAACAAGTTCTTCGTCGAGCATTGCGTCTTTTTTTATTTTCTTCGCTTCGTCAAATATGATGTGCCGCTCCGGATTGAAGCGCGGCAATCTCGGTTCGCCGTTTTCGTCCAATATTTCATCTTTATTATTACTTCCCCTTTTATGACGCTCTTCTTTTTCTTCGATTTCCTCCTCTCCTTCTTCAACGAAGCGCACCGTGGTTTCGTCGACGACGGTCTTCACCTGCCAGAATTTCAATTCGCCGGTCTTCTGATCCATCTCGCATTTCACCACTTCTCCGCGCTCACCGTATTCTTTTTTATATGCCGCCGCAATGGATGACTCGATCACCTCGATGACTTTTTCCGGCTGCAATCCTTTTTCCTCCGCGACCTGCTTCAGCGCTTTTGTTAATTCTTTTATGTTCAGCATTTTTTTATATTTATATTTTCCCGCAAGCCGTTTTTAAAAGCGGCCCTTTAAATCTTCATCGAACCGCCACGGAACGGAACCTCTTTTTAAAAAAAGCCCGCTCATCGGCGGACGGTCACTGCCATTAAAACGTACTCCCCCGATAGCAATTTGTCAAACTTTTTAAGCAATTCCAATTAATATAGGATAGAGTAATAAAAATAGGTTCTTCGCAATCGTGATTACGAAGAGCTCGTATAGAATCTTACTCCACAATTATATGATGGACTACTGGACCAAACACTCCCATCTCCTTCAAAAACATTGCGAGTAGGATTACAGCTATTACTATTATTGCTATTTCCGTTAATTTCTTCATAAAACCTCCTCATTTCAGTCAGCGGGCTCCAGGACAATTCCCGGTTTGCCATAACAGACAAAGACCCCCGCCAAAGGAAGAGTCGCTCTCTGTTACGGCAAACGCAATTAAGTTTTCAAGAAGCTGTTTCTATAGCAGCACAGGATATATATTTGTCAAGCACCACAAAATAAATTACCGGATGATAAATAATATTGCATCATATATTTTCATAATATCTAACGGTGTGGTTATCGGCATTTTTATCAATCACAACAATTATGCAATCTATGCGCCACCCCATCTTCTCGCTTATTAGATTTTGATGTTTGGCGACAAACACCTGCGATGCCCTGCTTATTTTTTTAAGTTTTGCTTTAGTTAAATTGTCTTCCGGAATAAGTCCGTGCACGGAATCCAATTCTCCGTAAAATGTTTTTACCTCGCAAAAAACAAGTACACCATCAAACGATCTCGCGATGATATCAATCTCATCGAATTTCTCACGATAATTTCGCCTTAAAATTTTGAACTTATTTTTGACAAGGTATAAGCACGCCAGATCTTCTCCCTTCCTGCCTGTCTCTATTTTTTGTGTCATTTTTATGGTTTGCTGCTATATTTTTAAAAAAACATGATGTTTGGCGACAAACATCCAAAAATATGGTCAGAAGTCCGCAAGGCAATGTTTAGCGACAAACATTCATTATTGTCTGACTGCGGGCAAAAGGCGTCAAAAGTACAAAAATGTAATTGTTTGGCGACAAACATTGTTTTACGCAATGGGATGTTTAGCGACAAACAATGTTTGTCGCTAAACATTTTGACAAACATTTTTGTTTGTCAGTAGGAAATACGGGCTTATCGGGTTCTTAAAACGGAGTCCGGCAATCAAAAATTCCGGCAATAATCCGGCAATTTCTTAATCCGGCAATAGCCACACCATTGCCGGATTCATGCCGGTTCGCATTGCCGGATTATTGCCATTTTACCTCATTAAAGATTAAAATTTCATTAAAAAATGAATTGTTGTTTTTGCCCATCTTTTGCGCAACTCAGCAGTAAAAATTTTTAAAATTGTCGCTCTCAGCCTGGCTGAGAACCTATGCTTTTTAAAATTAAGATTGGAAGCATGGATCCTCGCCGTCGCGAGGACGACAAACCCGTTGTATTGATTTATTTTTTTAAAAACAGTATTCTTTTGGCATGCCTGATCAAGAAAAAATCAAAGAATATAAAACCAAACTCGAGCAGGAACGGTTGCTCTTGGTTGATGAAATAAAACGGAACGAAACACCGACGGATTTTGGAGACGATACTGATGACGAATCCGATGAAACCGAAAATTTCGGGAACCAGCTTGCCATGGCGCAAGGCCTGAAAGATCGGTTGAATGAAATAGATATTGCTCTTGGAAAAATTCAATCGGGGGGATATGGCATCTGTGAAAAATGCGGCAAGAAAATAGAAAAAGAAATACTTGACATAGACCAAGAATCTCGTTATTGTAAGGAATGTAAATTGAAGGAAGAATAATAAGGCTATCGGCTTGTATTTAAAAAATTTCTGGTTATTTTTTTGGATTATATAATCGCATTGCCTCGATAAAAATATTCCCATCAGAACGATTGTTCTGATGGGAATATTTTTATCGGCAAAGAAAGTCTTTAGGATCTTTTAATCGCCGGTATGATAATCGTAAGGGATGATACAAAACCTTGCGAGGGTCTATTCGGCGGAGCTGGAAGGTATTGATGCGCGGCTTATCGAAGTGGAAGCCGACCTGAATGTCGGACTCCATGCTTTCAATATTGTCGGCCTTGCGGATAAAGCGTTGAATGAAGCGAAAGAGCGGGTGAACTCCGCGCTGAAAAATTCCGGCGTTAAACCGCCGAACCGCGAGAACCGGAGAATCACCATAAATCTTGCTCCGGCCGACGTGAAAAAAGCGGGGTCGCAATACGATCTTGCAATCGCCCTCGGTTATCTTTGCGCAACGAAACAAATCGGCGAGTTTGAAGCGCGCGACAAGATATTTCTTGGAGAGCTTGCGCTCGACGGACGTTTGCGCCCGATCAATGGCGCGTTGAGCATCGCGCAGATGGCGGCATCGTTGAATTTCGCTTATGTGTTTCTACCGGCAGAAAACGCGAATGAAGCGGCGGCGATAAAAAACATAAAAGTAGTCCCTTTGGAAAAACTCGATGACGCGATTTTCTTTTTGGAGGGAAAGCGGAATATTCTTCCGAAAACTTTCAAAGAGGAGGAAGCGGAAAGAACTATGGCGCCTGATTTTTCGGAAATAAAAGGGCAGGAAAATGCGAAACGCGCCCTTATGATCGCGGCGGCGGGCGGCCATAATATCCTGATGATCGGACCGCCGGGGGTCGGAAAAAGTTTTCTTGCGCAAGCGCTCGCGGGAATATTGCCGGATCTCGCGACAAGCGAGGCAATCGAGATCACGAAAATCTTGAGTGCGGGCGGCCTCGGCCCGCGCGGCCTCATCCGCAGACGCCCGTTCCGCGCGCCGCACCAAACGGCATCCACCGCGGCGCTTATCGGCGGCGGCGCAGACCCGAAACCGGGTGAAATTACGTTGGCGCATCGCGGGATACTTTTTTTGGACGAGCTGCCGGAATTCCAAAAAAATGCATTGGAAGCGCTGCGCCAGCCGATGGAGTCGGGGATGGTGCATGTCGCGCGAGCGAAGCACCGTTTGATTTTTCCGGCGAAATTCACGCTGGTCGCGGCGATGAATCCGTGCCCATGCGGCTATTATGGCGCCGCTGACCGCGCATGCACGTGTTCCGCGTACGAAGTGATAAAATATCAAAAGAAAATCTCGGGACCGCTACTCGACCGCATCGATCTCCAGATAAAAGCGGGAAACGTGAAGATCGACGACCTGCGGAAGGGAGAACGGCAACAACCGATGAACGATTCCATAAAGACGAAAGTGGAAGCGGCACGGAACGCGCAACGGAAAAGATTTGCGGCAAGAAATATAAAAATAGAGACAAACGCGGAGATGAGCTCGCGTGAAACGGAGGATATGATGAACCTTGATCCTGATGCCGAAAAATTTTTGGGGACCTTCAATAAAAGCGCGATCTCGCCGCGGAGCTATTTCCGCATCTTAAAAGTGGCGCGCACCATTGCGGACATCGACGGAAAAGAAATGGTTACCGCGGAATATCTCGCCGAAGCGTTCAGTTACAGGATACGGGATGAAATATAGTGGACGTCTGGTGCGAAAAAAAACGAGCCCTCGTTGTGAGGGCTCGTTTTGGAGGACTATTTTCGGTGCGATTTTTCAGGGAGACTAAAAAAATAATTACTGACCAAGTTTGAACTTTATTTGAACGCCAAAGAAAATGCCGTGTCCGATGGGCCGCTGCCGCTCTTCGTCGCATATGCCACCGTTCCCGATTGTTTTGACGGAGCGCTTGCCAGCATGCCCGGGTCTTTTGCTTCGCCCAAAGAAAGAAACTCCGGCGCGGACAACAGGAAGGAATTGGCCGTTTCCTGCGACGACGTCCCCGACAAAATCGGGCATAAGGGAGCGCTTACCGACGCACCGTCGCCCGCTCCATAAGCCACGTTTATCGCGCTTTCCGTAACGGAAGAAACTCCCGGCGCGCCGCTCTCCTTTATAACGCCCGTAACACCGGAAAACGCAAAGCCAAAAAGCGAAGCCGCTACAAAAAAAAGAATCGCCATCAACGGCTTATAAGCGTCCTTCTTGAGTTGTCCAACAAAAATACTAATAGTGGTATTATAGCATGATGGCAAATAAAACTCAAAGGGGGGGTGTGGAAAAGTCGCCAACGCTCAATCCCGCCCAAAAAGCAGCCGCGGAAGCGCCATTCTCGCCGCTCCTTATCGTTGCAGGCGCCGGAACCGGAAAAACAAGGACGCTAATAAGCCGGATCGCCTATTTAATAGAGCGTGGCATTCCGCCGCATAAGATCTGCGCGATCACTTTCACCAATAAAGCCGCGAAGGAGATGGCTGACCGGACCCATCTCATGATTGGTTCAAAAAAAGGGCCTTTTATAGGGACGTTTCACTCTCTGGGCGCCCGCATCCTGCGGGAAGAGTGCCGCGTACTGGAAAGAAAGCCGAACTTCACGATCTTTGACGACCATGATTCGTTCAATCTCGTGAAAAAAGCGGTCAAAGCCGTCCTGCCGAAAAGCGAAGCAATAGGCGCCGAAAAGAAAAAAGAAGCGCCGGCGATGTTCGCGCAGGAAATATCGAAAATAAAAAATATGGCGGGCATTGATCCGGTCGGTCGCCCTCAGAAAAACAAGAATCCGCGTTTTGAAAAAAATCAAACGAACAGGATGGAAAATATGAATTCCCACCGGAGCTTGTCCTCGTCAACAATCGAAGGCGAGGACGACGGAGGGGATGGGAAGCATCATGGATCGTCCGCCGCCACGGACGATGACAAAGACGAGAAAAGTGCGGCGACGCATTCAATCTTCCGAAAATACGAAGCCGCGCTCATTGAAAATAACGCATTCGACTTTGACGACCTTATCGAAAAAACGGTGGCGGCCCTGAAAACCTATCCCGACATCCTTGAAAAATATCAAAGCCGCTACGATGCCATTCTGGTCGACGAATATCAGGACATCAATCCGCGGCAATACGAACTCGTGCGGCTTCTCGCCCAAAAGCACGGCAATGTGAGCGTGGTAGGGGACGACGAGCAGACCATTTACAGCTGGCGGTATGCCGACATCGGCCTTTTTCTTAATTTCGAAAAACACTGGCCGGGCGCGAATGTTTTTTTTCTTGAGGAAAATTACCGCTCGACGGGAAATATCATCAACGCCGCCGGCGCGGTCGTAAAAAATAACCGCTTCCGGGCGCCGAAAACATTATGGACGAAGAACACGCCGGGCGCGGCGATAAAACTTTTCGAAGCGTGGGGAGAAAACGAAGAAGCGGAATGGATTGCGCGGGAAATTCAAAATGAAAAACGGCATTCTTATGTCATCCCCGCCCTTGATCATGGTCGAGGGCAGGCAGAGGCGGAGATCCACGTTTTAAAAGTGAAAAATGAGTCGGTCACCGTTCTTTACCGGACCAATGCGCAGTCGCGCGCGATCGAGCAGGCGCTCATCCGGCATAATATCCCGTACCGTATTTTCGGCGGATTGAAATTCTATGAACGGCGCGAAGTGAAAGATATCGTTGCCGCCTTGCGCTACGCATCCAATCCGCACGACGCGCCAAGCAGAGAGCGGCTCGAAAAAAATCTTTCAAAGAAAAAATTTGCCGAGTTCAAAAGCGCGCTTGCGAAAGCAGGCAATATGAAACCGCAGGAAATCATCGCGCTTTTCATGGAAACATTCCATTATTTCGATTATCTCAAGGAGTATTTTATGAATGCCGACGAGCGCGAGGGAAACATCGCCGAGCTTATCGCGTTCGCGTCGGAATTCGAAAACCTGAGCGAGCTTCTGGAAAAAATAATGCTGCTCCAGGTGGCCGACGACGAAAACAAGAACAACGGCAAAGAACGGGGATCGTCGCCGGAAACGGTGAATCTTATGACGATCCATCTTGCGAAAGGGCTTGAATTCGATACGGTGTTCATTGCCGGAGCATCGGAAGGCCTCCTGCCGCACGGCCGCTCGCTGCGCGAAGAACGCTCGCTCGAAGAAGAACGGCGGCTGATGTATGTCGCGATGACGCGCGCGCGGAAAAATCTCGCAATCAGTTTTTACGGCGACCCGTCACGGTTTATCGGTGAAATTCCCGGAGAGTATGTCGCGCTTCAGAACAGCGCCGCCGGCGCAACCGATTTCACGGACACCAACTCGGCCGCGGACGTCGGTTATGGCCGTAATTTTGAAGAAGAGGATTATATAGAATTTTGAACCATGCAAAAACTCGGACAGCATTTTCTGAAAAATAAAAAAATAGCCGCGGAAATAATCGACGCGCTCGCGATGCGCGCGAACGACGTTGTTTTCGAGATCGGGCCGGGACACGGAGAGCTGACGGAAAAAATGAAAATGGAAAGTGAAAAGCCTGAACTTCGGGAAAATAAAATTAAAATCATCGCGATCGAAAAAGACGAAAAACTTTATGAAACGTTAAAAAAACGGTATGAAAACGACGCGCTTATCGCAATCATTCACGGTGACGCTCTCGCGATACTCCCGTCGCTCATCGCAAAAAACAGAGGTCCTGAATCGGACTATCTTCTCGTCGGCAATATTCCCTATTACATCACCGGCCATCTTTTGCGCATTGTCAGCGAACTGGAAAACAAGCCCGAGCGGTGCGTATTCATGGTCCAGAAAGAAGTGGCGGAACGGATTGCGGCGCGGGAGAAAATAAAAAGAGGGACGGCGGACGAAAACGAGAAAGGTGCGGGCATGAACCGGCTTGCCGCAAGCGTCCAGTTCTGGGCGGAACCGAAGATCATCGCGGTAGTGCCGAAAAAAGATTTCCGGCCGGCGCCGGACGTCGATTCGGCCGTCATTCTTCTTGCGCGGAAAAACAGCCCGCTGCCGTGCGATGCCGATCGGTACTATGCCGCCGTGCGCGCTATTTTTTCCCAGCCGCGCAAAACCGTACTCAATAATATCTCCGAAGCCATCGCCCGCGCGCCGCTGAATATTCGATCCGCGCGCCGCGCCGAACCGCAAAAAAAATCTTTTTTTTCAGACGAAGGAATGGCGACGAAAAAAAAAGAAACGGTTGCGGCGGCGCTTGAAGCGATCGGCATCGATCCGTTATCCCGCCCGCAAAATCTTTCCATTGAAGATATTGCGACAATCGCGAAAAAAATTTTTTAAAAGGCATTTTTATTGCGTTGCCGTCCGTTATTATAGAGATAAAAAACTGTTGCGCGGTCCCGTGTTTATTCCATCTTAAGGCTCATCCCCGTCCCAAGGGGCGGGGATGAGTCAATCCTCTCCGCCTTCGCGGGGACAGGATCCGCTCTTTATTGTTAATTATTATCCCTGCGGCACGGAGGGCGGAGAAGCTTCTAACGCATTGATGCGGCCATGTGGCCGCGGGGAGCTTTATTTTTGCGCTCTTGCAGAAGTATAGATCCTCGACCCAGTCGAGGACAACGGAAAAGAATGAATGGTCGACGGTTTACGGTTTCTAATGCCCTAAAATTTTTATTTGACAAATATATATCCTGTGCTACTATAGAAACAGTTTCTTGAAAACTTAATTGCGTTTGCCGTAACAGAGAGAAACTCTTTATCTGGTAAAGGGTCTTTGTCTGTTATGGCAAACCGGGAATTGTCCTGGAGCCCGCTGACTGAAATGAGGAGGTTTTATGAAGAAATTAACGGAAATAGCAATAATAGTAATAGCTGTAATCCTACTCGCAATGTTTTTGAAGGAGATGGGAGTGTTTGGTCCAGTAGTCCATCATATAATTGTGGAGTAAGTTTATTTTATACGGGCTCTTCGCAATCACGATTGCGAAGAGCCCGTTTTTTTATGCCGCTTTTTAGCAGAGGGAGAGGAGAACAGGAAAGTCTTTTTAGGAGAAAGCCCCGTGGCATCTTTCGCGTTTTTTTGCCATCAAAAAATTTCCGCAAATCCGCTTCCATGGTAAAATTATGGCATGGCATTGCGGAGACGCGTGGATAAACGTGCGCTTGTGCGGCCCGTGTATTCCCTCTTGCCATAAAATATTATATAATTGGGATAATGCCTGACGTAAAAAAACTGATTGCGGGATTTTTGATATTGGCGGCGGGAGCAAGCTCGTCCGTTCTCATTTTTTCGGATCTCAACGCCCCGTCCGCTTCCCGGGAACTCGCGGCAAATACCGGTTCTTCTCCCGCGCTTGGCAATGCCTTCGCGGCACAGCCGTCGGACAATACGCTGACACCGGAAATAACCAACAGCCCCGATAATCTCACGGGAAACCTCACTGGCGTGATATTGAACGGCATTATGGCCGCAAACCCGCAGGGTCCCATAACGGCCGCGAACGGCGATCAGATTATGACTCCACCGGATCAAAAGACGATGCTTGCGGAGCTTTCCAGCGATCCGTCATTTAAAAACTTCAAAGCACCCGACTGGGACGCGGAAGCCGCGGCGCAGAAATTGAACATCGTAAGCAATGCCACGTCCGCCACGATCGCGTATCTCACGGATTTCAACAATATTTTTCAAAAAGACATTGCGCAAGCCGACATCCAAAGCATCGTAAATCAGAATCAAAATACCAATGCCGACCCGAATTCCCTCGCCGTCGTAAACAACGCCATAACGGACGCGTTTAACGAAGCCGTACAGATACCGACACCGGTCAATCTTGTTGATTTCCAGAAAAGCTTTATAAAATTTTTGACGTACCAAAAAAATTCACTGCAAACCGTCCAGAATTATAACGACGATCCGATAAAGGCGTCGCTTACCCTCCAGGCGGAAAGTAGCCGGTACCAGGCGGCGGTCAGCCAGTTTGAAAACGCGGGCCAAAAGATTAAGAACCTTGCACTGGAAAGCGACCTTAACAAGGGAATTTCTTCGGGAGATCCGGATGCCGGAAAACAAGACAGTACACTCGCTTTTTTTAACGCCGTCCTTGGCATATCGACCGCCTACGCGATACCCGTAGAAGTTACCTCTGACTGGATAGAGGCGCTTAATCTCATCAAAACCACACTTACGGCATCCGCCACATGGGAACAGATTGGCCTTACCTTGGAAAAATATGCTGAACAGCTCGCGCTTCAGCTTGTTAAGAACGCCCTTGTTTTTGTTATTCAAAATAAAGTGTTGGCATGGGTGAATGGTAGCGGCGCACCGCGATTCATAACGCAGTGGGCAAACGCCTTAATTAATGTCGCCACCGCAAAAGCGCTTAATACACTGGATAGCATGACGCCGCTTGTCTGTCCTTCTTTTGGCCCATTGATAAATGCATCGCTTAACGCGTCGCTATCACTAAACACATCATTAGAAGGGTTCCAGACATGCCCCGCGCCCATGATGGGTACCGCCCTACAAGATTTTAATGATAATTTTGCAAACGGAGGCTGGAATTCGTACTACTCCATGCTCCAGCCGGAAGGCAATTTTTATTCCCAATATATGGACATATCGGATCAGATGGACGCGGCGGCAAGCGCTCAGGAAAGTGCCGCCACAGCGCAGGCAACGGCAAACCAGGGGTTCACGGGCGATGCAACGTGCGCCGATGGAAGCAACCCGAATGGATCGCATCAGATCTGCGTAGATGCAATCGGCGCTACGATTCCCACGGTTGACCTTAGTAATAGCGCCAACCTAACGCTTTCTTCTCCTTCCGCGCTCAGCTTGGGCGGCGGCAACGCAACACTTCCATCACTTCCGACGCAAGGATGTTCCGCCGGACAAGTACCGGAAACAATACCAAATGGAGGTTTATGCGCCGATGGAACCGAACCGACCGTGACGACCCCGGGGCAAGCGACGGGCCAGATACTCTCCAAAGCATTGGGGGCTAATATCAGTCTCATTGTAAACGCACAAAATATAACGGGCATCATCACGTCAGCCGCCGAATCGCTGATGTCGAATATCATGCAAACCGCGGAAACGTCTGTTATGAATAATATAAGCGGCTACGGTGAGAACAACGGAGGAATGACCGGCATTTACGACAATACATTGTCGCAGACGCCCGGCTGGAATGTGTCAATACCGCTATCGTGCAGTCCCGCAATAACAACCACGCAAATTCAAACCACGCAAAATAGCAACGGCAACAGTAATGTGAGCGCGCAATTCAGCGTCGCCGCAACCGGGGACACCGACCAGTATGGCAACGCGCCAACCTATATATGGAGCGCGCCCGGAGCAAACCCTTCCGCCGGATACGGCGACACGTTTGGCGGATCCTATAACACCACAGGGATTCACACCATCACGGTTACCGCTCCTTTAATGACGGACACGACTCAAACAGTTACGACAACCTGCCAGGTCGTCGTAACCACCAACGCGCCGGTATCATGCAGTCCGACGATGCAAACCGTTTATCTTCCGATAACAAGAGCGACATCGTCCGTGAGTGCGACTGTAACCGCATCCAACGGCAGTACCGAATACAACGGCAGTATTATCGCGCCGACCTACACGTGGACCATTGCGCCGGACGCCGTATCCTCGTTGATCTCCGGCAATGAATCATCAACTTTCACCGGAACCTTCGACGCGCCGGGAACCTATACCGCGTCCGTAACCGCGTCCACGGACAACACATCGGCAAGCTGCCAGATCAAAGTGGAACAGCAATCGAATACAACCCAACCGTAACAAGCCAAAACAACGGGGGATAAAAACATATGGAGCATAGTCCGGACAAGAAAAATAAAAGAACCTGGCCAAAGAACGGGCTTTTGAAAAAGCTCTCTTTTGCGTTCCCGATCTTATTCGTCGTGGTACTGGCGGTGATTATGCCGACTCATGCGGCGCATGCCGGTATTTTGGGGAGCTTAATTAATTTTGGCTATAACGTGATAGGGAAAGTTGTGTTCTTTATCGGCTACGTCATTTCTTATATGATGGGAATTTTTATCGGCATAGAAGCGTGGCTTATCGGCGTGATACTCAATATGAACGACAACGTTTTCCAATCCGCGATCGTCCAGACGGGATTTTCTGCGTCGCTTTCTCTCGCCAACCTCGGATTCGTTTTCGGCATCATCATTATCGCCATTGCGACCATTCTCCGGAGCCAGACCTACGGCGTAAAACAGATCCTCTGGAAGCTCGTCGTGATGGCGATCCTCATCAATTTCGGCCTCGTCATTATGGGAACCATCTTTAATTTCGCGGACCAATTCACATCGTATTTCCTGGCGTGCATCGATCCTACAGGCGGTGGGTGTAACGGCGCGAAAAGCGGCCTCTCAAGCGATAGCGACTTTGCGACCAGTATTGCCGGCGCGTTCAATCCGCAACGGAGCTTTACGTCAGTAAACAGCGTAAATCAAACTATTGGAACTGGAGTTAATAATGGTGGCACGGCGACGAGCAGCAGCGTCTTCGCCAGTTCAGGGACGGATATCAGTAAAATGCTTGTTCCGATATTTTCGGTATTTTTTATCGCCGCATCGCTTATCGTCATGGTTATCACCCTCGCGGCATTTATCATTATGCTTCTTATCCGCTACGTATATATCGCCATCCTCGCCGTCCTGCTGCCGTTCGCATGGATGCTGTGGATATTCCCGGAAACAAAAAATAATTTCGATAAATGGTGGCACGCGTTTATCAAGTGGACAATTTTTGCTCCCGTTTCCCTCTTTTTCATATGGCTTGCGCTTACCACAGCACACGGAATAAGCAGTGGCTACGGAACCGGAACCCAAAACTTCGCTCAATATTATAGCAGCAATGATAACGTCTGGGGATCAATATCTGGTTTTTTTGGTAATCTCATTACTCCTATTATCCAAAACTTGCTGAACGAAATCGTCCTTGTCGGCCTTATGGTCGGCGGCATGATTGCGGCGAATTCGCTCGGCATTACAGCCGCCAACGGGGCGATTGCTTACATGCAGAAAACCGGAAAGGGCGTCGGGAATTACGCAAAAAATTACGCAAAAGGAAGAGCTCGCCAGGCGGCAACGGCGCCTCTTCGTACCGAGAAGGCGCGGGCGGGGCTTACTTCAATGCAACAGCGAAAAGGCATAAAAGGACTGCCTTCCCGCTGGATGGGAAGACTGGGCGAAAGCATCGCCGTAGGCGGAGGCGAAAAAGCAGCCGCCGAACACGAAAAAGGAATAAGCGGGCTAACAAAAGAGCAGGCATTGAATCAGCTTACGACATCGAGCGCTCCGCGCAGGCAGGCGATTTTGAAACGCGCCGAAAAAGAAGGATGGCATGACGACGCGCGACTGGATCCGCATCTTGCGGAAGGAAAGATGGGTGAAGCAAAACGATACGGCAACGAAAAAACATTCGGAGAGCTTCGCGACAAGAGCGGCCGTTCATTGGTTGACGCCATAAAAGCGAAAAAGATCGCTGACGAAACAAAGGATCCGGACAAAATAAAAGAAGCTGACGAAAAAATTTCCGGCGAAGTGAAAAAGCTCGGCACAAAAAACCCCGACGCGCTCGCTTCGTTCTTTGTAAGCGATAACGCCCGCGAAAAAATAGCCGACGAACTCGGCAAAAAAGGAATTGCCGTACCGGTAACATTACAGCCGGAATCCATCCAGGGCGCGCAAAAAGAAATCGTGAAAACACTGCCGACCTTCTCCCAGTTCAATGCATCGTCGCTTCTTACCGAAATCTCCAAAAAGAATAATTTGCCTCAATTTGAAAAAGCGGCGGCCAGTCTTACTGCCGAGGAAAAAGAAGCGGCTAAAAAAGCATTTGAAGAAAACACAACGCTTATGAAATGGGTTAAAAAGGGTTCTTACCGGACGATGGTTGACCTCAATAAAGCATATGGTCTTGGCGTTAAAACCGAGGACGACGAAAAAGAAGGAAAGTCGGCAGGGCTCGTGGATCAATTTGGAAGGCCGTTATCGTAATAAATATTTAACCAAGGATTCCTTATGACTACCATTACCACGGCTCAAGCGAGAAAAAGATTTACGCTCCTTCCTCAGGAACTGCAGAATTCTATTTTTTCTTTCGGGAATGCCGAAATTATAGATAAAATCGGAATCGATAATCATCTTTCCGAAGAAAAAACGGAGGTGGTGGCAAACGCCGTATCGCTCGTCCTTTTTGGATTTATCCATCAGGAAGATCTTGCGGCGGAAATACAGGAACAAGCCGGTATTCCGAAAGAGGCGGCTCTTGCTGTGGCGGGTGAAGCAGATGAAAAAATATTCAATGCCATAAAGGACGTCATCAAAGAGGCTTACGCTCCGGCTACGGAAGAAGAAATGGGAGCAACGGCGGAAAAACCGTTGAAAACAGCGAATAGCGGCGGGCCGATGATGATCGAAGAAATTCCAATGACCGCGATGCCGGGAGCGGCAACGGCGGCGTCTCAAAAACCCGCACCGGCGCCGAAGTTTCCCATAAAAAATTTAACTGTGGAAATGCCGGGAGCGACTCCTTCTGCTGTTCCCGCGCCTGCCCCTATTCCCACGATGCCGAAAATCGCTCCGCAAATCTTCGCCGGAAACCCGCAAATTCAGGCATCGTTGCCGCTCTCGAAAACCCCTGAGAAAAAACCGGAAACTCCGACGCCGAAACCGGTCATCCTTCAGGAAGCGGCGGCGTTCGAAACAAACAAAAAATCGGCGGAATTCCATATCGAAACATCCGAAGACAAATTCCAAGGATTATCGAATATTCCGCGCCCGATGCCGCAGAAAGCCGCCGTACTTGAATTTGGCTCATCCTCAAAAACGCCGGTGTCGGGCTCGGTTCCTTCAAAGAATTCCCGGCCTTCGCAAGATTTCGGCGGGCAGGCAGAA